>JAEEGI010017317.1_pt1 | contig 14794 bp, 10 predicted proteins | sample 8958751 | NCBI WGS metagenome assembly JAEEGI01 (sample SAMN16246545, study PRJNA631951) | gut metagenome | biome: gut microbiome; feature: rumen; material: KS-attached | host: Bos | place: Iran: Karaj | collected 2018-10
AGGATCTTGAATACCTTCTCTCTGTTCTCTGTCATTGGGAAAACATCTCCTGAATTATCGGAATCCTATAATTTCACTCACCGTCAAAGGCGCCCTCCTCCACCAGCTGCAGAAAGGCCTCCACCACTTCGGGGCTGAACTGGGTGCCGGCGCCGCGGCGGATCTCCTCCACCACATCGCCGAGGGCCATCTTCTTGCGGTAGGGACGGGTGGAATACATGGCGTCAAAGGCATCCACCACGGCGATGATCCGGGCCACCTCCGGGATCTCCTCTCCCCGCAGGCCCTCGGGATAGCCGCTTCCGTCAAAGCGCTCGTGATGATAGCCCGCCCCCAGGGCCAGCTCCGGATCCTCGACGATATCCCGAAGGACCTCGTAGCCCCGCCGGGCGTGACTTCGCATCACCGCGTATTCCTCCTCCGTCAGCCGCCCCGGCTTGTTCAGTACCGCGTCGGGGATGCTGATTTTCCCCACGTCGTGGAGCAGGGCGATGCTGTACATCCGCTCCGCCTCCTCCCGGGATTTCCCCAGCTTCTTCGCCAGGAGAGCCGTGTACTTTGCCACCCGGGCGGAGTGGCCGTTTGTATAGGTGTCGCGCATGTCCACGCATTCGGAGAAGACCTTGGTGATGCTGCTGATGTACTTCCGCTGCTCCTCCTGGGTTTTTATCAGCGCCAGGGTCCGGCGGCGGATGGCCAGCCGGGCGAGAAGCAGGACGATCAGCGCTCCCGCCAGCAGGCAGAGAATGTGGAACCAGGCCTGCTCGGTGATCCGCTTCTGCTTGTGGATGGGAATCTCCACCTTCCGGGCGGACTCCCCGGTGAGGGGATCGATGATCCGGATGACCAGGGAATAGCTGCCGCCCCGGAGGTTCGTATAGCTGACGCTGACATGCTTCTTTGCGCTGAAGGATTCCTGGGCGTCGAAGCCCTCCAGCCGGTAGCCCAGCAGGAATTCCGTCGTTTCCGAGAAAAGCAGCTCGGATATATCCATGGTCACACGCCTGGCCTCGCTGGGAATTTCCAGGGCGCTGGGATGCTCGTAATACAGCTCGTCCACCGTGACGCTGTTGAGGATGGCCCGGGGCATGGTGATCTTCGGTCCCTGGAAGCGGAAGAGACTGACGCCGCTGCGGGTGGGTATATACAGGGTGCCGTCTTCGTCGCGCCAGTTCCAGGTGTTGGCGCTGAGGGTGCCGGTGAGGCCGCACTTCACACCGTAATGGGCCGTATAGCTGTCCTGCCCCGCCAGCACAGAGGCCTTGTCCGCGGAATAGATGCCTCCGTTCTGCAGGGCCCAGATGCGACCGTTCACATCGTAAACGCTGTAAATGCTGCCGGAACCCGTGTTCATGCCGGACAGCAGGCGGAAGCGGTCCTTTTCACAGTAATACAGCTTGTCTCCGGCACAGACGTAGTAATTCCCGTTGCCCGCCGCGTCCGGCTCCATCCGCAGGACCACCCCCTGGGACAGACCCTGGTCAAAGCTCAGGCTTCTCAGCCCCTGCCCGGTGATCTCATAAATGCCGCTGCCGTCGGTCCCCACATAGATGCGGCCGTCCAGCTCCATGGCACAGAGGACGGAGGCGGTTTCCATCCCGTCCTCCACGGAGTAGCTCTCCGTGATCTTCCCGTCCTTAATGATGTTGACGCCCAGTTGATTGCCCACCAGCATCCGTCCGTCGGAGAGGGCATAGACCACCCGGACCTTTTCGCTGTTCAGGCCCTCGTCTTCGCCATAGCCCAGGGTCCGGCCCGTCGCCGGGTCATAGCAGAGGGCGCCGTATGCGGAATAGGTGGCCATCCACACCTGCCCGGAAGCGTCCACCGTGATGTTCCGGATGCGGATGCCCCGCAGGAGCTCCGTCAGCTCGGTCTCCACGGGGTTCCAGTCCAGGTCGAAGATCATCAGTCCGCCGTCGGTACCCAGATAGAACCGCTCCCCCGCCCTGGCAACGGCATTCACCGTATAGTCCCCCAGATTGGAGTTATAGTTGCAGCTGTCAAAGCAGCCCACGGAATAGCGGATCACGCCGTAATTGGAGGAGGCCACCCAGAAATTCCCCTCGTGATCCCTCTCCGCCCAGTTGGCGGAGAGGATGTTGTCCCCGTCCCGGTCCACCCGGTGAAACACGCCATCCGCATCCAGGAAGCCGAAGCCGTTCAGGGCGCTGACGAGGACCATGCCGTTATTGACGGCCTTGATCCGGTGAATCGAGCCGACCTCCCCCGCCGCGTAGTCCTTTCGCAGGTAACTGTCCAGCTCCGCCGGGCGGGTGTCCCGGCCCAAGCTCAGGTGGACGATCTGCCCCTCGGAGGAGCCCACATAGATGCTGCCGGAGGGATCGTTGCTGACGGAGTAGATCATCGCTTCGTCGAAAAGCCGGTCAGAGCTGACCGTCATCAGGAAGGACTGATCGTTAAAAACGTAGATTTCTCCGTTTTCGGACATGGCCCACAGGTTCCCCCGCCGGTCCACCGCGATGTCCCGGATCTGCCCGTTCTTCAGTTCCGGATACGCATAGGGGATCAGCCGGTCGCCGGAGAGCTTTGCTGCGCCGGAGGGAGACGCCGCATAGATATCCCCGTTCTTCCCCTCTGCAAAACCGCGGATGCAGAGGAAGCTGTGCTCGTCCTCCGCAGGAAGCGGCGTGAAAACCCCGTCCCGAAAGCGGAAGGCGCCGGCGTCGTTGGTGCCGATGTACAGGGCGCCGGACCGGCTTTCATAGAGGGAACGGATGGCGGTGCTGGCCAGACGGTCGCTGAAATCCACAAAGGAGGACCCGTCGTAGCGCAGCAGGCCGCCGTAGCTGCCGATCCAGAGATAGCCGTCCTTCGACTGCAGGAGGGCATTGGCCTCCCCGGTGGGCAGTCCGTTTTCCTCGTTGAAGATATCCGTGATGTAGTTGACGTGCCTGCTCTCCCACTGGGCGGCAAAAACGGCCCGGTTCGGAAGCAGCAGAAACAGCAGAAGCAGAAGGAGAAATGCAGCGCCTTTTTTCATATCCTCACACTCTGATCTGTCAATCTCTCACCCGTTTCGGATTCCGGGTCAGGATGTCCGCTTTCTGGCAGGAAGCAGGGGGAGCAGCGTCCCGGCCTCGCAGAGAAACTGTCCGAAGCCGCCGTTCTCCCCGGGGCGCTCCGCCGGCACCCGCCCCCCTGCCGGGACGGTGAGCCGCCGCAGGCCGGTTTGCAGGCTCTGTCCGTTCTCTCCGTATTCCGCCAGGAAATAAACGCAGTCCACCGCCTCGGCTCCGTTGTTCCAGATCTCCGAAGCGGGCCCTCTCGCCGGGAAGAAGCCCAGGGGCAGGCTGCGAATCGCCTCCAGATCCGTCACGGCGTCGGCGATGCTGAGGATCCCGTGGCCGTAGCAGGGGTCCCAGCCCGGATCTCCCCGGTCCTGGGCGGAGCTGGCCAGGAGCTCCATGATCTCTCCGGGCAGGAGAGAAGGATCGGCGCTCAGGAGCACCGCAGCCGCCGCCGCGGCGTGGGGCGCGGAGAAGCTGGTGCCCGATTTCCGTCCGTAGCCGCCCCCGGCGGCCGTGCTCCGAACCTGGTCCCCGGGGGCCGTGAGAAAGACGCTTTCGTTATAATTTGAGTTTCTGTTCTTCTCCCCGCTTCGGTCAACCGAACCGACCCCCATCACCCCGTCACAGGCGGCGGGATAGTACAGGGCGGAATCCCCGGCGTTGCCCGCCGAGGCCACCACCACCACGTCGTTCTCCACGGCGTAGACGATGGCTTCCTCCATTGTCTGAGAGAAGGTCTTGGTCCCCAGGCTCAGGTTCAGTACATTGCAGTGATGATCCCGGATGCCGCCGTAGATGGCGGCGCAGACGGCGCTGATGGGCACCGTGTGTCCGTTGGTGCATTTCAGGGGCACAAGCTCCGCGGCGGGGGCCGCGCCGATATACTCGCCGTCGCCGCTGCCGCCGATGAGACCGGCCACCCGGGTGCCGTGATCCACCGCATCCCGGGTGTCCTCCGGGTCCTCTCCCTCCACGTAGTTGCTTCCCGGCAGAAGCCGGTCCCCGAAGGCCGGATGGGGGTTGATGCCGGAGTCGATGACGCCCACCCGTACTCCCTGGCCAAGATAGCCCAGGCGGAAGGCGGTATCCGCGCCGACCATGTACAGATTCCAGGCTTCTTCGGCCTCTCCGGCGAAGAGATACCCCGTCCGCGCCGGATCGCCCCCCTCCAGAAGAAGGGCTTCTGCGTCCTCCTCGTAATACTCCAGCAGGTCCGCCTCCAGCAGAGGCCGCAGCTCCGAAGCGGTCACCACCTCGAAGGGCAGACCCTCCTCCGGAAGCTCTGCCCAGGCCCGGTATTTTACGATGTATCTGGCTTCTTCCTCCGCTTCGGCACGTACCGGGCCGGACCAAGGCAGCAGGGATAAAAGCAGGCTCCAGGCCAGAAGAAAGCAGAACAGCCTTTTCCCGCGTTTTCTTTTTTTCAAAGGCGTCCCCGCTTTCCCGTCCCGCCGTCGCCCGCACAGCCGGTTTTTTGACTTCCGCAGCCTGTCGCTGCTGATTCTTTTTATTTTACCAGAGTTCTGCCCCTCGTTCAATGGGGCAGGCTGATTTTTGTTCCCGGGCCGGTTCCCGGGGACGGCAGCCGCAGAACGGGCCGGAGCCTGCACCAGGGCAGGCTCCGGCGAAGCAGGGACGGCTCAGCGCCCCGGCAAAACGGCCTCCAGGAAGCGGAAGAGGGGCTTCGGGTACTCCCGCACGGTGTCCAGGCGATTGTCGCCCAGGCGGACGGGCTTGTTCCGGCCGTGGAAGTCGCTGCCGGCGGTGACGTACAGCCCGTACTTCTCCGCGAAGGCCAGCATTTCCGCCTGCATGGCGTCCGTAAAGCCGGAATAGAAGGCCTCCACGCCCCGGAGCCCGAAGTCCCGCAGGCGGCGGAGCCGCCGGTCCATGGCCTCCCCGACGATATACTGGTCCCCGCTGCCCAGGGCGTGATGGGCCAGGACGGGGATGCCCCCGCCCTCCAGAATGCCCCGGACGGCCTCCTCCGGGGAGAGATACCGGTCCTCCACCGGGGCCAGGTCGATAAAGTCCCGGATGGCCTGCTCCTTGGTTTCGGCGTAACCGTACTTCACCATCAGGTTCCCGATGTGGGGCTTGCCGGGGTTATCCAGGGCCAGCAGGGCCGAAAGCTCCTCCTCCGGAAACTCAAAGCCGAATTCCGAGCGCAGATAGGCCAGCCTGCCGTTGACCTTCTCCATGCGGAGGGCGTGGCCGGTGCCGATGAGCTTCTCCACCGGGGGCGAGGCAGGATCAAAGCCGTAGCCCAGGATGTGGTACTTTCCCTCTTCGTCCTTGCAGGAGAACTCCGCTCCGGTGAGGAAGGCAGGGTCTCCCGGCGCCAGCCGGGCCCGGATCCGGAGACAGCCCAGCGCCGCGTCGTGGTCAGTGAGGGAAAAAAGCCCCAGGCCCGCCTCCCGGACCCGGCACAGCAGCGCCTCCGGCGTGTCGGTCCCGTCGGAAACGCTGCTGTGCATGTGCAGGTCCAGGGGGAGCCTGCTCCGGCTTGCCCCGGTCGCCTCCGGGCCGCTCCGATCTGCCGGGGCGGAGACGGGCTTTTCTTCGTCGCTGTAATTCCGCATTCGTATTTTCCTCCCTCCGCGGCGCCGCAGCCAAAGGCGGACCGGGATGCGGGCGGCGTCCGTGGCCGCGCTGAGGCCGATAAGGGCCGCCTTTTCCCTGCGGGAACGGCGTCCCGCACAATCGTTTCGCTGCCGCGCCGCCCTGCCCCGGAAGTGCGTCCGCTCCCCGGACTCCGCAGGCGGAAAACAAAACGGCAGAACAAAAACGCATAGAAAGCAAGATTGATTATACAGCGGGCCCCGAAAGAAGGCAACGATGAATCTCCCCCGCCGTCGGAAACGCTCAAACCGTTTCCGGGCCGCCGTCCGGGAAGGACAGCCCTCTCTCCCGCAGCCACCGGGGGAAGTCCTTCCCCACCAGCTTCTCCCCGCTGATCCCCCGGGCAGCGGAAGACGCCAGAAAAAGGATGGTCTCATTCAGGACCGCGGGTGGCAGGATGGGGCGGCCGCTTTTCAGAAAGGCCTCCTTTGCCCCCGGCGGGGCCATGTTCGTATCGGTAAAGCCTCCGGGGCAGATCACGTTCACCGCGATCCCCCGCTCCCGCAGTTCCTCCGCCATGATGGCCGCCATGGCCTCCGCCCCCGCCTTGGAGGGCCCGTAGGGGAACTGCCCCCGGCCGGTCATGGTGCCGCTGCTGGTGGAAACGTACACCACGCTGCCGGTGCCCTGCCGGAGCATCCGGGGCACAAAGCTCCGGGTGACCAGGAAGAAGCCCAGAAGGTTCGTGTCCAGAATGTCCTTTACCGTGGCTGCCGGAAGGTCATAGAAGGCGTGGTCCGGGGGGAGGGTCTCCATGCCGGGGGCATTGTTCCCGATCCCGGCGTTGTTCACCAGCAGATCCAGCCGGTCAAAGCGGGCAGTGAACCACTCGGACGCCTCCTGAACGGAGGCCTCGCTGCGAACGTCCATGGGAAGGGCGTAAGCTTCCCCCAGCTTTTTCAGTTCCTCCAGGGCGGAGGCCAGCCGCTCCCCGCCCCGGGCGGCAATAATCACCCTGGCCCCGTGGGCCAGCAGGGTCTTCGCCATTTCCAGACCCAGGCCGCTGGAAGCGCCGGTGATCAGAGCCGTATAGCCGCCATCCTCGATATACATTTCTTCGCCGCCTTTCTGTATTCCGCGCAGCCTCCCTCCGCCGGGAAGATAGTCCCGCGGAGCTTTTTTCTTCGTTTATTGTAGCATGCCCGCTTCCCCCGGACAAGGGCGCGGTTTTCCCGGCAGGGCATAGGCAGGGGCGGGATAATATGCTATACTTAGCTTAAAACACAACCGCACGGAAAGGACGAAAAAGCATGGCAGAGTTTTATAGGCGCGTATCCCGCTACTACCCCGGCTGCGACGGGACGAAGCTGGCGGTGGATCTGTACATCCCCGCCTCAGAGGAGCGGGTGCCGGTGCTGGTGGAATGCGGCTATGAGGACCGGCGGCGGAGCTTTGAAGGGCGGCGGGAGACCCTGGAGCGCTTCCTCCGGGCGGGCTATGCCCTGGCCCTGGTGGAGCCCCGGGGCTTCGGGGCCAGCTACGGGGTCAGCGAGGGCTTCTTCTCCCCCCGGGACGGAGAGGATCTGGCGGCCCTGGTGGACGCCATCACCCTGGAGGACTGGTGCAACGGAAAAGCGGGCTCCTTCGGCGGCTCCAACAAGGGGCAGAGCCAGCAGCTGATGCTCGCCCGGCAGCCGGAGCGGCTCTTCGCCGCCGCCCCCTGCGACTGCAACCCGGATTTCTACTACCAGAACTTCTGCAACGGGGCCTCCTCCCTGCCCCGGATGCCGGGGCACCACGCCGCCTCCGAGGAGATCGGCACCCCGGTGGACGAGGACCCGGCGCCGGACTACCCCTTGGCCCACGAGGCCCTGGACTGCCACCGCCTGAACCTGGGCTTCCTGGAGCAGCACGTTCCCAACATGTTTCGGGACCAGGTGAATCCCCGCATCGGCTACGCCCCCAACCTGGAGATCCCCGCCTGGTCCCACATGGATAAGATCCGCCACGGCCACGCGGAGATCTACCAGAACGGGGCCTGGTTCGACCCCGGCTGCACCGGGGAGATCTTCGGCTGGAAGAGCTGGGGCGGAAAGCTCCTGCTGGGTCCCTGGCGGCACTGTGAGATCTACCGGGGCGGCAGCGACCTGCCCGGCGGCGACTGGGACTGGGTCGCGGAGCATATCCGCTTCTTCGATCCCATACTGAAGGGGCGGGAGAACGGCTCCCGGGAGGAGCCTCCCATCCTCTACTACACCCAGGGGGCGGACCCGGGGGAGGAGTGGCGCTACGCCGCCGATCTGCCCCTGGACAGCCAGACCCAGCCGGACCTGTACTTCACCGCCGACGGGGCCATGGAAGAGGCGCTTCCTGAGGCGGGGAAGCTTTCCTACACCGTGCGGGAGGACCTGAGCCTCTATCCCGGCTTCGGCAGGCTGGATCGGCGCATCACCGCCGACATGGGGGATTACGAATCCAAAAGCCTTTGCTTCACCCTCCCGCCCCTGGAATGTGACCTGGAGCTCACGGGCATCCCGCTGCTGAACCTCTGGGTCACCTCCACCCACATCGACGGGAACTTCATCGCCGCCCTGGACGAGGTCCTGCCCGACGGCTCCAGCCGCTTCCTCACCGAGGGGGCCATGCGCGCAAGCCACGCCAGAACGCAGCCCGGCACTGTGCGGGACGCCTTCGGCGTCCCCTACCACCGGGGCTTCCGGGCCGACGCGGTGAGCCTCTCCCCGGAGCAGCCCACCCTCCTCTCCTTCAATCTGGAGGCCCTGTCCCGGATCGTGAAGAAGGGGAGCCGCCTCCGCGTCGCCCTGAGCTGCGGCGGCAGCGGCTATGACCGGCCGGAGGACTTCCCGGCGGAGGCCCCCACCGTGACCGTCCACGTGGGCGGTGCCTTCGCCTCCTTCCTCCGCCTGCCGGTGATCGCCCCCAACGTGACGAAGTTCACCGGCGTCCTCAGCCTGGAGGGGGAAGAGGAGAAGGCAAGCGTCTACGCCTTCAAGCGGGCGGTGTACATCGAGCGGGAGGGGCGGCGCTGGCAGAAGTTCGACTGCCTCCAGGTCTGCCCCCAGGGGGAGAACCTATGCTTCGTCACGGAAAAGTTTACCGCCCTCCGCCAGCCCTCGCCGGGGGGCATGGTGCTGACGATTTCCGCTCCCGGCCTGGCCTTCACCGGCTGCGGCAAGCTGCCCCGGACCTGGACCCTGGGGGAGAAGAGCCGGGAACTCAAGCGGAGCCTGCCCGCCTTCCCCGGCCCGAAGCTTCCGAAAACCACCTTCCGCAACCTCTATGTGGCTACGGTTCCCGTAGCCAAAGAGGCCCCCGGCCAGGATAACCCCCAGCCCCGGCACACCCTGGACCTCTTTGTGGACCTGATCCTGCCGGAAGCGGGAGAGAGGCCCTTCCCATGCGCCGTGTACATCCACGGCTTCGGGGGCTCCAACCACGACTTTGAGGCGAATGCCCCGGACTTCCTGACCCGGGGGATCGCCGTGGCCTCCATCGACTACCGGCTCCCGCCCCCCAGCCCCTGGCCCGCCTGCGGGCATGACGCCAAGGCCTGCATCCGCTATCTGAAGGCCCACGCGAAGGAGCTGGGGCTGGACAAGGACCGTTTCGCGGTGCTGGGCGGCTCCATGGGCGGCCACCTCACGGCCATGATCGCCGCCTGCAACGGGAGCCGGGAGGACGAGGGGGACATCGGCGGCAACACGGAATTCGACAGCAGCGTGAAGGTCGCCTGCGCATCCTTCCCCTTCACGGATTTCTTCACCATGGGGGACGACTGCGCCGCCGTCTGGCCCCTGCAGCCGGACCGGGTCGCCCGCTGCGACGGGCCCTACGCCCCTTTAGCCTCCATGCTGGGCTATGTGGGCCCCGGCAAGGGGATGGGGGAGCTGAAGACCCACCTCTACGCCCCGGACCCGAAGTATCGGGCCCGGCTGGAAAAGGCCAGGGACGCCAGCCCCATCAGCCATGTGACGGAGCGCAGCGCCCCCACGGTCCTGGTCCACGGCATCTTTGAGTGCGGCATCCAGGTCCCCATGGGCCAGAGCCTCCGCTTCTTCGAGGCCCTGACCCGGAAGGGGGTCAAGAGCCTGCTGCTGTGCAACAACAACGGCGTCTACGGCGCCGACCCGGAGGTAAGACGGGCGGTGGTGGATTTTATCGCCTCCCGGATCTGATGCGAGGACAGGCGGAAATATGCAGGAATATCAGAGCGTGACCGTCAGCGTCTGTATGATCGTCCGGGATGAGGAAGCTGTGCTGGAACGATGCCTGAAAAACGCCGCGCAGTTTGCCGATGAGATCATCGTCGTGGATACCGGCTCAAGGGACCGGACAAAGCGCATCGCGGAGCTCTACACGGACAAGCTGTATGACTATGTGTGGCAGGATGATTTCGCGGCGGCAAGAAACGCATCCTATGAAAAGGCTTCCGGCGATTTCATCCTGTGGCTGGACGCGGACGACGACATCGAAGCGGAAGATATCGAAAGGCTGCTGGAGCTGAAGCGGCGCATGCCCGCCGACGCCGACGTGGTGTTTTTCACATACACCGGCGACCCCAGGGACGACAGCGCCTTTGCCGAGGGGACGGTTCTGCGGGACAGAATGGTGCGAAGCTGCCTGAAGCCCCGCTGGAAATATCCGATCCATGAGGCGATCCCGATCCCGCGGGAATGGAAAAAGCTGCTGCGGCCGGTCATACGGATCTTTCACCGGAAGCTCCGGGCCAATGAGCCAGGGCGCAATCTCCGAATTTTTGAGAAGCAGATCCCTGCGGGCTTCGTCATGAACGAATTCAACCTTGCCTACTATTGCCGCGAGCTGATCTCCTCCGGACGGCTTGAGGAAGGGATCGACGTCTATTTCAGCCTGCTGAGAGGGCAAACCCCCGGTCCCGTCATCTATGCGATGCCCTTTTTCATCCTGGCCATGAAAACGCAGAAGCGGTATGAGGAGCTTGCGGAAGCCCTGGAGTCAAATCTGAAGCTGTATGAACAAAATGAAGTCGCCCTCTGTACGCTGGGCGATCTCATGCGCGGCAAAGGGGATGCTGAGAAAGCCGAGGAGTACTACCGCAGGGCGCTGGGTCTGACGGCGGACCTGAACGATCTGAGCGTGCACTTTCCCGCCTTTCGGACCTGGCTGCCGTGGATCGGCATCTGCAAGCTCCGGCTCTCCCAGAGAAGGACGGAGCAGGCGATGGAGGCAGTCCAAAAAGCGGCGGAGTTCCGTCCGAACAACCTGAATGTGATGCTGCTCAAGCTCTCTGTCCAGAAACGGATCCGTGAAGAAAGGAGTCAGAACATGAAAGAACTGCTGGAAAAACTGCTCAAAGAGGGAAAAAGGGACGCCCTGAATTCCCTTGAAGAACTGACAGGCGCGGCAAAAGAACTGGGCTATTCCGAAAGTGAGATCGAGGAAGCACTGAAGGACCTGGACCGCTTTGCTCTGGAGGACGACGCTCTCGCTATGGTTACAGGGGGATCCGGCGACATTGATCGAAATGCTACCTATCCACAGGGAATGATACAAGAGAAACAAGAAACCCCGGTTGTTTTAATACCGCAAGCTGCTCTGACAAAAACAATTATTGATCCAAATAATTACAGTGGTTTTATTGTTAATAATGTTACGCAAGAAAAAGAATACCTGTTAAACAAAAGTGTTTCAGGATAATATAAGGAAAGAGACCGGGGCGGCCAAATCAGCCTTCCCGGTCTCCGGTTTCCCTGTGCTGCCGCTCGCAGCCCCGCCTCCCGTCAGCCGATCTCCCAGAGGACCGTCACCGTATCCGATACCCGGATGTCCTCCGGCTCGATGTCCATGTCGAAGCTGCCTTCCGCCATGGTCTTGGCGGAGGCCGGCATGCTGCGTTCCATGGGGCGAGACTCAAAACTGATCTCCCCCCAGGAATAGTCGATGCTCTGTATCTGACCCAGGCTGACCTCGGCGGCCCGGCCCAGGACGGCGGCCTTTTCCCTCGCGTCGGCCATGGCCTTCCCCAGCAGGGCGTTTTTCGCCGCCTCCGGGTCCCCCACCGTGTAGCTGAGGCTGAATTCCGGCTTTGCCGGACACCGGGCCAGAGCATAGAGGAGCTTTCCCAGCCGCTGGTTATCCGAGGGGAATTCCACCTTCATCCGGTGCCGGTAGCGGTAGCCGGAGAAGCGCTGCCTGTAGACTCCCTCCTCCTGATAGCCCTCGTACTCCGCGTCCACCTGGAAGCTCAGGGTCTTCAGCTCGCTGCGCAGGAAGCCGAAGCCCTCCAGCAGGTCCCGCAGGGACTCCGTGTCCTCCGAGGAACGGCGGAGGGCGTCGCCGTATTCCGGATACAGTCCCTCCAGGGAGACCGTGATCCTGGTGGCGTCCGGGTGGAGCTTCAGCTGCCCCCGGCCCGTGACTCGAATGGTCCTCATCTTTTCTCCTTTCCCCGCGCCGGGGTCACTCCGAGACGTGCTTCGCGCCGCAGGCGGAGCAGAGGCCGGTATGGACGGAGACGGCGCCGGAGCACTCCTTGCAGGACCACTTTGCCCGCTCCTCCGCCAGGAAGGTCTCCATCCCCGCCTCCCGGATCCGCTTGAGGTTCTGAAGGGGGGATTCCCGTAGGGGATACTCCGACATGTACCGGTTCTCTTTTTCCATCACATCCTCGCAGGGGTAGTCCGGGCATTCGTCGCAGAAGCGGTAGCGGTTTGCCTTGAACTTGGCGCACTTCATGATGCCGCAGATCTGGGAGCAGTAGAAAAACTTGTGCTCCTCCGGCCCGTTGCAGCCGGGGCAGGGGTTCACCTTGCTCTGCGCCATGGAGCAGAGGCTGCAGTCCAGCCCGCAGGGGGCGATCATCTCCGCCGAGAACAGCCGATTCGATTCCATAGTTGCCTCCTCAAGTCATATTCCCTTTTCGCCGCCGGCTCTGGACCGGCGGCGGGGTTTCTTTATATGGATACAATTATATGCGAGCGCCCCGGCAAATGCAAGACGGCTGCAGCACCCGAAGCAGAGAGGGCATCTTTTCTCCGGGCAAGTGCCGCCCGGAGAAAAGGGGGAAAAACGCGCGTCCGAGGGCATGAAAGCGCCCGGAGGCGGCATACTTTATAGAGCGTGAATACGCTCTCGTAACGTCACTTCCGGGAGGTTAAGTATGTCCGAAGAGGAACTGGGGCAGGAGCTGCCGGAGATCCGGGAATTGGGAAGCGCCCCCTGCTCGGAGCAGATCCACTGCCTCACCATCGCGGGACAGATCGAGGGACACACCGTCCTGCCCGCCTCGGTGAAGACCACGAAGTACGAGCACCTGATGCCCCTGCTGGCAGCCATTGAGGAGAGCCCGGAGATCCGGGGCCTCCTGATCCTGCTGAACACCGTGGGCGGCGACGTGGAGGCGGGCCTGGGGCTGGCGGAGCTCATCGCCGGGATGGAGACGCCCACCGCCTCCCTGGTGCTGGGGGGCGGCCACTCCATCGGTATGCCCATCGCTGTGGCAGCCTCCCGGAGCTTCATCGCCCCCACGGCCGCCGTAACCGTCCACCCCGTGCGCCTCACCGGGGTGGTCATCGGCGTGCCCCAGACCTACAGCTACCTGGCCCGGGTCCAGGGCCGCATCCTCCGCTTCATCACCCGGCACAGCCGGATCTCGGAAGAAAAGCTCACCGAGCTGATGCTGCGGACCGGGGAGCTGGCCGGGGACGTGGGCAGCATCCTGGAGGGGGAGGAGGCCGTTTCCCTCGGTCTCATCGACGAAGTGGGAGGCCTCTCCGACGCGCTGGGGTATCTGCACGGGAGGATCAAAGAGAGTGAAGAGTGAAGAGTGAAGAGTGAAGAGTGGAGAGTGGAATTGATGTGCCGCCTTCGGCGGTGTTTCAAATCCTGTCGCCGCAGGCGATACCGAAACTCCACTCTCCACTCTCCAAACTCCACTCTCATAAAGTGGTAGACATAATTCCGTCTTGTCAACAAAATCCGAATATGATAAACTGAAAAGGAGCATCTCATGTCCCTGTGGTTCGCGCTGTTCCTGGGCCTGGTGCAGGGGGTGGCGGAGTTCCTGCCCATTTCCAGCTCCGGCCACCTGGCCTTACTCCGGCACTTTTTCCGCCTGGAGCTTCCGGCGGAGAGCGCCCTGCTCTTCGACGTCCTTCTCCATCTGGGGACCCTGGGGGCCGTGATCGCGGCCTACCGGCGGGAGCTGGGCGGGATGCTCCGCTCGGTATTGCCGCAGCGCAGAGCGGGACCGGACGGCTCGCGGCGGCTCCTGTGGCTGCTGCTCCTGGGTTCGCTGCCCCTGGGGGGCGCCGTGTTCCTGAAGGGGCGGATCGAAGGGCTCTTCACAAAGCCCCTGTTCATCGGCTTCGCCCTCCTCTTCACCGGCTGCCTCCTCTACATATCCGGCCGGGTGCTCCCCGGCGGGAGGACGGAAAGGACGGCGACGGGCCGCCAGGCCCTCGGGGTGGGGTGCATGCAGGCCCTGGCCCTGCTGCCCGGCGTCTCCCGCAGCGGCAGCACCATCGCCGCCGGGCTCCTCCTGGGCTTTCGGAGGGACTTCAGTGTGCGCTACGCCTTCCTCCTCTCCGTCCCCGCCGTGCTGGGAGCGGGGGCGCTGGAGCTCTGGGAACTGGGGCGGGCGGGCTTTGACCCTGCGTTTCTCCTGCCCTGCGCTCTGGGCGCGGCGGCCGCCGCCGTCTCCGGCTTCTTCGCCATCCGGGTCGTGCAGCGCCTGACGGAGGGGGGCAGGAGCGGCCTCTTCGCCTGGTACTGCTGGGGCGCGGGCATCACAACGATCCTGCTGACGATCATTGAGAAGGTCTGGACCTTCTGAACATAAGAGAGGATTGGATTTCATGGCAACGTCCACCAAGAACAGCAAAAGCACCGCCGGGAAGTCCGCGCCCGGGAAGGGCGGCGGGACTTCCTCCAAACCGGCCTCCACCACGTCCCGGAAGAGCAGCGCCTCCTCCGCCGGAAGCAGAAGCAGCTCTGCCGGCGCGAGCCGGAGCCGCGCTTCCTCCGGAAGCAGCCGCTCCAAGGCCGCCGCCCCGGCGAAGGACCCCATCGCCTACCGGGGCGTCAAGGCCTTCGTCCTGCTGGCCCTGGCCCTCTTCAGCCTCATCGGCTGCTTTACCGGGGAGGGCATCTTCATCGGGGCCTTCCGGGAATTCATTATGGGCCTCATCGGCAAGGGCTTC
>JAEEGI010017318.1_pt1 | contig 14793 bp, 13 predicted proteins | sample 8958751 | NCBI WGS metagenome assembly JAEEGI01 (sample SAMN16246545, study PRJNA631951) | gut metagenome | biome: gut microbiome; feature: rumen; material: KS-attached | host: Bos | place: Iran: Karaj | collected 2018-10
AAGAAGCAGGTGCTCCTTGGTCTGGGCCATCGGGCCGTCGGTGGCGGCGATAACGAGGATCGCGCCGTCCATCTGCGCAGCGCCCGTGATCATGTTTTTGATATAGTCGGCATGGCCGGGGCAGTCTACGTGCGCATAGTGACGTTTTTCGGTTTCATACTCAACGTGCGCGGTGTTGATCGTGATACCGCGGGCTCTCTCTTCGGGAGCCTTATCGATGCTGGCATAATCGACGAACGCGGCGCCGCCCTTCATCGCGAGAGTCTTGGTGATCGCGGCGGTAAGCGTGGTCTTGCCATGGTCAACGTGACCGATGGTGCCGATGTTTACATGGGGTTTCGTTCTTTCGAATTTTGCTTTTGCCATGAGAAATATTGACCTCCTTATTGGTGGATAAATTAAATCTTAATTATTATATCAAACGTTTGGTTTATTTGCAAGACATTTGATAAATTTTGTTTGCCGTTTTAAGGCTTATTTTTTGCAGATGGATTCGGCAATGTTTCTGGGTACCGGCGCGTAGTGGCTGGGCTCCATAACGTATTGGCCTCTTCCCTGCGTTTTCGAGCGAAGATCCGTGGCGTAACCGAACATGGAGGCAAGCGGCACGTCGGCGTTCACCTGCGTGGCGCCGTTGCGGTTCTCCTGATCGCGGATGATGCCGCGGCGGCCGTTGATATCGCCGATCACGGTGCCGAGATATTCGTCCGGCACGGTTACGGCGATCTTCATGATCGGTTCCATCAGAACGGGTGCCGCCTTCGCCATGGCGTCTTTAAAGCCCATGGAGCCGGCAAGTTTGAACGCGAGTTCGGAGGAATCCACCTCGTGATAGGAGCCGTCGTACAGCGTGACCTTTACGTCCACAACGCCGTAACCGGCAAGCACGCCGGTCTGCATGGCGCCCTTCACGCCGGCTTCAACCGCGGGGATATACTCTTTGGGAATCGCGCCGCCCACAACCTCGTTCACAAACTCGAAGCCCTTTTCGGGGTTGGGTTCGATGCGCATCTTTACGTGGCCGTACTGGCCGTGACCGCCGGACTGACGCACATATTTGCACTCCTGCTCGACCGCCTTGCGGATGGTCTCCTTATAGGCGACGTGCGGCTTGCCTATGTTTGCCTCGACCCGGAACTCGCGCAGAAGTCTGTCGACGATTATCTCCAGGTGAAGCTCGCCCATGCCGGCTATGATAGTCTGGCCGGTCTCGCCGTCGGTGTAGGTGCGGAAGGTGGGGTCCTCCTCGGCAAGCTTTGCCAGGGCGTCGGTCATGCGCTCCTGACCCGCGCGGGTCTTGGGCTCTATGGCGACGCGTATGACGGGCTCCGGGAACTCCATCTTCTCGAGCACCAGGGGCGCGTTCTCGTCGCAGAGCGTGTCTCCCGTACCGGTGTTCTTGACCGCGACCACGGCGGCGATGTCGCCGCTGTAAACGACGTCCAGGTCCTTCCGGGCGTTCGCGTGCATTTGGACTATGCGGCCCATGCGCTCGCGCTTGCCCTTTGTAGGATTCCAGACGGCGTCTCCCGATCTGAGAGTGCCGGAATATACGCGGAAGAAGCACAGCTTCCCGACGAACGGGTCTGTCATGATCTTGAAGGCCAGGGCTGAGAACGGACCGTCGTCGGACGCATGTCTCTCCTCCTCGGCCCCTGTCACGGGATTGACTCCTGTGATGGGAGGCACGTCAAGGGGGGATGGCAGGTAGTCGACTATGGCGTCCAGCAGCTTCTGGACTCCCTTGTTCTTGAACGATGTGCCGCAGACCACCGGGACCAGATGGTTGGCTATGGTGGCCTTGCGGATGGCATCCTTGATCTCCGGGACGGTGATCTCTTCTCCGTTGCAGTACTTCTCGAACAGGACCTCGTCGGCCTCGGCGGCCGATTCGATCATCTGAGCCCTGTACTGCGCGGCCTGTTCGACCATGTCCTCAGGGATCGGCTCGACCCTCATGTCCTTTCCGTCGTCGCTGTAATAGACGTCGGACTCCATGTTGATAAGGTCGACGATGCCGCGGAAGCCGTCCTCTTTGCCTATGGGGAGCTGGATCGGGACCGGGTTCGCGCCCAGTCTCGACTTCATCATGTCTATCACACGGAAGAAGTCGGCGCCCGTGATGTCCATCTTGTTCACGTAGGCGAGGCGGGGCACCCCGTACCGGCTGGCCTGTCTCCAGACCGTCTCGGACTGGGGCTCGACGCCGCCCTTGGCGCAGAACACCGCGACCGCTCCGTCGAGAACGCGGAGCGAGCGCTCCACCTCGACGGTAAAGTCGACGTGGCCGGGCGTGTCGATGATGTTGATGCGGTTGTCCTTCCAGTGGCAGGTGGTGGCCGCGGAGGTTATGGTTATCCCGCGCTCCTTCTCCTGGGCCATCCAGTCCATGGTCGCATCGCCGTCGTGCGTCTCGCCCAGACGGTGGTTTATTCCCGTATAGTAAAGGATTCTTTCGGTCGTGGTCGTTTTACCGGCGTCGATGTGAGCCATGATGCCGATATTGCGAGTCCGATCGAGAGGATATTCCCTAGGCATACGAACGGTCTCCTTGAATACTTGAAAAATGTGTGGCGATCAGTATCTGTAATGTGCAAACGCCTTGTTTGCTTCCGCCATTCTGTGGGTCTCTTCCTTCTTCTTGAACGCTCCGCCGGCGTTGTTGATCGCGTCAACTATCTCCGCCGCAAGGCGGTCCGCCATAGTACGTTCGCTGCGCTTTCTGGCGAATCCCACCATCCAGCGAAGGCCCAGAGTCTGACGTCTGTCCGCTCTCACCTCGAGCGGTACCTGATAGGTCGAGCCGCCGACACGGCGGGCCTTGACCTCAAGAACCGGCGAGACGTTTTCGAGAGCTGCGACGAAAACTTCGAGGGGATTCTTCCCGGTCTTAGCCTCTACCTGCCTGAAAGCATCGTAGACGATAGTCTGGGCAACCCCTTTCTTGCCGTCAAGCATCACGTTGTTGATCAGCTTGGTGACCAGCTTGGACTTGTAAAGCGGGTCCGGCAGGACATCTCTCTTGGATATACGGCCTCTTCTCGGCACTGTACTTCCCTCCTTCATCAAAAATAAATGAAATCACAGGTACTCAAAAGCATATGGTCTTCTGTCTGCCGCAACGGTCCGCTCTGCTATACACAAAGTGAATTCGTAACGAGCGATGAAAACATGCTGCATACCTTTGCCGAATTATTTCTTCGGCGTCTTTGTTCCGTACTTGGAACGGGCCTGTCTGCGGGCCGCAACGCCCTGGGCGTCCAGAGTGCCGCGGATGATGTGGTAACGCACACCGGGCAGATCGCGAACTCTTCCGCCTCTGATCAGAACGACCGAGTGCTCCTGGAGATTGTGGCCTTCGCCCGGGATGTAAGTCGTGGCCTCGAGGCCGTTCGTAAGACGCACTCTGGCGATCTTGCGGAGCGCCGAGTTCGGCTTCTTGGGGCTTGTGGTCGTGACCTTGGTGCACACGCCGCGCTTCTGGGGAGAGGGCAGATCGGTCGCTTCGTTGCTTATGGTGTTGAAACCGGTCTGAAGCACGGGAGCCTTGGACTTGTAGATCTTGTCCGTGCGTCCCTGTCTGACAAGCTGGTTAAAGGTTGGCATTCCTTCTCGTTTCCTCCTTCTTTTCATATTTTGTGTATGCAGTCGCGGGCGCGGGTGCCCGCGAAATACGAAATATTATACCATATCCGGATAATTTTGTCAATATTATTGATTTTTGACAGTAAAAATCTCTGTTTTGAGTGAATTCCCAAAGTAAATTCCACAGTGGAATTTGAAGTGGAATTTAGTATGGGAAGAAAAATGTGGTAGAATTTAGTCTGGGAAAAGGAGGCACCAGACTATGAATAACGAAAAAAAGAACAAGCACCTGACGTACGATGATCGGCTTGAAATACAGGAGTGCCTGTGCAAGGGTATGACATTCAAGGCGATCGGAGAAAGGATTGGAAAAGATCAGACTACTGTATCCAAGGAGGTAAAGTTACATGGTAAAGTATACTCAAGCGGGTTTACAAAAACAGATGAATACTGTCCGAAACTTCTGAAAGCTCCGTTCGTATGCAACGGATGTCCGAAAAAGAATCATTGCAATTGCAAGTATCCCCGGAGGGTATACAATGCCAAGTCCGCTCAAGAAGAATACGAGCGCGTACTGGTTGAATCGAGAGAAGGTATTCCGCTTAACAAGGAGGAATTTTACAGGACCGAAGAGATTATTTCATCAGCGGTAAAATCAGGGCAGCACGTATATCATGCTATCCAGACAAACAATCTCTCGGTATCAAAGACAACTGTTTACAGGCACATTGAACAAGGATACTACACAATATCCAAAGTAGACCTTCCCCGTGCCGCCAAGTTTAAGCCCAGGAAAAAACAGAGGGGAGAATACGTGCCAAAAGGCGTTAAGGCGGGCAGAAGTTTTGAGGATTTCCTGCTTTTCCTTGAGGAAAACCCTTCGACCAACTATGTTGAAATGGACACAGTTATAGGAAGAGTCGGCGGAAAGGTTATTATGACGTTTCAATTTGTAAACGTGGACTTTATGTTCGGATTACTGCTGGACAACAAAACCGCTGCCGAAGCTGCCGGCAAAATCCGCAATCTGAAAATGAAACTCAGTTCCTCCAGATTCCGTTTCGGTGATGTCTTCCCGGCTCTTTTGACTGATAACGGCGGAGAATTCAGCGACGTTTTTTCTTTTGAAAACGATTTTGACGGCAACTCCGAAACGAAAATGTTTTTCTGTGATCCGAACGCCCCATACCAGAAACCGCACGTTGAAAACAATCATACCCTGTTCAGGGGTATTGCAGAATCCGGAACCTCTTTTGACGGCTGGACTCAGGAAAACGTCAATCTCATATTCTCTCACATTAACGCCGTAAAGAGAAAGCAATTCAACGGGAAAACCGCATATGACATGTTTACGTTCGCCTATGCGGAAGATCTTGCCCATGCGTTGGGAATCTCTTTTGTTCATCCAAAAGATGTTATTCAAACTTCAAAATTGCTGAAGCGTTTTTCTTAAAGTAAATTCCACTTGCTGTGGAAGTTAGTCTGGGAAATTACACTCTCAGGCTTTTTTGGCATACCTTTTTTTACTTTTACCCTCGATTTTCCTCCGTTTTTCCTCCGTTTTTCCTCCGTCTTTGGCTTTTCACAATCTTACTTCCACGAATTTCTCATAGTAATTTCCACCGCTTTCCTACTGTGGAATTTACTTTGGGAATTCACGGATTTTCATTCTCTTTTTTTCAACCTTTTTTACGACTCTCGATTATACCCGTTGATTGGGATAAAAAAACAGTGTATAATAAAATATACGGCGGGACCCGCCGAAGAACCGAAAAAACACGCAAGCGGCTCCGGACGGGGCCGGGGGGAGCTGCAATGAACAGAAAGATAAGGATACTGACGGTCAGCTCGGCCAACATGGACTTCGTAATGAACGTGCGGAGACTGCCGGCCGCAGGCGAGACGATGTCCGAGAGCGGGTCGTACTCGTTCGTCCCGGGCGGAAAAGGGGCCAACTCCGCCGTCGCCGTCCAGCGCCTGGGCGGCGAGAGCGTCTTCTGCGCCAGGCTCGGGAACGACGCGAACGGAAACGCGCTGAAGAATCTGTACATCGCCGAGGGGATCGACACCCGCTTCATAGTCATGGACGGAAAGCTCCCGACGGGGCTGGCGGCCATCTTCGTCGAGCCGTCAGGGCAGAACAGGATCATAGTCTACCCCGGCTCCAACACGGGCCTCACCGAAAGGGATATAACCGCGTCCATGATGTGCCGCCCGGACGCCCTCCTTATGCAGACGGAGATCGCCGCCGTTACGGTGCTTGCCGCGGCCAGACACGCCGCCTCGCGGGGCATACCGGTGTTCCTCGACGCCGGGCCGGCGGATCCGGACTTCCCGCTCGAGGAGCTGCCTCCGCTGGAGCTCTTCTCGCCGAACGAGCAGGAGACGCTCGTCTATTCCGGCATCGACCCCTCAAACCCCCAGAACTGCCTGCGGGCCTGCATGAGGCTGTCGGAAAGGGTCAGGGCCAGATTCATCGTGCTCAAACTCGGCGGCCGCGGCTGCTACATCTACGACGGAAAATACTACCACTGCCTGCCGACCTACGACGTCCCCTGCGAGGACACCACGGGAGCCGGCGACACCTTCACGGCGGCCCTCACCCTCGAGTATCTCCGGACGGGCGACATTGTCCACGCCGGAAAATACGCCAACGCCGCCGCCTCGATCTCCGTGAGCCGGGCTGGCGCCATGCCGTCGATACCCACGGCAGAGGAGGTCGCCGCCTTCGTGTCTTACAACGGCGTGGAACTTTGAAATGACTCTGTACGAGTACAGACCTCCCTCGTCGACGAGGGCGGAGAAGCTGGCCGTGGCGCTGATCCTGCTGCTGTCCTGCGCGATGGCGGTCATTGGGGCGATACTTGACATCCGGCTGCTCGGCGCAGCAGCAGCGGCCACCGTCCTCGCCGGCGTGCTGGTCTGCGCCCGCGCGGTGCTCACCGCCTACGTCTACGCCGTCGAGCTGAGGGACGACGGGGGCGCCGATCTTGTCATATACGAGATCCGCGGCGGCCGCGGCAGAGCGGTCTGCCGCGTGTCAGCCGGCGACGGCAGACTCACCGACGCCTCCAAAGGCAGGCGACCCGAAGGCAGGTTTTTCAACTGCTGCCCCGGCTTCCGCCGCCCCGGACGCTGTTATTTTCTTCCGTCCGAGGCCGAGGGCGGAGGGGTGATCTCGTTCATCCCGGACGATACTATGAAAAAGCTCCTGAAGGACCGCGGGGCCGGATGAAGGCCGGGGCGCGCCGACGCGCACCGGCAGCGCCTCCTGCGGCCGCCCCCCGCCTGACGTTTTGAAAAACAGCCGCGGGGCCGGATTTCCGGCTCCGCGGTTCTTATGCTGCGCCGCCGGCGTCTCCGGCCGCTCGGGTGCTGTGCCGGGGCGGTCTAGTCCGCCGCGGCCATCCGTTCGGATATTATGGCTATCGCCGCCGAGGCGGCTTTCTCCCTGGCCGACAGGTCCTTGTCCGAGGTCAGTTCGGTGTAGGATCTGCCGGACGCGGCGGCGCCGGCGATGAACTCGCCGAGATCGCCCCAGCCGTACCACACCGCGGTCTCGGCCGTCTGGCCGTCGACCACGAGCTTCAGCATCCCGTCGCCGTTAAAGTCCTCCGGCACCCCGGATACTATGCGGTCGAGCGCCGCCTCCCGGACGCCGTCCGAGCAGGAGCACAGCAGCGACATAAGGCCGGCGAGCCTTCTCCCTCGGACCACCCCCGAAGGAGCGGCAAACGCGGCGCAGCCGGACAGGTCGGTGTAGGACACATATCTCGACACGGCGTCTGCCTTGGGAAGCGGAAGCAGGGCCGAGCCTTTCTTGACATTTCCGGCCGGGACGGCCCTTGCCGGGCCCTCCTCCTTTCCGCCGGCGGCGCAAAGGGCGGAGAGCGTCTTGTACGCCGTTCTGAACGACGCGGTGCGAACGCTGACGCCGGGTACTCCGAGCGTGCTCAGCGTGAAGATCCTGCCTCCCGCCGCGGCAAGCAGGGAGGCTGCGGTGCCGACGTCCGGCACGGAGAAAAAGTCCGAGACTCCCGCGGCGGCCGCAAGCTCCTTCTGAGCGGCGATGAAGGCCCCGGCCGTGAAGCCGCCCGACGAGGCCAGGCCGCACAGGGCGGCGACGCCTTCGGTCAGCTCCTGCGTGGCGCCGTCCGGGATACGCACCTCGAGGCAGTAAGACGAGCCTATGTCGGAAGTCAGCGCGTCGCAGAAGAGCATGCAGACCCTGCCGCCGAAAGACAGGTCCCTTGTCAGCCTGGTCCTGACGCCCTCTGAGGCCTCGCCGAGGCCGATACCCGTGACGGAAAGGTCCTGGAGCAGGCCGGAGTGCATGAGGCCGATCAATTCGGTCGCCGCGGCAAGCATGATGTCGGCGCCGTCCGAGCCGGAGAGCGCGCCTCTGCTCACAAAGTCGGCGACGCTCAGCGACGTCCTGCGCGCCAGAGTGACGCCGTATTCGGCCAGCAGCCGCTCCTGCCTCAGGCGGAGCGGATCGTCCGTCCCGGCCCCCTGCTCCGCGACCAGGCCGTCGAGCTTCAGCGCGTCGGCTCCGCAAAGCACGGTGAACACGTCGGGCTCGTCAGGCGTGGCTATGAAATCCGTCTCGACGACGGCCGGCTCCGTGCCCGTGTCCGGGGGTTCGGTGCGGGCGGGACCGGGATCCGGAAGCGTTTCGGTCGGAGCCGGGGACGTGTCCGGCGGCTCGACCGGTCCTGTGCAGGCCTGAAGCGGCGGCAGGCACAGCAGAGCGGTCAGTGCAAGCGCGGCAGCGGCCGCTATCGTTTTTCTTCTGTTTCTCATTGTCTGGGTATCCTCGGGACCCTTCCGGAGATCCCGCAGAACAGCTCGTTCGGTATGGTCTTAGCGCGGGCGCAAAGGTCCTCGAGCTGGCCGGGCAGGCCGAGGATCGTCACGGGGTCTCCCTCGCGGACACCGAGATCCGTGACGTCGACGACGCACGCGTCCATGCAGACCCTGCCTATCACCGTGGCAGGCACGTCGGCTCCGTCCCGGCGGGTTATTACGAGCCGGGCGCCGCTGAGCGATCTCGAGAAGCCGTCGGCGTAGCCGGCAGGGATCGTGGCGACGGTCATGTCGCGCGGAGCAGTGAACGTTCCTCCGTAGCTGACGGACTCGCCCTTCAGCACCCTGTGCACGAGGCCGACCTCGCTGCGCAGGGTCATCACGGGGCGCAGCCCGGTCCTGCCGTCCGTGTAAGCGTCGACCCCGACAAGCGATATGCCGAACCGGCAGCCGTCCATGTAATACTCGGGGTACAGGATCCCGGCGAAGCTCGCGCTTATGTGCTTCATCCCGAAGACGACTCCGCGCGCCTCGGCGGCCGCGACCGCCGCAAGGAAGCGCCCGGCCTGGCGGCGGGTAGCCGCAAGTCCTTCGGCGCCGGTCTCGTCGGCCCTGGCAAAGTGAGAGAAGACGCCGTCCACGCGCAGGCCGGGCAGCGCGGCTATCCTCTCCGCGGCCATTCCTGTCTCTTCTATCTCCTCTTCCGTATGCGCCGGCAGGCCTACGCGGTTCATGCCGGTGTCGATCTTTATGTGCACCCTTACGCGTCCGTTCCCGGCCGCCCGGGACAGCCTGACGGCATAGTCCTCGGACAGGCAGGCCTGGATCACGTCGAGCTCCGAAAGGAGGGGGGCGTCGGCTGTCGCGGTGTAGCCAAGTATAAGTATGTCCGGATGTGCGCCGGCCTCGCGGGCGATCTTTCTCACCCCGGCGGCCTCGGCGAGCGATGACACGGCAAAGAAGCCGCAGCCCTCGTCGATCAGCACCGGCACGCATATGTCCACCGAATGGCCGTAGAAATCCGCCTTGACGACCCCGATGTTCCTGGCCGACGGGACGGCGGCGAGCACCGGCCCCGTCAGAGCCCTGTAATTGTGTCTCAGAGCGGCGGTATCGATCTCTGCCGTCACTTTGGGCGTCGCCCTCCCGTCGAGGGACGAATACATTCTGTACGCGGTTCTCATAACAGTTTCCTCTGATGCGGTCGAAAGCGGCCGCCGCGGCGCCGGAACGTCGCTCCGGACCGCGGCGGCCTGTTTTTGCTATATTATACCATCGCCGCGGGGCCGTGTCAACCGAAAAAGCCTCCGGAGCCATATCTGCGGCGCCGCGCCGCGGCGGCGATTTTTTCTTTCTACGGCCCTCTTTTTTTGGCCCCCGTTATTGACAAAGGCGCCCTTATCATGATACAATATATTGTATTCAAAACGGCTATTCGCATGTTTTGACCACAAAATATGTGATTAAGGATGCAATATGTCATACAACAGAAGAACTCTCTCGCCGGACTCTCCTTTTGCTGTAATATCGGCGCTGCTGATGTTTCTGTCCGCCGCCGTTCTGACCGTATACTACGCCTGGTATTCCTTTGCCGCCGTCCGGATACCCGGCGCGCCGGTCATTGAGCTCGCGGTGCTCTACATCCTGCCGGTGTCCTGCTGCATCATCTTCGCCATAATGCTCGTTACAAGGAAGAACAACCTCATGCCCACCATTCTTCCGATGATGATGGGCGTGGTGTTCTTTGCGCTGAAAGCGGCCTTCACGCTCGGTACGCTTCACTGCGTTCTTTGCTGCGTGCTGTACGCCGCGTACGCCTCGGTATACATCCTCACCGTGTCTGGGATAATGAGTACCCGGTCGCTGCTGCTGCTTCTGTCCGGGCTGCCCTTCCTCTATCATCTTTTCGTCGAGGACCTCTTCCTCACCGACTTCCCGACCTTTGCCGACTTCCTTCCCGAGCTGTCCGTGCTGCTGATAATGCTCGGCCTGTTCGTCGAGACCGTCGGAATGCGCCGCGGAAGGGTCTACTGACGGCATTTATTCACAACAGAAGGATATTCGCCAAATGAACAAGACAGGCTGCGCCGTGATCGGTTACGGCGGCATGGGCGGCTGGCACACCCGAAATCTTCTTGCCAGCGACGTCTGCGAGCTTCGCGGCATCTACGACATCGATCCCGCAAAGGCCGAACTGGCCGAAAGAAACGGGATCAGGGCATACGGCTCCAGGGAGGAGCTCCTGGCCGACCGTTCGGTCGAGCTGGTCACCATTGTCACACCCAACGACAGCCACGAGGAGATAGCCGTGGCGGCGCTCGGGGCCGGAAAGAACGTCATCTGCGAAAAGCCGGTGACCCTGTCGTCAGAATCGCTCGACCGTATGACGGCAGCGGCCGAAAAGGCCGGCAGGCTCTTCACCGTACATCAGAACCGCCGCTGGGACTGCGACTATCTCATGATGAAGGAGGCCTACCGCTCGGGCAGGTTCGGCACCGTCTTCCAGATCGAATCGAGGATCCAGGGCTCCCGTGGCGTGCCGGGCGACTGGCGCTCCCGCGCCGCGAACGGCGGGGGGATGATCTTCGACTGGGGAGTCCACCTAATAGACCAGATGCTGGGCATCGTCCCTGACAGGAAGATCGTTTCGGTCTTCTGCAGGTGCGAGCACGTCACGTGCGCCGAGGTCGACGACGGCTTCCGCCTCGACATCGGCTTCGAGGGCGGCCTTGTCGGGCACATCGAGGTCGGCACCCACAACTTCTACGCCCTGCCGCGCTTTTATCTGACCGGCACCGCCGGCTCCGCCGTCATCAACGACTGGCGGGACCGCTGCCAGTGCACCATCCTCCGCAAGGCGGAGGGCGGCGACGCGAGACCGGTGATAACCGCCGCCGGCATGACCAAGACCATGGCGCCGCGCGACCTGAGCACGCTCGAGACATATTACATAGAGCGGCCGGACCCCGACGTCCACGACTTTTACCGCAACTTCACCGCCGCCATGCGGGGCAAGGCCGTCCAGTACGTCACCCACCCGCAGATGAGGCGCGTCATGGCGCTCATGGAGGCGGCGTTCCGCTCGGACAGACTCTCCCGCACGCTGCGCTTCGACGACGTCCATTACACGCCGGACAGGTGAGACCGCGCCGGTCTCCCGGCGACCGAACGGCGACCGCTCCGGAGAAACAATAACACCGCGTCCCCCGCCGGGGATGCGGTGTTATTGTTTACTCATGCGCCGGGCCGTGCCCGGCAGATCGCGAAAAACTTATTTCTTGAGTTCCTTTTCGAGGGCGGCCAGCAGGGCCTTAGCCTCGGCCTCGTTGAGGGAAATGCCCTTTACGGGGACGCCGTTTCTCCACTTGCGGATGTCATAAAGGGGCTCCATGTCTCCCCATTTTACACGGTTGAATTCGACTCCGTACTTCTCGTCACCGCTGAGGACGGCGATCTTCTTTGTGATCCTGAATTTGAATTCTGCCATTTTGATCAATCTCCTTGAATGAATATTTGGGGGCGCATGTTATTTTGTCTATAATAGACAAGATTATTGTAACATAGCGGAAAACGATTGTCAACGGAAAAATGGACAAATCGGCGACAAATTCATAACAAATCGCCCCGCCGGGCGCGATAAAACGCCATTCCCCGGACTTTGCTCAGTCCCTGACCCTCAGAGACTCTATAACGACGGGATCCCTGGGCACATCGCCGAACCAGCCGTATCTCCCGGTCGGGACGGAGGCGATGGCGTCCAGCACGTCGAAGCCGTCCGTGAGGCGGCCGAAAGCGGCGTACTGGGCGTCGAGATGAGGCGCGTCCTTATGCATGATGAAGAACTGCGACGAGGCCGAATCCGGATCTGAGGTCCTGGCCATGGACAGCACTCCCCTCTCGTGGCGGATCCGGTTCTCCGGGAAGCCGTTGGCGGCAAACTCGCCCCGGATGGACTTCGCGCTCTTTTCGCCGAAGCCCTCGTCGTAGCCTCCGCCCTGGATCATGAAACCTTTTATGACCCTGTGGAATATCAGCCCGTCGAAGAAGCCCTCTCCGGCAAGTGTAACGAAGTTCCTGACCGTCAGCGGGGCGGAGTCCGGATAAAGCTCGGCCGTCATGGTGCCGAAGCCCTTCACTTTGATCTCGACAACAGGTTTTTTGCGTTCCATAGCACAACTCTCCGTTCTGACCGCGGCCGGCCCGCGGCCGCCGCGTGAAAATGCCGTGCGCGCGCGATCCCGCGCGCCGCCCGTATATATTATTATACACGCCGGCGCCGATTATGCAAGCATTTCTTGAAATGGCGCCCGGGATATGGTATAATACATAATACGCGGCGCGGAGCCGGGCCGCCCGGACAGACGGAGCGGCGCCCCGCGCTCAAATCCTGCAGGAAAGGTGTCAACACATGGGTATTCTCAGTACTGCCTTGACCATCCTGGTCCTTGTCTCCCAGGGCATGGTGCTAAAAAAGGCGGGGCGCCCCTGGTGGGCGGTCCTCATCCCGTACTACGGGACTTACGAGCTGTTCAATATCTCCGGAAAGAGGAAGCTGTTCTGGGTGAAGCTGGCCGTGGACGTGCTCATTATCATCGCAGCCACCGTGGCGGTCTTTTCCCTTCTCGGGATGATCGTGTCAAATGTCGGGTTTCCCCTCGATTTCGACCGGCTGAATGACTTCAGTTTCGACCTCGAGTATCAAGATATCGACATGACGGCCCTGCTCGTCGGCGTCTGCTCCATCGTCCTTTACTCCATTCTCTCGCTGGTCGATATGATAATCACGGGAGTGGCCTACTGGAACCTGTCCCTCTCCTTTGGCTACGAGGGCGCCTTCGGCTTCGGTCTGCTCTTCCTGCCCTACGTCTTCTTCGCCATCATCGCCTTCGGCGACAAGTCCTACATCGGAGGAGGCCCCGCGCCCGCGTCCGGCCCCGACTCCGGGACGTACTTCACCGACGTCCGCTGAGGCGGTCCCGACATCCTGACGTTATGACCGGATCCGCGAAAAGAGCAGGAGCGGGCTCGCAGCGCAAGGGAGCGGCGGCCGGCCGGCCGGAACCCGGCAAAGAAAAGCTGTCGGACCTCCGTCTTATAAAGAGGTTCACGGCCTACTACAAACCGCACCGCGTCATGTTCGCCCTTGACATGGCGGCGTCCATAATGATCTCCCTGATCGGCATGGTGTACCCGAGGGTCACCAACCTCATGATGAAGGATCTCATCCCCAATCAGAAGCTGCGGGGGATCGTTATCGCCGGCATCGCGGTACTTGTCCTGTATCTGCTTCGGCTGTTTCTGCGGTATTTCGTTCAGTATTACGGGCACATGATCGGCACCGGCATGCAGGCCCAGATGAGAAGAGATCTGTTCTCCCATCTTCAGAGGATGCCGTTTTCGTTCTACGACGACAACGAGACCGGAAAGATCATGAGCCGCATGACGTCCGACCTGTTCGACGTCAGCGAGCTTGCCCACCACGGCCCCGAGAACATCCTGACCAGCGTCACCATGTTCGCGGCCGCCTTCATCTACCTCTGCACGCTCAACGTCTGGCTGACGCTCATCATCTTCTCCTGCGTGCCGATACTGATCCTGGTGGCGGTGCGCTACCGCAGGGACATGCGCGAGGCCTTCACCGCGCGCCGGGTCTCAACAGCCGAGATCAACGCCTCTCTGGAGAGCAGCATATCCGGCATCCGCGTCACCAAGGCCTTCACGAACTCCGAAAAGGAGCAGGAGAAGTTCGAGGAGGGCAACAGCCGCTTCGTCGAGGCCAGCCGCAGGTCCTTCATGGCCATGGGCAAGTTCCACGCCGGCTCCAGATTCATCACGGACTTCTTCAACGTCGTGATCCTGCTGGCCGGAGGAGTGTTTCTCTATAAGGGCCTCATCGACGCGGCGGGCTACGCCACCTTCATAGTGTCGGTCAACCTGTTCATCTCGCCCATCACCACGCTCATCGGCTTCATGGAGTCGTATCAGAACGGCGTCAGCGGCTTCCGCAGGTACGTCGAGATCATGGACCTCCCCGAGGAGGAGGACGAGCCCGGAGCCAGCGACCCCGGCGTGCTGAACGGCGACATCGAACTGCGCGGCGTGCACTTCAGCTACGAGAAGTCCGGCGAGATCCTCCACGGCATCGACCTCGGCGTCGAGGCCGGAGGGACGCTGGCCCTCGTGGGGCCGTCCGGCGGCGGAAAGACCACCATCTGCCACCTCATCCCCCGCTTCTACAGGCTCGACTCGGGCGACATCACCATCGGCGGGAAGAGCATATCCGGGATGACGGCGGAGTCGCTCAGGCGCAACATCGGTATCGTGCAGCAGGACGTGTTCCTGTTCAACGGCGCCATCTACGACAACATCCTGTACCGCAGGCTCGACGCGACGCCCGAGGAG
>JAEEGI010017326.1_pt1 | contig 14786 bp, 11 predicted proteins | sample 8958751 | NCBI WGS metagenome assembly JAEEGI01 (sample SAMN16246545, study PRJNA631951) | gut metagenome | biome: gut microbiome; feature: rumen; material: KS-attached | host: Bos | place: Iran: Karaj | collected 2018-10
CTCTATGAACCCATCACCAAGGAATATGGTTTCTTCGAGAGTTTCCCTGCAGGCATTAAGTACGGTTGGAACGTGCTCGCAGGCTATGTGGGTGACATGAAGTATGTGTTTACCGCAGACGGTGCGAAGTCACTGGGTGGCTTTGGAGCCATCGGCAGTCTCTTCCCCCCGATGTGGGACTGGTATCTGTTCTGGAAGATGACAGCCTTCCTCAGTATCATCCTCGCTTTCATGAACATCCTGCCTATCCCCGCCCTCGACGGTGGACACGTGTTGTTCTTGCTCTATGAGATGATTACGCGCCGCAAACCTTCTGAGACCTTCATGATCCGTGCCGAGTATGTCGGCTTCGGCATCCTGATCTTACTGATGGTTGTCGCGAACCTCAACGATATCCTCCGTTGGCTGGGATATATGTAAGCAACAGATAAACAGCCAGAATAATCACATAGACCATCGATACTTGGAGCAACGTAGGATGCAGCCCATCAATACTTGCTCCAGGTATCGTTGCTATATATGACAAGACCGCATTCAGTTTCGTGACTATATATATTAATAGGTACGCGAGGGAAGGAATGAGCAGCACTGCCAATGACAGATATAGTATCAACGTGGCGGCAGGAATCACGATAAAGTTCGTCAAGAGAAAATAAGAAGAAAAGCGTCCGAAATAATAGGCGATCAATGGGGCAACACCTGTCTGTGCCGCTACGGAGACAGCCATCATTCCCCAACCCCATTTGACCCAACGGTGTTCCATCAAGAACCTCTCAGAGAAGACGCCCATGAAGACAGGCATCCACAACAAGATGGAAAGGACGGCCATGAACGACATCTGGAAGCCAATATCGAACAGTGAACGAGGACTCACCACCAGCATGACCAAAGCAGCAAAGGCAAGGGTGTTGACAGACATCTTATCCCTATGTCCCAGAGACAACAAGGCATAGATGGTAAGCATAATGGCTGAACGCACCACACTGACTGACATCCCTACCAGAAAGACAAAAGTCCAGATGCTCAGGATACAAATCAGTTGTGAGACCATCTGCCAGCGTCTGCCTACAATCAGAAATGATATCAGAGTGTATATGATACCCAGATGAAGTCCGCTGAGAGCCAGCACATGAGAGGCTCCCGTGAGAGAATACACGTTCTTCAAATCCTTCGTCAGTGCCGACTTATCGCCTAATGCCATCGCCGCAACCACCGCATAGACATCACCCTCCAGACCTTCTCTTTGAAGCCTCTCAAGAAGTTTCACCCGCTGCCTCAGGAAAAAAGTCTTTGAGCGGTCAATCCTTGACATCTGCTGCTGAGAGATCTCTGCCGTCATAACCCTTTCCGGCTGTTGTCGTTGGATGAGCAGCGAGCCCAATACCACGAAACAGATTCCTATGGCGATGGTCTGCAGATGTTCGTATTTCCACAACAGTAACGCGACCAAGACACCCCCTGCGAATACTGGCAACAATGGAATGGTGATCTGTAGAGAATCTCCAATCACGATTCCTGCCATCAGACAAATGACCGCTCTCACCAACGGTGTTCTTTCCAATACTTTGCTTTTCATATCAATCAGATTTAATGCTGCAAAGATAGTGTTTTCTGCTGAAAAGTACAACAATTTCAAAGAAAAAAATATAACTGAGCAGCTGCAAAAGGCTGAAAAGGACATTCATTTGTTAAAAATCGCTTATTATTCGGTTGGATGAATCCTTTTGCGTATCTTTGCAGTCAAAAGATATCAGCACATGACTCACAAGAAGATCATCGTATCATTACTTTCTTTGTTGGTCGTACTGGGAGTAAACGCCCAAATGGTGGACCCAGTGCATTTTACCTCCGAGCTTAAGACAGGCAACGGCATGGAGGCTGAGATTGTGTTCCACGCGACCATTGACAACGGGTGGCATGTCTATTCCACGGAGATTGGCGAAAACGGCCCCACTGAGGCAACGTTCAACGTGGTGAAGATGGAGGGTGCCGAACTCATAGGTAAACTGATACCGAAAGGCAAAGTCATCAAGAAGATGGACAAATTGTTCGACATGGAACTGAAGTACTTCGAGAACGAGGTGACCTTTGTTCAGAAGCTGCGATTCACCAAACCAGAATATGACATCGACTGCTACCTGGAGTATGGTGCCTGCAGTGATGCCAGCTGTCTGCCCCCTTCCGAGGTGGAACTCAAGCAGAAGGGTAAGAGTCCTTCGATAAGTGCTCCTGCCAAGACAAAGGAAGCGACACCCAAGACAGAGACTATTATACCCCAAACAGAGGAAACAACACCCGTGACAGAGGAGGTAACAGCCAAGACAGATACAACAACCGTAGCAGCAAACGTTGCGCCTACTGAGGCAACTGGAGACCTCTGGGAACCTGTTGTCGAAGAATTGCGCGAGCTTGGATCTGGCGAGGATCTGGCTAAACAGTCTTTGCTCTGGTTGTTGCTCATGGGGTTTGTGGCTGGCTTGTTGGCTGTTTGTATGCCCTGTATCTGGCCCATTATCCCGATGACCGTCTCGTTCTTCCTGAAACGTTCAAAGGATGACAAGAAGAAAGGTATGCGTGATGCCTTCACCTATGGACTCTCAATCATCGTGATCTATCTCGGTTTGGGTCTGCTCGTGACGGCCTTGTTTGGTAGCGACACCTTGAATGCCATGTCGACAAATGCCGTGTTCAATGTGTTCCTGTTCCTGTTGCTCGTGGTGTTTGCCCTCAGTTTCTTCGGATGGTTTGAAATCACTCTGCCTGAGGGATGGGCTACAGCCGTCGACTCGAAGGCCTCAGAGACCAGCGGACTCATCAGCATCTTCCTGATGGCGTTCACACTGGTACTTGTCTCCTTCTCTTGTACTGGTCCCATCATTGGCATGCTTCTGGTACAGACCACGACCACAGGCAACTGGCTGGCACCTGCTGTCGGCATGTTTGGTTTCGCCTTAGCCCTGGCTCTGCCGTTCACACACTTTGCCATGTTCCCTTCGTGGCTGAAGTCGGCACCGAAGTCCGGCTCTTGGATGACCACGCTGAAGATTGTGCTGGGCTTCATCGAACTGGCCTTCTCACTGAAGTTCCTCTCCGTAGCCGATTTGGCTTATGGCTGGCATATTCTCGACCGCGAGGTGTTCTTGTCGCTGTGGATTGTCATCTTCGCCCTGTTGGGAACCTACCTCTGCGGATGGCTGAAGTTCCAAGCAGATGAGATTGGCGGCGAACAGAATAAGCCCAAACCCGTTCTCTGCATCATGGGTGGTCTGGTATCACTGGCCTTCGCTGTCTATATGGTTCCTGGACTCTGGGGGGCTCCCTGCAAGGCAGTCAGTGCCTTCGCACCACCCATGAGCACACAGGATTTCAATCTGAACCCGAAAATAGTAGAGGCGGAGTATCATGACTATGAGTCTGGTATGGCCGTAGCCCGTGCCCAAGGCAAGCCTGTATTCATCGACTTTACGGGTTTTGGTTGCGTGAACTGTCGTAAGATGGAAGCATCGGTATGGGCTGATGCCCGCGTGGCTGACAAACTGCGGAACGACTACGTACTCATCTCGCTCTACGTGGACGACAAGACACCACTGAAAGAGCCGATGGTGGTGACTGATGAGAAAGGTAACAAGAAGACGTTACGCACAGTGGGTGCCAAGTGGAGCTACCTGCAAAGCCATAAATTCGGTGCCAACGCACAGCCGTTCTACGTGGCCATCGATCCTGCTACAGGTAAACCTCTCACTGGCAGCCGAGGCTTCAATGAGGATGTCGCAGCCTATATGGATTTCCTCAACCAAGGTCTGATGAACTATAAGAAGTAAATCATATCAACATACATATGGATATTAAGGACTATACCAACGATGCAGTGGCGCTGTTGAAGGAGCTGATAGCCATTCCTTCGATCAGCAGAGACGAGAGAAGGGCAGCTGACAGGCTGTCGCAGTATCTTGACATGTATAACCTGCCTCACGGACGTGAGGGCAACAACCTCTGGGTGGGCTGTCCTGACTGGGACAACAACCGTCCGACAGTGATGCTCAATGCACATATCGACACGGTAAAGCCTGTGTCGTCTTGGACACGTGACCCTTTCACTGCTACACAGGAAGGTGATACCATCTACGGCTTAGGCTCCAACGACTGTGGAGGTGGGTTGGTGGCTCTGTTGCAAACCTACCGCATTATGCTGCATCGTCAGCGTAACTATAATCTGCTCTGGGTGGCTTCTGCCGAAGAAGAGGTATCTGGCGAGAATGGTTTCTCACGCGTAATCCACCATCTGCCTACTATCGACGTGGCCATCGTGGGCGAACCCACCAGCATGCAACCTGCCATTGCTGAGAAAGGACTGATGGTGATTGATGGCTATGCCCATGGCAAATCAGGACACGCCGCCAGAGAGGGAGGTGTGAATGCCATCTATGAAGCACTCGACGATCTCGTATGGCTACGCGACTACAAGTTCCGCAAGACCAGTCCTCTGCTGGGTGCAACGAAGATGACTGTAACCGTCGTCGAGAGTGGCACGCAGCATAATGTCATTCCTGACACGCTCCATTTTGTCATAGATGTACGGACGAACGAGTTCTATCAGAACGAGTACCTCTTTGAGTTCCTCCGCAAGAAGATGACGAAGTGCGAACTCCATGCCCGCTCGTTCCGTCTGCACTCCTCCAGCATCCCTGCTGAACACCCACTGATCAGAAGATGCGTCGATCGAGGCATGCAGCCCTTTGGTTCACCCACATTGAGCGACCAGGCACTGATGCCCTTCCCGTCGTTCAAACTGGGTCCAGGCGACTCCAACCGTTCTCATTCGGCCGACGAATTCATCAGGATCTCGGAGATTGAGCAGGCGATAGACACCTACGTGGCACTGCTCGATGGACTCACGTTATAACAACAGAAAAGGCATCCGCTTCGGATGCCTTTCTTAGTCTATTTGGCGAGCCATGCTTCAGGATTCAGCAGTGTATTACCCTTTCGCAACTGGAACTGCATGACACCCTCAGAACCCACTCGTCCAAGCGTCTGTCGCGCACTTACTTTCTGTCCACGACTGACACTCACAGAAGCCAGATCGCAATAGACGGAGAGATAGCTGCCATGGCGCACGATGATGACCGTCGTACCAGCATAACTGAACACGGCACTCACCTCACCGTCGAAGATACATCTCACGGCAGCCCCTGGCTGTCCCTTGATATCGATGCCCTTCTTGTCGAGGGTCACATGTCCCTTCACGTCCGTCACATTATTCGTACCAAAACGGTTCATGATACGATAGCTGCCAGTAATGGGGAATGGCAGTCGGCCACGATTGCTCTCGAAATTGCCACTCAACTGGCGATCTACCGTCGAAACGGAATACTCAGCCTTCGACTCCTCTGCGCGCTTCTTGGCCTCAGCTTCCAGTCTGCGTTTCTCAGCAGCCTCCCGCTTGTTGGCCTCAGCCAGTTCCTTCTTGCGAGCCTCAGCGTCTGCCTTGGCCTTGCGCTCTGCCTCAAGTCGTGCACGTTCTGCCTCACGGGCAGCACGCTCTGCTGCTGCCTTGGCTTCAGCATCCTTCTTCGCAGCTGCAGCCCTGGCCTCAGCCTTAGCCTTCTCTTCCTTGGCTTTCGCTTCGGCGATCCTTCGTGCGTTCTCTCTGGCAGCAGCTTCAGCAGCAGCCTTCTTACGTGCCAGTTCCTCAGCCCGCTTCTTGGCAGCAGCAGCTTCGGCAGCCTTGCGACGGGCTTCCTCCTCTGCACGCTTCTTGGCCGCTTCTTCCGCAGCCTTACGCTTGGCCTCTGCCTCTGCACGAGCCTTCGCACGGGCTATTTCCTCGGCAATCAGTTTGTCGATACGGGCATTCAGTTCCGCGTCGCGCTTCTTCTGTTGGTCGATGATGCTCTGGATGGTCTTCTGTTGCTTCTGCAGCGAGGTGACCACCTTCTGCTGTTCCACCTGCTTGTCTTCCAGCATACGCCGCTCTTTTTCCCCAAGGGTAAGCAGGGTGTCCTTCCTATACTTGGAATCAGTCAGTTCGTTGAAAGCTTCCTGTACCTGAGCCTGCATCGACTTCACGGCCTCACCCTGGGTCTGCTGGTATGAAGCGTACTCGCGCATGAACCTCAGTCGTCTGTACATCTGCGAGAAGTTCTTCGCACTGAAGATAAACATCAGCTTACTCTCGATGTTCCTGTGCCCGTGCATGTAACGCATCGACTTGATGTAACGCTGCTTGCGGTCATCGAGTTCGTGGTCGAGCACCTTCATCTGTGCCTCGAGCATCTGGATATTACCCTCCAGTCGTGTGATGTCCATACGGATATTGTCGATAGACTTGCGCTTGTCGGCAATCTCGTTATTGATCACCAGGAGGTTCTCCAGACGTTTCTTCACGTTCTGCTCGTTGGCTCTCAGCTTACGCTCCTGCTCCTGGATCTGCTTGCGCACCTGCTGCTGTTCCTGCTTCAGGCCCTTCACGGTCACAGGCTGCTTCTTCTGTTGGGTATTCGTTTTCTTCGACTGCGCAGAGGTCTTCTTCGTAGACGTCTTTTTAGTCTGCGAAGATTTAGTGGTGGCTGTCTTGCGCTGGGGCGACGCTTTCTTCGTCGTCTGGGCAGGGACAGCCGCCACTAAACATACTAAAAGAAAAAGGACGGATAGTCTCTTCACTTGCTATTTTCAGGTTGTTTAAAGTGCCATGAATCGACGGAGGATTTCGTCTACGGTCACCTCGCGATACTTGTTGGAAACCTCTGTACGTGTCTCCCACTCCGATTCATTACCGATATAGTTGAGGGTCATACCCAGCTTTACTTCCTTCTCAGGAGTGGTCAGCGTGATGGTATGCTTCTTGGGGAACATGGTCTTGCCAACGAGGTCAAAGTCGTTGTAGTCCCAGTTCAACTGCGCATTGCCATGGAAGCGATCCTTATAGAGCACATTGGCCATGCGGATGAGAGCCGTCTGCCTACTGGCCAGCCAACTATAGTCCATCTTGCCCTCCTCGCGACTGATAATCATATCGTCACCACTTTCGAGGATCGAGTAGATAGTAAGATCCTCCTTTGCGGGCAGAGTAGTTTCCTTTTCCTTCTTTTTCTTATCCTTCTTGTCCTTGTCGTCAGCATCGTTCTTTAGGCTAACCTGATTCGGACGGAAGAGCTCGTTCCAAAAGAGAGCCTGCAGCGTATTGAAGTTCAGACCACTGTTACGCAGGAAGTCCACCGAGATATAAGGTGCCTTCAGATACTGCTTGTTGATACGGTCCATAATGAGCACATACTCCTTGGTGAGCTCGATGCGACCAGCCTCCACAAATCCGAATGCCATAAGCTGCAGACGAATCACGTCGTCACGTTTCATCTTCAGGTTTCCAGTAAGCGTCAGTTTCTGTGGACCCACCTCCACAGAGAACTTCACCTTCGAGGTAATAAACTTGGCAGTCTGCTGATTGCCCTGCACATGTTCGATGAAATTCACTTTTTCCTTCGTGCCCTGATTCATTGTCTGGGGCTGAACGGTCTTCTTCTTGGAACCACAAGATGCAAGCACCAATGGCAAAGCCAAAACGGCTACTTTCAAAATACCTGATAGTCTCATTCTTTTTTATTTTTAAGTTTTATTTTTTCTGCATGTTCCAGAATCACGGAGTTGTCTTGCGTCTCGTCCATGTTCTGAACGGCCTGTTCGATATATATCTGTGCCTCGGCATAGCGCTCCTCCATATAGAGGATCCACGCATAGGTGTCGAGGTAGGTCGAGTTCTTCGGCTCGGCCTTGATGGTCTTGAAGCTCATCTCCTCGGCCTTGGTCAGTCTTTCGCCTCGTTCACTGAGGTAATAGGCGTAATTGTTCAGACAGCCCATATTATCATCTTTCCACACGAGGCATGAGTCGTAAGCGGCAAAGGCCTCCTCGGCCAGTCCTTTCTGGTGGAGGATATCTCCCATCACGGCATAGAAATCCGAAACGATGTTGGGGTCACTGTCTTCCTTGATGACGCCAATGCCGTTCTTGAAGGCTGAGAGGGCAGCGTCCAGACTGTCGCGCTTGAAGTAGGCGATACCTTGATAATAATAGAACGCCATATCGTCGGGCGTATACTGACGGGCATCCTGACAAAGGGTTATCACACGGTCCATATCGTCGCTCTCCCAGGCATAGCCCAACAATTGCAGGCGCGCTGCAGCATTGTCAGGAGCAATGGCCAACACCTTCATCAAGACTTGCGAGATACTATCTGTTGGCATCTTCTTCGCATTCATATACGACGCACAGAAGAGCACCATATGCTCATCGCTTTGTGGTTGGGCAAGCATCCTGCGGAAGAGTCCCAGCACCTTCGTACTGTCTCCCCCAGCCTGCTCACTGGCTGAGATTTCCTGTCTCAACAAGTGTATCTTCTCCTCGACAGTCGAGTTACGGTTCAGCAACACACGCTCCGTCAGTGAGTCAGCCTCCGTCTGGTGTCCCAATGCTTGGTAATAGGTACGCAGCGACATCAGCACACGGTTGTTGTCAGGCTCCGTCTTCAGGATCTCATCATAGACCTTCAGGGCTTTCTTCACCTGTCCGTTCATCATCAGTGCCTCTCCATACATAGCCTGATAGTTCTGGTCGTTGGGGAACTGTTGCGCCAGAGCCTTCATCTCAGCAATAGCAGCCTTCTTGTCGCCTTTGCGGTTATATATCTCACTCTTGGCCATCGAGATGCGCTCGTTCTTGCCATCAATCTTCTCAATCTTGTTCAGCACACCGATAGCCTGATCGAAATCCTCCACCTGCTGATACAGTTGGAAAAGCATCTCCAGCATGTCCTCACGATCCTTGTTGCGTTCGTAGATACCCTCTATCACAGGGATGGCCGCAGCATAGTCCTGCTGACTGATGTAGATCTGCGCCAAGGTTTCCATATAGGTCAGGTTCTCTGGCGCGATGGAAGCAGCTTTTTGGATGCAGGCCTGCGATTTCTCCTGATCCTTCAGCGCATTGTAATATTGCGCCAGGAAATACCAGGCTTCAGCAGCTTCAGGGTTCAGCTCCACGCAATGGCGCAACAGGTCAAAGGCCGCATCGTTGTTGCCCTTCTGCCGTTGTACCATCGCCTCGAGGAAGAAATGATCATACGTTCGGTCCTGCGCACTGACTTGTCCAAAACAAGCCAGTACCAATACTATCACCAAACACAATCTTATTCTTTTCATTTCACTCCCGTATGTCCATATCCACCTTCACCACGCTCTGTCTCATCAAGCACTTCTACGAGTTCAAAGTCTGCCTGTTCGTGGCGTGCAATCACCATCTGGGCGATACGCTCACCATCCTCCACGACGAAGTCCTCCTGCGACAGATTGATGAGCACGACCCCCACCTCACCGCGATAGTCTGCGTCTACTGTACCAGGGGTATTCAATACCGTAATACCTTTCTTCAAGGCCAGTCCGCTGCGTGGGCGTACCTGTGCCTCGTAGCCTTCAGGCAGGGCGATATGCAGTCCTGTGGGGATGAGCCTGCGCTCCAGCGGTTTCAGGGTGATGGGCTCGTCTATATTCGCTCTCAGGTCCATGCCAGCACTGAGCCTCGTGGCATACTGCGGCAGAGGCTGGTGACCTTTGTTTACAACTTTTATCTTCAACATGCTTTAAAATTTCATTTTAATCAGTGTGCAAAGGTACAATATTTTTTAGACATAAGAACATAACAACATATTTTTTTTGGTTTCTTTTGCTCTTTTGTCCAAAATATCGTATATTTGCACCCTGAATATGATGAATTGGCAACAACTGATATCCAACAAGCGACTGGGGCAGGAGCATCGCCACCCTGAGCGACATGACGACCGTACGGAGTTCAAGCGCGACTACGATCGTCTCATTTTCTCAGCCCCCTTCCGTCGCCTGCAGAACAAGACACAGGTGTTCCCCCTCCCGGGCAGCATCTTCGTTCATAACCGTCTGACCCATTCCCTCGAGGTAGGCAGTGTGGGTATGTCGCTGGGCAACGATGTGTCAGCGCAACTCACGCTTAAGCACCCCGAACTGAAGGACACTCTCTTTCAGGAGATTGGGCAGATAGTCTCCACGGCCTGTCTGGCTCACGACCTGGGCAATCCCCCCTTCGGCCACAGTGGCGAGAAGGCCATCCAGTCTTATTTCCTCGAAGGCCCTGGCAGCGAACTCCAGCGTCAGGTGAGTCCCATCTTCTGGAACGACCTCATCCACTTCGAGGGCAATGCCAATGCCTTCCGTCTGCTGACCCATCAGTACAAGGGCCGTCGTGCAGGTGGATTTGTCATGACTTATTCAACCCTCGCCAGCATCGTCAAGTACCCCCACTCCTCCTCTGCCGCAGGCAAGAAAGGCAAGTTCGGCTTCTTCGATTCCGAGAAGAATTTCTACCTCCGTATCGCCAAGGAACTCGGCATTATCTGCAAGTCCGAGGTAGGCGAGCCCCTGAAGTTCGCCCGTCATCCCCTCGTCTATCTCGTTGAGGCAGCTGATGATATCTGCTACGAGATCATGGACTTGGAAGACGCCCACAAACTTAAAATAATTTCATTCGAGACAGCCATGGATCTGCTGCTCAGTTTCTTCGAGGAAGATATCCAGCAGCGCATCCTCCAGCGTATCGTCGACGAAGGCGTCACCGACGATAACGAGAAGATTGTCTACCTGCGTGCGTGTGTCATTGGCAAACTCGAGAACGAGTGTGTCCGTGTGTTCGTAGAGCATGAGGATGACATCCTCAACGGCACCTTCGAGGGCAGCCTCATCGACCATATCAGCCCTACGCAGGGCGAGGCTTACCGCCGCTGTTGCGACCTCTCGGTCAAGCGCATCTACAAGAGCAAGCCCGTGCTCGACGTCGAACTCTCAGGTTATAAGATTATGGAGACGCTCCTTGAACAGTTCATTGGTGCCGTGGTCCATCCTGAGCGGTTCTACTCCAAGCACCTCATCAGCCGCGTCTCAGGCCAGTACGAGATAGACGCCCCCGACCTCGAGACCCGCATCATGGCCATCATCGACTACATCAGCGGCATGACCGATGTCTACGCCCTCGATGTCTACCAGAAGATCAACGGCATCTCCCTGCCGATCGTATAAAGCCATCCAAAATAATCATGCCGTATCACCGTATCATGAAGGAAAATCGAAAATGCAAATGATACGGTGATACGGTGCCAAGGGCATAGCCGACTAAACAAGCGGTCGTTGGGAAGCGGATCGATGGTCTTAGCCGACCTGATCGACGATCGTAGCCGACTAAGCGGGCAAGGAGCTAGCATGTGCACTTTTGTGTCGCTTCTGTGTCACTCACGTTCGGATTTTCCCAAATAAATTTGGAAAATCGCTCACTTATTCGTACCTTTGCACCCCAAATGAAGAAACTGTATATTGAAACGTATGGCTGCCAGATGAATGTGGCTGACTCTGAGGTGGTGGCCTCAGTGATGCAGATGGCTGGCTATGAGACCACCGAGAAGTTGGAAGAGGCAGACGCCGTGTTCCTGAATACGTGCTCTGTAAGAGATAATGCTGAGCAGAAGATCTATCACCGCCTGGAGGCACTGGACGCTGAGCGCAGGCGCAGAATCAGGAGACAAGGAGACAAGGAGACAGGGAGACAGGACAATACCCAGAATCCTTTAATCATCGGCGTCTTGGGCTGTATGGCCGAGAGGGCGCAGCAGGATCTGTTGGAGAACCACCACTGTGACCTCGTGGCCGGACCTGATGCCTACCTGAGTTTGCCTGACTTGATCGCACAGGCGGAGACGGGCCACAAGGCGATGAACATCGAGCTCTCGACGACGGAGACATATAAGGATGTGGTGCCGCAGCGCATCGGCTTGGGGCATAAGATCGGGGGCTTCGTGAGTATCATGCGTGGCTGCAACAACTTCTGTCACTACTGTATCGTGCCTTATACCCGTGGTCGTGAAAGGAGTCGCGACGTGGAGAGCATCCTGCGCGAGGTGCGCGACCTGAGAGATAAGGGGTATAAGGAGGTGACGCTGCTGGGGCAGAATGTGAATTCGTACCTTTTTAAGGGAGACAAGGAGACAGGGAGACAAGGAGACCAAGACATTACCTTTCCTGAGCTGTTGAGGATGGTGGCGGAGGAGGTGCCCACCATGCGCGTGAGGTTTACCACGAGCCATCCGAAGGATATGAGCGACGAGACGCTAAGGGTGATTGCCGAGGTGCCGAATGTGTGCAAGCATATCCATCTGCCCGTGCAGAGCGGTAGCGATAAGATCCTGAAACTGATGAACCGCAAATACACCCGTGAGTGGTATATGGACCGTGTGGCCGCCATCCGCAGGATCATCCCTGACTGTGGGCTCTCAACGGACATCTTCGTGGGCTACCACGACGAGACGGAGGAGGATCACCAGCTGTCGCTGAGTCTGATGCGCGAGGTGGGTTATGACTCGGCGTTTATGTTCAAATACTCTGAGCGCCCTGGCACATACGCTTCGAAGCACCTGCCCGACAATGTGCCAGAGGAGGAGAAGATCCGTCGACTGAACGAGCTCATCGCCCTGCAGACAGAGATCAGTGCCATCCAGAACAAGAAGGATGAGGGCAAAGAGTTCGACGTGCTCGTGGAGGGATTCTCGAAGCGTTCAAGGGAGCAGCTCTGCGGACGTACGGAGCAGAATAAGATGGTGGTCTTCGACAAGGGCAGTCATCATATCGGCGAGACGGTGAGAGTTCGCATCGTCGGCTCGACGAGCGCGACGCTGCTCGGAGAGACAGTTTAGAGTTTAAAGTTTATAGTTTAGAGATGATTACCTTCAATGAAAGAATTCATTAACGTGCTGCGGCGATTCGTGCCGCCTTATAAGAAATATCTCGTATTGTCGGTACTGTTCAATATCCTGTCTGTGATCTTGAACATCTTCTCGTTTGCAGCGCTTATCCCCATCCTGCAGATCATCTTCAAGACTGACGATGCGAAGACGGCCACAGCCCTGATGGCATGGGACTGGGAGCATGCACAGACCGTGCTGATGAACAACATGAACTACTACGTCAACGGATTGATTGCTGATATCGGCCCCACGACGACACTGCTCATCATCGGTATCTTCCTGGCTGTGATGACGGCCCTGAAGACGGGTGCCTACTTCCTGTCATCAGCCACCATCGTTCCCATCCGCACAGGTGTGGTGCGCGACATCCGCAACCAGCTCTACCAGAAGATCAACGCCCTGCCCCTGGGCTTCTTCTCCGAGGAGCGCAAGGGTGACATCATTGCCCGCATGAGTGGCGATGTGCAGGAGATCGAGAACTCCATCATGTCATCGCTCGAAATGCTCTTCAAGAACCCTATCCTCATCATCGGCTACTTCGCCATGCTGCTTTTCATCTCGTGGCAGTTGACGGTGTTCACCCTTGTCATCGTGCCCGTCATGGGCTGGTTCATGGGCTGGGTAGGCCGTAAGCTGAAGGCTCAGAGCGTGAAGGCCCAGAGTCTGTGGAGCGACACGATGAGTCAGGTGGAGGAGACCCTCGGTGGTCTGCGCATCATCAAGGCCTTCTGTGCCGAGGAGAAGATGAACCGTCGTTTCGACACCATCAATTCTGCTTATCGCAACGATATCATGAAGGTGAACATCCGCCAGTCGATGGCCCACCCGATGAGTGAGTTCCTGGGTACGGTGATGATTGTCATCGTGTTGTGGTTCGGTGGTGTACTCGTCTTGAACAACCATACGCTCTCAGGTCCTATCTTCATCTATTATATGGTGATGCTCTACTCAATCATCAATCCGCTGAAGGACTTCTCGAAGGCTGGCTATAACATCCCCAAGGGTCTCGCGTCGATGGAGCGTGTCGACAAGATCCTGATGGCTGAGAACACCATCAAGGAAGTGGCCCACCCCAAGCCCATCAAGAGTTTCGAGCACGAGATTGAGTTCCGACACGTCAGTTTTGCCTATAGACAAGGAGACAAGGAGACAGGGAGACAAGGAGTCCAAGACAATACTCCTGAACTTCATTATGTGCTGAAGGATATTAACCTCGTGATTCCGAAGGGCAAGACGATTGCACTGGTAGGCCAGAGCGGAAGCGGAAAATCGACGATGGTAGACCTCATCCCCCGTTACTACGATGTACAGGAGGGCGAGGTGCTCATCGACGGCATCAACGTGAAGGATCTGGGCATCTACGACCTGCGGCAACTCATAGGGAACGTCAATCAGGAGGCCATTCTCTTCAACGACTCCTTCCGTAATAATATCTCCTTCGGCGTCGACAACGCCACCCAGCAGCAGATAGAGGAAGCAGCCCGTATAGCCAATGCCTACGACTTCATCATGGCCTCGGAGCAGGGTTTCGACACGAACATCGGCGATCGTGGCGGACGCCTCTCAGGCGGTCAGCGCCAGCGTGTCTCCATCGCCCGTGCCATCCTGAAGAATCCACCTATCCTCATCCTCGACGAGGCCACCTCGGCCCTCGACACAGAGAGTGAGCGACTGGTACAGGATGCCCTGGAGCGACTGATGAAGACGCGCACCACCGTAGCCATCGCCCACCGTCTGTCGACTATCAAGAATGCCGATGAGATCTGTGTGCTCCACGAGGGGCAGATTGTCGAGCGTGGCACCCATGAGGGTCTGCTCGTCCAGGATGGTTATTACAAAAAACTGCATGACATGCAGAGTTAAGAGGTGAAAGGTGAAAAGTGAAAGGTGAAAAGTGAAAAATGAGACAACGACTGATATACTTGTGTAAGTTCTTCCTGGTCACTGTGGTGCTGTTCATCATAGCGAAGAT
>JAEEGI010017328.1_pt1 | contig 14783 bp, 5 predicted proteins | sample 8958751 | NCBI WGS metagenome assembly JAEEGI01 (sample SAMN16246545, study PRJNA631951) | gut metagenome | biome: gut microbiome; feature: rumen; material: KS-attached | host: Bos | place: Iran: Karaj | collected 2018-10
TATTTGGAGTTTTATTATAAATATAATTTTTTATTGTGTCATTAATCATTAAATTTTTCCTTTATTAATGAAAAATATGGTAAATATATAAAATTATAAAAAACAAATTTTTAAATATATAAATTCAAAAAAAAAAAATAATTAAATAGTTACAATATTCCTTAAATTATCTATATAATAGAGATCTTTCCTTGAAAAAAAATCAAAAAAAAATAATAAACCAGAAAAAATTTTATATAAAAAAAACTAAAAAGATTATATCTTAAATTATAAAATAAATTCAAAGAATAAAAAATGATAAGCAAATACGATGAAGTAAATAATGATAAAAAAAATAGTTCAGATAGAGAATCAGAAATAATAGAAATTCCAAAATCAAATGAAAAAGATTTATTAAATTCTTCGGAAAAAAAAATGAATAATGAAGAAATAAAAAATGATGAAATTAAATTAATGGAAATAAAAACAGATGAAAAAAAACAAGAAGAAAATGAAGAAGCAAAACCAATAAAAAATGATCCTCAAATAGAATTAGAAGACCAAATTATAGATTATGAAGAGAAAACACAAAGACCAAATGTTAAAGCAGTATCATTAACAACACAAGCAAATTTAGATAAAGCTTTTTCAACAGATATTATTATAATAACTTTAGAATATATTGGAAAAGATAAAAAAGTTTATAGTTGGGATGTAAGACAAACATATAAAAAATTTAAAAAAATGGCAAAATTTTGTGAAGAAAGATTACCAGAAAGAAAAAAAACAATAAAAATAAATCATGAATTAACATTAAAAGAAAAAGCAGAAAAGGAAAGAAAGGAAAAAACATTACCTAAAGATTATTTGGATATATTTTATAAAATATATAAATTAAGTTTTTCAAAAGCAAAATTATTAAATCAATCAATATGGATATCATTTATCCAAATAATATTAAATTCATTTTTATATTCATTTACTATAATAAAAGAATTTTTTGAAATAAGTGAACATTCTTTTGTTTCATTTAATAATGGAATTAAACCAAAAGAAGGAGAAATAATTAAACAAGCAGAATATTCAGTTTGTCAAACAACATGGATTGATATGTGTCATTGCATTAAATGTTTTTGCTGTGCTGGAAAGAATAAATATTGGTTTTTATTAAAACCAGATATGATTTGTTTTTTGGATAATTCAAATAGTAATATTGGAAAAGGAACTTTCTGGTTTGATAATCAAACTACTTTAGAAAAAAAAAAAGGAAGCTTAATTCTCAGAAATTCTATGAGAAAAATTAAATTAACTTTTGATGAAGAATTCCAAAGAAATTTATGGTTTTCTGAAATTGATTGGAGATTAAAAAAATATAAAGAAAATTATGTTGAAAATAAATATGGAAGTTTTGTTCTAGAAAAAGAAAATTGTAAATGTCAATGGTTTGTTGATGGAAAAGATTATTTTGAAGATTTGAAAAAAAGATTATTAAATGCAAAAGAAACAGTTTTCATAACTGATTGGTGGATGAGTCCTGAATTATTTTTAACAAGACCAGTGAAATTAGAAAAATATAAAAATTTAAAATACGGAGAACCATTAATAGAACAAAACCCTCAAAAATTATCAAGATTATGTGATATATTAAATCATATAGCAAACAAAGGAGTTAGAATATATATCTTATTATTTTGTGAATTTTCATTAGCATTAACATTAAATTCAAAACATACAAAAATATTTTTAACAGGATTATCTCCAAATATAAAAGTAATAAGACATCCTAAAAAAAGTTTTGATTTACTTTGGTCTCATCATGAAAAATTAGTAGTAATAGATCAAGAATATGCATATGTAGGTGGTTTAGATTTATGTTGGGGAAGATATGATTGTCATGCTCATCCAATAATAGAACCAGAAAATGAAAAAGAAGAATATGAATTTCCATTTATTGATTATAGTAATGCTAGAATAAATGATTTTATGAATGTACCAGAATATTTAAAGGAAAATGTGCCAAGGAAAACAAGTGTTAAAATGCCTTGGCATGATATTCACTCCTTAATTCAAGGTCCTGCTGTTTTAGATATTGCTAGACATTTTGTTGAAAGATGGAATTATAGTAAAAGCAGTGAAAGCAGTGAAGGAATTACTGATGTTAAAACTCAATATACTAAAAGAGTTACTACTAATAAAGTCAGCTTCTTTAAAGGATGGTTAGGAAATGCTCTTATGAAAGTTAGTAGTCAAAAAAATGGAATAAGTGAATTAGAAAAAGATATTAGGAAAGAAAGTGAAGCAAAAAGATTAGATAGTAAACTTAATAGTCGTTTAGTTAATGAAAGTCTTAATAAAGAACCAGTTAATCCTTTTCTTCAAGGGAAAAAACCTGGGTTTTCTTTTAAAAATTTATGGAAGAAAAAAGAAGATAAGAATGTTGAAATTGAAGATAATAATAATGAAGAAATTAAACTCAATGAAAAAGAGAAAGAGAATAAAAATAATGAAAATAAAAATAATAATGACAAGAAAGAAATTATAGAAAATGAGGAAATTAATACGAATAGAAAAATTCCTTTTAGTGAAGCTAATAAAGTTAATACTGATTTTTATAAAGATATTACTAAAAGTAATACAAAAAATGCAAAAGATGAAGAAGAAATGAATTTTGATCAAATAGCAGGAAGAAAAACAGAGGATGGATATGGAGTACATATTCATAAGAAAAAAATAGATTATTTAGCTATTTTAAAAGCTGGAATGAAAAAGAATATAAAAACATTTACTCAAAAAAAAAATTCAACTAATCAACTAAATAAATTATCAAATTATATTAATTTAAATGCATATAATGTTAATTTTTCATTAAAAGAAACAAAAATGAAATGTCAATGTCTTCGTTCATTATGTTATTGGAGTGGAGGATTAAATACAACAGAAATTTCAGTTTTAAAAGGATATTATGAATTAATTGAAAATTCAAAACATTATATATATATAGAAAACCAATTTTTTATTTCAAAATCATTTACAGATGAAGAATGGGAAAAAAGAGGAAAAAAAGTAAGTAATTTAATAATAAATGAAATTGCTTTAAAATTAAGACAAAGAATAGAAAAAGCACATAAAAATAAAGAAAAATTTAGAGTTATGATTATTATACCTTTATTACCAGGTTTCGCAGGTTCACCTGAAGAATCATCAACTTTACAAGTTATATTAAAATTTACTTATAAATCAATATCAAGAAATGATGGATTAAGTTTAATAGAAAAATTGAAAGAATTGTTAGATGAAAATGATCCAGAATTATTTAAACAATATATAGGATTTTTCTCATTGAGAAATCATTCAGAATTAAATGGTATTCCAGTAACAGAATTAATATATATTCATTCAAAATTAATGATAGTTGATGACCAAAAAGTTATAATGGGTTCAGCAAATATTAATGATAGATCAATGACTGGAGAAAGAGATTCTGAATTTGCAGTTATTTTCTCAGATTTAAATGAAGAAAAGCCTAATTCATTAATGGATGGAAAACCATATTCTGCTTCAAAATTTGCTAAAACTTTAAGAGTAAGTTTATTAAGAGAACATTTAGGTTTAAAACCTAATGATATGAATTATAATTTAATTGAAGATATGTTAAATGATGATGTTTGGAAACTTATTAATGATACTGCTAAGAAAAATACTGATATATATAGAGAATTATTTAAATGCTATCCTGATGATACTATGCTTACTTTTAAAGATGTTCCTTCTTATAAAGAATTAAATGATAAGGAAAAAGAAGTTTTAATTGATAAATATAAAGAATATAAAAAAGAAATTAAAGGACATATTGTTGAATTTCCTTATGATTTTTTGAAAAATCAAATTTTGGAAAGATCCTTTTTTTCTGCTGAAATGCTTGTACCTATAAAAAATTTCGTATAAGGAGTATTTTTTTTTAAGCTAATTTTTTAAAGTTTGTTTTGTTTTTTATTCTTGGTGTAATATATATTTTAATGGTTAAATTTTTTTGATAGATTGATAAGCAATTAAAAATTAAATATTATTTTCTAATTTTTAATGTTACATTTTTATCGAATAAATATATTTTTTATTTTTTAACTACATATATAATTAAAACCATCTATGAAATTTATTTGATTGGTATCATTATTTTTAGTTTGTAATTGTTTTATAAAATCAAAATGTTTCTTATCAGAATTTTTTAATTTACTTTCATTTAAATATTTTTTGGCATAAGAAAAAGAAATCACAGAATCATTTTCTCTTCTTAAAAATTCTTGTTGAATACCAATTAAATAATAACCTAAATAAAGTTGATTATCTTTTTTCTTATTATTTTGTACTTTATTATTATTATCATTATTAATATAAATATCATTATCATTATTTTTAATATTATTATTATCATTAATTTTGTTATTATTATTATTATTATTATCAATATTTTTATTATTATTATCTTTACCATCATTATCATTATTTTTATTATTATCATCTTTATTATTATTATCCATATTTTTATTATTATTATTATCATTAATTTTGTTATTATTATCATTAATATTGTTATCTTTATTATCATTGTTATTATCTATATTTTTGTTATCATTAATTTTGTTATTATTATCAATATTTTTATTATTATTATCTTTATTATCATTATCAATGTTTTTATTAATAATATCAATAACATTAATGTCATTATCAATATTATTATATTTGATATTACCATTATTATCTTTATTATATAAGGTTTCAAATTGTTTAAGTGCTAAACTTTCCATAGATAAAATTAAAGAATCGCGATAATTTTTAATATTATTTTCTAATGATGATAAACTTGAATAATCTTTATCTATATTACTTAATGAATTTTGTTCTTCTTCATCTATAATTCCTGATAAATGATTTATAATATCAATCTTTAAAATTTTATTCATAGTATTTTTTGCTTGTTTAATTTGATTATTTTGAGTCAAATAACAACTAAAATTATTTTGAGTGATCAAATAAGAAAATATATCATTTCCTATATATTCATTTATTTCTTTAAAATAATCTTTTATAATTAAACTTTGTCCTATACCTAATAGGTATACAATATAATGATTATATAATTTTACAATTTCATGTTTAAATTTATCATTGAAATTTCTATCATTTTTAATATTTATTTCATATTTTTTTTTACAATAAATAATTGCTTCTTCATATTTCCCTTCTTTAATATATTTTTCAATTTTATTTTTAATAATTAACAACTTTTTATTATCATTAGTGTTTAATTCATTTATATTTTGCTTTATCATAATCTTAATTTAATTTTAAAAATTTTATATATTAAAATATTTTATTATTATTATTATTAAAATAAAATACCATAAATATAAATAAACATTATTTATAATGATATTGTTTCATAATAATTTGAAATTTATTATCATTAAAAATTCATTGTTTAACAATAAATCTCAATAATAATAAAACATTAAAATTCTTCATCCCAATTATTTTCAAAAGTCAAATTTTCATCTTCATCATAAGGTTTAAGTGAATTTAATATTTTCGTATTTTTCAATTTATCATTTTCCAAAAACTGTAAATATTTAACCTTATAACTATTAAAATCACCAACTTTTTCGATAAAAGGAAAATAAGGAGGAACCATTTGGAAATCAATTAAATCCCCCCAATTAAATCCTTTAAAAAAAGCATGTTTTTTCAAACTTTCAAAATTACAAATTCTTTTAGACACTATTTTCTTTAATAAACATTTAATAAAAGAATTTACACTTTGTTCACCATTTAAAGGTAAATTAATTTCTTTTTTTAAGACTTCTTTATAAACATCAATAGGATCCGTAGAATTATTACCAAAAGGATAAAAATTATAATATATTTCATGAGTAATAATACCAACACTCCAATAATCACAACTAAAAGAATAACCTTTTCCCATTAAAACTTCAGGACTAATATAATGTGGAGTTCCTGTCATTGTTGATGTAAAATTTGTTATACAAACTGCAGTTCCAAAATCTATTATTTTTAAATATCCATTATTATCTATCATTATATTATCTGGCTTTAAATCTCTATGAATTATATTTTTCGAATTTAAATAATTTAATATTACTAATAAGAATGATATGAAGAATCTTGTTTCTATTTTATTTTTTAATTGCTCTTGTTGTCTTGATGATATATATTTTGATAAGGATTTTCCATGAATATACTCAAGTAAATAAAATATATTTTCATTATTTTTAAAGGTTCTTACTAATTTCATTATAAATGGATGATCTAATTGTAATAAAACTTTTCTTTCTTCTAAGAAATATTTAATTAATATTTTTTGTCTTTCTGCTAATTTTTTATCTACTGCTTTTATAGCATAAAAATGCTTATTATCATGCACTAATGTTACAATACCAAATTTTCCTTGACCTAAACTTTTACAATAATATAAATCTTCTAATTTCATTTGGAAATTGTCTTGAAGAGCTATTTTCTTTTTTAAATAATCTAACATATTTTTATCCATAATTTCATCAAACACTTTTTTTTCTAAAACATAAAATGTACATTTATCTTCTGCTATAATCGTTGCAGTTCTTTCATTATGAATTAATAATGAAGTTTCACCAAAGCAATTTCCAACTTCTAAAATTCTAATATATTTATTACTCTTTAAAACTTTAACTTTCCCTTTTTTAATTATATAAAATTTATCTCCTATTTCTCCTTCTTTTAATATTATATCACCTTCATTATATTTTTCTTTTGTCATTAAATGACAAATTTTAATTAATTTGTTGTCTGAAGTATTTCGAAATAATTGAGACTTTTTCAAATATTGTAGTTGAGAGAAAAAAGTTATCGTTTTATTAACATTTTTAATATTAGATTTAAAATGAAAAATTTTTTCAATATTAATCCATTTAATCACAATTAATCTAACTTCTCCTTGAGCAATAACATCATATTCTATTTGATGCTTTTTCCTAATATATTTTTCTCCAAATAATTGTCCTCTTTTTCCAATAATTTCAATTTCATTATCACTTTTTTGATGAATTAAATTTCCACCAATAATAACAAATAAATGTTTTTCTTGATGAATACTTTTATTAAATTCTTCTTTTTTAATAACAATATTTTTATCTTGAAATACTTTAATAGAAGTATTAAGATAAATTTCTTCAATATAAGAATCCTCACTAAAAATTCTTAAATTATCACTTTTATTAAAAGCTTCTTTAATAATAGATTTTAATAACAAATCTTTATATTCACAACCAAAAGTTTCTTCAAGTAAAGAATTAGATATTTTATAAACAGTTAATTTATTTTTAGCTTTACAACTTAAAGTTCTAGGAATATCAAATAATATAGCAAATTCTCCAAAATATTGTCCTGACTTTAATATTCTTATAACTTCTTTATTTTTTTCACATTCTAATTCCCCATCTTTTATTATATATACTGAATCTCCAACATCTTTTTCATAAAAAACATATTGTCCTTCATCAAAAGTCATTTTAAACATAGAAGATGCTAAAGAATTTAATTGTATACTTTCTAAAGAAGAAAAAATAGGAACCAAAGAAATGAATTTTAATCTTTCAATCAATTCATTTTTATTAATAGTCTTAACAATATCTCTAAAAGTTTTTCCATCTAATTCATATAAAATAGTTGGTTCAATTGTTTTAACAGTTTCAGTTCTTTTTTTTCTTTCTAATAAAGCTAATTCTCCAAAAGTTTCTCCTTTTCTTAATATTTTTCTTCCTTCAACTCCATTACAAAAACATTCGACAGAACCTTCTTTTATTATATAAAAATAATCTCCTGTTCCTCCTTCTTGAAATATTATTACATTTTTTTCAAAATTTATTAATTCTATTTTCCTTAATAAAGAATATATTATATTTGGACCTTTATCTTTAAATAAAAAATGTGTTGTTAATGATGATTTTATTTGTTCTCTTTCTATTGATGTTAAATTTTTTATATATTTTTTCCTTGGAATTTGAGATTCTTCCTTTGATGATAATCCATTTTTTATTCCTGATATTCTCTTTTTCATCCTATTATTTGAACTTACACTTAAATTCGTATTTTTTATTGGAGAACAATATGGATTTAATAATTTATTCTCTGTTTTTACGTTTATGTTTACTATTTTATTATTTTCTGTGATGTTATTTATATTTATTAGTCCTATTATTTTTTGATTAATATTAATTTTTACTTTTGTTACCCACACATCCCATTTTTTAATTTAATTTTCTCATTCAAATATTTAATTTCTTTTGGATAAGGGATAAAAAAATATTATTAAAGAATATAAAATCTTAGTATTACAAAAATAATAAAATAAATAATATAAATTAATTATATAATTGTCTATTATTTTCTTGAAAACTTTCTTTAATTTTATCATATATTAATCTTGCTGAATTTCCAATTTCATCTTCATTAATTCCAATTTCAGATAATGTTTGCATTAAATCATTTAATTCATTTTCATTAAATATTTCTAAATTTAACATATTTAAATTATAAAACTCAATAACAAAATTAACCATTTGTTGTTGAATCATAAAACATCTTTGTATTTGATTTAATCTTATAATTATTCTTTTATTTGTATTATAAGATATTTCTTTTAAATGATTTGTTCCAGTAATAAAAATTAATCTTAGAAAAATTAAATCATCTCCTGAAGATAAAGCTTTTATATATGCTTGTTCATAATTTTCATTTTTTAAATATCTTAATATTACTTTCCAAATTGATGAATTTTCATTCATATCATTATCTAATATTTCTTTTAGAGTTTTATTTGTTTTAGTATTTGTTATTTTTTGTTTTAATTTATTTACTCTATTATCTAAAAATGATATTTTATTATCTATTTCTTGTTCAAAATTATTTGATAAATCATCTAAAATTTCATTGAATTTTTTTGTGAATTTTTCAAACAGTGAATTTAAATTAATTGGTTTTTCAGTTTTAATTATAGTTTTATTATATGAATTATTTTTTTGAATTAAATGTTGTTCTTCATCATTAAATTCGTTATTTGAGTTATTGAAGGAAGAAATTGTTTTTTTTTTTCTTTCTTTTCCTTTTTTTATATTTTCTTTTGAATTTTCTTCTTCTTTTTTTTTATCTTCTGTATCACTTTCAATATCTTCATAATATTTATTTTCATTTAATTTATTTTTGAAATTGTTATTGTCTTTCTTTTTTTTTTCTGAATTTTTTGAAATTTTTTTTTGAACTTCTTTTAAAGAATCTTTATTTAATTTCTTTTTTTTTGATTTTCTGTTTTCCATATTTTCTTCTTCTTCTTCAAATTCATTTTCTTCTTCCATATTAATTTTATTATTTTTAATTTTATTATTTTTTTTTTGTTTATCATCTTCTTTATAAATACCTTCATCTCCTGTAATTTCTTTATTTTCTATTGAAAATATATTTACTTTATTATTTTCATTTTCAGAACTTTCTTCATTGAATTCTTCATTTTCATATATCTCATTCATTAAATTTTTTTGAGAAGAATTACTCATTGAAATTGTTTTTGTATGTGTTTTTTTTACTAAATTATCTTTAATAATTGAATTTTTAATATCTTGATTTTGAGTTAAAGACTTTTTAATTGGAGAATATATTTTCTTTTTATTTTTTTGGTTCATTTTTTCTTCTGAATTATTTTTAACTTTATTTTCATTTTTTTCATCATATTTATATTTATTATTTGATTGAAAATTTTTATCAGTTTTTTTATGTTTTTTATTTTTTTTAAAATCTTGAATACTTTCTTTTTTATCTTTTTCTTTACTTTTTGAAGTTTTTCTACTTTCTGCTAAATCTTTTTTAATTTGAATTAAATTTTCTTCTTCTTCTCTATCACTTCTAAATCCACTTTTTTTTAAAAATTTATCTATTCCAACTTCATATATTTTATTTCTTATTTCTTTTGAATAAGTGATAGGATCTTTATCTTTATTAATTTTGGATAAATTTCTTAATAAATTTAATTTAGATAATCTTTTTTCATCTTTTTGATGTATTTTATTATTATCTTCTTTAATATTTAATATATTATTTAAAGCTTCTTTAGATGCGACTTGAACTTTTAAAATTTTATCTTGACTTAAATATTCAAGTGATTTAATAATTTCATTTTGATTTGGTAATTCCTCTATTTTTAAAAATTGTAGTTTATTTTTAAAATGAGAAAAAATTGAACAAACTTCAATTTTACTTAAATATATCTCTGGATCATTTTCATATAAAACATTAATTAAAAGAGGAATTATTTCAATAAAGTTATTTTTAAATTCATCATATGGAAGAATATCTATTAATTGGGATATACTTTGAAGTAAATATTGATTGGGATATTTATATTTTTTAAATACATTCAATAATTCGACTATTAATGGAATTAAACTTTTTTGAATAGAATCAATATCAGAATTATCATATAAAATATAATTGAGTAAATCATTTATTATAATAAAACTACCATTTAAAATCCCATTGTCTTTTATTTTATCTATAATATTATGATTTTTATCAATTGAATTAAAAAAAAATTTAAAAATAAATTCTGAAATTTTTTCTTTGTTTTCAGATTGATCATATATTTCAAGAATTACAACTGAAGCTGCTTTATGAATATTAAATGAATTATCAATAATAAAAATATTAATTGACTCTAATATTTTATTTATCATATCATTGTCAGAAACTTTTATAGAATATATACTTATTGCATATGCTATTAAAATTAATTGATATTCTTTTCCTAATTTTGATGCATTTTCATTAGAATTATTTAATAATAAAGGAAATATTATTTTTATATCCTCATTTGAAGTGTTATTTTGAAGTAAATTTTTCAATTGAAGAAAAGCATTATTTTGAGTGGATGTATCATTTAATTTATTTAAATATTCTTTAACTTTTATTTTTAAATCTTCAGTTTGATTTTTCATTATTTAAACTTCAAAAATAAATTCAAAAATAATTAATTAATACATTTAAAAGAAATAATATTGTAAAAAAAATTTGTAAAAATGAATCAAGATTTTTTCTTAGGTTATAATTTTGATTTAATTAAGGATAGATTTAAAAATATTCATTCAAAACATTATTGGCCTTTATGTCCTCAATGTAGAAAATTTATTCCATTTTTTAATTTATGGAAAAAATCAGATGATATATTTCTCGATATTAAATGCTTTTATTGTAAAGAGAAAAGAAAGGAAAACTATTTTCAAATAAAAACAGTAAAATTAAAGACTTATTTAGATTTAATTGCAGATGAAAATAAAAATAAAGAATATAACTCAATATTAAAAGAAAAAATTAATGATAAAATGGGAAATTCAAAAATTTCTCAAAATAAATTTGCTTTTTGTATGGATTATCATGGGTGGTTAGATTTAAATCATTATCAAGTTCATGAAAAAATGAAATTTAAAACAAAACATATTATTTGTGAAAAGGAAATTATTCTACATTCCTATTGTAAAATTTGTAAAAATAATGCTGCAAAATTTTTTTGTGAAAATTGTGAAGAACAATTATGTAAAATTTGTTATAAAGAACATTGTAAAAACAATGGATGTAAAACTAATATAAAAAATTTAAATTTTTTTCAAGATTTTTTAAATAAGAAATTTAATGAATATTCAAAATTCATTCAATATAAAAATATAATTAAAAAAAATGAAAAAATTGAAAAGAAAATTATAAATAATTTTATTTATATCATAGATTTTTTTTTATTATATAATCAAGTTTATTTAATCACTTCAGATCAGCATTTTCCAAATTATTGGATAGCTATGACATTTATGAATTTAAATTTTAATAATGAAGAAGAAATAAAACTAACAAATAATTTATTAACAAATGATGCTTGTTCAATTAATTATGAATTTAGAGATATTTTGATTAAAGATAAAAATTCTCAAATAACTCAAATTTTACCAATTAATTCTCAAAATAAAAATTCATTTTTTATTTCAACTTTACACGAAAAGGGTTCAAAAAGTTCAATGTATTTTGTAAGTTATGTAAAAGATTTATTTGAAACATCATCAATAGTAATAACTAATGTTTTATCAATAATAAAAATTGATGATGTTTTAATAACATTAAGTTCAAATTATAAAAATGTATATTATATAAATGAAAAAAAGGCGTCTAAAAATTTCAAAAATGAATCAAATGATTCAAAATTTCTTTCTAATTATGTAAATAATAAATTTTTTGAAGCTTTAGAATCAAAGATTTTAGTTTATGAATATATTCAATCAATAGATGCTCCATTTAAACTTCTTTATAGATTTAATTTTGATAATATTAGTAGTTCAGTTTTAGGAGATTTAAATTCTTTATATTCTCCAAATAGTGAAAAATTATCTAGTTCAATATTTAAACAAAATTTATCAATCAATTTATCTTTTCAAAAACAAAATAGTTTAAATGAATGTTTGGATTTAGTTGTTTCTGCAATTAAATTAATTGAAGATCCTTGTTTACAAAAAGGAAAAATAGAACCTTATATTAGTGCATTATTTATTGGTTTCGAAAATGGTCACGTTAAAACTAAAAAAAAATTTAAAGATGATAATTTAACTGATTATTATACTATTGTTTTTCAAACAAATAATATTTCATGTTTTTTAGAATTAAGTAATCATATTATTATTGGGGCTAATTCAAGTTCAAAAGTAAATTTATTTGTTTATTCTAAGAGAGAAAAATTATTTAATGATAATGAAGATTATTCACAATTAGATAAATTTGATAGTTGGTTTTCAGAAGAAGGAATTATAAATATGCAATCTATAACTAATATGATTTTTGTAACTGGTTCTAAAAAAGGTTTAATTTCACTTTGGAATATTAGATCTCAAAGTTTATTATATAAATTTAAAAATGATGATATTAAAAATAATCTAACTGCTCTTTGTGTTTTACACCCATATAAATATATTATTAGTGGATATGATAAAGGTCAAATAGTTTTATGGTCACCTGCTGATTATGAGGATTTACCTTTATTAAATTAAATAAATAAGATAATTAAATTATTTAATATTGAAAAAATAAAAAGAAAAAGTGAAATAAAAAATTACCCTAAACTCTCTATTTAAGATATTATTTATATTATTTTTGAATGAATCTTTTTATTTTTTTTATATACTTAACTTAATATTCCTTGATATATGAGAATTTTATTTAATTTATTTGTGAATTTTATATGACTAAGAAAATACTTATTATTTAAATATTTTTTATAATAAAAATATTAGTTAAGAACAAAAAAGATAAAAATTATGAAATCCAAATATTTGTTTTTAATTACATTGTATTTTCTTACAATATTTAGATTTGAAATAATAATAATAAATAAATAAATTAAATAATCTAAATTAACTATTTATAATTGATAAAATATCTTTCAACGTTGGTCTTTTTTGGTATTTATTTTGTAGACAAGAAAAAATAATATCTTTTAAAAAACTTAATAAATTTTCTTCTTCCTTACTAATTTCAAAAAAGCAATTTTTGGGAATGATTAAATTATAATTAACTTTATCTTTCAATTCTGCAATACTAGAATCCCTTCTGCCAAAAGGCATATTTTGAAATAATAAAATATAAATTAAACTTCCAAAATGCCAAGTATCAACTGTTAAATTATAAAATTCAGCATTTGATATTTCAGGAGGAAATTCAGGACTATGAAATCTTTCTAAATTTTGAGATGAACTTTTAAATAATTCTTTTCTAAATATAAACTTGGTGTTTTCAAATGTTATTATTTTTCCTATAATTTTATTTTCTTCTTTAAATATAAAGATTGAATTTAATATTAAATCATCATAGAAAAAACCAAATTGATGAAATTTAACTAAACTTTTTATTATTCTTATTAAAAAATCTCTTATTATAGTTAATTTTTTTTCTTTTATTTTTTTTAAATAAAAAAGTAATTGACCTTCAGTTGGGTATTCATATATAAAATATAAATTTGATGAATCTTCTATTTTCATTTTCGCAAATAAAATATTTTCATCCTTAATATTATAAAGAAAATCAAAAATATCACATTCATTTCTAATTTGTTCTATATTATCAATGATTATACTATTTTTTGAAATTATTTTTAAAATTGCAGGTTCTAAATTTTTTTTATTGAAACATTTATAATAAACACCAGTTTGACCATTAATTAAATCATTATCCAACTCAAACAATTCTTTTATTGGTTTTTGTTTATTTACAAATTTTGAAATAATATCATAAAATTCTAAAAGTTTTTCTTTATTATCACAAGAAAACTCAATAAAAGGGGAAATATTACTCGTAGAATTTTTAATATATACTTTAAGGAAATTTATATATAATTTTAAAACAAAATACTTTTTATTTTTATAAACTTCAGTATCTAATGAAGGATATAAATTTTTCATGTTTATTATGTTATGAAATAATATTAAATTATTTTCATAATAAAAAACAAAAATATCATCATTCAAAATATATAAAGTCACTTTTATTTCTTCTTCTTCTTCATTTATTTTAGAAGGAAAAATAAAACAATCTAATTTTTGAGCTTGTAAAAAAAATGCTGGAATACCAATAACACCTTTATCTATTATAGATGAATTAATTTTCATTTTTTTTTTAAATTGATTAGTATTAAATATTGTTGTTTTAAATTGTTTAGTTCTTCTTCTTAT
>JAEEGI010017334.1_pt1 | contig 14781 bp, 4 predicted proteins | sample 8958751 | NCBI WGS metagenome assembly JAEEGI01 (sample SAMN16246545, study PRJNA631951) | gut metagenome | biome: gut microbiome; feature: rumen; material: KS-attached | host: Bos | place: Iran: Karaj | collected 2018-10
CATTTATTATATCATTGGATTGACAGAAATATAAATTCATCATTAATATATTTGTTAAATACAAATCATTATTTAAAAACAAAATAATAAAAAATTTTTATGAAAAAAAAAAAAAAATATTATATAATTATTAAATAAATAAAAAGAAATATATAATAAAAATCAATAATAATAAAATATAATTTAATAAAAAAAATGAAAGCTTAAAAAAAAGATAATAAATGAAAATATTAAAAACACCAAAAATATTATTCCTTTCCCAAGAATTTCACCTCAAATAAATTATGATGAAGAACTGCATTATCAAAACTTTTAATAATCAAATCTTTATTATCAAACCCAGCAAAAATATGAGATGTAGGTAATTTTCCAGTAAAAAATCCCCAAGTACAATCAATAGGAATCCACTTATTATTTATTTGACAAATAGTCCAAGCATGACTTCCATCTTTTCCTTTTTTAATTGTATTAACACAATTTCCAGTTACATATAATGCCTTTATATTTATTGAATTTAATAAAGCATTTAATAATATTGTATAATGTTCACATACTCCTTCTTTTTTTTTTAATATTTCTGTTGCAGTTAAATTCTTTCCTGATAAACTTAATTTATATTTCATTATTTTTTTCACATATTTTGCGATTTTAATATAGATTTCATCTTTAGAATTATCATTTTTTAATATTTCATTTTTAATAAATTGTTTAAACATTAATTTATTTTCTATTTGATCTTTGGGAATTTGTACTTTTTTATTATTTATTTCATAATCTTTTTTAGTTGAATTTTTCAATTCTACAATATTTGTAAAATAAGCTTCTTTTGATTTTAAATGTTTATAAGAAATTTCATATTTATTATTCTTATTTATTTTAATGTTATCATTATTTATTTTATTTCCAACAGAAGTTTCTATTTCCTTTTTTATTATAATATTATTTCCTCCTTCATATAAAATTGGAGTAATTAAAACTGTATCTTCAATATTATGATTTGAAATTATTATTTCTTTTGATACTATTTTCCATTTTGCCTCTGTTAATGAAATTGTTATTTCTGTCATTAAACCATTATCAGGAACATAATTGTCAAAAAAATAATAATTTCCATTTTTATCGTATTCAAATATATTTTTTTCAAATTTTATTATTGTTAAATATTCAGGACATATTAATTTAAATTTAGCTTTTCTTTTCGCTAAAAATGAACTTAAACCAATATTTAATTTATAATAATATAAATTAATATTTTTATTTTTTGTTTTATATTTAAAATGAATAGGTATTTCATCATTATCTTTTAAATTAAAATGAAAATTAATTTGTTGTTCTTGAATAAATAAATTAATATATTGATTATTTATTTTTGTAAAAATTAAATTAACATCAGAAAAAAAATCAAAATAATAACTCCAATTATAATAAAACTTATTATTTCCTAATCCCATTGCTTTTAATATTAATTTAATTTCAATTTCTTGAGCTCCATCTTCTTTTAAAATAACAATTTGTTCCCAATTTTTTTTTAATAATTCAGGTTGAGAATATTCTTTAGAATTTAAATTTTCATATAAATTTGAAACTTCTTCTTCTTCTTCTTCTTCTATTGAATCTTGTAATAAGAAAAAACTATCATAATTTTTTTTTAAATTCTGTTTTAATCTTTGTGAAAGAGGCATATAATTTTTATTTTGATTTGGGATAATTTTTGCTTTTTCAAACATTAAATTTAATATTTTTGTTATTTTGTCTTTTATATCCATTAATGGATTTTTTATTTCATATTTTTTTAAATTGCTTATTTTGTTTTCAAATTCTTCTGATTTTTGTTTAAAATCAATTAAAATAGTTTGAATTATTTCTAAAGAAATATAAATAGATTCTTTTTTAATTGAAATTTCTGAAAAAAAGTTCATAATTTTTTTTTGATAATCTTCTATATCTATTTGTATTTTTTTAATATAGTTTAATTCCTTTTCTTCTTTGTAAAAAATTTCTTTTAAACCAATAAATTGAGTTTCGATAATTTCAAGTTCATTATTTTCAAAAAAATTTTTTTCAACTTGTTTTTGCTCTTTTAATATATTTATTTGATCCTCTATTATTTTAATTTGTTCATTTCTTTTTTCAAATAGTTTTTTTTCTTTTTCATATTTTTCATTTAATATATCATTATTATTTATTATTTTTATATAATATAAATCTATATCTGATTTAATATTTTGTAAATTTTTAATTAATTCTTCTTTATTTTTTTCATTTGTAATTAATTTTTTATTTTCATTCGTAATTATTTTTTCATTTTCATTTGTAATTATTTTTTCAATTTCATTTGTAATTATTTTTTCATTTTCGTTTGTAATTATTTTTTCAATTTCATTTGTAATTATTTTTTCAATTTCATTTGTAATTATTTTTTCTTTTTCGTTTGTAATTATTTTTTCATTTTCATTTGTAATTATTTTTTCATTTTCATTTGTAATTATTTTTTCATTTTCATTTGTAATTAATTTTTCATTTTCATTTAAAGTTATTTTTTCATTTCCATTTGTAATTAATTTTTCATTTTCGTTTCTAATTAATTTTTCATTTTTTTTCATTATTTCATATTTTTTATCTGTGGTTTTAAAAATGTCGCTATTTAATTTTAATATTTCCTTCTTATTTATTTCTAATTCTTTTTTTAATTCTTTAATTTCATTTTTTAATTGTTCTATAATTCTATAAGATTCCTCTAAATCATGTTTTAATTTTTTATTATCATTTTTTAACTGATTTATTTCTTCATTTTTCTTATCATTAATAATAAATCCATTTTTATCATTATCTAATTGTTTGACTATATGTTCAAAGTAAGTTTCTTTTTTTATTAATTCTTTTCTTTGAATATTTAATTGAGCAGATTCATAAATCTCTTTTTTTTGTTTTTTAATCTCTTGAAATGTCTGATAATTCAATAAAATCATATTTTTATATTTTTTCGTTTCTTCCTTTAAATTGAAATTTTCTTGGTATAACTCTTCATTTTTTTTTTTTAAATTTAAATAACTTTTTATTAAACTACAAACCTCTTCTTCATTTAGCCTTTTCTTTTTTTCAATCAATTCATTTTCAAAACTATTTTTTTTTACATTATTGAAATACATTTTTTGTTCAATTGTGCTTCTATCTTTTAATTTATTACTATTTAAGTTCTGATTATTTCCTAAATTTTTTCTATTATCCATTTAAATTAATAAAAAATTATTTCAATAATAAAATATTTTTATCATTTAAAATAAAATAATATAAAATTTATCATATTTAATAAAATGCATGATGTAATTCTTAAAATTAAAATTACATAAACCATTGACTCAATCTATATAAAAATCCGCAACATTTAATTTTTAAACCAATAAATCTAAACAAACTAATAATTAAACAAGTTAAAAAGGGAATACAATTAGTAATAAAAAAAGTAATGATACTTCCTTCAAACCAATTAATTCTTGAATTAAATTTAACTACTGAAAAAGCAGATAAAAAATACCAAAAAACAATCATTAAAATAAAATTAAAAAATAAAAACATTATATGTAATTTTTTCATTTTTTTCAAAATTAAATTACTTTTCTTTAAATAAATTTCAGGATCTTTTTCGCTTTTTAAACAAGTTTCTAATCTTTTTGTTGGGTTAATCATACAATTTTCAATCATATCAACAACAAAACTAACAATTTGACTATATAAACATCTTTTAAATTCATTTTCTAAAATATTCATAAAAGTATATTTTCCTTTTCCATGGAAAACATTACTGATATAACTTTCAATAAAAAAAACTGCATTTACAAATAAATAAAAAGCCATTCCAAATAAAAATATTATTACTCTTATTTGATATGATTCTAAATTATTTGAATTAAATATCATATTTATTACATCTTCTTTTTCTTTCACTAAATTCCAATAAAATAAACAAAATTTCCTATTATCAAATTTTATTGCATCTTCATAAGCTAAATCATTTAATTGCTCTGTGTCAAAATTATATTCATTTTCTTCTAATTCTTCTACTTCTATTATTTCATTTTCTAATATATTTATTTTTGGCTTTTCTTTTAGTTTTGATGTAGAATTAATATCTTTAAATTTAGAAATATTATTTATTGAATTTGAATTCTTTTCATCATTAATATTTTTTTTATTATTATTAATATTATTTGATTTTTTTGAAATTCGAGAAAATCTTGTTTTTTCTTTTGTTAAAGATCTTTCACTTGAATAAATTGAAGATTCAGTTAAATTAATATTTGCTTTAGTTTTTATTTTATTTTTTTTTTCGTCATTTAATGATAATTCCTTAATTTTATTATTATTTTTTTTCATTAAATTTCCAGGAGATTCATTAGGAAACCATTTTTCTAAATTTTCACTTCCAATATATTCATCATTATAACTATCATTATTGTTATCATTAATATTATGATTTAAATGAGTGATTTTATATTCATTATCGTGATTATAAAAATTTGATTTTGGCTCATTTGTTTTATTAGTTTTTTTTCTATCATTATTTATATCACTTATTACAAAATTATTCTCTGTACTTTCATTAATTTGATAATTTTTTTTTGGAGGATTTCCTTTTTTTTCTTTCGCATGTTCTTGTAATTGAACTAAAATAGTCATAAACCCATCTTTAAGATACATTAAATAAAAAATAAATTGAATGACTACTATTATTATAATAATCCAACTCCCAATATTATTAGATAATTTTTTGATATTAAAAGACCATTTATAACAAGTAAATATCATAAAATTTGCATTTGTTAATATTTCAGCAAATTCTCCAGTTAAAGAATTATTTAAAGAATCAAATAAAAAACTATTTTTTGTTTTACATTCACATTGAGCTTCAAATGTATTTTCAGTAAAATTTAATCCAATATATTTACAATTACTTTCACATAAACTAACATTTTGATAATATTTTTCTATTCTTTCTTTTAAAGAAACATCTTTCCCTTCTTTTGAAGTAAAAGGATAACAATGATCATTAAAAAAAGGGTCATTAATATCATATATATCTATTCCTAAATTTTTCATTTCATTTGCTAATTCAACATTTGAATTTGTTTCATTTAAATTTATATTTATTATTAAAGTTTCATTTGAACAAATTGAATTATTTATTCTTGTTCCGTTATCAAAAAAGAAAGCATATGAAAAAGAAGAAGTTGATTTTTTATTTTTTTTATATTCCCCAACTAAAGTTATTATATTTTCATTTGAAGGAATATGAAAATTTGTTCTAAGTAAATTTATACAATTTAATCCATTTATTGAAGAACCTTCTATACAATCTTCTCTTTTTGAAATTGTTATTTTTAAAGTGTTTGAAGAATTTTTTATTATTACAATAGTATTTGAAATAGGATAATAATTAGAATAATTTTTGCCTATTATATCAACATTTATTTCTAAATCACTTAAAGACATTTCTTTAATATATTTTTCATAATAGCATTTATTTGAATCATATTCACATTTATTTAAAATATCATTTTTAACATATTTACTTGGACAATTTTCAACACATGAATTTTCATAAGAATATAATTCTTCAGCTTTATTTTTGCAAAAAATACAAGTACCACTTTTTAAACAATTTTCAACACACTGATTATTTTCACTGATATAAATTAATCTATTTGAAGGACATTCACTAGTACAAATATAATTATTATTATCATCTAAATACCATTTTTCATTTAAATTACATTCTCTAACACAATGTTTTTCAATTATTGGATGAAATATATAATTATCATTACATATATCACAATTTGTTGAAGTTGAAGAAGGAATATTCGAACATGTTTTACATGAATCATCGCACATATAAATTATTTTTTCAGATTCTTTTAAAAAACTATTTTCAGGTTTATTTTCTTCACTATAACAATTCATTGGTGATTCTTCATTTTTAATGGGATAATATTTATTGTTTGTATCACAGGTAATACATTCATTTTCTGATTTTGAAAGTTCTGTACAAGTTAAACACTCAATTTGACATCTCTCAAATTCATTTGAAGAAGAATTAAAAAAATATTTTTCAAATTCCGTTGAATCCAAAACACAATTATGTTCATTAATAGGTGATTTATAATATTTAGTTCCACTTTCTTCATTTTTACAAGAAATACAATTATGATTATTATCATCTCCATTAGCAGAACAAGTTTCACAAGATTCAAAACAACCAATAAATTGTTTTTCCCCATCTTCAATTAATACAAATCCATTAGGTTGATTTCCATCTTTATAACATTTTGTTAAAGAATTAACATATAAAGGATAATATTGTTGAGAAGTATTACAAGTTAAACAAATTGGATTAATTGGATTAGAAGAAGAATTACAAGTGAGGCAACTTTCATCACAGTTTTTATATATATTAGAATCTAAATAATATCCATCTGGTCTACTTTCATTTTTATAACAAGAATCTAATTGATCTTCAATAGGATAATAATTATTATTTATATTACAACAAACATTATTTGAACATGAATTATCATTTAAACAATTATTATTTGTTCCTCCATAACATTTTGCACATCCTTCATCACATTTTTTATATATATTAGAATCTAAATAATATCCATCTGGTCTACTTTCATTTTTATAACATTCAGTTATTCCATTATCCTTTGTTAAAGGATAATAATAATTATCTGTATCACAAGTTTTACATGATTCTGAATTTTCATCAGATATATATTCACATTTATTACAATTTGGAAAATTATTTGAACATGAAATAATTAATTTTATAAAGCATTCACCATTTAATCCATCAGATGTATCATAAAATTTATAATTAAAAGAATATTCTCCAGTTTTTAGTCCTGAGTAAAATGTAAATATATTTGAATTTTCTAAAGTATAATAATAATTATTGATGATATTTTCATTATTAATAAAAAATTGAATGGAATTTTCTTTTGAATTTATTTCATTTGGTACAATTTCAACTTTATAATTAGAATCTTTAACATGTATAGAAACATAAATTGTATCATTTAAATTTACTGAAAGAGGGGTTTGATTATTATCACTTAAACTTTCAAGTTTAATATCAAAACAAATAGGAATAAATAATAAATAAAAATAAGCATCAGTACCATTATTAAAGAAAAACCCAATATCTTTTCCTTGAAGACCAACTAAATTTAAATTAATAAAACTTGAACTATCACTTAATGATGAAGAAGTAACTAAATTCAATGAACTTCCACTAATTGAAATATACGAATAATAAAATATCCCATCATTTTTATTTTTACAAGTTACACCAAAAGAATCACTTGAAATATAAGCAATAGAAACATAATCAATATCTTGAATACAATTATCAATTGCATTAAAATAACCTCCATTGTTAGTAGGAGCAACTTTAGTAAGGTAATTTGAACTATTTACATTAACAATAACAGTGTAAAGTTCAGAATGTTTTATCATTGCTAAAATAAATTTATCATCACTAAATTTTTTTAATTTAAAACCCATATCCCATGTATCAGAAAAAGGTTCAATCATATATTGACCATGAACTCCTATATAAGGATGAATTATATTTGTATCTCCTGTAATTTGAGTCAAAGAATTATCAAAAATCCAATAATGAGTTTCATGAGGGTTAGCTTCATTAATATATAAACAAACAAACTTTGAATTAATTGAAACACAATCTGCATTTTTAAAATAAGTCTTTCCTATTTCTTTAGAAGCTTTTTGGGTTAATGTATTATCATAGAGAAAAACATTTGTTTTATTTTCTGAATTCACTTCAATAACAGTAAATAAATTATCTAAACAAGCTAATGAAGGAAATTTAATTTAATTTCCTGTGGAATAAATTTTATTTTGTGAAATATTATCTTTGTTTATAATTTCAATCATATCTTTATTAATTATTACTATTTTTCCTGTATTTAATTCACATGTTTGTCCATAAAAAGAATGACTTAAAGTATTTGTTTTAGTTTTGTCAGGATAATCATGTGATGATAATTGTTTGATTATAATAAGTGTTTCAACTGAAAAAAAATCATATTTGTTTGTATATATATTTTAATGAAACACCATTTTCATAATCATTTAAAGCATAAATTGCAGCTGCATTTGAATATATTTTTATATAATCTTCTTGTTTTGTAAGTTTAATGAATAAAAATAAAATAAAGAAATTCATTTTTTTTCTTAATTTATTTAAACAGAATAAAAGAATAATAACATTATAATTTTCAATCTCAAAATTAATTATTTTAAAATAAAATTTAAAAATAATAAATAAAATGTCCTTATTAAAAAAACAAAATAACAGTCAAACAAAAATATCAAATAATGGAAAAAATGCTCTTTCAAAAAGATTAATCAGTGAAATTCCAAAACCAAAAAATCAAAAGATCAAAAAACAATATGAAACAAAAGAAAAAAAAGAAAACGACAATTTAAATTATATAAATGATAATATTTCAAAGAAACAAAATAATATTCTTAAAAAGAATTTAAATGAAAGTACTTATTCTACTTCAACAAATACAACAATTACAAATTTACAATATTGCATTTCTGAAAGAATGATTAAAGTACCTAAAATTTTTTACAAAAAAAAAGCACATAAAACTTGTTTTTCTTCAAATAAAAATAAAAATCAAATTAATGAAGAAAAATTTAATGATGAAAACTTTAATAATTCAAATATAATTAATAATAAATTAAATAATAATAATACAAATTTAAATAATAAAAATAAGGAGAATAACTTTAAAAATAATATAGAAAACATTAAATACAATAAATCAAGTGATAATAAAAATCTAAATAATATTAAAAAAAATGATATCACAAATTTTTTAAATTTAGAAATAAATTTAGAAGATTTATTATTAATAGATGAAAAAATTAATCAAATAAAAGAATCTTTTACTCAAGTGAAAAATTTTCAAAATGATATATTACAATTACAAATATATGAATGGTGGAATTTTTATTTAAATTCTTCAATAAATGGGGATTTCAAACAATATTTTATTGATAATTATTCAAAAAATATAATTCATTTTTATCAAATTATTCAATATGCTTTTATGATGATATTATATGATTTATGTTTTTTGGAAAATTTAATAGAAAGAAATAAAAATAAAATAAATTCAGTTTTAAATCTTTTACAAAGAAATTTTCTTTTAATTTGTGATTATATTTTAACTAAAATAAATATTGAATATAATAATAATTTATGGGTAGAAAAAATAAATATTTTATTAAAAAATCAACTTCCTAAAAATAATTCTTCCCAAAATAATATAGAACAAATAAAAATAAATAACCAAATATCATATAATATAATAAATGATATATTATTAATAATTCATGTAATATATGATTTAAACAATGAAAAAATAAAAATAAATAAAAATTTAAATTTACAAAATCCAAAATCACTTTTTTACCTTTATAATATATTTTATGATAAAGATCAAAATGAGATCTTATCAATATCTAATGATATGGTAAAAAAAATTTTCTTTGGAAAAATATATAAATGTCCAAATCCAAAATCAAGTCAAGTCCCAGCAAATTTGCAATTAATATTAAGTGAAAATAAAGAAGATGAAACAATTATATCAAATGAAACAAATGAAGAAATAAATACACATTTTATAACATATGAAAATGAAAATATTAATGAAATAAATAATATATATAATAATGAAACAAAACAAATTTTCACTGTTTCAAATATTAATTTTATGGAAGAAGAAGAAGAATATAATAATAATAATATATATAATAATTCCTTTAATCTTCCAAAAAATTTTTCCTATAAAAATAAAATGAAATATTTTTCTAATTTCACCAATGAAAATTCATCCATAACAAAAATTCCATTTTTAAAATATCTCCCTCAAAAAAAATTAACATTAGTATTAGATTTAGATGAAACAATAATAAGTTTCTTAATGACAAATATAAAAACTGGAGAAGGAAAATTACGTTTAAGACCATATTTAAAAAACTTTTTAGAAGAAATATCTAAAATATATGAAATAGTAATTTTCACAGCAGGAACAAAAGATTATGCTGATCCAATTTTAGATATAATAGAAAAAGAAAATAAATATTTTTCATATAGATTATATAGAAAACATACTATAGTAATGGGAAATTATTATATTAAAGATATATCTCGTTTAGGAAGAGATTTAAGTAAAATTATTATTGTTGATAATATGCCTCAAAATTTTAGATTACAAAAAGAAAATGGAATTTTAATTCACAGCTTTTTTGGAGAAGATGAAAATGATAATGCACTTTTTCATTTAAAGAAAGTATTAGTTAGAATTTTTGAAGAAAATGATGATGTTAGAAATTGTATTAAAAAATATAAAAATGAAATTATTAGGAAAATTTCTAGTAAGAATGATATTTATTTTGAAGGATAAAAATATTTTTATTTTTTGATTTTTTTTATCTTTCATTTTTTTTGATAAAGAAAAGGTTTATAGATAATACTTTTTTTATTTATTTTTGTAAATATATATTTTTTTTCTTATATGATTAAATTGAAAAATATTAGTTTTAAAAAAGTAAAAAATTTAATAGTTTTTTAATTATATTTAAAGAAAAATAAAAAAATAACAATATATTAATAATTTATATATTTAATTTTATGTAAAAAATAAAAAGTCAAATATTTATAATGTTAATTTATATATTAATTAAAAACTCTAATCATCTTCTTCAAGTATATTTTTTAATATTCCAGTAGTTTTTCTTTTTTTATAATTTTTCATTTCAGTATCTTTACATTTAATTTTTTTTTTTTTTTCTGTAAAATCACCATTAAATTTATTTTCTTTTTTAACTTCAATGTCAATTTTATCATTGACTAAACTTTTATCAGAAGTATTATTTTCAAGAATTTCATCAACATTATCCGAAACATTTCTTGGAATATTTTGATTATTATTACAATTTATTTCTGAAAGAGTTATTCTATTTCTATATTTAAAACTAGTTTTTTCATTTATAAATAATTTTACTTTAGAATCTGATTTATCTGAATTTTCATTTGGAACAAAAAATGACAAAAAAAAAGCATCTTGAAAATTTTTTCTTTGTTTTCTTTTCGTTCTTATTATTTTCTCACTTATTTCAGAAATTAAATTATTATTTGCAAAAGATTTTAATAAATATAAATAATCTAATATAATTTGTTTATCGCTTTCTTTAAATTTTTTATTTGTTTTCATTTGTGAATTAAAAATAATTTGACAAATTTTTTCAAAAACAAAATAAAATTGATAGAAATAAATACTTTTAAAATCATTATTAATTTCTAATTTTTTTCCTAATTTCATATCTTTATCAACTAAATAATTTTTAAATGAAGACCAACCTTTAATTGAAATTAAATTTATTTCCTCTTCTGAAAATATTTTATATTTTAAACAAAGAAATTTTAATAAGAAAGTTTTTAAACCTATGATTAAAAAATAATATACTAATTTCATATCCATTTTATTTAAATTTTCTTCTAATTTATAATTTTTTAATTTTGATTTAAAAACACATAAATTTGTTTCATAATCAATATATAAATAATCAAAAATTAAAAAAATTTGATTTGCTTTTTCAAATTTAAAATCTCCAATTAATTTTCCTATAAATTCATAAAATTGAAATTTATAAATACAATCTTTAATAGTATTTTTTCCTGAAATAAAGTAATTTTCTATTAAATTATCATTTAAAACTTCTAAAAATTTATTCAAAAAATTTTTTTTAACTGATTTTATTTTTAATTTTGTTAATCTATAACAAAAAAGTTCAAAAACATTTTCATTTGAATTTATAAATTTATTTTCATTATCTTTAATTTTAATAAAAGAATTAATTAATTGAGAAGAAAAAAATAAATTTTTTTGAAATATATAAGAATTAACCAAACATTCTTTTAATAAACCAAAAAATTTTTCATTTGAAATTTTTAAAATTTTTTCTAATAAAATAGAAGAAATAAATCTAATTTCACTATTAATATCAAATAAAGAAGGAAAAATTTCAGGTAAAATTTTATGAACATTTAAATTACCTAAATTAACAATTAATTTTAATAATCTTATTGTATTTAATCTGATTAAAACAGAACTATCATTAATCATAAAATTACTTATTGAATCAATAAATTTTTCAAAAAAAATATGAATTATTCCAAAGTCAAATTCTATGTTTTTTTCTTTTTGTTTTTCCGAAGTTAAAATAGAAATTTTTTGAAAAAAATTATAAAAAGTTCTTAATAATATTATTTTATCATTTTGTTCCGATAAATTATCAAAAATATATTTTATACAATCTGAACTTCTAATTAAATATTTTGGAAATTTAATCCAAAAAAAACTAAAACTTTCAAAACTTTTTAAATTTATTTTAAAATTGTTTGGATAAGTTGTAAAAAAAGTTAATAAATTAAATATTTTTTCTGTAATTTCATTTAAATTATCATTATTAAAAAATTCTAAAATTTGATTTTGATTAATTGAATAAATAATATAACTAAATAAAGAAATTGATTTTGAAATAATCGAATCAGGATAAGACAATTGATTATTATTTTCTGTAAAATTATTTTGGACTTTTAATAAAAAATTAAAATTTTGTACAACTAAATGTTGAATTTTATCAATGAAAATTAAATTTTTATTAATTAACTTAAAATATGTTTCTAAAGCATTAATCATAACATAAGTAGGTCTATTAATAATAATATAAATTAAATCATTTTCAATTTGATTAATTAAATCATTTTTAAAAACTTTATTACTTTTATTATTATCTTCAAATGAAAAAATATTACTTAAAATTTCACAACTTAATTGAATAATAATATTACTTTTATTATTAACAATTGAATTATATTCTTCTTTACTATTATTTAATTTTCTAATTGATTTAATTGGAGAATTTTGACTAAAATAGTTACATATTTCTTCAATATAAATAGAAAGTATTTCACTATTGTATTTTGAAATTATTTTTAAAAGAGTTAAAGCATGAATTATATATGTTAAATCATTATTAGTTATTTCTTTTGAATTTTTTTCAATAAATAAATAATTTTCAAACAAAAAACTTATCATAATTTCATATTGTTGTTTTTTTAAATCTAAATTTATTTTTTCAAATAATTTATAAATATTTTCACTTATTATTGTACTTCCTTCTGAAATTTCATTCATTTCAATTGAAAGATTAATAAAAATTTGTAAAATTTGTTTTAAAAGAGAATAATCATTCTTTAGTTTAAAAGCATTTAAAAAAAAATCATAAATATAATTTTTAATTTTTTCACTTTCACTAGTATCATTTATTTTATTTAAAAAGATAGTAATTATACCTTGTAAATTATCTCTTTCATTTTCAAATAAAACTAAATTGGAAAAAGCTTTTATTATTCTTTTTCTAATTAAAAAAGAGGATTCATTAATATTTTCATATAAAATAGTAATTAATCGGTCTCTATTAATTTTCTCATTTTGATATAATTTAAATAATAAATTAAAAGAATATTCTCTGATTAATAAAGAAGAATCACATAATAAAGGGGTAATTAAATTAACTTGAAAATTTTGAAAGATAATATCTTTTTTTTCAAAATTAATAAATTTTTCTAAAATTTTCATTGATTTATGTTTTATATTCCAATTTTTTTCATTTAAAATTATATCTATAATTTTAATATGTCCTGTAATAAGTAAATTTACATAAAAATGAAAAAAATAAAAATATTTTATTGTATTTTCATCAATAATTATATCTTGATGAAGATTATAAGTTCTTTCTTTTTGAATTTTATAAAATTGAATTAAAGAATTATAAAAATTATTATATGTTGCATTTTTCATTTTATTATCATTAATTAATATTTTTAATAAAATTTGAAAACTTTTTTGAATATTATCGCTAATGATTTCATTATCAAAATTATTAGATATTCGAATGAATGTCAATAAATTAATTTTCAAAAATAAAAAAGCTTTTTTATAAAGTAAATTTTGATATAATAAAAATTTGTCAAAAAGATTAATATTTTCTTCTTTAGAATCATAAATGTTATTGTTTTTTGATAATTTTCTTTTTGAAATTTCTTTAATAATTTCATCATCAATATCAATTAAATTCATTTCATTTTCTTTTTCAAAAATAATTCCACAAGATTCAAAAAAACTTTTCATATTACAAAATCCACAAATTGATAAATTATCATCTTTTTCAGGATCAATTAATTGTAATCTTAAATTTGTTTGAAATTTACATTTTTGACATTTAAAAGAATTTTCTTTATTTATTGTGGTAAATGAACAAGAAAAACATTCACAATTTTTTTCATTATAATTTATTGAACTTTTTTTCTTTTTTTTGATTTTTTTAATATTATTATTCTCATTTTTTTTTTCAAAATATTCTTCAAATAATATTTTATTTTCTTTTCCAAAACATAAATAACACTCTTTCATTATTTGAAAATCTTCCAATAAATTATTTAATAATATTTGTAAAACATTCATTAAAAATTTTTTTGTGTTTAAATCAAAATCTGGATTTGTACAAAAATTTAATATTGTTAAATAAAAATTTGTTATTAAAGGTTGAACAATACAAAATTCAAGATTATATTTTATTTTTAATAAATCATTTAATATACAATATATAATA
>JAEEGI010017336.1_pt1 | contig 14780 bp, 9 predicted proteins | sample 8958751 | NCBI WGS metagenome assembly JAEEGI01 (sample SAMN16246545, study PRJNA631951) | gut metagenome | biome: gut microbiome; feature: rumen; material: KS-attached | host: Bos | place: Iran: Karaj | collected 2018-10
GATTCGCCGCATACAGACCGCCCTGCGCGAAGCCTCGCAGTTCTATGTGCAGCTGCACAAGATGGGCTACAACGTTGACTTCGTCGACTGTGGCGGCGGACTGGGCGTAGACTACGACGGCACGCGCTCGCCCTCGTCCGAGAGCTCCGTGAACTACAGCATCCAGGAATATGTCAACGACTGTATCTACACCTTCGTAGAGGCAGCCAACAAGAACGGAATCCCCCACCCCAACCTCATCACTGAGAGCGGACGCTCGCTGGCAGCCCACCACTCCGTGCTCGTCATCGACGTGCTGGAGACGGCTTCGCTGCCTGAGATGCCCGAGGAGTTCGAGCCTGATGAGTCGTCGCACCAGCTGGTGAAGGACCTCTACGACATCTGGGACAACCTCTCGCCGCGCAACGTCCTCGAGGACTGGCACGACGCAGAGCAGATACGCGAGGAGGTGCTCGACCTCTTTGCCCACGGCATCGTCGACCTGAAGACGCGTGCCGAGATTGAGGCAATGTACTGGAGCGTTTGTCATGAGATACACGCGCTGGCCAAGAACCTCAAGCATATCCCCGAGGAGCTGATGAACATCGACAAGCTACTGGCCGACAAGTACTTCTGCAACTTCTCGCTGTTCCAGTCGCTGCCCGACTCCTGGGCCATCGACCAGATATTCCCCATCATGCCCATCCAGCGCCTGGATGAGCGCCCCACACGCAATGCCACCCTGCAGGACATCACCTGCGACTCTGACGGAAAGATAGCATCGTTCGTCACCAACCGGCACAACTCTCACTCCCTGCCCGTGCACGCGCTGAAGAAAAACGAGGACTACTACCTGGGCGTGTTCCTCGTGGGAGCCTATCAGGAGATCCTGGGCGACATGCACAACCTCTTCGGCGACACGACTGCCGTGCATATCTCGGTCAAGGACGGTCACTACCACATCGACCAGATCTTCGACGGCGAGACGGTGGCCGAGGTGCTCGACTATGTGCAGTACGACCCGAAGAAGCTGGTGCGCCAGCTTGAGGTGTGGGTCACGAAGAGCGTGAAGAGCGGTAAGATCACCCTTGAGGAGGGCAAGGAATTCCTCAGCAACTACAGAAGCGGACTGTATGGATACACCTATCTGGAATAAGCCGCTCACCATCGTCAAGGTGGGTGGAGCCGTCGTGGAAGACGAGGCACAGCTCAGGCAGCTCCTGACTGATTTCATCGCCATCAAGGGTGCCAAGATCCTGGTGCACGGTGGTGGCCGCAGGGCCACGACCATAGCCGGAAAGCTGGGCATCGAGACGAAGATGGTGGAAGGACGGCGCATCACCGATGCCGAGATGCTCGAGGTGGTGACGATGGTCTATGGCGGACTGGTCAACAAGCACATCGTCGCCTCACTGCAGGCTATGGGTGCGGATGCCATCGGCCTCACGGGTGCCGACGCCAACGTCATCCAGGCCCACCGCCGCCCCCTGAAGAACGGCATCGACTATGGTTTCGTAGGTGATGTCGACAAAGTGGAATCGTCAAAAATAGCCCATTTCATCGACAAAAACATCGTTCCCGTCATTGCACCGCTGACGCACGACGGGCAGGGAAACATGCTCAACACGAATGCCGACACGATGGCATCGGAGATGGCCAAGGCTATGGCCGACCATTACGATGTGACGCTGCTGTTCGCCTTCGAGAAGCCTGGCGTGCTTGCCAATCCTGATGACGACACATCGGTCATCTGCTCTATCACCCGCGATGACTTCGTCCGTCTGAAGGCCGACGGCACCATCAGCGGCGGCATGCTCCCCAAGATTGAGAATGCCCTGCAGGCCATCGATGCCGGCGTCAGGCGTGTCGTCATCACCAGTGCCAAAGCCATCGACGGCCAACAGGGCACCATCATCACGTAAGTCATCACACATCTCTAAACACATAGCACAATGAAAAAAATACTATTCCTCATGCTGGCCTCCTTGCTGGGAACGCAGCACATCGATGCCCAGGACAATACGGCAGAATACGGCATATTCAATCATCTGGGCGCTGCCGTCTCAGTAGGCACTGACGGTATCGGCTTCGACGTGGCATCGCCGCTTACCAACTATGTGGCCCTGCGTGCCGGCGTGTCCTTCTGGCCGAAGATAAAGTTCAGCCACAACTTCCGCATCAACGACAACAATCCCCTCATTACCGACAATGTCGACGTTGAAGCCAAGACGAACAACTTCAATTGCAAGCTGCTGGCCGACATCTATCCCTCGAAGCACGACGGATTCCACTTCACGATAGGTGCCTTCGTGGGAAATGACGATGTGGTGAATGCAACCAACACCTCGATGTTCATTACCGACCCTTCCAAATATGGAAAGCTGGGCCTCAAGCTCGGCGACTATCGCGTCACCACCGACGAGAAGGGCTATGCCCATGCCGATGTCAAGGTGAACAGTTTCAAGCCATATCTGGGAATAGGTTTCGGACGCGCCATCCCTCAAAAGAACCGTGTCAGCGTGGCCTGCGACCTGGGCGTGCAGTTCTGGGGCAAGCCTGGCCTGGGCGCTAAGACCAAGGACGACTGGGGCGACGAGACCTACCACAAGTTCAAGAGCAGCGAGCTTGACGAATACGACGACCCTGACCTGAAGGACGGACTTGAGATAGCTGAGAAGATTGTCGTCTTCCCGGTCATCAGCATTCGCATCAGCGGACGAATATTCTAATCACATACAAACAAGAAAGACATGAAAAAGCATTTCTTCTATCTGGCACTGGCTGTCCTTTCCACCATGTGCACCATCGCATGCAGCAGCGACGATGATGAGGATGGCGACAGCAACAAGGTGCCTACAGTAAACCTGAGCACTCCTCCCTATGCCCAGCAGGCCGTACGCTATGAGCTGAATCCCGAGCTGAAAGCCTCCGCTTCGACAGGCGACATCACGACGGCACCGGCCTTGAAAGCCATCGAACTCAGCGAGAGCGGAAAAATACTGCTCGAACTGCACAACGCCATCGACAACAAGCTCGTCTACATCATGGAAGAGGCCACCGTCAGTGGCGACACCTACACGATGAACGGCACGAAGGTGAAAGGCACCATCAAGAAGGCTTCGGCCAATGCTCGCACTCGTGCCAACGACCAGCTGACGACTGACCTCCGAGTCACGATAGCCGACGGCGAGACGCTGACCTACGACACTGACGAAGAGGAGACCGTCAATGTCACAACGACAACCTACGGCAACAACGGCTCTGGCAACAACTCTGGCAGCAACAACGGCTCTGGCAACAACAACGGCTCTGGCAACAACTCTGGTTCTGGCAGCAGCAACAACGGTGGTAGCAGCGTCACAGCCACTCATAACCTTGTGCGCACCTGGAACGTACTGGGAACGATTCTCGACCTGAAGAGCAAGTCGAAGAACGTCAAGGCTTACGAGGAATTCGACAGCCGCGGCGGATTATTCTACCTGGAAGATGTACTGGAAGAGGCACTGCGTCAGGATGTGAAACTGACTGAGAAGGAGCAGGAGGAGTTCAAGCGCGTGGTGAAGCACGTCACCTTCACGCAGTCAGGGCTGTTCATCATCAGCTATGTCGACGGCACAGAGGACGTGGCACGATGGCAGTGGGCAAACTCCCAGCAGACCCTTATCACCATGAAGCTCATGGACGAGGAGATGGGTAATAAGTTCATCTCTGACGACACCGTCATCGAGGTCGCCTTCAATGGCAACCGCTGCAACCTGAAGTGCGAGACCGCCCTGACCGACAACGAGAACAACGACTGGGAGTCGACCCTCATCCTCAAGCTGCAGGAGTAGGCGGTCACTTCTTCTTGGGCTTGCGGCGTGCCCATCCTTCTTCCGAGAAATCGGGTATCTCGCCCACCAAGTCCCTGAGGTCGCCCTTCGTCAGCGAGCGCCAGTCGTCGCGACGACCACGATTATTTTTCACTCTTTTTTCACCTTTAGGCCCGATGAAATCGGGCTTTTTTGTGCCTTTATGCTTTTGCGGCGCATCCTTCCTGGAATTTGGCACGACGTTTGCTGACTTGTCGTCCTCAGAGTTGCATCGCACGATGCGGCCGTGATAGCGGATGCCCGTGAGCTGCGTCATCACCTTCCTAGCATCCTTTTCAGGCACCTCGAAATAGCTGATGGAGTCCAGCAGGTCGATGTGCCCCACCTCCTGACGCCCGCCCACATAGCGGTTGAGCGTCTGCATCAGCTCACCCGGATAGAAGCCGTCGCGCTTGCCGAGGTTGATGAACAGACGGTGATAGCCCGGCTGTGCCTTGTTCATGCGCTTCTGCCGGTCGGTCTGTCCTCTTTCCTCCTTCCGCTTTACTTTCTCCTCCTTCACGGGCTCTATCTCAGGGGCGTCGGCATAGTAGGCAAGGAACTTTCCGAACTCCAGCGACACGATCTTCTTGATGATCTCTTCCTTGTCGATGTACTCGAAGTAGCGGCTGATGTCCTGCATGAAAGGAGCGATCTCCTCGTCGTCGACATCCGTCTTCACAATCTGGTCCATCACCTTGTACAGCTGCTTCTTGCATATCTCCTCTGCCGACGGGATGGCCGCTTCCACAAACTGCTTGCCTATCTCCTTCTCGATGCTGCGTATCTTGTGCTTCTCCTTCGAGTGTACGATGCTGATGCTCGTGCCTTTCTTGCCTGCACGGCCTGTTCGGCCAGAGCGGTGAGTGTAGTTCTCGATGTCGTCGGGCAGTCCGAAGTTGATGACATGCGTCAGGTCGTCGACGTCAAGGCCGCGAGCAGCCACATCGGTAGCCACAAGCAGCTGAGTGAGGTGCTGGCGGAACTTCTGCATGGTCTGGTCGCGCTGCTGCTGCGAGAGGTCGCCGTGCAGCGACTCGGCGTTGTAGCCGTCCTTGATCAGCTTGTCGGCTATCTCCTGCGTCTCCAGCTTCGTGCGGCAGAAGATGATGGCGAAAATCTTGGGGAAGTAGTCCACGATACGCTTCAGTGCCAGGTACTTGTCCTTCGCATGCACCATATAATAGATGTGGTTCACATTCTCGGCACCCTCATTGCGCGAGCCCACGACGATGGTCTCGTAATCCTTCAGGTAATGCTTGGCCACCTTCTCCACCTCACGGCTCATCGTGGCCGAGAACATCAGCGTGGTGTGCTCCTCAGGCAGCGACTCGAAGATCTCGTTGATGGCATCCGAGAAACCCATGTTCAGCATCTCGTCGGCCTCATCAAGCACGATGGTGCTCACAGCCTCCAGATGGGCGAAGCCGCGATTCTTCAGGTCGAGCAGGCGTCCTGGCGTAGCCACGATGATCTGCACGCCCTTCTTCAGCGCCCGCATCTGCGGCTCGATGGCCGCACCGCCATAGACGGCTTCCACATGAATGCCGTCCATGTACTTCGCAAAGTCACGGATGTCATCAGTGATCTGCAGACACAGCTCCCTCGTCGGCGAGAGCACCAGTGCCTGCGTCTCACGGCTGCCCGCATCGATACGTTGCAGCAGCGGAATGCCGAAGGCGGCTGTCTTGCCCGTTCCCGTCTGCGCTAAGGCTATCACGTCCTGTTGTCCTTTCATCAGCAGCGGTATCACCGCCTCCTGCACTGGCATCGGACTCACAAATCCCAGTTCCTCGATAGCGCGCCTGACGGCCGCATTCACTCCTAATTCTTCGAATGTCTTCATATCTGACTGCAAAGATAATGCAATTTGGGGAGAAATGCAAACTAAATCCGATTTATTTTCATCTCAGCGATGGAGGCAGGAATTTCTTTTATCATTTTTCTTTGCCGTTTGACGAAAAATATGTATCTTTGCGCCATTATTTAATCGAACACAATCTAAAGATTATGACTAAAACATTCAGAACACTAGCAATGATGGCTGCCGCTGGTCTCGCCATCTTGAGCGCCTGCTCCAAGAAGCAGGCCACGGAAGTCACGCTTCAGGTACAAACCAAGTATGGTATCCTCGAGGGATTCGAAGAAGGTGGAGTGAAAAAGTTCCTGGGAGTTCCTTTCGCACAGGCTCCTGTAGGCGATCTACGCTGGAAGGCTCCACAGCCTCTACAGCCGTGGGAAGGCATACGCCAGGCAAAGGCCTTCGGCGACGACCCCATGCAGCCCAACATCTTCGGCGATATGCAGTTCCGCGGCTCAGGCCGCAGCGAGGACTGCCTCTACCTCAACATCTGGACCACAGCCGCCACTACGGCCGATGCTCTCCCAGTGCTGATCTATTTCAACGGCGGCGGTCTGATGGCCGGCTCCGGCAGCGAGCCCCGCTACGACGGTTCCTCCATTGCCAAGGAGGGTGTCATCGGCGTGACAGCCAACTATCGTGAGGGAGTGTTTGGTTTCTTTGCTCATCCTGAGCTCACGGCCGCATCCGACTACAAGGGCAGCGGCAACTACGGCTTCCTCGATCAGGTGGCAGCCATCCAGTGGGTGAAGGAAAATATCGGAGCCTTCGGTGGCGACCCCGCCCGCATCACCATCGTGGGCGAGTCGGCAGGTTCCTTCTCCGTCTCGCTCCTCATGTGCTCGCCCCTCTCCAAGGGTCTCATCGCCGGCGCTATGCTCTCTTCAGGAGCAGAGGTGCTTCCCTATGGCCCCACAGCTCAGGCTGATGCCGATGCCGCCGGCGCAGCCCTTCTCACGAATGCCGGCATAGCCAGCCTGGCCGATGCGATGGCGATGAACGCCGACTCGCTCCAGCAGCTCCTGCCGCCCAGGGGAATGGCCAGCGTGGTGCTCGACGGCTACTTCATGACCGAGAGTGCCGATGCCGTGTTCGAGAAAGGTCAGCAGGCACAGGTGCCGCTCCTCGCAGGCTGGAACTCACTCGAGGGAACACCCCAGCAGTCGCTCCGAGGCCAGGCACCCACTGTCGAGAACTACAAGAATGCCATGAAGCCTCAGTTTGGCGATATGACCGACGAGATATTCAATGCCTATGGCATCCTTACCGACGAAGACGTCATGAGCCAGAAGGGCTTCGACCTCGCCTCCGACCTCTTCACTGGATTCCCCACGTGGAAGGTCTGCGACTATCATGCCAAAACCTCCACCCAGCCCGTTTACCGCTATCACTACATGCACCCGCGTCCTCAGGTGTCGGCCAAGATGGGCGACATGACAGGAGGACTGGCAGGCGGGGTGCGCGAGAAGACCGCTGAAGAGAAGAAGGCCCAACAGCCCGACATCGCTCCCGGCGCCGTCCATTCTGCCGACATCGAGTATGCTATGGGCACCCTTGACACCAACGAGTATTATGACTGGCAGGAAGAGGACTACGCCATCTCCAAGCTGTTCCTCACCTACTATGCCAACTTCTGCAAGACGGGCAATCCCAACGGCGAGGGACTTCCTCAGTGGACTGCCATCACCAAGGACAACCTCGACAATGCTCCTGTCATGAAGATCGACGTCGAGTCGAAGGAGGTCGTCTCCCCAGAAAAGGAGAATGCCTACCGCACGCTTGAGAAATTCTACAGAAGCAAGTAACTGCTATAACATGAAAATATGTGTTTTTTGTTCTGCCAACTGGCAGATTGACCGCACGTTCTTCTTCAGGACGGATGCGCTGGCCCGCTGGGCGGCTAGGGAGGGACATACCATCGTGTTCGGAGGAGCTGGCCTGGGACTGATGGAATGCCTGGCCAAGGTGATGCACGAGGAAGGTGGACGCACGATAGGCGTCGTGCCACAGATCCTTACGCGCAACGGCAACCAGTCAAAGTATATTGATGTGGAGGTGCCCTGCGACAACCTCAACGACCGCAAGCAGCTGATGCAGGACATGAGCGACGCGTTCATTGCACTGCCTGGCGGTCTGGGCACCCTCGACGAGATCTTCACCGTGGTCGCCGCAGCCACTATGGGCTATCACCAGAAACCTGTCATCCTCTACAACATGGGAGGGTTCTGGGACTCGCTCATCAGGATGCTCGACGACCTTCACTCTCGTGGGGTGACACGCAAAGACTGGCACACCTATATCAAGGTGGCTCATTCGCTCGAGGAAGTCAAGAGCGCCTTGGCACAGAGTTTTTCTTGCAATTAACTCTGTGCCTCTGTGTTCATATTATTTCTTCTGTATTTTCTTTAAAAGGGGCAGCTTCCCGTCGTCAATGAGCTTGAGGATGAGCTCGCCGAAGAGCGTGTTCTGCCAGGCGAACCAGGGACGGGTGTAGTTGGTGGCATCGTCCTTGTGGAACGACTCGTGGATAAAGCCCGTGCCGGCATCGGTGTCGACGAGCGTCTGCAGGCATTGCTGTATCTCGCTGTCGTCGCTCGAGGTGAAGGCCCGCATCATGATTGACATAGGCCACACCATATCGTAGCCCACATGGGGACCTCCGATGCCCTCACCGGCCTGTCCGCGGAAGAAGTAGGGATTGGCATCGCTGAGCACGAAGCGGCGGGTGTTCTGATAGATGGGGTCACTGGCATCGACATCGCCCAGATAGGCCATCGCCAGGAGCGAGGGCACGTTGGCATCGTCCATGAGGTGATGATTGCCGAATCCGTCGCACTCGTAGGCATAGATCTTGCCGTACTGGGGATGATCGTAGACGGCGTACTGCCGGAGGGCCGTCTCCACCTCGTCGGCCAAGGTCCGGCAGTCGGTGGCCAGCTGCGTGTTGTGGTTCACCTTGGTCAGGATGTCGGCAGCCTTGCGGAGGGAGGTGACAGCAAAGAAGTTGGAAGGCACGAGGAAGAGGAACACCGTGGCATCGTCGCTGGGACGGAAGGCCGAGGCGATGAGTCCGCAGGGGCGCACAGGATTACCATAGCCATTGTGGCTCATGGTGTCATACTGTACGGCTGTGGTGCGCTGGAAGCGATAGGGTCCGTGTCCGTCCTTACGCTGCTGCTCGCGGAAAGTCTTCAGCACGGCCTTGACGGCATTGGTCCACAGGTCGGTCTTGAAGATGGAGTCGTCGCCCGTCACGAGCCAGTACTGATAAGCCAGGCGGATGGGATAGCAAAGGGAGTCGATCTCATACTTACGCTCATGCAGGAAGGGCTTCATGTCGGTGAGGTCCGTAGCCCACTGGCTGCCTGTAGGCCCCATGTTGAAGGCGTTGCCATAGGGGTCGAGCACGATGCACTTCAGCTGTCGCAGGATGGTGCCGCGCACCATGTGGCGCACCTTCTCGTCGTGCTTGGCAAACTGTACGTAGGGCCACACCTGGGCTCCTGAGTCGCGCAGCCACATGGCGTGGATATCGCCTGTATATACGAAGGTGTCGTCGTCGCCGTCCTCCGTGGTGCTATAATGCACGGTCGTATCGAGGGTGTTGGGGAAGCAGTTCTCGAACATCCAGGCCAGGTAAGGAGCATCCTTGAGCAGCTTCTTCACCTCGGCGATTTTCTTCTCGATGATGTCGGCCTGGAACAGGCGTGCCTCCACGCTGGGCCTGCGCGTGACGCTGATATTATCGGCAGGAGCGGCTATCGACTCGGCAAATGATTTCTGGTTTCTGTCGTCGGCCGAGGCATAGCCAACGGTCAGCAGCGCTAAAAGAGCTAAGCATAGTTTTCTCATAAAAAGTGGTTTATTAGGAGTGTCACATTGGTTTTGAGCTACAAAATTACTAATAATTCTCCAATCGCAGTACATTCCGTGTGTATTTTTTGCATAAAACTGATTTTCATGCAATAATATCAGTGATTTTAACGTTATTAATAAGTATAAACGGACATTCACTAAAAAAGAGTAAGATATGAGAAAAAGACTATTCGCATTCGCGGCCGTTGTGCTGCTGACGCTGTCGTCGGCTTGGGCGCAACAGGTAAAGTACGTGTTCTACTTCATCGGCGACGGTATGGGCGTCAACCAGATCAACGTCACTGAGACCTATCTGGCAGCACTGAAAGGGAAAATCGGCTTCGAGCCTATCACTATGTCGAGCTTCCCCGTCGTGGGAATGGTGAACACCTACTCGGCCACCAACGGAGTGACCGACTCGGCTGCCGGCGGCACTGCGCTGGCCAGCGGCAAGAAGACGAAGAACGGCGCCATCGGCGTGCTGGAGGATCTGGAGACACCTTGCACGAGCATCGCCGTCTGGGCTCAGCGGGCAGGTGCAGCAGTAGGTATCGCCACGAACGTGGCCATCACGCACGCCACCCCAGCCTCGTTCTATGGTCATCAGCGTGACCGCAACATGTACTATGAGATGGGCAAGGACCTCTGCAAGAGCGGCTTCGACTTCTTTGCAGGCTGCGACTTCCACAAGCCTTACACGAAGGAGGGCGAGCCGTCGCTGCGCGAGCAGGCCCGTCAAGCCGGCTATACCATCCTTACCGGCGGCTACAAGGAGTATCAGAAGAAAGGCCGTCAGGCCGAGAAGCTCATCCTCTTCCAGAGCGATGCCCAAAACGAGAAGCTCGGCAGCGATCATCTCCCCTATGCCCTTGACCAGGACAAGAACGATCTGACGCTGGAGCAGATCACCCGTGCAGGCATCAACTTCCTCATGTCGAAGCAGAAGAACGGTTTCTTCTTCCAGATTGAGGGCGGCATGATCGACTATGCCTGCCATCGCAACGACATCGGCTGCGCCATCAGCGAGGTCCTCGATATGGACAAGGCAGTGAAGGTGGCCTACGAGTTCTACGAGCAGCATCCCGACGAGACCATCATCGTCATCTCGGCCGACCACGAGACGGGCGGACTAGTGATGGGACGCGGCCCGTATGAGCTGCACACCGACCTGCTGAAATATCAGACGTGCAGCATCGACGAGCTGAAGTGGCTGCTGCGTGAGCAGTACAAGAAATCGCCGAAAAAGTTCACCCGCGAGAACATCGACAAGCAGCTGAAGACACTGCTCGGCCTTGGCGCTGCCATCGAGATCGACAAGAGGCAGCAGGAACGTCTCGACCGCCGCTGGAACGACGTAGAGAAGGCTATCAACGAAAACGGCAAGGTGAACGACCGCATTGGCGACTTCTGCGACGTGTGCAAGCAGATCCTGAGCGAGGCGGCTCTCATCAGCTGGGCCAGCGGCGGCCACAGCAACGGCTATGTGCCCGTCTATGCCATCGGTCCTGGCACGGAAGTGTTCCAGGGGCGCATCGACAATATCGAGATTGCTCCGGCTATGGCTCGCATAGCCGGATATCAGGCAGAGTGAACGGAGGCTCGCCCCTAAGGCGGGCCTCTCACTATACTATATACTCTTTATCCTCTAACCATCGCACAGGTTCCCAGTCATGCCCTCCCCAGCGGGCGGAGGCTTAAGGCGAAAAGTCCGGCTGTGTTCTGGGTGATACAAAAACAAATCAAATCTACATGTACATTTCAAAAATGAAACTAGCGGCAGCCTCTATGAGCCTGCTGCTGACTCCCACCGTTGTGGGAGCTGCTGAGGCCGACTCTGACTCCTCTTTCGTCAGTGGCGGCAACATCAGCAACGTAGTAGTGACGGGAACACGCCAGGCCACCGACCTGCGCTACCTGCCCATGAACGTCAGCGTGGTCACCCGACAGCAGCTGACACGTAATCACCAGACATCGATCCTGCCCACGCTGACGCAGGAGGTGCCTGGACTCTTTGTCACCAGCCGCGCGATGATGGGCTACGGCCTGAGCAACGGAGCCGCCGGCGGCATCAACATGCGAGGCATCTCAGCCGGAGGCGGACAGATGCTCGTGCTCATCGACGGACATCCCCAGTATGCCAACATCTACGGACACCCCATTGCCGACAGCTATCAGACCATGCTGGCCGACCATGTGGAGGTGCTCCACGGGCCTGCGTCCGTGCTCTACGGCTCGAACGCTATGGGCGGTGTCATCAACATCGTCACGCGCAAGATGGACCGCGACGGAGCGCGCACCTCGCTGAACCTGGGTGCCGGCAGCTACGGCACGGTGCAGGGCGAGCTCTCCACACAGATGCGAAAGGGTCGCCTGAGCAGCCAGCTGGCCGTGCAGTATCAGCGGTCCGACAACCATCGTCCCCGCATGGGCTTCGAACAGGAAGGGGGCTTCGCCAAGGTGGGCTATGACCTCAATGCCAACTGGCGCACTTGGGCAGCAGCCAATCTGACCCATTTCGTGGGTTCCGATCCCGGTGCCGAGAGCCAGCCCATGTTCAGCCGCGAGCAGTGGATCACACGAGGCGAGGCACAGGCAGCCCTCGAGAATCACTATCAGAGCACCAGCGGCGCGCTCACCGTTTACTCCAACTTCGGCAACCATCGCATCGACGACGGATGGAGCGAAGGCAAAGCGCCACAGGCCAACTATTTCCGCTCGAAGGATGCCCTTTCGGGCTTCTCCCTCTACCAGACGGCACAGCTCTTCGAGGGCAACAGGGTGACCGTAGGACTCGACTATCAGCATCTCTACGGACGGGCTTACTACACCAGCAAAGTCAGCGGCGACGAGGTGCCTTCAGGAGCCAGCGCTGCCAAGTCGCATCGCAATGAGGTGGCAGCCTATGCCGATGTGCGCCAGGACATCAGCAGCATTCTCACCGTCGATGCAGGACTCAGATGGGATCATCACTCTGTGGCTGGATCGGAATGGGTGCCTCAGGTGGGACTGGCCGTCCGCACCTCAGACGACAGTCAGCTGAAAGCCACCGCCAGCAAGGGATTCCGCAATCCCAGCGTGCGAGAGCTCTACCTCTATCGTCCTGCCAACGAAGAGCTTGAGGCCGAGCGCCTGTGGAACTACGAACTGTCGTGGAACCATCGCATCGACGCCTTCAAATACGGAGTCAACGTCTATTATATAAAAGGTGACAACATGATACAGACCGTGATGCTCGAAGCCGGACCTCGCAACATCAATACGGGCGAGATCGAGAACTACGGCGCCGAGCTGACGGCCAGCTATCAGCTCAGTCCCCACTGGGCCATCAACACCAACCACTCGATGCTCCACATGGAGAACAAGGTTGTGGCAGCCCCGACGTACAAGGGATTCCTGGGAGCCGTCTACAGCGATGCCCGTCTCAGGGCCAATGCCGGCCTGCAGTATGTCGACGGGCTCTATACTGCCGTAGGTGCCAACGAGACGAAGGAGAGCTTCCTCCTGCTCAACGCCACCGTCACCTATCAGCTCACGCCCGCCCTGGCACTATGGCTCAGGGGCGACAACCTGCTGGGACAGGACTATGAGATCAACGCCGGATTCCCCATGCCGGGAGCAACGTTCATGGCCGGCGTCAACCTCGCTTTCTGATCCTAATACACTTCAAGCTCATAGATGCGGGTGGCACCGGCTCCCTGCTGCGTGGGGCTGACCACGAACAGGCGCAGATAGCGTACCGGCTTGGCTGCAAACGAGCGACTGACCTCATTGCTCCGGTTATTGTCAATCATATCCAGCGTCTGCCATTCCTCGCCTTCGCTGTTGCGGCCTTGCAGCAGGCAGGTACGAGTGATGTAGGAAGTCGTCTCGCTGCCGGCATTCAGCAGCTTCCAGTGGCTCACCGTCTTCTGCTCACCCAGGTCGAACACCACATAGTTGGGGGCCTGGGTGACATCGCACCACTTCGTAGTGGCATCGCCGTCAGTGAGGTTCGGAGCCAGCTCACGGACGTTGCACTCGCCCGTAACAGCAATGATCTTTGCACCTTTCAGCACGCTGGGCAACTCAGGCTCAGCGGCCTCAAGTCCAGCCTGTCCCCCACCCTTCAAGGACGTCTCGAAGAGCCTTGATGCGGGGGTCAGGCTCTCGTCATCATTGGCCAAGGTCGCTGCGAACACTACAATCTGCCCGTCGTCAGGCAGTTGCACAGATGTGGCATCACGGGGGATGTCGAGCTTCAGCATAAACATATAGGTGAACTCATAAGCCTCGTCGTCGGTAGCAGAATGACGGTGAGTGCCCACATAGGCCAGGCGGGCGTCCTTGAGGTAGCCCTGCGTGTGGCCGTCGTGACCCCACTGGCCGATGAATCCAGTGTAGCTGGGGACGGTTTTGATTTGAGATTTGAGATTTGAGGGCTGAGCGTTTTTCTTGCTGTTGAAGGTGAAGGTGGCACTGCGGTCGCCCTGACGGCTGGCAGCCAGCAGGTAGAGATGACGATACTGGCCGGCGGGCAGCTCCAGCTGCTGACCCTTGCAGGTGACACCATTCAGGGCATCCTTCTCGCCAAACTGGAAATGAATGCCGCCGACATCGAGCCCGTCGTCGGGCAGCAGCTCGGCAGCATAGCTGTAGCCGCCTTCGAAGTTGGCTGCCTCGCGCATCTCATTGAACGTGAAGCACTCGCTGTCGTAGGGCAGCGACAGGGGCTGGGCATCGGCCGCCGACGGCTGAGACTTCACAGCGGGGTCGGCGAGCTTCACCTTGTAGGTCCTGACACCATAAGGATTGATCGCCACATCGAGCTTGCAACCTGAGAAGAAGGCACTGCCCTTCGTCTTCTCTGTGCCGTCGGCCTCAGCAGCCTGAACGATGTCGCTGGCGAAACTGAGGTGAGCGGTCTGCTGTTGCTTGCCGCCTGTCTCATAGACACGTACGACGTACTCGTCGGTGGTCTCTGCACGCTTCATGGCACGTATCAGCACATTGTCGTTGTCAGAGGCCACGAACGAGAACACACGTCCCAGGTCGCCCTTGTGCTTGTCAGCGCTGAATGCTTTTGCAGGGCTGTTGAGGATAGCAGCCTGACGCACGGCCTCAGGCTCATCGAGCTGACCCTGATGACCTATCAGACTATAGGTGAAGACATGCCGCCCCATATCCTGCTGGGCCTGATAGCTGTAGCCATTGCCCGTGCGTGGCGTATAGACGAGCGAATGGCGCAGCGTGTTGTC
>JAEEGI010017337.1_pt1 | contig 14780 bp, 12 predicted proteins | sample 8958751 | NCBI WGS metagenome assembly JAEEGI01 (sample SAMN16246545, study PRJNA631951) | gut metagenome | biome: gut microbiome; feature: rumen; material: KS-attached | host: Bos | place: Iran: Karaj | collected 2018-10
AGGATATGGTGTCCCCTGATTCCATTAATCGCAAGTTCGATCATTTCTTTATGGAAGCAATGGTCCAGCGGCAAAAAGGCAATAACGATGCCGCCTTTGACTTGTTGCGTCACTGCCAGGAACTGAGACCTGAAGCTGCTGAAGTCTATTATTTCCTGGCACAGTATTATGCAGAACTCAGAGATACGGAGAAGTCGACGGCCTGCGTGAAGCGTGCTGCTTCTTTGGCACCTGAAAACGAGACGTATATGGAAACATTGGCTCAGACTTATATCCGTCAGCAGGACTATGCCAATGCTATACAGGTCATCGAAGGTATCTATGAACGCAACAAGGATCATTTGGATTTGTTGGAAATGCTTTTCCAGTTGTATCAGCAAACGGGTGATAATGAGCATGCCGTAGAGGTTCTGAACCGGTTAGAGAAGATCGACGGTAAGAGCGAACGGCTCTCAGTTGCCAAAAGTGAAATCTACACCCGTATGGGTGATAAGAAGGCGGCTGTTTCGGAGATGAGTCAGCTGGCCAAGCAGTTCCCCAATGACCAGAACTGTCAGGCGATGTATGGTGAGGCCTTGATGATGAACGGCCAAACCAAGAAGGCGTTGGGAATCTATCATCAGGTATTGGAGGTTGAACCGGATAATAACCGTGTGCTCCTGTCGTTGCGCACCTATTATCAGTCGCAGGGAGATATGGCTATAGCTGACTCTCTGACTGAACGAGTACTGATGAACCAGAATACAACCTCTGCGGAAAAGATTCAGCTCCTGCGTCAGGAGATCTCTGCCAGCGAGTCTGCTGGTGGTGATAGCACCCGAGTCATGTCATTGTTCCACCAAATGCTGGCGCTTCCCAATTGTGATGCGGATATGGCTCTCTTCTGTGCCTCTTATATGAATGCCAAGAAAATGCCGAAGGACAGTATCCGTCAGGTATTGGAAAAAGTACTGTCAATAGCACCGGATCATTCTGGAGCACGCTTGCAACTCGTGGGCTATGCATGGGAAGAAGATGACCTCGATCGTGTCATTAATTTGTGCCAAGAGGCTCGGCAGTATAACCCTGACGAGATGGCTTTTTACTATTATCAGGGTATTGCCTATTATAAAAAGGAAAATCTGGATGGTGCGCTCTCTGCTTTTCAGAATGGCATCGGAGTCATCAATGAAGAGAGCTCCCCTGCTATTGTTTCAGATTTCTATGCCGTCATGGGAGATATCCTCCATCAGAAAGGACTTGCTAAGGAGGCTTTCGAAGCCTACGATTCTTGTCTGCAGTGGAAAGACGATAACATCGGCTGTCTGAACAACTATGCTTATTACCTCAGTGAACGTGGAGAACAGTTGGACAAGGCCGAGACGATGAGTTTTAAGACGGTGAAGGCAGAGCCCAAGAATGCAACCTACCTAGATACTTATGCTTGGATACTCTTCATGCAAGAACGGTATTCAGAGGCTAAGATATATATTGACCAGGCGCTTCAGAATATGGAGGACTCGCTTGGAAATGAAGTGATCATAGAACATGCGGGAGATATCTATGCCCAAAACAGGGATATTGACCGTGCTCTCTCTTACTGGCGAGATGCTCAGCAAAAGAAACCTGAGGATCAGCTGCTGCTCCGTAAAATCAAACTAAAAAAATATTTAAAGAAATGAAAATTCCTAGTTTTTTAAGAGTTGCCATCTTGGTATTGCCACTGGTACTCACTTCTTGCGGTTCACACAAGAAAGTTCAGAAACCTGTAGTTATGAACGCAGAAACAAGAGAAAAGGTTGACTTTATCTCTGCTGTTCAGGAAAATTCGCAGACAGCGAAGTTTATGACTTCTAAGGTGAAGTTCTCAGTTGAAGTCGGCCCTCAGAAGCTGACATTGACGGGTAACTTGAAGATGAAGCGAGATGATGTCATTCGTTTGCAGCTGATGGCTTTCGGCTTTGTGGAGGCAGGTCGTATCGAAATGACAAAAGACTACGTGCTGATCATGGACCGTATCAATAAGCAGTATCTGAAGGCTCCTTGGATGTCTGTTGATTTCCTGCGTAATAGCGGCCTTAACTTCAACACCATTCAGGCTCTTTTCTGGAATGAGCTTTTCAGGCCTAATCAGGTGAAGGCTGAGAAACAAAGCCTTGATTCTCTGGCTGCATATTCAATCTTAGAGAGTGGAGATGACATGATCATCAGTCTTGAGGAAGGTAAGATGGACTACAGTTGGTTGGCCAGTAAGGAGAACGCTCTGTTGAGAATGGCAAATATCCTCTATAAGGACAAGCTCAATGGAAATACGCAGCTGAACTGGGACTATGACCAATTCGAGAAGTTGAATAAGACATACTACCCCACTAAACATGGCATTACGCTGTCAACTTCTGGTAAGGAAGTGAAGCTCGGTATGACTATGAGCTATATTGGTGCGGAAACCGAATGGGAGACGCGGACAGAAATTTCGAATAAGTACCGTGAGGTAACAGTAGACGAAATCCTGCGTCGTTTCATGTCTCTTTAATGGCTGTCTGGATAAGTGAAAGGTGATAGACTAACGATGAGAAAATTGACTCAGAAACGCTGGCTTGTGGTGGTGTTTATAGCCCTTATCACCATTCACTTATCTGTAAGCCCTGCCTTTTCTGCTGTTCAGCAGCAGAGAAAGACGGCTGTCAAGAAAACGACAGCCAAAAAGAAAGGTGCTTCTCAAAAGAAAGGTACGGCCAAAAAGAAAACTGCTCCTAAGAAGCCTACTGTGACTGTTAATAGCCTGAAGAATGAGCAGGCGCAGGTAAGAAAGCAGATAAAGGAGCAGGAACGTCGTCTGCGTGCCAATGAGCAGGATGTGAAGAAACGTCTGCAGAATCTGATGGCACTGACAAATGAAATCGCTGATAAGCGTAGGACCATTGATACGATCCGGCATGATATCTCGCGACTTGACGGCAATATCCAAACGTTGGAGATGCAGTTGAAAATGTTGGAGAAAGAACTGCAAGAGCGGAAGAACAGATACCAGAAATCCATGCGCTATATGCATCGTAATCGGAGTATCCAGAGTCAGATGATGTTTATTTTCAGCGCTAAGAATTTCTCTCAGATGTATCGCCGTCTCCGTTTTGTCCGCGAATATGCAGCTTATCAGCAGGCTCAAGGTGAGGCTGTGCTCTCAATGCAGCAGCAGGTAAATGACGCCTTTGAGGAACTGAAGAACTCAAAGAAAGAGAAACATGTCCTGCTCAGTCGTGGTGAACAGGAGAAGAAATCTCTGGAAAACAAGCAAGTAGAACAGGAACAGGTGGTCAGCTCGTTAAAGAAGCAACAGAAGACCATTCAGACCATTATTGACAAGCAAAAGAAACGGGATATCGAACTCAATGCTCAGATTGATCGTCTTATTGCTGAGGAAATAGCCCGTGCCAAGGCTCGTGCAGAAGCCGAGGCCAAGAGAAAGGCTGCAGAAGCTGCTGCAAAGAAGCGTGCAGAGGAACTGGCTCGGAAGAAGGCTGCAGCAGAAGCCGCTGCTCGGGAAAATGCTCGTCGTATAGCCGAAGCAAAGGCCAGGGAGGAGAAAGCCAAGGCTGAGGCGCGTGCTGCTGCAAAGAAGAGTGCAGAAGAGAAGGCACGTGCAGAGCGGGCCGCAAGAGAAGCTGAGAAAGCTCGTCTGGCAGCAGAACGTAAAGCTGTCGCAGAAGCTAAAGTTCGTGAGCGCGAAGTGGCTGAAGCCAAGAAAGCTACAAAAACTGAATATGCGGTTTCTTCTGTTGATCGTCAGCTCACGGGAAACTTTGAGAGCAATCGCGGACGCTTTCCTATGCCTGTTGTCGGCAGCTATCGTATAGTGCATCGTTTTGGCACGAATACGGTAACCGATGTGAAAGGGCATGTGACCCTCGACAAGAAAGGTATAGATATAAAAGGACAACCTGGAGCTGCTGTCCGTTGTATCTTCGACGGAGAGGTAAGTGCGGTGTTTAGCTATTCCGGAACGACGGTAGTTATTGTCCGTCATGGTAGTTATCTGTCTGTCTATTGTGATCTGGCTTCTGTCAATGTCAGTCGTGGACAGAGAGTTTCCACCAATCAAACATTAGGACGACTTGGTTCTGACGGCATGATGCAGTTCCAACTTCGCAAGGGCAACAGCAAGCTCAATCCCGAAAGCTGGTTGTCAAGGTAGAGTTCCCTTAAAGATTCAGGCCATCCAGTAAGTACAGGTAAGTGCTGATGGCTTGTTCTATTTCTGAAATCTTAATGAATTCATCGGCAGAATGTGAGCGTGACGACTCCCCTGGTCCGAGTTTGAAAGACGGGAAAGGCATCAGTGCCTGATCGCTTAACGTGGGAGAACCAAAAGGTGTCATGCCTCGTTCCAAGCATCTGCGAATGATAGGATGATCTTGTGGGATGCTCGATGAGTGTAACCTGAAAGAACGGGCGTGCAACTCGCATTTGGTCATTTTCTTGCACAGGAATTCGAATAAGAATTCATTCTGATAGAATTCGTTCGTGCGTACATCTATTATAAAATGGAGTGTATCAGGAACGACATTGTGCTGGGTTCCACTCTTCACCACCGTTACGGTCATCTTAGTAGGCCCGAGTAGGGGGCTTTCCTTGCGGAACTTGTAGTCGCGCAGCCATACGAGGTCGTCGAGTGCTTCGTAGATGGCATTGATACCCTCGTTTCTGGCGGCATGTCCAGATTTTCCGTAGGCATAGCCGTCAATAACCATCAGACCTTTCTCGGCAATAGCTGGTTGCATACCAGTGGGCTCTCCTACAATCGCCACATCGACCTTTGGCAGATGTGGCAACACGCGGCTGAAACCATTGGCACCAGAGATTTCCTCTTCGGCAGAAGCCACCCATAGGAGGTTGTAGTTGCGTGGACGATAGAGCATCATGCGATAGACTTGAAGCAGCGAAACGAGCCCTCCTCCACAGTCGTTGGCGCCAAGACCATAGAGAATATCTCCTTCCTGAGTCGGAGTGAACGGATCGCGCGTCCAGGAACTGACAGGCTTTACTGTGTCGATGTGCGCATTCAGCATCACCGTTGGGCGATTGTTATCCCAATCCTGGCAGCCAATCCACAGATTGTTGCCTTCTCGCCCGTGAGGCAAGTTCCATTGGTTCAGATACTCAGACAGACAATCTGCTGCCTTTGTCTCGTCTCTACTTACTGAAGGAATGGCAATCAGTTCCTTCAGAAGTTCTACCGCGTCGTTTGTATATGCCTTTATGTCCATATCAATTGCAAAAATACGGATTAGTTTCCAAGTATGCTACATTGGAGGGCAAAAAATACGAATATTTAACTTTCTGCGTGTTTTTTGTTTGCGTTTCGTTTTTTCTTCGTATCTTTGCATCCAGTAACAACTATTAATTCTACATCAATGAAGCGAATAATGATTATGGCTGCATTGGCAATATGCACTTTGTTAGCCGCCCATGCACAGGATTCCCGCAATCCGACTTTCCTTGTGGGAGTGACGAATGTAAAGAACAATTATGCAGCTGGCAAGCAGAAGGCTACAGTGGGTAGCGTGCTTGGACAGTTGACAAGTGCAGTGCTGGCAGGACAGACTACCACCAAGCTGGAGGGCTATGAAGACGAGGTTAGGGCTGCCATCGTAAGAGGTATTACGAATACTTATCGTCTGGATGCCATCGATGGTAATCTTTCTGAGAGCGAGGCTGCTCAGCCGGGGGCGATGTATGTTGATGCTACTATCGACAATATTTCCTACACCCAGAAGACCACTTATTACGAATCCACCAAGCGTACTCATACTTACTATATGGGTCAGATCAGTGTAACCCTTCATTTCAAGGATGCCAAGACTGACAAGGTCATCATCAGCCCTTCATTCAGACTCTCTGAGTATGACTGCTCGTGGATGGAGACAGCGGAGAAGGCCGTTAGCAATGCCCTGAATAGTCTTTCAAGAAACGTGCGCAGTTATCTGGACCAGTGCTATCCTTTACGTGCCAATATCGTTGAGGGTGCCAGAGAAAAGAAAGATAAGCAGAAGGAAGTCTATATCGATCTTGGCAATCACAACGGCGTCTATGAAGGCCTTCACTTTGGTGTATATCTGGAGAAGCAGGTTGCTGGAAAGATAGCCGAAAGACAGATCGGCAAACTCAAGATTATCGAGGTCCAGGGACCGGATATCAGCCTCTGTAAGGTGCAGAGTGGCGGCCGTGATATAAAGGCTGCGATTGATGCCGGACAGAATATCGTAGTTAAGACGATGGAATAGCCTTGCTGCGAGAAACTAAGACAGATAGGAAATAAATATTGTATCTTTGCACTCAGAACCATTATTTCTCAGACTGTGAAGAGTGCTCCTTTATTGTATATAGTCATCTGTCTGGTTGCAGGTATTGTTGCGGGTGAATACATCCGTATCTCTTTTCCGCTTTTCCCAGTATTACTCGTTTCTGTAGCTGCATCCCTGTTCTTGTGGCATCGTCCGTATGTGCAGTCTGCTGCCATTGGGGTGTGCGTGTTGATGTTAGGATGGTTCGTGATGGAACAACAGCAAAGGGCATTACTGGTGGAATGGCCTGATGCCGAAGTGGGCTATGAGGCTGTGGTCATCAGTGATCCTGTAGAGAAGAAGAAAACCATCGGGGTGGACTTGTTATTGGCAAAAAGTGGTCAAAAGATAAAAAGCTATTTCTACAAAGACGAGCGGAGCAGGCATCTTCGGATAGGTGATGGCGTGAAGATCCACTCGGTTATCAAGGAAAATCGTGAATGGCGGCGGGGGAACTTCAGTTATAAGAGGTATTTGGAGATTCATGGGTTCACTGGGAGTACGTATGTGGCAGGATGGAAGTGGCAGCATGTACAGGTATCGTTAAGTGATGTTTCAAGATTAGAGCGTACCAAATTGTTCTTCTTGAAATTGCGTAGCCGATTGCTCAGTCGTCTTAGAGACGAAGGCGGTAGAGGCGATAGTTTTGCCGTCGTAGCAGCTATGGCATTAGGCGACAAGTCGTCGTTGTCAAAAGAGCTACGCGATGTGTATTCTGTGACGGGCGGTGCTCATGTCTTGGCTTTGAGCGGCTTGCATCTGGGAATAATCTATATGTTGCTTTCCTGGCTGATAGTCGGGCGAAGAGGGCGAACAGTCGCTCTTCTTGTCATCATCCTGAGTATTTGGGCTTTTGTATTCCTGGTAGGGTTATCGACAAGTGTTGTGCGATCAGCCATCATGTTGAGTGTCTATGCGGCTTTGTCGCTTGGCCATCGCGATAAGATGTCGTTGAATACGTTGGCTTTTACGGCCATCGTGATGTTGCTGGTGAATCCTTTATCGTTGTTTGATGTTGGATTTCAGATGTCTTTTGCCGCTGTAGGTTCTATTTTGCTGCTTCTGCCACTATTCGAAGAGATGGTTCCCGTGCAGGCACTCTTAGATCGTCCTGTTCTGAAGTGGTTGATGACGATGATGGCTGTCTCTTGCGCAGCCCAGATAGGAACTGCTCCTCTGATTGCCTATTACTTTGGGCGATTTTCCACTTATTTCCTATTGACAAATATGATCGTCATTCCTGCCGTTACGTTGATTCTCTATTTGACTGTAGCGGTTTTAGTGATACCTTCCCTGTTACACCTATTATTATATATAGTGGGTTTGTTGAATCAGATATTGGGAAAGATAGCAATTCTCCCTGGTGCGAGTGTCGAGATTCATCCGTCACTCCTGCAGACGTTGCTTGTATATGTGATAATCCTTGCCAGTTATCTGCTTATAAGAAAAATAGTACAAGTAGCGGGATGGTCACCATCGAGAAGAGGGTGGTGATAAAGGTTATTTCCGTCATCAGCGTCGCATCCTTCTCGTACTTCAGACATAAGATTGTGCCATAGGTCGCAACGGGCATCGCAATGACGACGGTGTTGATCTTGACCACGGTATCCGAGAAACCGAGTGCGCCACACAGATAGTACATGGCCAGAGGGATAATGGCAAGGCGCATTGCCGTTGTTGCATAGACTGTGCTATTGCCAAGCATGGTGCGCAGCGAGAGATGCGACATGGAAGAGCCGATAATCATCAGGGCTGCTGGCACAGTGATATTACCAATCATTGTCAAGGGTTGGCTGATGACTTCTGGGATATTGTCGATCTCCAATGCAACAATGAGCATGGTGAGGTAGGCTGCTACCATGGGCGTAGAATAGAGCACCTTTTTCTGAAAACGGCTACCTTCCACCTCGTTCTTGCCTGTAATGAGAATCGTGCCGATAGTAAACACGGCAAATGTGTTGACGACATTCAGTACGGCAGCATAGAATACGGCTTCATGTCCAAAGATGGCGGCAACTACTGGATAGCCCATAAAGCCAACATTGCCGAACATAAGTGCAAAACCTACAACTCCCTCATCGGCTTTCTGGCGAGTGAAGAATCTGGGCAGCCAGAGCGCAACAGCAGTCAATATGGCATAAGTAACAAGGCTAATCAGCAGTAATGGCAGGATATACTGCCTGTCGGGCAATGTTCCTGTCATTGCAGAGGAAAGAATGAGGGCGGGGCAAGTAATATTGATGACTACACTGGAGAGGCGCCTGTCGAAGTCGCCTCCCAGATAGCCAAGTTTGCCTGCCACGTATCCTACGATGACAATGGCAACAAGCGTTGTCATGACTGTTATCATAGCCTACATGTAGCCGAGCCAGCGCAGGATGTCGTTCAGATTTGCTACTACCATGAGTAGAATCAAGATACCGAATCCTACATATTCTGCGCGAATCATGAAAGTCTCAGATGGTTTCCGGCGCGTAATCATCTCGTAGATGAGGAATAATACGTGCCCACCGTCGAGTGCAGGAATGGGGAGGATGTTCATGAATGCAAGGATGATAGACAGAAAAGCTGTCATCTTCCAGAACAAATACCAATCCCACATTGGGGGAAACAGACTTCCAATAGCGCCGAAGCCACCTAACGATTTGGCTCCATCAGCCGTAAAGATATACTTCATGTCGCCAACATAGCCGGCAAGAACGTTCCAACCGTATTTGATGCCAGCAGGGAAACTTTCAAAGAAGCCATACTCTTTGGTGACAGGTTTATAGAGGGCAGCAAAGCTTTTTACGAAGAAACCTACTCTGAGGTCTTGCGTCAGTGTCGTTGTCAGAGTGTCTGTATCGTTCTGTCGGGCAATGACCAGTGATACAGTCCTGATCTTCAGACTGTCGCTTGAGGTCTTTGCACCAGTCAGCATGTCTTCCAGAATGCCGATTTGATTGGTGAATTCATTGTAGGAATCTATGGGCTTACCATTGAAGGCTATAATCTTATCACCTCTCATCAGCCCTATCTTGGCAGCAGGTGTATTGGGCATCACACTGTCAATCTCTGCAGGAACAAGTGGGCTAACGAATGTTGGGGCGCTCTTAAGCATACCTAAAAGATTGATATCTCCTGGTAGTTGCAAACTGATAGTTTTGCCTTCACGGATGATATCTACTCGCTTTGCCTTACTCAAGTCTCTAAAGAGGTCGGCAGAGAAATCCTTAAAGTCCCCGTTCTCGGTTCCAACTAGAATATCACCATCCTTGAAGCCTAAAGCTTTGGCTTCGGCATTGAACTTCATTCCCAATGTCATGTCTTTTACTGGGATGTAAGAATCTCCCCAGTAGAAAAGAATCATTGAGTAGATAAATAAGGCCAGCAAGAAGTTTACGAGCACACCGCCAATCATGACTAACAGTCGTTGCCATGCTGGCTTGGAGCGAAACTCCCATGCTTGTTCCGGCTGCTTCATCTGTTCTGTGTCGAAACTCTCGTCAATCATACCGGCAATCTTGCAATAGCCGCCTAAAGGAAGCCAGCCTATGCCATATTGTGTATCACTTTTCTTGGGCTTGAACTTAAAAAGACTACCGTCCCATTTGCCGATGCCGGGATCGAAGAAAAGATAGAACTTTTCAACGCGAATACCAAAAAGTTTGGCGAAGAAGAAATGACCACCCTCATGGAGCAGTACTAAAAGTCCGATTGCAAGTAGAAACTGCAACAGACGTATCATGAATATATCCATAATCTTTTTACCTTATTATATATATTATTTGCTCATTAGTTCACTAGCGATGCGACGTGCTTCTGCATCTGTGGCTATATAAGTCTCGTATGTCGGATTCTTGTCAAATGTAGCACGCTGCATCGTCTCTGCGATGATATCACCCATCTGCAGGAAGCCGCACTTGTCTTCAAGGAAACCACGGTTCACAATCTCGTTAGCCGCATTGACGATACAAGGCATGTTGCCACCTTTGTCAATAGCTTCATAGGCCATAGCCAGACAGCGGAATTTCTTCAGGTCGGGCTCGAAGAATTCCAAGGGGTGCTTGAAAAGATCGAGTCGCTCGCCGCTCAAGTGTAAACGCTGGGGGAAAGAAAAGGCATACTGGATCGGAAGACGCATGTCGGGTACACCGAGCTGTGCTTTCACTGAACCGTCTTGGAACTGCACTGCGCTATGTACAATAGACTGAGGGTGGACGAGTACTTGTATCTGTTTGGCATCGACGCCAAACAGCCACTTTGCCTCAATCACCTCAAAACCTTTGTTCATCATCGAGGCAGAATCGATGGTAATCTTTGCACCCATATCCCAAGTGGGATGTTTTAATGCATCGGCCTTGGTTACATGAGCAATCTCTTCCATGGTCTTCAAACGGAACGGACCGCCAGAGGCCGTCAGCAATATCTTCTCTATCGGATTCTGGTCTTCGCCGACTAAGCTTTGGAAAATGGCAGAGTGCTCACTGTCAACGGGCAGGATGGGAGTGTGGTATTGTTGCGCGAGAGCAAGAATCAACTCTCCAGCTACGACAAGTGTCTCTTTGTTGGCTAGAGCAATCGTCTTTCCGGCCTTGATAGCGTGGATAGTAGGAGAGAGCCCTGCAAAACCGACCATCGCTGTCAGTACCATATTGATGGGGGCAGCCTCTACAATGTCGTCGAGGGCTTGTCTGCCAGCATAAACCTTGATATCTGGACGGTCGCTCATCAGCCGTTTGAGTTCGTCATAACGTTGCTCGTTGGCGATGACGATAGCTGCGGGATTGAATTTGTGGGCCTGTTCTGCCAGCAACTCAACCTTGTTGTTGGCTGTCAGACAATATACCTCATAAAGGTCGCTATGTTCCTCGATAACTTCGAGAGCCTGTGTTCCTATAGACCCGGTGGAACCGAGTATGGCAATTTGTTTCTTCATAAATCTAAGATGCCTTCCGGCAGATTAATTTCTATTTGATGTCGTTTTGTATCTATGTTTTCGATAAGTTCTTCAGAAGCAGGAATCAGTTTGCCGTCTTCCAGTTCAAACAAGATGTTGATCGTGTTGTCATCGACTGATGCAATCTTACCTATATCTTGCTTGGTCTTAGCGTCGATAACGCTATACCCGATGATCTCTGCCCAAGAGATGTGATCGCTATCACTATCGGCTAACTGACGGGGGAAATAGACATCGCATCCTGTCAGTTCCTGAGCCTGTTCTTGAGTGTCAATACCGTCCAGTTTCAGTAATGCATTGCAGTCAGTCTTAAATCGATATTCCTCGATGAAGAACGGAACGAGGATTCCTTCAATGTCGAACACGAGATAGTCTGCGTCAGTACGGTCAAAGACATCGTCGTCAAAGAGGAACGAAATCTCCCCTCTGACGCCATGGGTCTTGCCCAGTTTGCCTATTTTGAAAACGTCTTCTCTCTTGATCATCCTCTTTTGATAATTGCTCCTAAAGCATTCAGTCTGTCCTCGATATGTTCATAGCCGCGGTCAATCTGTTCGATATTGTCGATGCGGCTCGTGCCCTTAGCGCTCATGGCAGCAATCAGCAAAGCGATGCCTGCGCGTATGTCTGGACTCGACATACGTCCGCCACGAAGAGTTATTTTCCGGTCATGACCTACCACGACTGCTCTATGCGGATCGCAGAGAATAATCTGCGCCCCCATATCGATCAACTTGTCCACAAAGAACAAGCGGCTCTCAAACATCTTCTGGTGGAATAGTACGCTTCCTCTGGCCTGAGTTGCAACTACGATAAGAACCGACAGCAGGTCTGGTGTCAGTCCTGGCCACGGGGCATCAGCCAGTGTCATAATTGTGCCGTCGATGAATGACTGTATCTCATAATGCTTCTGTCTCGGAATAATCAGGTCGTCACCTTCGACTTTAATCTTAACGCCCAGTTTCCTAAAAGCGTCAGGTATGATGCCGAGGTCTTTTATCGACACATCCTTGATGCGGATGCCGTTGCCACACATGGCGGCCATACCGATGAACGAGCCTACTTCAATCATATCCGGGAGAATTCTGTGTTCTGCGCCATGCAGTTTCTTGACACCGACGATTGTCAGAAGATTAGAGCCGATGCCGGTGATATTGGCTCCCATACGATTGAGCAAATGACATAGTTGCTGGATATATGGTTCACAAGCTGCGTTGTAGATGGTTGTAGTCCCTTTTGCAAAGACAGCTGCCATCACAATGTTTGCTGTTCCTGTCACTGAGGCTTCGTCGAGCAACATGTAAGTACCCTTTAGATTCTTAGCCTCAATTTCATATACATTGCGTCCTTCGATATGGATAAACTTTGCACCAAGCTTCTCAAAACCGAGAAAGTGGGTGTCAAGCCTGCGCCTTCCGATCTTGTCACCACCGGGTTTCGTAATGACTGCTTTCCCCATGCGGGCGAGTAATGGACCAATCATCATCACACTACCGCGTAGCTCCGCACAGCTATTCACGAAAGCATCGCTTTCAAGATACTTGAGATCCAAAACGTCGGCTTGGAAGGTATAGGTGCCGGCTTTGTCCCCAGCCTTCACTTTTACTCCGATGTCTTTGAGTAGCTGGATGAGGTTGTTGACGTCGCGGATGTCGGGAATGTTCTCGATTGTCACGGCATCTTCCGACAGTAGCGTCGCACAAATCACCTCCAGAGCCTCGTTCTTTGCGCCCTGTGGGATGATGGTGCCTTGCAGCAGATGTCCGCCTTCGATGATGAATGATGCCATGAGCGTTTACTTTTTCTTCTTGGTTCGTTTGCTGTCGTCAGTGATAGTCACTTTCTCAAATTTGAAACTTTGCAAGTCTAATTGTATGATTCCGTCTGTAAAATGTGCCAGATCATTGGCTACCTTTTCGTCATCCATCGAACCGTGTCCCCATATTGAGAGATTACGCTTCATCTGGTTGGCTGTATAATATGTAAGTGCATCGCGCTCTTCACCGGCCGGCATACTCTTTAACTTTTCAAATAAGTTGCTTACAAGCTTCCCATAGTGGCGTAACCTCAGTTGCTCTTTCGACGGTTTCATTGGATTGGGCTTGCTGAGGATCTTATCAGCCTCTGATACGTCAAAAGGCCAATCTATGTCCAATTCTCTGTGACTCATGAGATAAAGATGATCCCAGAGTGCCTGTTCATAGTCTGCGTTGTCTCTGAGCTGGGGATTCTTGGTCTCCATTAAGTGTATAATGGCCTCTGCACATTTCAGACGTTCCTCCTTTGTAGGAAGTGTGCAGGCAAAATCCACCATCTTTTGTATCTCACGCCCATACTCAGGCATGATCAGTTTCTCTCGTTGGGTGTTGTAGTCTAATCCTTTGATATCCATATTCTTTATAACAATTTTTTTGGCATTTTTGCAACGAAATCCTTCAGATAGTAGGGCACGAAATAGGCTACATCCTCAAACTGACCGTTGAGAAGTCTTCGTTCAGCTAATGGTTGCATCCATTTGGCTAACGGCTCAATACCCTCTATCAAATGGGCGTTTGGATGATTGATGGTTTCCATACACTTCTTGGCACCATTGCCAAAAAAGTATATGGGGTGATGATCAAGGTACGTCTTGTAAGTCTCGCCTGTTACAATGTCGGCACGGATTTCTCTGATTGGTTTTAACCCTCTGTCATAAATGCCGGCATATACCTCCATACGTCTGGCATCAAGCATAGGGCAGAGTAGGGCGTTTTCTTCGGGAATTTCTCGAAGCAGTACGGGAACGCAAAGCAGCTCCAGTGTGGGAACTGCTATTAATTTGAGTTCTCTGCCATAGCAGATACCTTTTGCCATAGAGACGCCTATGCGGAGTCCCGTATATGAGCCAGGACCACAACTAACAGCGACTGCATCAAATGGTATGGCATGATTGTCTGTAAATGACAATGCTTCATCGACCATCGTTCCTAATCGTTCAGCGTGGTTAGGGCCGCTATGGTCTTCTTGCTGAAAGATTACATGGGAGTCCTCGCTAACAGCAACAGAACAGACCCCTGTACTTGTTTCTATGTGTAATATCGTTGACATTCTATTTTGTTTCTATATTTAATAAGGTGCAAAGGTAATCATTTTTCTATCAACTGCCATCGTTTTATCAGAAATTAACTTAGAAAAGAGGGTTGAGCGGTTCTGTGTCGAGTATTGGTGTGATGAGGAAGGCGTAGTTAGACGATGTGTTCAAAAGCCTTTGGTTTTAATATAATATAATAAGGTGTATGATTTGTCTGTCTTGATTTTTGTCAAGAGCTGAAAATTTTCCGCATAAAAAATGAAATTTTTCTCTTAAAAGTTTTGTTGGTTTGGAAATTATGTGTACCTTTGCACCCGCTAACGAGGAAACGACCTCTGCAGCATGAAAAAGAAAGAGTTCTTTGAAAGATTTACATAGACAGAAGTAGTACAAGAAGCAAGAGTAAATTACTCTTGGGTAGAAGAAGTCAAACCGTTTGATTCTTGAATAC
>JAEEGI010017338.1_pt1 | contig 14780 bp, 6 predicted proteins | sample 8958751 | NCBI WGS metagenome assembly JAEEGI01 (sample SAMN16246545, study PRJNA631951) | gut metagenome | biome: gut microbiome; feature: rumen; material: KS-attached | host: Bos | place: Iran: Karaj | collected 2018-10
TTTGAGTAATAACATCAAATCCTAAACCAAATCTATTAAATAATTCTTTTAGTAATGGCTTAATTTCTTCAAAGATACCGTCTATTGTTTGTGAATAATAATTTCCTTGAAAAACATTGTTATTTAAATAATCTTTTACTTTTTTTATCTTGATAAACTTTTCAAACAAATCATAATTCGGTAAATTCTTATAATCTAAAGAATTTTCATTATTTTCAACTGAATCATCTATATCATTATCATTTAGTCCTTGATATACATTAATATTATTTACATTGTTATTATATTCTTGATTCTGATATTGTTGATATACATTAATATTATTTACATTGTTATTATATTCTTGATTCTGATGTTGTTGATATACATTAATATTATTTACATTGTTACCTTGTTGAGCCATTTGATTTTGTGATATAACGTTAGATTTAGCACTCTGAACATTATTATTCTTTGATTGATTTATATTTTGTGTTTCTTTAACATTTCCTGAACATCCCATTTTTAGTTATTATAAAAATATTTTATTTTTTGTTCTTATATATCATTCGTTATAAAAAAAAATTGTTTCCAATATCAGATTTATAAACAAGGAATAAAAAAACATAATAAGAAATATGTGCATATATCAAATTTCCTTCTATAATTCTTTTCTAAAAGTTTATATTTTTATGAAAACAAAAGAGAATTTTAAAAATAAATAAGATAATATTAATTAAATCTATATCTTTTTTCTACCTGAAATAATCACTTTATTTTTTTAAATCATTTGATTTTTATCATTTTCATAAAATAGTTTTATATTTTTCATAAAATAGTTATCTTTAACATTTTTAAAATATTCTTCAAGAAAAAACTTTCTTATAATTTACACAATATTTAATTGTAATGTTTTTAAAAAAATTTCCAATTTCTATTTTAATCTTTTTAAAACAATAAAAAAAAATTTTTTTTAATTTAATAAGCATTTTACGCCTAATAAATTCAAAAGAAAATTAAGAATTAAAAACTATATAAGAAAAATAAAATATAAATATTCATAAAAATGGGAGTTTGTTCTTCAAATCAAAAAAAAAAACATAAAAATAAAACTCAATATGAAACAACAATAAGTCAAAATCAAACAACAGATAAAACACCAATAAATTCAACTCAATCAACCCAAAAAGAAAAAAAAATAATTAATAGATTAAGTTTAAAAACAAAATTTACAGATATATCAAATATTATACAAATAAAAGATACTTTTGTTGGAAGAGGTTCTAGTGGAATAATTAGAGAAGGAGTTGATATAAATGGAAAAAAATATGCAATTAAAAGTATTTTCAAAAATGATTTAATTAAAAATATGTATTATAAAAGAGAAGTAGAAATCATATTAAATTTAGATCATGAAAATATAATTAAATGTTATAATATATATGAAGATAAAAATTCACTTCATTTTGTTCTTGAATTATGTGAAGGAGGAGATTTATTTGATTATATTTTAAATCATCAAAATAACAAAATAGAAGAAAATGAGGCTATAGAACTTTTAGAACAAATGTTAAAATCATTAATATATTTACATGAAGAAGTAGGAATTGTTCATAGAGATATTAAACCAGAGAATTTTTTAATTTCCAACATTAATGGTAAAAAAATTATAAAATTAACTGATTTTGGTTTTAGTGATTATCTTCCTAAAATACATAATAATAATTTAACTAAAAATCTTTTATCAGAACAATTAGGAACTCCTCAATATGCAGCACCTGAAATTTATGAAGGAAAAGAATATGACTCTAAAGTTGATTTATGGTCTCTTGGTGTTGTTTTATATAATATGATTAATGGAACTCAACTTTTTGGTCATAGTAAAGGAGATAATATCAAAAATGATGTTTTATACAAAAAAATCAATTTCACTAATTTTAAAAATCCTTTATTAAAAAATTTAGCTATGAAACTTTTAGAAAGAAACCCTGAAAAAAGATTAAATGCTTGTCAAGCTTTATCCCAGTTAAAATTAATTAAAGATTATGATGATACAATGACAATTCCTAATTCATTTAATCCTAATATTCAAACTATCATAAATATTGATAATAATAATTATTATTCAATTAATAAATTGAGGGATATTTTTATTGAATTTTTACCTGGAAAAAATTTAGAGTATGTTGTTAAAAATTTAAAACAAAAATATAAAAAACAAAATAATAGTATTAATTTATATTGTTTAATTAATGATTGTCTAAATCTTAATTTAAATGTTGAATTTAAAAAAAAAGTTGAAAAATTCAAAAAAGAAAATAAATTAAATGAGTGCATGGTGGATTTAAACAAATTTTTTTCATTTGTTATTGAAGCCCAAAATTATATTCAGAAACAAAAGATTTTAAATACATTTAAAACTTTAGATGTTAAAAATAAAGGATATCTGTATATTCATGAATGTCTTTCATTATTTAATAAGAATGAATTAAAAAATTTACCTGAAATGAATGATTTCGAAAAAATTGATTTTGGAAAATTTTTTAATTATTATATTGAATATAAAAATATTTATTTACCCTCTTTGGTAATTTGTTCATAAACAAATATTTATTGATAATTAAGTTATTCTGATTATTATATATTTTTGATATTCATTTGTAATTTTGGTGTATTTTAATTATTTTAAGCTATTTTCTTTTTTGAATTGTATAATTAATATAAATATATATTCTATGATTTATGATGTAAGTTTATTTTTAATGTGATAACAATTTAATCTTAAAATATTTTAAATCAAGGTTTTATTTTTTCATTATATATTTTATTTTATCATTAAATAACTAACATAAATAATTTTTGAATATTTTTTATTTCAAATCTATTATTTTTATTATATTATTTATATTAATAGTTTTATAATTTGTTATGTCTATTTCAGACATAAAAGAAGAAATAATAAATCTTTATTTAAATGTTAAAATTAGAAAATCTGATGAAGTAAAATTTAGAAAAATAAAATTCTTTAGTTAAGTAACATAGAGGATGAACAAGTTGAACAAGAAAAAATATCTCTACGAAAATTATCTATAACAGATATAATAAATTATATATATAATTCTATTGAAATCTTAATTGATATTAAAGTTAATGAAAAATATGAACAAAAATTAGAAGAAGATGAAAAAAAAGAAAAGTATAAAAATTTAAATGATTCAAAAGATGAAAATGGATTAATATTATATGAAGGATTATTAATTAAAGCTGAAAAAGATATTAGGGAACATATAAAAGTAAAAATATATTTAACTAAGATTTAGGTTGAACAACAATTAAAATTAAAAATCGAAGAATTAGAATGGAAAATTGATCAGATTAAAAGAGAAAAAGAATTATTAAAAGAAAATAATATTTCAACTTCGAAAACTTTTGATTTGGATAAAGATGAAAATCATTATAAAAAAATAACTAACAATCAAAGCTCAATAATTTCAGATTTAAAAAAAGAAAATGAGAAATTAAAAAAAATAATATTAACTTATGAATCAAAAAATAAAAAATATACAAAAATTAAAAAGGAAGTTATAAAAAATAAAGAATTACATCATTTAGTAAATTCTAAAATTTATCATCCAAGTTTTGTTAAATTAGATCATGTAAAATTAAATAATAGTTCTATTGTAGTAAATAATTTAAATAAAAAAAATATATCTAAAGAACCAGAAAAAAGACCTTCTTCTTCAGAATTAAAAAATAATAATTTACAAATAGGTTTTAATCCTTCATTAAAAAAAATTGATCCATTAACAATAACAAAAATTTTTATTGAAAATACAAAAAAAACAAAAAGCAATTCTGTTTCTACAAAAAGGCAAATTTCAAGAATGAAAAGTAGAGAAATTACAACAAGTTTATCCAATGGAAAAACAAAAGAAAAAAAAAATGAAAGTGTTATTATGGCTACTAGAAAATATAAGAAATTTATTAATGAATTTAAAGTAAATACATTAAAAAAATATGAGGAAAAAAATAAAACTTCACATAAAAATTTAATAAGAACAAATGGAAAAGTTTCAAATGCAACAAAAACAACATTACAAAGTTCTTCTTCAAATCATAAAATTAATATGAATAATAATAATAATAGTAATAATCAAAATATTTTTAAAAATCATCCTAATATAATGAGAAGATTAAATAAACATAATGTAATAATCAATAATTTTAATAGCTATAATTATATTAATGTATATAGTTCAAGTACTAAAGAAAAATTGAACAAGAAGAAAATTTAAAGTAAAGTATAAAAAATAATTAAGGTGAAAATAAATTATTTTTTGTATTTATTATCAATTATTATATTAATAAAATAATATTAATTCATAAAATTAAAATATAATATAAATTTAAATTTATGATTAATGGTGAAATTGTAGGATTTGCACAACAACTTTTTTTCAACTTTTTCAAAAAATAATTATAAATATGAAATGATAAAGATCTTCATTTAATGATGAATCAATTTATTAAAAGGAAGGATTTAAAGATTTTATAGACTCTTTATCACTATTTTTCTTTGAATTAGATAATAAGATGCAATATTTATAAAAGTTTTTGAAACTTCATATATATATATTAAAGAATAAATTATATACCAATTAATTTTTAACTAATAGTTTATCATGTTTAGTTGCAATGATTTCAAATTGTGATATTATAAATCCCTTTAAGTAATTAGCAAGAAATGAAAAAATGCATGAAATAAATACAAAAAAATGTTATAGATGATTAAAACAAATGAAAGTTTTAAAGTTTTAACCAAAGGATAAAATTAGTTAAAAAGTAAAAGATTTTTTTATTCTTTATCAATGTTTATTTAAATTGAATCATGCGGCTGATTTTGGACAAAAAGTTAGCATATTCTGCGAATTCCTGCATGACTATATTTTTTTTTTTAACCCTATTATCACACCAAATCTAATTAGATTGTATTTGATAGGGAAAACCAAGTAAAAACAGAGGGAGAGGAAGTGGTCAGAGATATTGGAAAAGTGTAAAGAGTTGCTGAAGAAGACTCATTGTTGTCGAAAAGATTTTGAGATAAAATACACGTTGAAAGATGTTCCCATGGTTTATTGAAATAAATACAAAGATTTATTTGATATTATTTTAAATATAAAATTAAATCAAAAAAAATATAATTATTAGACATAATCATTACTAACATTTTTTAATAATAAAAGTTCCTTCGTTGTTTATATTTTTTTTTCTTTTATTATACAAACAGAATTGAAATAAATTATTTTAAAAAATGTTGAATGTGAAAGTGAAATTTCAATTTGTTGCAATATATTATTATTATTATTTTCTTCTGTTAAATTATCTTTTATTATTAATCCTCTTAACTTGTTTTCTTCTAAATTACAATATTTTATTTTCATTATTTTATCAACGAAATTAATTTTTTTTCCATTAAATATATGATAAAATAATATGATATGAAATTCATGAAGGAAATTAATATAAATATTAACAATATTTTTTGATTTTATTTTATGAAAGAAAATAAAATTATTTTTTCCTTTAAATCCTTTTGAATCAATTTCTTCTTTGAATTTTTTTTTATTAAATTTTGCTGGTAAATTTTCTATAGATATTCATCTTTTTTTCTTCACCTAATATTATCTTTAAATGATCAATTTTCAAATTTTTTTTGCATTATTTTTTCAAATAATGAAAGCATTTAACAATAAAAATAGAATACAATTATAAATACAAAAATATTTTTTGATTCAAAATAAAAAAAATTATTTTAAATCAATTTTATTTATCTTAAAAAAAATAAAAAATATTGATATTTGAGTATAAAATGTTAGGGATTGGGCCCAATCCCCAATTAAATTTATTAAAATAATTAATTTTTTTAATAAAAAGGTTTTAATACTAATAATAATAAGATAAATATTTTATTTACTTAATCCTTTTTTGATTCCAATTCCTTAAAAAAATATCTATTCATTTATGCTATCTATTAATTTGAATTGGAAATAAAATTATTTTATTTTCTTTTAATTTATCTTTGAGTTCTTATCAATATTATTGTCTTGAGCATTTTCTTGATTATTTAATTGGGCATTTTTTTGATTATTTAATTCAGTATCTTCTTGAATATTTATTTGAATATTTTCTCGAAGATGAACTTCTGAAGCATTTTGAGTATTATCTTGAATATTTCCTTCAGTATTTTCTGTGCTGTAAAATAAATATCTTTGTAAATTAGTATTTCTATATTCTATAATAGAGCAAAGATTACCTTCTAAAGAAATATATTTAAATTCAATTGGTTTAAAATTCGGATTATTTTCATCTATATTATCTTCCTTATTAATGAAGTTATTCATAGCTTTTTTTATTTTATTATAGTCTAAAGTTAAAATAACAGTTTCTTTTAATAAAATAATATTAAAAATAAAAATCAATAGATTTATGAATAATTGTACGAAAAACTTAACCTCTGTCATTTCGTCATTGATTATTAAATTATTATGATCATAGAAAGATGTAATAGAAAATATAGTGAATAAAATGGTAAGAAAGTCCATTATAACATAAATTATATTATCTATAAGACATATTATACAAAGAATAAATGAAATTAATAAATATAAAGGTTCTTTAAAGCCTCCAAAATATATCCTTTTTAACATAAATAATAATATAATTATAAGTTGAATTAGATATAAGATAAATCTACTTTCAGTGAAACTTTTCTCATATGAACCATACTTATTAAATATATCAGAAAATATAGGCTTTTTTAATTTGAGATTATCTAGAGAAACATTTACTAATTTAATTAAGTGATAAATTAATTCATCTTCTACGTGCATTTTAAACAGAGGAACAGAGAAAAATAAAATAATATATATTGAATTGCACATATCCGCTAATCTAGAAAAAATAAGATTTAAATCAGGATAATTCCATTCAGACAAAGATATTTGATCAGTAACTGAATTAAGTCCTAATCTCATATATACAAAACTATTGGTAAGATTGACAATATTTAATTTTTTGAATTTAAAAATATTCTTATTATTTATATCTTTATTTAGATCATTTATAGGTTGTAAATGTAATACATGATTTAATTTTATTTGAGTTTCATATTTATTATTATTGAGTATCAAAGAAGTTTTTACTTCATTTGTTTCATCATTTTCTTGATTTTCATCTTCATCTTCATCTTCATTTACTTCATAATTTTTATTAAGATAATTTATTATTGAATATTTAACAGAAATTAACGCAACACTGAATATAGTTAAAAACAATTTACATATAATATTAACTATAAGAATTGATTTTTTATCATTCCATTCTTTTTCTAATGCATCAACAAAATTATTATCAAAATCATCATTCATACTATTTTCAGATGAAGGATTATTAGGATCATTGGCATTAGGATTATTAGGGCTTTTATTTATTACTAGTATTGAAAATATAAATAGGAAAAAAAATAAAGGAAAAAATATTTTAAACAGGATATAAAAACCTATATTGATTAGTAATAAAAGATTATAGAAGAAGCCATTGTTATAATCTAATTTAATTATATTTTTATGAATTAATAAAGAAAGTATTTCAAATAATAAATAGAAAATAAGAAAAATAAGGAAACTAATTAAAATACTGTTTTCATAATTTCCAAAATCAACCCAAAATTTATTATATCCATATAATAAAGAATCTAATGCCGAATAATGTGTTGAGGGATATTTATCAAGTTTAATATAATAATCTCTATAGGCTTTATAATATTTATTTCCGTGGAAAGAATATGTTATAGCTATTATTGTAACAATAAATGATATTCCACTAAAAATAATCTGATAAATTATTTTACTTATTATTAGTTTTGTTTCAAAAGGTTTATATTTATAATTCTTTAATTCAATTTTTTGCTTTTCATCAAAGATTTCTTCTACATTTTGTTCCATACATAAAATTATATTTGAAGATTCCCCAATATTTTCAAAATTTATCATTGGATTCTGAGTTAATTTTTTTTGATAAAATAAATACTTAGGAAGATCAGGATTATCATTAATAGCTTCAAGAATCCAATTTTGTTGATCTTTTAATGATAAAAATTTAAATAAATTTTCGGAAGATTTTTTTTCTGTTTCTAATCTTTGATTTTCATTTTTTATTTTGTTTAAAAGAAAAATAAATAGGATACTAAAAATAAATTCAATTAAAGCAAAAATAAATACATACATATACATAATAGCAAAAAAGATTAATTGAGCAAATATCGTATCATTTTCAAATTCAATATCACTTTCTTCTTCTTCAGAATCTCCTGTAGAACCTAAGAAATTAAATACATATCCTATAATGGAAAGAACTAAAACACCAAAATTAAGTAAAATTATAATAATAGATATAAAGATACTCCCCCATATAAATATTATATTTTTAAATCCTCCAAAAAATGTCCATTTAGCAATTGATAAAATTGAAATTATTCCTAATATAATATAAAAAACAATTATATAAAATTTAATAAAAGAATTCAAGTCATAACTTTTTTCAATATATTTTGTGTTTTTTGGTTTATAACCTAAATCAATTAAATGAATATAATAATCATATTTTTTATTATTGTCAAAATTTAATATTTGTGAAAATATAAAAAAGAATGAGAGAACATAAATTAAATTCAAAATTATATTTAATTTAAAAGTGATTTCATTGTTTTTTGGATATCTAAATTCACTCCAGGATAATTGATCTTTTATACTATAATTATCACATTTTAAATAGTAAATATTATTTTGGAATATTATTTCTTTAAAAGCATGCTTTTTATTACATTTATTTTCTTTTAAATATAAATCTTTATTTTGTTTAATTTGGAAATAATAATTATTTTTCCCTACTTTAATTGAAGCACTTCTATTTATTTCAGAAATATTTTCAAGGTCATAATCATTATTTTTTTCATAGAAATAGAATGATAAATAATCATATATTAATTTTTTATAACAACTCAAAATACAAACTAATAAAAATAAAATAAAGGAAATTCCACAAAATATTAATGCAGATAATCTTTTATCTTTCCAAAGTTTTTCTTCAGGGAAAATAATTATTACTGACTTATCTAAAAAAGGATCATTAACATAATTATCATTATCAGGATCTGAGAATGTTGATGGATATAAAAAACTTACAAATATTCCATAAATAGATAGGATTAAAAATAATAAACAATATATTTTAAAAATAACTTGATAAATCATATAAAATGAAATAGCTATATAGTATCTAACACCTGAAGGAAGAGTCTTTATTTTAACGATTAAATCAAATATCAATAAAGCGATAAATATAACCATAAGTATGAGAAAACTCAAATATATAGGTTGATCATAATCTCCTATTTTACACCATATTTTCTCATAAAAAAAATCTTTAATATATATTTTTGCTTGCATAGATTTATATTTTATTTTATGTTCATAAATTTGCCCAGTTTTTTCTAATTCATAAATATATTGAATTTGATTGCATAATCCATTTTCGTAATTTTGTAAGGTACAATGAAAATCATATCCTAAATAATATTGATAATCCATATAATTACATTTCTCTTCGCTTTTTTTTTTAGGAGTACAATAATTACTATAAAAATCAAAAGTGCAAAGTCCTTCACTATATTTGAAAAAAGTACAATCATTACCAAAATTTTTTTCCTTGGTTAAGAAATACATTAATTTTATAGTTTCATATTCATTTGGCAAATCAGTGTCTATTAAACTCATGTTTCTTTCTAATAGTCCTTTATATGCTTTATAACCTTTATTTTTACTTATAGAAAAAAAGAAACCAGCGCAAGTAATTGCCAATATAATTATACTAAAAATTAATAGTGATAAAGGCTTTATGCAACAACAACATGATTTATGAAATTGAATGTATGATTTCTTTTGAGCTTCTTCTAAATAATTTTCAAATGTAATTTCTGAACATTCTTTAGATTTATAATTCTCTCTGTAATAATTCAGAACATCTTGCTGATTATCATCATTCTGGGGGTGATTTTCATTTTCCATTATTATCTGAAAAAAAGGTACTTTTATAAATAAAATGATTTATTTTTAATTTGATAACTGATCGAATAGTAAATTATTATCAACACAAAATTAAAAAAACAGAAAAAAACTGGATTTTACCCGAAAACCCTTTTATTAAAAGACAAAAATATTTTATACATAAGCGACCTTCCCCCAAACACAATAGAAACAGATTTACAATTATTTCTCCAAAAAAACAAAGAATCAATAATTTGTTCAACAATAATATCCCATACAAATCCATTATATCCAAATAAAAACTCACATGCAAAAGTAGTATTTAAAGATTCAGTAACAGCAAACAATGTAGGAATAGAAATGAATTTACGTAAATTAAAAGGACATGTATTCCTTTTAAAGTGCGATGAAAAAGACAATTCAATAAGATAAACTTCATCAAGAAATTTAATTATTAAAAATATTCCATTTAATTATCATCCAAGAGAATTTTATGAATATTTTATGAAATTTGGTGATATTCCATCCTTTAAATTAATTGAAGATATTTATGTCAATCATTTAGGTTATGGTTATATTACTTATTATGATCCTGAAAGTTCATCAAATGCTATTAAGAATTGTGATGGTAAAAGTATTTGGAATAATCAAATTATTGAAGTTAAATATTTTAAAAAAAAAAATGAAAGAATGAGTACTTTAGGTCCTCAAATTTCTAAAATTTATTTAACTAATTTACCAGGGAATTTTAATGAGAAAGAAATTATTAAATTATGTGAAAATTTTGGAGAAATTACTTCTTGTCAAATTAGTACTGAAACTATTGGTAGAATTTATGCTATTGTTGGTTTTCCTAAAATTGAAAGTGCTGAAATGGCACAAAGAAATTTAAATGGTAAAAATATAAATGGTTATAATTTATTTTGTGAGATTTATAGAGATAAAAAAAATGATAATACACATTTAAATATTAATAATAGTAATTATCAAAGAAATCATAATTCACAAATTAATGATAATGCATATAAAATGTGTAATTTATATATTAAAAATATTCCTTATTCTGTAAATGAAGAAATGTTAAATAAAGTTTTTTCTAAATATGGTGAAATTAAATCTACTAAAATTGAAATGTATAATTTAGCAAATAAAATTGGAGATGAAATTAAATCTGTTCCGACTAGTAAAGGTTATGGTTATGTTTGGTTTGAAAATGCAGAAAGTGCAAAAAAAGCAAGAGAGGAATTAAATGGGAAATTTATACCTGGTTTTGAATCTTGGAAAAATCCTTTAATTATTGAATATTTTATTCCTAAATCTCAAAGGAATTTTATGTTAAATCAAGAATTAAATAATAATAATAATAGGATTTATAATAATAATAATAATCAATTTGGTAATATTAATAATTCACAAAGTAATTTTAATAAATTTAATTATAATCAACAAAATCAAAATATAAATCAATTTGGAAGAAAAGATTATTCTGATTTTAATAATCAAAATTCTAATTTTTCTCTTAATAATATGCAAAATTCTATTCCTAATGGTCAAAATAATAAAGATTATTCTATTACTAGTGAAATGATTGATATGAATTATTTTAATAATATTGAAACTATTGAAGATAAAAGAAGTTATTTAGGAGAAATTATTTTTAAACAAATTGAAGAACATCCTCTTGCTCAAGAACATAATATGACTATGGATACTATTGGAAAAATTACTGGAATGATTATAAATATTGATAATATTAATGAGATTATTGAAACTTGTCAAAAAAAAGAATTACTTACTTCAAGAATTTATGAAGCTCTTGAATTATTAGGACAAAGGTAATTTTTGTATTTTTTTTTTAAGGATTTTAAAAATTAAATTATTATTATTAATATAAAAAATTATTATTAAAATTTAATAAAAATAAAATAATTTAAACAAAAAAAATAACAAATTTTTCTAATATAATAAACTAAGAATATAATTTTTATTTTTATTCTAATCATAAACTAAAAAATCTAATTCTGATATAAAAAATAATTTTATATCTAATATCTATATAAAAATTCTCTAAAAAAAGATTACTAATTTATTTATAATAATTCTTTTGATTTTGTTTCCCATTATTATTATTTCCTCCATTATTATTATTATCAAAATTATCTCTATTATTATTCTTTTTCTTATACTTCCCTTTATTATTCCCTTTCCTATTATTATTAATAACTTTAATATTATAATTATTATCCCCAATTAAATTAATCATATTTGCCATTTGAGGATAAGTCATAATTAATCTATTAATAATTCTTTCACCAAAAGAAACTTCTTTAATTTTTGGAATATTTTCAATAATAATATTCAAAACATCATTTTGAGTTTTCGAATCAGCATTAGCTAAAACTTTCTGTATAACATAATTTCCATGTTCATCAATAATTAAATCACTAATAATTTCTTTATAATTAAGTGCATCAATTAATTTTTTCCTAGCAGGTGCATCAGAATAATCAAAGCATTTCTCAACAACATTAGAAGAATATTTATGTTTACTATAATAAGTAATATTTCCTAATAATTTATCAACTAATTTTTCACTAGCTTCAGTATCACATAATAATAACATACTTTGAATAACATAATTACCAAATTGATCAATAACTAAAACAAGAGAATTTTCAACTAAACCATCAATTAATTTTTTTTGTAAATCTTTATCATTACCATCTAAATATTTTTGTAAAACACAACATCCATGTCTATGAGTTGCTAAAGAAGCACAATTATCAATAATAATTTTATGTATTTTTGGTGCATAAGATGGAAAATCATTAATTAATTTTTGTATAATATGAGTACCATTTAATTCTTTTAATAAAGAAACAACAGAAGGTCTTATTATTGTAATAAAATATTCAATTAATTCATTAGTTGATAAATAATTAATTAAATTTTGTATTACTCTTGTTCCATGACTATTACTTCCTATATCTAAAATATTTGTTGATAAAATCATTAAAATTCTTTTTATTTGTTCTGGTTTTAATGTTGGACATAATTTTTGTATTAAATAATTACCAAATGGATCTTTTACTAATGATGATATATAAGGTAAAATTGCAGGATAAAAATATTTTGATGATTCTTCTGGTTCATCTTCTATTTTTTTTTGAAGAAAACGACATCCTGCTTGATCTTTTGCAAGAGGAAAAATATTATATGCTAAATATTCAAAATTTTCATTTAAATAAATATTTGGATCTATTCTTTTTATTTTTTTATTATTTGATGTTGTTGTTGTTATTAAATCTTGACTTGTTATTGGACGAGGTTTATTTGAATTTGATGTTCTTGGTATTGCACTTGGTATTTTTCTAACTGGTTCTTCTATATTTTTCTCATCTTGATTATCATTTTCTATTTCATTTTGAGTATTTTCATTTGAGAAATTTTTAAATAAATCTTGATTATATGATGGAAATTTTACTCCAATTGAAGGAAATTTTTTTTGAATTGAAGGCTCACTATTTAAATAAAAGTTATTAAAATAATTTGAATAATAATTTATTACTGGTTCTTGTTTATTATTATTTGATGAATTATTTTCATTTTCTAAATTATTAATTTTATTTAAGTTATTATTATTATTTTGATTAATAGTAAATTTATTATTATTAATATTTGTTGGTGGTGGAATAAAACCATCATTATAACCAATTAAAGGTTTTTTTCCTATATCATAATTATAAATATTAAATTTATTATTTATATTATTATTATATAAAGGAGAAATTTTCTCATCATCATCACTTATATTTAAAGTAAATTGATTTCCTTCTAAAGAATTAACAAAATTATTCCTTTCATCTTTTTCATTATTATCACCTTTATCAATATTATTTAAATTAGAATTTTCCTCATTTTCATTTGGTTCTTCATCACTATTAAAATTAAGCATATATAAATCTTTATTATCTTCACCTTCATCAAATCCTGAATTACCAGAAGAACTATTATTAGGATTATTACTATTTCTCCCACTATCACTTTTCTTAAAATCTTTATATTTAATTTTATCTAAATTACCTTCTATTTTTTCTTGTAAAGTAGTCCCATAATTATAACTATTATTATTTAAAGAAGAATTAGAATCTCTTCCTTTAATTCCAAAATCAAAAATTGCACTTGGTGAAAAATTAAAATTTGAATATTGATTATTATTTATATTATAATTATTATAATTATCTTTTTTATTATATTCTTCTTCAGGAGAATAATATGAAAGAATATCATTATTTGAATTTGGATGTCCCATTCCAGCATAATAATTTACTATTGGACTATTACTTGTTCTTGGAGAATGATGTTTATTTTCATATTCATTTTTATATATGTTTACTTTTGAAGGATAAAATTTTTTGTTAATTTCCATTTTATCATATAAATTGCCATTTTTTGAATTTTCCGTTTTTGGTGATAAAATTTCAGGGTTTGGATTTAGGTTTGAAGGATATTTTGAAAAGTTTATTATGTTATTTGATGGTTTTGGTGATAATGTCATTGGGTTAGGGTTTATTATGTCAGAATCTGAATTTTTATTTTGGATTTCTTTGTTTTTTGAATCTGGAGAACTCATAATTTTTTATAACTGTTTAATTTTATTATTAATTTATATTTTTTATTAATTTAATATATTCTATT
>JAEEGI010017342.1_pt1 | contig 14779 bp, 9 predicted proteins | sample 8958751 | NCBI WGS metagenome assembly JAEEGI01 (sample SAMN16246545, study PRJNA631951) | gut metagenome | biome: gut microbiome; feature: rumen; material: KS-attached | host: Bos | place: Iran: Karaj | collected 2018-10
GATTTGAATTATCTGTTCTGTTTGCCAACAGAACATATTTTTCTCCTTTGCCCATGGACAGGAGACTTTCCGCATCTCGAAGATATACATTATAGGATTTTTTATCAAGATCCCATGTAGTGATATTACCGTGCCCTCTAATCTTATCTGTATGACCACCCCGATAATCCAATTCCCCATCCGGTGTATACAGAGCAATATCAACATACTCCTTATAGGACTTATCTCTGTGAACCTTATTCATATTACCGGAAATAGTGTCAACATACATAGTCGCAACATTTGCCGACTGAAGAAAAAAAAGTGTTTTCAATGAGCTTCCTTCTATATCAAGCGGGTATTCCTTATTCAATTCAAATGCAGAGCAGTCTGTACCTGAAAAGATCGGTGTACCGTTTATTGAAACACCCATTCCATCCGGAACAAGAATCCTTGTATCATGAAGAACTGCAAAAGAAGGCAGAAAAACATAGGCTATACCAGCATCGTCATCCGCCCACAATTTGATTGTTTCTGTATCATTGACCCGGAATTCAACCGTTGAATCAACTGGATCATTATATACGCAATAAACACAAATCAGAAAGACTGTGATCATTGTTATAGTAAAAAGTATCATCAACAGATATTTCTTCATGGTAGTTTATCAAATCCTTTTGCTTAATCAGGGGTAATTTTATTATACCTGATTTTATGTTTTTCAGAACACAGGCTCAGTTTATAAATATAAAAATATCTGTGTTTTAACAGGAAAAAAGGCATTGCCTCTTTTCCGCCCGTTCTTACCTGTTTGAGACAACGCCTTATTCAGAAATCAACCTGCTCCAGATTGAGCAAAGCCAATATATATATCTTCAGTGCTTCCAGAAGTTCATCTTTGGAAGCAGCCTCTTCAGCACCATGAATGGAACCGACGAAGTCCGGCCTCTGACGATCATGGTATTCGGGGCCAAATCCCACCGCATTCGGGAAGTCACGGCTGTAAGTTCCACCGCCGATGGTAAACGGTTTTGCATCACTGCCGGTAACCGTTCTGAAAGCATCCATGCAGGCTACAATTTCCGGGCAGTCAGGCGCTTTATAAAAGGGGGCTGCATCGCGCTGGCTTGTTACTTCTGCTATCCCTTTGCAGCTTCTCTGAAGCCTGGACAGTATCTCTTGTCCTGTGATAGACGGCACATAACGGCTATCGAGAGATTGCCAGATTTTACCATCTTCCATTGCTATCATTCCGCTGATAATGGTTAACGGTGAAAAGCCTTCCGACTGAGCCGCTAATCCGATCAGGCTTCCATCCCATGCGCGATGTACCAGGGCCGCTTTTTCCAGAAAAGCTTTTTCTTCACCCTGTACAACATCATTATCCAGTATATAGTCCAGCATAATGCCAATTGCGTTTTTTGTACCCTCCGGCATGGAAGCATGCCCGGCAATCCCGTGTGCTGTCAGGTGCCAGCATTCTCCTTCCTTCACGGCCTCAACATCCGCTGAGCTTTCAAGTTTTTCCGCTTTGACGGTTGCCTCACAGAGATCCGGAATTGCGTTGAAGGCAACTCCGCCGTTTATACTGATAATGGCTTCTGCTTTTTTATTAGCTTTCATCTTTCCGTGCCAGATGCCTTTTTCTCCGCAAATCAAAGGGAAGTCGGCATCGGGGCTGAAGCAGAACAGAGGTGCCGGATAATTTGCAAGGTAATGCTCAACATCCCTCATACCCGTTTCTTCATTGGCTCCAAGTAAAGCGCGGATCGGATAGTTCAGTTCAATTCCGAGTTCCTTGATAAATTTTAAGGCATACAGACAGATAACAGACGGCCCTTTATCATCCAGAACTCCGCGGCCAAGTATATATCCGTCAACATCACGCATGACAAATGGATCTGCTTTCCATCCGTTCCCTGCCGGGACGACATCCAGATGGGTAATGGTAGCCAAGTAACGGTCACCCTCTCCGCCGATGCAGGCGTAGCCGATTTTGTCTTCACAATTACGGGTATCGAGCCCGAGTTCATGAGCGATTTTCAGTGCTTCATCCAGTGCCTTTTTGGGTCCGCTTCCGAAAGGTGTTCCGTTTTCTCCAAGTTTTTCCACACTATTGATGGCAACAAGACGGGCAATATCGCGGAAGAATTGCTTCTGATTGGCTTCAATGAAATTATCAATTTTTGCCATTATTTCTGTTTTCATGGGAATCTCCTTTAAAAGAATGCAAATATTCCAAGCTTAGTAATCACTGTCATGAGGATGGCTGCGATGACAACGCCTGTAAAAATCAAAGGAACCGCCTTTTTTCTTTTCATTCTCATCAATGCTGCTACCAATGAACCCGTCCAGGCTCCTGTTCCCGGGAGTGGAATCGCCACGAGAAGCACAAGGCCCAATGCTCCGTATTTATCTACTATAACCTGTTTTTCTTCTGCCCGTTTTTCAAGCTTTCCAATAAAAGAATTCATTTTCGGAAAATTCTTTTTCAGGAAGGAAAAGACATGCTCTATAAAAAGGAGAATAAACGGAACAGGAAACATGTTGCCCAGGATAGCAGCACAGGCAGCTGCAGGTAAATGCAGCCCCTGCAGAATACCATAGGGCAGTCCTCCCCTCAGCTCCACAATCGGGACCATGGAGATCAGAAAGGTCATTATGAATTTTCCAAGTGTGGTAGAAAGCATTGGCTCACTCCATCTTAGTTTATTATCTCTTAGTATTTTGAATCCTGAAAAACCTTGATTTTTTTCAGCATCTCACTCTCTGTCTGTCTGGCTGAGTTTGTAAAGAACGCCGCATCCTGCTTATTTGTTATCTTAATGATATCTTCCTTTTCAAGAACAAAGCCGGGATGTGCCAACAGTTCAATTCCCTGATCGCTCAGTACAGCGGCTTTCTGCAAATCAGGCAAAATAGCAGCTGTCTTCTCATAGGAAAAGTACCCGGAAAGAAGAACACCGGTAAACAGACGCTGTTCCAAATTCATCAGTTCCCTGTGATATTTTCTTCTGTTCCTGCTTGCTAACAATTGCAGTACCACTGTTTTGATCACATTTACAGGGTGGAAAGGAACTATTCTTATCAGATTTTTCAGCATCACAAAAAAAGGTTCCGAAGGAAACCGGATATACTCTACATCGAGTCCGTCTTCTCTGATGACTTCCATGAGTGCATCAAACATGACCGGTATCATATGCCAGTGTGCATGTCCATCGATCCGAAGCTGCTTGCCATATTCCCTCAGGAAGGGCTGCAGCACAGAAATCTGCGCTCGGATTTCTGTTTTTAGCTGTTGTTTGTATGCATTTCGGGAAGTTGAATAAGATACAACAAGCAGTTTCCCAAAGGATATGTTGAAGATACCGTTTTCGTCAGTCAGAAGATTTACATCAGTCTGGTGTGAAAGGCTATGTCCCTGAAGGAAATTCAAATGGACAGCAATTAAAAGATCCTTTGCAATCGGGCGAATAAGGTCAAGACATTTCTGCAGAGAATCACCGTTTGTCAAAACACTGATTCCGCTGAGCGCTCCTTCAGTATGACACTGTATTATTCTCTCACTCTGGCTTTGAAACAGGCCAAAGTCATCTGCATGAAAATCAATGGTCATAATCAGAAAACCTCAACAGAAAACAAATCATGGATTAACCCAAGCGGATAACATAATATCCGTCCAGCTTTTGAACAGAACCAAAATACGGATACGGAGGCATCTGTATGACTTCTTCTCTTTCCGCCAGAACGTCAGTAATATCCCATCCGGCAACTTCCAAAGTCAGCCCAAGGTAAAAACGGACGAACTCAGACTGACTGTAGGTGCCGACAATTCCTTCACGCATACCGGCCAGATTATTCAGATCAATACCGGCGTTATCAAAGATATCATTATCTCCGACAACACAAACCACAGAATCCTCATTAAAATCCGGATCCTGTCTAAGCTCTGTTACAATTGATGTATAGAAAGAATGAGCCTGCTCAAACTGCATGAAAAGTTTCATAAACACAGCATTTGCATAATAGAGATTGATCACTGCAACAACTATCATACAAGCAGCCAGAATATCTTTCACACAGCCTCTTCCCTTTTTTGACAAATCAGGCGAGCAGTTTTCAAATGCTACTGCTGTCAGAACATAAACCGATGTAAAACTGAAAAGCATCAGGTTATGGAAAAGAGTTGAGATAACACGGATACAATCAACCGCCAGAGGGAAAAGCGCCAGGCAGAGCAGGAAAACACCTAACTTCCCTTCCGTACGGTTTTCTTTTTTGGAAAAATGCCGTATCAGAAGAACAAAAACAACAATTGCAGCAACAACATGGAAAGCAAGCGAAGTCTTTGTCGGAATGAGATCATAATACCCCTTTGTAAAATATCCAAGAAAAGCTGTATAGGCTACCCGGATACCAAAAAGGTATTGGTCTATTCCGCTAAGGCTTTCAGTGGCATACTCACTCATTTCCACAGCAAACATTTTATTAACTGTGAAATTAATGAGCATATAGAACGCCATGGAAGCTGCCAGCATTGCTATATACAGAAGCCCCTTACGCAGTATTGTTTTTCCATTCTCTCCCCTAAGAACGCACAGCAGGCAATACACAACCAGTAAAGAGGCAGCTTCTGCCACATATGCCTGATAGATACCGACAGAAAGCGTAAGAATGGCAACAGCGACTATAAATTCTTTCCTGTTCCGGCACTCTGATACAATTCTGGCTGAAAGCGTTGCAAGAAACAATGTAAAAGCATACTGAGGCGCAGTATACATATAACCGAATGTACAAACCTGCGCCGGGAATGAAACTATTAAAGCAGACAGCAGCACAACAATTACCGGGTCTTTCAGGCTGAACATCCTGACAATTGTACAGACTGCCATGCAGAGAAAGAGCAGGGAAATTATCCCGTTCAGCCAGGGAACAGAACACATCGGGAAAAACAGTTCTGAGAGTTTCAGCCCCCACCGTCCAAGCACGAGAGAACTGCCTGTGCCGAAAAAGCAGGCCAAATCATCCATTGTTTCAAACTTATTGGTGAAACAATACATGTAAGTCAACAATCCGGCAAAAAGTGACGTCAGGAAAGGCAGGCGGTTTTCTTTAAATTTTGCTTTCAACAGGGCAGACAAACTGTCTGATAAACAGGTGTCGCCAGCAATCTTATTCAATCGGATATTACTCCTTGTTTTCTTTTTCCTCTTCAGTTGCTTCTTTATCAGGGGCAGTTGCAGACATTACTTTTTTATCCTCAATATCATCCAGCATGGAAATATAGAGGCTTATATACTCCTTGGCAGACCGTTCAAAGCTGAAATCCTGTGCCATTGCGTTTTTAATAAGCGTCTGCATAATATCTTTATCGCGATAACACTCCAGGGCAGTATGAACTGCTTCTCTCATCTTGCATGCATCAAATTCAACGAAGCTGAACCCGTCCCCTTCTCCGGTCTGCGCATCATACGGGATAACACTGTCTTTTAGGCCTCCGGTCTCCCTGACAATCGGCAGGCAGCCATAACGCATAGAGATCATCTGGCTAAGACCGCATGGTTCGAAACGTGAAGGCATCAGGAAGAAATCACTTCCCGCATAAATCAAATGTGCAAGGTCCTCATTATACCCGATATAGGCTGCCAGGCGGCCTTTATACTTCCATTCGCGGGAGCGCATAAAATCTTCATAGCGGGCATCTCCTGTTCCCAGAAGGACAAACTGAACATTCTCATACACCATAATATCGTCCAGCATGTTCATGACAAGCTCAAAACCTTTCTGCTCTGTCATGCGCGTCACCATGGAAAGGACCGGTACATCCGGATTTTTCTCAAGCCCAAGGGCATACTGCAATGCGGTTTTGCACTTTTTCTTCCCTGCCAGATTGCCTGAACTAAAATGAGAGGGAATAGCCGCATCCTTCATGGGATTGAATGTCTTTGGATTAATACCATTGAGAATACCGCACAAATCAGCTGCGCGTGCGTTGAGAATGCCGTCAAGTCCTTCGCCATAATAAGGTGTTCTGATTTCCTCAGCATAGCTTGGGCTGACAGTGCTGATTTTGTCTGCAAAAACACAACCGGCTTTCATAAAGCTGGCGCTTCCGTACAGCTCTATAAAGTCAGGTGTATAATATTTCGGATCCACGCCGAGCCAATCTTCCACATGCCCGAACCAGTATCTCCCCTGATAAGCAATGTTGTGAATTGAGAGAAGATACTTCACTTTCTCCTGAAGCTGACCGGAATACTGCGTTCTGCCCAGCATCGGAAGCATTGCTGTATGCCAGTCATTGCAATGAATAATATCCGGTGTAAAGCCAAGATTCGGCATAGCATCCAGCACTACCCGGGTGAAGAAAGCATACTGTTCTCCTTCTGCGTCTCCACCGCGATAAATCCTGTCTCCGAAATAGTATTCACTGTCAACCAGGTAGATCGTTACGCCGTCAAGCTCCAGCCTTTCAATCCCCGCATATTCCCTTCTCCAGCCGAGCTCAGCATAAAAATAATACATATGCTCTACCTGAGAAGCATACTTTTCCTTGATACATCTGTGATAGGGTGTAATGATGCGAACATCCATTCCGAGTTCAACAAGTGCTTTCGGCAATGCTCCGGCCACATCCGCCAGGCCTCCCGTTTTGGATAAAGGCGCACATTCAGCCGAGACAAACAGGACGCTCGGCAATTCCTGTCTGTTTTTTTTGGAAAGCATCTGTTTAAAATCTCTCTGCATGTAACTTCCTCCCCTTGGGTATTTTCTTTTTATTATATCAACAATCCAACGTAATAACAAGAGAAAAATCGCACCCCGTAGGGTGCGATTCTCTTTTTTATTCAGGATTCTTATTTCCCGGTTTTACCTTTTCTGAGGCGTGGAAGAAGGATTACAACCAGTGCAACAGCGGAAAGTGCCAGAATGGCTATCCAGACAAAGATGTTGCTGTTATCGCCCGTTCCCGGGTTATAGGAAGCCTGGGATGCAGAAATAACTTTAAAGGTTGTGGTCGTATACTGGTAATCCTTGCCGTTGTAGACATAGCAGGAAATGTAGTAGGTACCAAGTGCCAGTCTGTTCAGGAACGCGGAATTGAGAGTGAATCCGGTAGTGCCGTCCCAAGTATAAGCTGACGGGTCAAGCTTTGTCGGGTTGGAAGAACCGATCCAGATGCCACGATCCTGAAGGATCTTGTCGGAAGCTACGAAACTCAGTGCTCTTGCACCGCCATATACGTGGTAATCAATCCCCTTTGCTCTGAGGCCAACACTCGTATTAAGTGTTGCGCTTACCTTACCCTGCGGGGTAATGACTTCAAGAGTATGATCCGTCTTCGGAAGGGCTGAGAGATAGGAAGCCTTAATGGAAAGGACATGTGTCTTGGTATCATAAGTCCAGTAGCCGTCTTCAACCTTGTTGCCATCAATGTAGACAGTATCTACACTTGGCTTGACTGTGAAGTTGGCATAGCTGTCAATCTGTGACCATTCCAGTTTGCTCGGACTGATGGATACATTGGAGTTCTTCACACTGATCGGCATACGTTCAAGAGCTCCGTCAATGCCATCCCAATAGAGGAAAGCATAATTCTGGCCAACCGGCAGGTTATTCAGATCTGCATAGGAGATGAAGTAGAAGTAATAATCTTTATAAGGACCGCTCGGTACAACACCCCATGTCTCCAGGCCGGTTGTTGCTTTATCAAAGATGTAATTCTCCAGCAGAATCTCCGCAGAACCATCTGCCACATTGCCGATGGCAACCTTATCCGGCAGCTCACTCATAACGATGGCAATGTTTTTCCCGCTGTCAACATTGTACTTATCTGTCTTATTCTCATTCGTCAGATACTTGACAATGTTGCCGTTGCTCGGGCTAAGCTCAAGATTGTTCGGTACTTCGAAGAGGCCGGCAAACTTCGGGAACACATAGAAGTGCAGTTTGTTTTCAATAACATAACCGTTCTTGAAGCGGAACTTCAGATCATACTTGCCTGCCGGGCAATCCTGCAACACCTTGCTGTCAGGAATACGGATATCTCCGTTACGGCCTGCTTCCGCACTGAACAGCGGATATTCCTTGCCGCTTTCTGCCACAGCAACTATCTCAACCACATCAGGTGTTACATTAAAGATGATGGGATCCGGATCACCCTTATCGTAAAGGACATACGGAGTACCGTCAGACTCCAGTCCTGTCACACCGGCTTTAATCTCAACTGTCGGTGTGTCATTATAAAGGACTTCATAATACCGGTCTGCTTCTACATATTTTACGTAGGAGACATCAGGATCAACATAAGTGGCAACTTTTCTTGCTGCAGTAAGCGTAGCTGCATTGATATCTTCCTTATGCAGGAACCAGCCACCTGAAATCTTCAATATGGCACCTGAATCCGAATCAACCGGTGCATCTGCATCAATTTTGCACATAACAACCGTTGTTTTGCCACTCTTTGCATAAATACCGACATCAGTATTTCTGTCGACATTAAATCCATTTACTATTACACCAGCATCATCTGCGGTTGCAGATCCAGCAGAATAGAGCCCCCTAACATAGTCCTCTACTGTCACCTCAGAAATCAGAACATTGTCTCCCCATACACTGATAGCATCTGCACCGTGTTTACCGTTAATAGTTACATTTTTTACCGTAACATTATCGGAAGATATCCACAGGCAGTCATTTTTCCCGGTCATGATTTCATGTCCTGCACCGTCAAATGTCACTGATGTGGCGTTGGAATTGTCGATTTCTCCCTTTGTAGTCGCATTTGGATCATCATCGATCATGCGGATAGTTACAGCGCCGTACAATGCATTTGCCGCGGTGCAGGCAGCATCCAGTGAACTGTAGCCGGAGGTTAGCTGATAGCCTGTCTCAGAGCCGACATTACCTGTCACTAGGTAGATAGCTTTTGCATAGTCGCTGATTTCGCCTTTTTTCTGCTGTATTGTGACGTTGACATCATCAACCGTAATACGTTTGATATCTGCGCGGTCATAACCTAAACGAGTACCGTCTGAAGACAGGTTTACAACACCAGCGCTGTATTCACTGCGAAGAGTGCCGCCATAAATATAGGCAACCGCGCTGTCACCGCCGTCTTTTGCATCTCCGTGCACTTCAACGGCTGCTCCGGATTTCTCATAATTATTGGAAACATCTTTTTTGTAACCTGTGATAGCGCCACCGTTGACAGTAAGGGAAGTAGTTTCGCCTTCGAGGACAATACCTGTGCTGCCATAGACCACACCGCCGTGGATAGTTACAACAGAGCCATCAGTTGTGGCATTTATGGCCGGATAGCCGTGAGTGCTGTTCACTTCAGCCACACTGCTGGCCATTTCAAAGCTTCCGCCCTTGACATCAACGCCATAGCTGTTGCCGGAGTTAATCGCACCGCCGGTCATAACAACCGTTCCGCCTGATTCAATGTATACAACAGGTTTTGTTCCGAGGGTTTCAGGAACAGTCGGATTGCTGCTGGGCATCCAGCCGTTGAGCGTGGTACCCTGGCCGATCACGCAGTAGCCAGTACTGTCAACATAAACCGCATTACCCAAAGTATATACCGTAATATCAGCTGTTGTATTGACAAGGCCGCCAAGATTCAAAACGCCGTTATCCGTGACATAGAAACCGTCACCCAAAATTGTGCCGTTTGTGAAGGAAATCGTTCCGCCATAAACGCCCTTCCGGATCGTGAAAGCAGCATCGCATGCAGTGGCATCAATGGTAGACCCACGCAGATTAATTGTAATGCGATAGTCAGTAGAGTTGCAGATATCAAAGGACGGACCCTTGAATTTAATTGTTCCGCCACCCTGCACAGCTGCAGCAAGAGAACTGCCTTTGTCACTGATATCGCTCCACTTGGAAGAAATAGTAGTCGGTTTTGCTTTCAGCATTTCACCCGAGAGTGCAAGTTCAATACCGGCCTTCTTTTCAAGAAGTGCTTTATACTCTTCATTCTCTGCAATATCCGGCGTGCTTACTGCAGGTGTATCCGTTGACGGTGCAGCTGCTTCAGCATCTTCAGCAGTACCTGCTGATTCCTCGGGCTCTGCACCAAAAGCTTCAGCTTCAAAGCTCATACCTTCTTCAACTGTTACTTCGAAAATGCCTTCCTCTGTTTCAACATTTTCAGTAACTGCAGCCGCTGCGGCTGCCTGTGCTGCAGCTGCAACAGCTGCGGCCTGAGCCTCTGCTTCCGCTTTGGCTGCAGCGGCGGCGTATTCCGCTTCAATTGCAGCAATCTCCGCATTTACTTCAGCCAGATCGGTTTCTGCGCGTTCAGTGTCAACTTCAACTTCTTCTCCATACACAACGTCTTCACCGAAAAGATCGACAGCTGTCTGAAGAGTAGCTCCATCAACAATATCCAGATTGTCACGCAGATACATCAGGAAATCCTGGTTATCCTGAACAAGCGACAGCTCAGAATCTTTAATTCCGCTGTAATCACTTTCAGCTTTGGCCATATACTGTTTGGCAATTTCAACTGCAGCACCAGAAGCGAACGCATCAGCTCTTGCCTGTGCCAGCTGCTGCTGATACTGCCCCTGATAATCCTCTACACGGATGCCTGTCCATGGAGAATCATCTGCCGGACGCATATCTGCGCCTACAGTGACATTGCCTTCTTCATTTACACTGGCATTTCCGCTTCCGCCAATGACAATATTGTTGCTGCTTTTGGCAGAACCGTCATTGATGATAGCCGAAGCACTCACTGACATCATGCTGAACAGCATAGTGAACAGCATAATGATACTTAAAAGCTTGACCATTTTTTTCATAATTCAGGTCTCCTTTTCTTTCCCGCTGAGATTTGATCGTAAAAGCACTTAATTGCTTTTATCGTGTCTTTAACGGTACGCCAAAACATGCCGCAATTCGACACACGCATAATGTAACACAGATGCAACTAAATTGCAAGTGAATTTTTTCTATTTTTGCAAAATATTTTTACCAATTTGTAATTTTTTATAAAAGCAGCGTCTCCTGATAATTGAGGAGACGCTGCTTTGTCGCTCTGTTGTAACCTTAAAAAACAGGATCCGTCCATTGCTGACTGCTACCAGAAGAACCGCTAGATGAAGACGATCCAGAAGAACCTCCACCCCCACTGCCTGATGAGCCGCCGCTGTTCCATGATGGATCATACCAATACTGGCTGCTTTTAACTGAAGCTCTCTCCACACAGTAATAACTGCCATTTAATGAGACAATATACATATTGTGGTATTCGTCTTCCACCAGAACTTCGGTATTTGTACTCTCCTTCCGTCCTTCGCTTTCCGGATCCGGAAGAGTGTAAAGTATCCCGTTTGGCTGTATATAACCTTTCCATGGTTCATAATCTGTATCTTCCACCAGTCGGATTGCTGCGCTGTCAGCCTCACACAGTGTTCCTTCAAGCCAAAGAATACATTTCTCCGCAGTTCTGGAAGCAACCAATACTTCTTCCCCTCTGCGAAGGAACTGAGTCAAATAAGCATGCGTACCATCAGCAAACACAGTTCCTTCCTGAATCTGATACTTTTCATCACGTCTGAAGGAAATATTTTCCGCAGGAATAATAACACCTGGCCGAAAGGAAAGTGCAATATCCCCGCCGTCCTGACCGCCTGAAAAAGACCCGGACGCTCCTCCAAAAGAGCTTCCTGTCGATCCGCTGCTGTCTCCAGAAAATCCTCCGGATGAGCCCCCGGCCGGATACCAGTCCTGAATCCAGCTTTGAGACCAGTCTGCAGCATCCATATAGCCGATTTGCAGCTTGCCTTCTGCATTTTTCCAGGAAACCATCATCAGATCTTCATACCTGTCAATTACTGTCAGTTCTGTATTCTGTACCAGCTTTATATAATCATCACCCTTCAGATAGGGGGAAGAATACACACAGGTATTATATTTTGCGTATCCCTGTACTTCCTGAAAAGGCTCAGTTCCAGCCGGCACAATCAGCTTCTTTTCTGTACAATAGATCAAGCTGTCATCATATTCTATATAATACATACTGTCCGTTTCGCCGACTATCCTGACTTCCGTTCCACGCGACAGATTCATAGCAATCAGCCTCAGTTCAGGCAGCTTTACAATTCCCAGAACAGACAGAGAAGGCGGAAGTACGCCTGTAATCTGAGGTCCTTCAAACGGCACATCGCTGCTGACTGTCAGTTCCGAACCATCAGCAAATGCAAACGAACACAGGGAAACAGAGAGTGTGACAATCAAAAATATTGTCACTAATACTTTTATCCGGTTCATAGTCTTCCCTCAGAATACAGGATCTGTCCACTCGTCAGTTTCACCGGCAGTCTGTTCAATAACAACAGTTCCGTCTGTTCTATCCAACTGATTCCTGCCGCAGAGATTAAGGGCAAATACTCCCACAACTGTCAGTACAAGCACCATTCTTTTCAGCCAATTCATATGTTTCCTCCGTTCTCAGTTCATCCCGCAGGCATTCAGAATAGAATAGATAAATTCATACTGAGGAGTCCCTGCCTGAAATGCATTGCGGTTCTGGTTTGCAATAGACCCGATACTGCGATGGATTACACCACCATACAGTGTTATCGCATCTCCCTCTTTGGTAATCGTCATATAGGGACGAATTACAAGTTTCAGTCTGCACTTATCCAGAGAGTTGAAAGTAATAGCATTTGTAAACTGTTCAACACTGTCAGTGGTTTTAAAGACAGGGTTCGAGCTACCCCGCTTGTAAGCATAGTTATGGAGTGCACTGGTTGTGAGTGTTGGATTGGAGCCGCTTTCTTCATAGCCGAGTACTGTTCCGTCCTCTACTAAGGTCCATCCATTGAGGCCACTGCCAGTTAATGCACTCTTGGCATTTCTTGGTACAGAGGTAATGATGCGAACACCCGGGTTTCCGGTAACGCGTATGGACGCGCCGGCATACTGCATCACTGCATCAAAAGCAGGATCATGGACTGCCTGGTAGTTCCCCCACTCATCAAGCGAAACAAAGTAAACCTTCAGGCTGTTCGGAATGGGATAATTGGTGCTGACCTCAGCCGAATTGTACTGCACTACTGTAAAAGCTCTGATCGTATCGTTCGGAAGAGTAATCTGTCCGTTGCTAACTACAAGCTCCATACCGTCTGCATAGGCGACGCTGCCATCCGGTGCTCCTTCTACCGTCACTTTCAGACTCCCGGTAAGAGGCTCAGTATAGTTACTTTGTTCTTCCGTTCCGCACAGGCGGCAGATCAGTATATCATAGCCTTTTTCTGTCATAGTGGGAGGAACGGTTTCCTTCAGCACAAACTCATGTTCAAGCTTAGGGATTTCCTCATTCCTTGTCTCTTTACATTCTGTGCAGGTCCAGACCTTCAGGCCGCTTTCTTCGCAGGTAGCTTCTCTTGTTAACTCTCCTTCGTTCCATCTGTGACCTGTCGCAGGAATCGCTTCAGTAACCGCATCTCCGCAGGCTGTACAGATATAGGACAGAACACCATCTTCTGTACAGGTGGGTTCTTTGGTTACTGTTCCTTCATCCCGTGTGTGATCCGTTACGGGAAGAACATCCGTACGGGTTTCCCCACATACAATACAGGAATAAACAATACTGCCTTCCTCTGTACAGGTGGCTTCTTTCGTCACCGTACCCTCGTCCCAGCTATGGTTTTCTTCTGTATGGACATGTTTTTTTGATACACCGCAGACGGAACAGACATCTCTTCCTTCTGTTTCAGCAAAACTGTGTACCGGTTCCGCTTCAAAATCAGCGTTGCGCTGTGTCCCGTTCGCCTTGCAGGGATAATTAACTGTTGACATGCTAACCCCTGAGATAACAGCAGCACTGCGGCTGTCTTCCCAGTTCGATTTTCCTATGTTTTTCGCAAGAAGATACCAGTTGTAGTCATGTGCTGTGCGGGCAGCATCCCAGGTTGCATCCACTGTATACCATGCATTTCCGACTTTCACTATATTCCAGGCATGGTTCTGTCCTGACAGAATTCTGACTGGTATCCCTACTGTCAAGCACATACGGTAAAACAGATTGGCATACCCCTGGCAAACACTGGTGCCACTAATTAAAGCTGCATGTGCAGTATACATAGGATAGTAGTCAGCCTGATTTACATGAGCGTTATCATATGTAACATGCGTACAGATATACTGATAAATCAACAAGACTTTATCATACTCTGTTTTATAATCATCATAGACGCCGAGATTGTTCAGTACGGATGCGATCGTATTACCGACTGCATATTCCTGTTCCGCCGTTGTATAATAATTCACATAAAGTGTAAAAGTGTTATACCAGACTCCGTCCACCTTGACAGCCAGACTGCTGTTGATATAAGCAGAGCGGAGATGATAATAGATATAATCACCTTCCTGAGGATTGCCGGTGTGCTGTGTGAGTACATTAATCAGCTTCAGCGTACTGTTCATCCGTTCACTTCCTGAAGCAAAGGTTACTTCAATGCTGTCTTGCCGATTAACCAGCCCCTGACGTAATTTTGCAATACCATCTGAGTAACTGAGGCTGCTTTCAATGTCTATATCAGTAATCAGTGCCTGTTCTTTATCTGAACGGGTAAGATAATAATCCTAAACAGATGGATCCAGAACAAAAAGATCCGCCTGTACACCGACAAAAACATCGTCTTCAGCAGTAGCTTCCCACAGTTCCGTATACTCATCTACAGTGTGATAATATACCGGGTTAATAAAATAATCGGAATTGACAGAAAACTCCTCAACAAGGTGCCCGTCAAGCGTAAGAAGAACCGTTTCTTTTTCTTCG
>JAEEGI010017343.1_pt1 | contig 14778 bp, 11 predicted proteins | sample 8958751 | NCBI WGS metagenome assembly JAEEGI01 (sample SAMN16246545, study PRJNA631951) | gut metagenome | biome: gut microbiome; feature: rumen; material: KS-attached | host: Bos | place: Iran: Karaj | collected 2018-10
TACCTCCCCAGCCATTCCCCGTCTCGGTATCCCTTCAACCGTTCTCACCGACGGCCCCGCTGGCGTACGTATCGACCCTACTCGTAAAGGTACAGACAAGACCTACTACGCTACAGCCTTCCCCATCGGTTCGTGTCTCGCCTCTACTTGGAACACCGAACTCGTCAGCAAGGTCGGTGAAGCCATCGGTAATGAGACCAAAGAATACCGTTGCGACGTGATTCTCGGCCCGGGAATGAACCTCCATCGCAATCCTCTCTGCGGCCGTAACTTCGAGTATTACTCAGAGGATCCTCTGCTGACGGGAAAGATTGCAGCAGCCTATATTCAGGGTGTGCAGAGTCAGGGGGCTGGTGTCTCAGCTAAGCACTTTGCCGTAAACTCTCAGGAGACAGACCGTACGGCAGTTGACGAACGTGTATCACAACGCGCAGCCCGCGAACTCTACCTCCGTGGTTTTGAGATTGCAGTCCGTGAGAGTGATCCCTGGACCGTTATGGCCTCCTACAACCAGGTGAACGGTGAATATTCTATGGGTAACCATGACTTGCTCACGAAGATCCTGCGCGACGACTGGGGCTATAAAGGTATCGTGATGACCGACTGGATCGGTATCCGTGAAGGTCTGGAGACCATCAGCGAGGTACATGCTGGCAACGACCTCATGGAACCCGGACAGCCCGCACAAGTGGAAGAGATTATCAAGGGTGTGAAGGATGGCAAGCTCGATATTGCCGATGTAGATCGTAACGTACGTCGTATGCTCGAATACATCGTCAAGACTCCAAGTTTCCATAAGTATCCAGCCTCTAACGATCCTGACTTCAAGGCCCATGCAGCCATCACCCGTCAGAGCGCAGCCGAGGGTATCGTCCTCCTCAAAAACAATGGTGCATTGCCTTGGAAGAGCGGTGCTATCAAGACCGTTGCTTTGTTTGGTGAGAACTCCTACGACTTCCTCTCTGGCGGTACAGGTTCCGGCTGTGTTCATCCTCCTTACGTGGTTGATATGCTTCAAGGCCTTGAGAACGCAGGCATCAAGTCAAGTGCTACCCTCACGGAGATCTACCGCAAGTATATCGACTATGCAAGAATCAAGTTCCAGGCAGAGCGTCATCCTGCCAAGTGGTTCCAGACTGAGATGATGGGACAGCAGAAGTATCCTGAGATCAGCCTCTCCCCCATCGCCATCAACAAAGAGGTGCAGGCTGCTGATGCGGCCATCATCACCATCGGTCGTCAAGCTGGTGAGGGTATCGACCGCGATGTCAATACCGAGTTCAACCTCATCCCTGAGGAGCGTGCGCTGATCACCGATGTCTGCAACGCCTTCCACGCAGAAGGGAAGCCCGTTATCGTCATCATCAACTCCGGCTCCGTCATCGAGACGGCTTCATGGAGCAGTTATCCTGATGCCATCCTCTGCGCCTGGCAGCCAGGTATGGAAGGCGGTAACAGCATCGCTGACTTGCTCACAGGTAAGGTGAACCCCTCTGGCAAACTCACAATGACCTGGCCCATCGCAGCCACCGACCATCCCTCAACGAAGAACTTCCCCGGCAACATCGATGACTATACCTTCCAGGTGATGGTAGGCATGAAGATGCCCATTCCCGGACATGCCTACACCAACCACGAGGAAGACATCTACGTCGGTTACCGTTTCTTTGATACCTTCAACAAAGAGGTGGCCTATCCTTTCGGCTTCGGCCTCAGCTACACTACATTCGCCTTCTCAAAGCCTGCGGTAAAAGCTAACGGTAGCACCATCGCCGTATCCATCACCGTCAAGAATACCGGTAATGTTGCAGGCAAGGAAGTGGCACAGGTTTATGTCCAAGCACCGAAGGGCCGTCTGGAGAAGCCTGCACAGGAACTGAAGGCCTTCGCCAAGACACGCGAACTGCAGCCTGGTGAGAGCCAGACACTCACGATGAACATCCCCGTACGCGACCTTGCCTCTTTCGACGAGGCTGGCAGTCAGTGGCTCACCGAAGCTGGCACCTACACCTTCTGTATCGGCAATAGCAGCCGTAACATCGCTGCCACAGCCCAGTTAAAACTGGCAGAATATACGGAAAAGACCACCAACGCCCTCGCCCCGAAGCAAAAGCTCAATCTGATGCATCAGTAATTCGTTTTACTCAAACGTTTACACGAAATATTCAGGCTCAAGTTGTTCATTGTATGACAAAAGTTTGTAACTTTGCACCATCAAATAACAAACTACAATCAATAATAAAGTAACAGCTATGAGTAAGAAATTTGTAATCGGAGACCGTTTGAAGGATGAGTGGATCTCAGTCCTGGACACGGAGAAGAAGAAACTTGAGTTCACCAATCATTTGGCCAGTGCCAAAGAGTATCTGCTTGAGGAAGATGCCCAGCAGAACCTTCAGAAGATTCAAGAGACAGGCTATTTCTCAGACCTGCAGATCTACATGAAGGAAGACAACAAGGCCTACAAGATTGATGAAAACGACTCCTTCCAGTCATAAAAACAACCCCGCCTGAATCAGTCAGACGGGGTTATTTTATTTGGGTCTCAGAGCTTTGTCGAAACACCATTTCACGGCTCCCGGGACATGGCAGAGCCAGCCGAGAATTCTAATGGTAGAAGGCTTGTAGAAAAACCGTGCAAAGCGCTCCTCTTTCCTCATCTTCTCAAACATCGCGGCATTGACCTCCCTGAAAGGACGGCCGCTCTTGATAGCCTCTGCGGCATTGCGGGCAGTCTCGAAAGCAGCCTTGATACCCTCAGAGGTGACACGGTTCGCAAAACCACCGGCATCGCCGATAAGGATCACACGATCCTTCACAGGATAGTTGTTCTTCAAGTAAATGTGACAGCCGCGCAACTTCGTCTCGGGGATATGCTTCTCCTTCAGCACCTGACGGAACTTCTCCGGTGTGGCACTCTCGTCGCCAAAGCCTACGGCATCGAATTCGCTGTTTGGGAAACGATAATAGTAGCCCCGCATGTCATAGTTCTTGGACATACCCACCACGATGGCATTGTCAGGTGACTTCTCGACATACTGCTCCAGAATCAGGAAACCATTGTCGCGATTTCCAGAAAGGAAATGGCGCACAGTACTCGTTGATCCGTCAGCACCCACCAGATAACGGCAGGCAACCTGCTCACCAGACTTCAGCGTCACCACCAGACCATCGTCCTGCTCATCATAACGCAGGAACGATCCCTGTTGGAACTCACCGCCTATCGACTTGTAGAGTTCCAGCAACTGATGGTCGAACTCCTTACGCTTCACAAGACGGAGCTCTGTCTCTGCCGTAAAGTCACAACGATGGTTCTGCTCCACCAGCAGCCTGATCTTCGTAATGCTGTTGTATTCATACTGAATACCGGGAATCAGCTCATCGAGCAGTTTCCAGCACTTAGGCGTCAGTCCACCGCCACAGAGTTTATCGCGGGGGAAGGTAGCATGATCTACCACCAGACAGGACACGCCGGCCTTCTTTAACAGATATCCGCAAACGGAGCCGGCAGGGCCGGCTCCGATGATCATCACATCTATTTTCTTCATTGATCATTCTTTGTCAAGCAGAATCTTCATCATCTGGATGGCCGAATACGGAATCGGCGTACCTGGGCCGAAGATACAGGCGACACCAGCCTTATAGAGGAAGTCGTAGTCCTGTGCAGGGATTACACCACCGGCAGTCACCATGATGTCCTCACGACCCAGTTTCTTCAACTCCTCAATAAGCTGCGGGATGAGCGTCTTGTGACCGGCTGCCAACGACGAGGCACCAACGATATGTACATCGTTCTCCACAGCCATACGCGCAGCCTCTTCCGGGGTCTGGAACAAGGGTCCCATATCAACGTCGAAGCCACAGTCTGCATAACCTGTAGCGACCACCTTAGCACCACGGTCGTGACCATCCTGACCCATCTTTGCTACGAAGATACGTGGACGGCGACCTTCCTTCTGTGCGAACTCGTCGGTAAGGCGCTTGGCCTCCTCGAAGTCCTTATCGTTTTTAGATTCTGAACTATACACGCCTGAAATTGTTCTGATTACTGCTTTATAACGGCCTACGATTTCTTCGCAGGCATCTGAAATCTCACCAAGGGTACAACGCAGCTGAGCGGCCTTGACAGCCAGGTCGAGCAGGTTGTTCTCGGACTTGCGACCTTCCTTGAAGTCGCGCACGCACTCGGTAATAGCCTTGAGGGCTGCCTGACAAGCGGCCTCGTCGCGGGTAGCGCGAACCTCCTTCAGACTCTCCTCCTGCTGCTTGCGTACAGCGGTGTTGTCGACCTCGAGGATGTCGATAGGATCTTCGTGCTCCAAACGGTACTTGTTGATGCCGACGATGGTCTGAGTGCCTGAGTCGATACGAGCCTGGGTACGAGCTGCAGCCTCCTCGATACGCATCTTAGGCAGACCGGTCTCGATAGCCTTGGCCATACCGCCGAGCTTCTCGATTTCCTGAATGTGCTCCCAAGCCTTGTGAACCAGCTCGTTGGTCAGGGTCTCCACATAGTAAGAACCTGCCCATGGGTCAATCTGCTTGCAGACCTTGGTCTCGTTCTGGATATAGATCTGGGTGTTACGAGCGATACGAGCGGAGAAGTCGGTAGGCAGCGCGATAGCCTCGTCGAGGGCGTTGGTGTGGAGTGACTGAGTGTGACCCAGCACGGCTGCCATAGCCTCGATACAGGTACGACCTACATTGTTGAAGGGGTCTTGCTCGGTCAATGACCAACCTGAAGTCTGAGAGTGAGTACGCAGTGCGAGCGACTTAGGATTCTTGGCTCCGAAACTCTTCACAATCTTAGCCCACAACAGACGGCCAGCACGCATCTTAGCAATCTCCATGAAGTGGTTCATACCGATGGCCCAGAAGAACGACAGACGAGGAGCGAAGGCATCCACATCGATACCAGCGTTCACACCGGTGCGCAGATAGTCCATACCATCGGCCAAGGTGTAAGCCAACTCGATGTCAGCGGTAGCACCAGCCTCCTGCATGTGGTAGCCGGAGATGGAGATGGAGTTGAACTTAGGCATCTTCTGCGAGGTGTACTCGAAGATATCAGCGATAATCTTCATAGAGAATGCAGGTGGGTAAATGTATGTGTTACGCACCATGAACTCCTTCAAGATATCGTTCTGGATGGTTCCTGCCATTTCCTCCAGCTGAGCGCCCTGCTCCAGACCAGCCACGATGTAGAATGCCAGGATAGGCAGCACGGCACCGTTCATGGTCATAGACACAGACATCTTGTTCAAGGGGATGCCAGAGAAGAGCACCTTCATGTTCTCCTCGTTACAGATAGATACACCAGCCTTACCTACATCGCCCACTACACGAGCGTTGTCGGGGTCGTAACCACGGTGTGTGGGCAGGTCGAAGGCTACAGAAAGACCTTTCTGACCAGATGCCAGGTTACGGCGATAGAATGCATTCGACTCCTCAGCGGTAGAGAATCCGGCATACTGACGGATGGTCCACGGACGGAACGGATACATCATAGAATACGGACCGCGGAGATAGGGAGGAATACCAGCTGTATAGTCGAGGTGTTCCATGCCTTCGAGGTCTTCTTTAGTATAAACAGGACGGACCTCGATATGCTCGGGGGTCTTCCAGTTTTCTACGATTCCATTGTCTTTAATCCACTTGGCACCATCTTGAGCCTTGATGCCTGCATAGATATCAATATCTTTAAATTGTTTACGCATAATTCAAGTCTCCTATTCTTTAAATACCAAGTTTCTGATTATATTCTTTCAAAGTCTCAAGCACATTGCACTTCACATGGATGTAGTTCTCGATGCCAGCAGCCTTCAGGTCTTCCATGCAAGCAGGAGCACCAGCTACGACGAACATGGCACGACCGTTCAGATACTTGAAGGCAGGAATGGCATACTCAGCATACTCATCGTCAGAAGAGCAGATAACTACGATATCGGCCTTAGCCTCCAAAGCAGCATCAACACCTTCCTCAACGGTCTTGAAGCCGAGGTTATCAATCACCTTATAACCAGCACAGGCCAGGAAGTTGCAAGAGAACTGGGCACGGGCCTGACGCATGGCCAGATTGCCAATGGTAAGCATGAAGGCTACGGGAACCTTCTTCTCCTCAGTATGGATGCGGAGGTCTTCAAAGTCGGCAGCAAGACGAGTGCTATTGATAGCCTTGAAGGTAGGTTCGCAGTTCTCGTGTGCTGCTGTTCCACAGCAACAACCACAGCCCTGAGGACGTTTGCCCTCACTTTTCTCTGTAAAGTTGGGGAACTGGTTGGTACCCAACAGGAACTCCTTGCGCTTAGCAGCATCTCCATGACGCTTCACGTTAGTAGCGTTGATGTCATCCTGGATGGTTCCAGCCTTGATGGCAGCGAGGAAGCCACCCTCCTCTTCCACCTTCAGGAAGATTTTCCAGGCTTCCTGAGCCAATGCATCGGTAAGATGCTCGATATAGTAAGAACCTGCACCTGGGTCAACAATACGGTCGAAATGGCTCTCTTCCTTGATGATGAGCTGCTGGTTGCGAGCAATACGCTCTGAGAAATCAGTAGCCTCCTCGTAAGGTGCATCAAACGGCGTAACCACCATAGAATGAACACTACCCAGAGCAGCACTCATGGCCTCGGTCTGCGAACGGAGCAGATTGACATAGCTGTCGAACAGCGTCTGGTTGTAGGTAGAGGTGGTAGCGTTGATGACCATCTTGCAAGCGCAGTCGCACTTAGGCTCATACTGCTTCACTATCTGAGCCCAGAGCATGCGGGCAGCACGGAACTTGGCAATCTCCATGAAGTAGTTCTCGCTGACACCCATGTTGAACTTGATGCTCTTGGCAGCCAGGTCAACATCGACACCAGCATCCACGAGCTGCTGCAGATACTCATTACCCCAAGCCAAAGCGTAGCCCAACTCCTGAACGATGTAAGCACCGGCATTGTTCAAAGCATCAGTGCTGACAGCAATGCAACGGAAGTTAGGATACTCCTTCAGGGCCTCGACGAGTTTCGTACCATTCTCCAGTACTGGCGTCACATCCTTACCCTTCATCACCATCTTCGCCATCGGGTCGAACTCGATAGAGCCCACGACCTTCTCCTTGTCATAGCCCTTCTCAGCGAAGTAAGCAACAAGGATTTCAGCAAGCTCAACGGAATGACGCAGACAAGTAGCAAAATTAATCTCGATACAATCACAGTAGATACCGTCGAGCAGGGCTTCCACCGTCTCCTTCGAGACCATGTCGCCTTTCAACTTGAAGCCCAGCGAGTCGATACCCTTGTTCAGGATGTCGAGCGCCTTCTTGTTGGCCTCCTTAGCATCAGTCACTTCGATGTTCTGACGAACATACCACACGTTTGAGTCCTTCTTGTTACCACGCACGAACGGGAACTCTCCGGGGAGAGCGTCGGGGGTCTTCAGATTCGCCAGGTCTTCGCGGCGATAGAAGGGCTGCACATTAAAACCTTCGTTTGTTCTCCATACCAAGCGTTTCTGGAAGTCGGCACCTTTCAGGTCGACCTCGATCTTGTCGAGCCATTCCTGAGTGGTTGGTGCGGTGAACTCGGTAAAGAGTTTCTCTTTGTTTGCCATAAATGAATTACGTTTGTTTATTATATAAGTTGTTTTAAGCTCCACTTAACAGACTGCAAAGTTACAACTTTTTTATGCAAATTGGTCATTTGAATTGTGAAAGAAATAAAAAAACGGTTTTTATCCAAAATTAACTGCACAAAAATGCCACTTATGAGCAATTTTTTGAGTACCTTTGCACCCAAATTTGAGAGAACAATTAAAAAATTAAATCGGTATGGAATCATTTCACTGGCTGAAAGACTTGTTTATGACCACCGACTCGGTGGCCCATATCGTATTGCTTTATGCCATTGTCATAGCTATTGGTGTCTATTTAGGAAAGATCAAGGTCTTCGGAGTCTCATTAGGTGTGACTTTCGTGCTTTTCGCAGGTATCCTGGCAGGTCATATCGGTTTCACCGCCCCTACCCCGATACTCACGTTCATGCAGGATTTCGGACTGATCTTGTTTGTGTTTATGATAGGACTGCAGGTGGGACCCGGTTTCTTTGAGAGTTTCGGAACCGCAGGCATCAAGCTCAACGGTCTGGCAGCAACAGCCATCCTACTAAATATCCTTGTGATGTTCGCCTGCTACTATATCTTTTTCGACACCAGCAACACCGCCAATCTGCCTATGATGGTGGGTACGCTCTATGGAGCTGTGACGAACACCCCCGGACTTGGTGCTGCCAACGAAGCGCTGAATACCGCATTCCCCCATGGCGGCGCCCCACAGATTGCCTCCGCCTATGCCTGTGCCTACCCTCTCGCTGTATTGGGTATCATCAACGCTATTATATTAATAAGGTATATATGCGGCGTCAAACTGGAAAAGGAAGAGGCGCAGCTGAAAGAGATGGAGGGCACCAAGACCAACAAGAAGCCCTACAAGATGCACCTGGAGGTGACGAACCAATACTTGGAGGGCAAGACGCTGTTGCAGGTGCATGACTTCCTGAACCGCGACTTCGTCGTGTCACGACTGGTGCATCAGGGCGAGCTATGCATTCCCAACCGCGACACCGTGTTCCATGTGGGAGACCAGATGCTCATCGTCTGTGCTGAAGCAGACCAGGAGGCGATCATGGCCTTCATCGGTCCGAAACTCGACATCGACTTCGAGCAGCAGGATCAGCCGTTAGTATCGAAGCGCATCCTCATCACCAACCCGAAGATCAACGGCAAGACGCTGGCCTCGATGCACTTCTCAAGTGTGCATGGTGTGAATGTCACCCGTCTGACACGTCATGGCATGGACCTCTTCGCCTCAGCGGGACTGCCTCTGCAGGTGGGTGATAAAATCATGGTGGTGGGTCCTGAAGACGCTGTCAACCGCGTGGCCAGCCAGATGGGGAACTCTCAAAGTCGTCTGAATGCGCCGAACATTGCCACGATCTTTGTGGGTATCTTCCTCGGACTGATCTTCGGTTCGTTCCCTCTGGTCATCCCGGGTATGCCCGTTCCCGTGAAGTTAGGTTTGGCGGGCGGTCCGCTGATCATCGCCATCCTCATTGGTCGCTATGGTTATAAGATCCACCTCGTAACCTATACCACCACCTCGGCGAATATGATGCTGCGAGAGATTGGTCTTGTGCTCTTCCTCGCATCGGTGGGTATCAAGGCTGGGGCTGGGTTCTTGGAGACAGTGGTCGAGGGAGATGGGTTGCTTTATGTGCTGACGGGCTTCCTGATTACCATCATCCCGATCCTCATCGTTGGCCCGATAGCCAGGATCAGGTATAAGTTTAATTATTTCACTATTGCAGGTATGATTGCAGGTACTTATACCGATCCTCCTGCCCTGGCGTATTCCAACAGCATCTGTTCGAAAGAGGCCCCTGCCGTAGGTTACTCGACGGTGTATCCGCTGGCGATGTTCCTGAGGATCTTCACGGCACAGATCATTGTGTTGTTCTTCTGCGGGTAAAGTAGCCACAGATTACACAGATTAACAAGAAAATATAGATTATCACAGAAAATAATAATACACGCATAATAAAAATGAATAGTTTCAGACTTCTGCTCAGCGGTATGCTGATGATGAGTGCCTCTGCGGTGATGGCTCAGGGAGCCAAGAACATCCGCATCAACGAGGTGCTGACCAACAACACCGCCAACATCCAGGACGAGTACGGGCAGCGGGAGGCATGGATAGAGCTGGAGAACACCTCGTTCACCACCTACAACATCCGTGGTATGTATTTTACCACCGACCGCAGCGTGCTCGATCCGAACATGAGTGTGCCTGAACGCATCAAGCGCATGAGTGTCATCCCCAACGGTGACCCGCGCACACAGATTGGCGGCAGACAGCACTTGGTATTCTACTGCAACTCAAACCCTGCCCAGGGCAAGTTGCACCTCTCATTGAAGGTTCCTATGTCAGAACCCGTTTGGATCGGTTTCTATAACGGCAACGCTGTAGAACTCATCGACTCCGTCACCGTTCCCGCGCTGGCAGCCGATCAGAGCTACGCCCGTCACGATAACAAGTGGAGTGTGAAATCGCCCGAGAACGTCACCGCCGGCATCGAGAACTTCATCAAGACTGATGAAACGAAAGATGCCAAACTGAAGCGTGAGGATCCCCACGGCTTCGGTATCACCCTCCTGGCTATGGGCATCGTATTCTTCTGCCTGTTCCTGCTCTTCGTGTTCTTCTGGATTTTCGGACTGATCATGGAGCACTTAGAGACCGCCAAGAAGGTGGCTCATACGCAGCCCATCAAACCCATCACAAAGACGGTGGAAGTGACTCACGACATCGCCCACGCCACAGGCAACATCCTACAGGACGGCTTCGACAAGAAGGGTATCGACAAGGAGGTTTATATCGCCGTCATATCGATGGCCCTGAAACAGTATCAGGACGATGTCCACGATGTGGAGAGCGGTATCATCACCATCAAGTCTCAGCGTACAGGATGGTCGGATGAAGGCACGCAGATGACACACTTCTCTACCCCCGTCATCCCCACTTCTCACAACGCACCCAACATTCCCACAACCCCAGAAATAAGATAACAATATGAACAAGTATCAATATAAAGTACAAGGCGTCGATTACGACGTAGAGATTGAAGAAGTAGAGGGCAACGTTGCCAAGGTCAACGTCAACGGTGTCCGTTTTGATGTAGAGTTGAAGCAGCCCATCAACCCAGCCAGCACGCTGAAGAAGGTACGTGTGGAGGCTCCGAAACCTGTGGCCCGTCCTATGGTAACCCCAGAGAAGGCTCCTGCTGCCGACAAGCCTATGGCTCCCGGCACCGGTTCTGCCGTCAAGGCTCCGCTGCCTGGTACCATCACAGAATTGAAGGTGAACGTCGGCGACAAGGTGAACACGGGCGACATCGTCCTCGTGCTCGAGGCTATGAAGATGCAGAACAACATCGAGTCTGAGTTCTCCGGCACCGTCACATCCATCACCGTCAAGCAAGGTGAGACCGTCATGGAAGGCGCCGTGCTTATGACCATAGGGTAATTGACAATTGATAATTGATAATTGACAATTATGGATTTAGGACAATTTATCATACAGAACTTTCATGAATTCCTGACCTACACCGCCTTTGCCAATGCGACGATCGGGAACCTGATCATGATAGTGGTGGGAGCTTTCTTCATCTGGCTCGCCATCAAGAAAGACTTCGAGCCGCTGCTGCTCGTACCCATCGGACTGGGCATCATACTCGGCAATATCCCATTCCGTGCCGACGCAGGACTCGAGATTGGTCTCTACGAAGACAATTCCGTGCTCAACATCTTCTATCAGGGCGTGCGGCAAGGATGGTATCCACCGCTCATCTTCCTCGGCATCGGTGCAATGACCGATTTCTCGGCTCTGCTCGCCAATCCGAAGCTGATGCTCATCGGTGCTGCCGCCCAGTTCGGTATCTTTGGTGCCTATATGGTAGCGCTGGCGATGGGCTTCGAGCCCTCACAGGCAGCTGGTATCGCCATCATCGGTGGTGCTGACGGTCCTACGGCCATCTTCCTCAGCTCTAAACTCTCACCGAACCTCATGGGTGCCATTGCCGTCTGTGCTTACTCCTATATGGCCCTTGTGCCCGTGATCCAGCCGTTCATCATGCGTCTGCTCACCACGAAGAAGGAGCGCGTCATCAAGATGAAACCCGGTCGTGAGGTCAGTCAGACGGAGCGTATCCTCTTCCCCATCATCGGTCTGTTGCTGACGACGTTCATTGTGCCATCGGGCCTGCCCCTGCTGGGTATGCTGTTCTTCGGCAACCTGCTGAAGGAGAGCGGCAAAACTACACGTCTGGCGAAGACTGCCGGTGCTGCCCTGAATGACATCGTCGTGATGCTGCTTGGTCTGACCGTCGGCTGCTCGACACAGGCTTCGGAGTTCCTGACGTTCAACACCATCAAGATATTCGCCCTCGGTGCGATGGCCTTCATGATTGCCACAGCCTCGGGTGTGTGCTTCGTAAAGATCATGAACCTCTTCCTGCCAGAAGGCAAGAAGCTGAACCCGCTGATCGGTAATGCCGGTGTCTCTGCTGTTCCGATGGCAGCACGTATCTCCAACAACCTCGGCCTCGAGTACGATCGCCACAACTTCCTGCTCATGCACGCTATGGGTCCGAACGTCGCTGGTGTCATCGGCTCCGCTGTCGCCGCAGGTGCATTACTCGGGTTCCTGTCGTAAGCCACAGATTACACAGACTTAAAGGATGACAGATAGACCAAAGGTAGCGATCATCGATACAAACACGTTGGCAGCGATGGGTCTGAAACAGATCCTCCAGAACGTCATGCCCATCATGACGGTCGATACCTTTGGCTCTTTTGCAGAACTGGAGTCGGGCCATCCCGAAGCCTACTTCCACTACTTTGCCGCCATAAGCATCGTGCTGGAACACAAGGACTTCTTCCTGGCGCATCGCCGCAAGACCATCGTGCTCACCCTCTCCCTCGACACGATGTCGCAGCTTTCAGACTTCCATTGTCTCTGCGTCAACGTGCCCGAACAGCAGCTCATACGTTCGCTCCTTGCCCTCGAACAGAGGGCTCATGGCGAAGGCAAGAACCTGCCGCCCATGCCCGACATCATCAACCGCAAGATCCTCTCCGACAGAGAGATAGAGGTTATGTCGCTCATCGTGCAGGGCTACATCAACAAGGAGATTGCCGAGCGCCTCAACATCGGCCTCGCCACCGTCATCACACATCGAAAGAACATCATGGATAAGCTGGGACTTCGGAGTGTCTCAGCACTCACCATCTACGCCGTCATGCATGGTTATGTAGACATCAATAAAATATAACATTTGATGAGTCAGAACTATTCACATATTGAATTGGAAAATGCCAGAGCCGAGGTCATCTGCTTTGATAACGGCACCGAGGTCAGGGAATATCAGGCCATCATCCACATCGCTAATCCGCGACTGGCCTATGCCCAGCAGCTTGAGGCCATCTTGAACGCCTACGACGCCCTGCGTACACAGTTCGCCGGCACCCAGGCCGTTTTCAAGCGCTACTTCCTCAGCGACGCAGCCAACCAGGCAGATGATATCATCGCTGCCGACCTCTCCCTCTGTGCAAAGAGTATCATCCAGCAGGCGCCCCTCGACGGCACGAAAGTTGCCCTCTGGGTCTATCTGATGTCGGGTGTAGAGACGCAACTCAACAAGAGCGGCCTCTATGAGGTCCGTCACGGTGAGTTCCGTCATCTCTACAACGCCTCTGCCCACAACCTCGCCGCCAACTCTGAATACCAGATGCGACTGCTCTTCAACGAGTACGTCATGCAACTGGCCGAGGAGGGTTGCAAGCTATCGGAGAACTGTATCCGCACGTGGCTCTTTGTCAACGACATCGACCTCAACTATGGTGGTGTAGTGCGTGCCCGAAATCAGGTGTTCTTCACCCAGGGGCTCACCGTCCACACCCATTTCATCGCCTCTACAGGCATCGGAGGCCGTCAGCAGGATCCCAACGTGCTCTCACAGATGGACAACTACGCCATTGCCGGCATCCGTCAGGCACAGATCCACTACCTCTACGCTCCCACCCATCTCAACCGCACCAGCGACTACGGTGTCTCGTTCGAACGCGGCACCTACATCGACTATGCCGACCGTCGCCATGTGTTCATCTCAGGCACTGCCAGCATCAACAACAAGGGTGAGATCATGTATCCCAAGGACATCCAGCAGCAGACACGCCGCATGTGGGACAATGTCGAGGCCCTGTTGAAAGAGGCTGACTGCACCTATGATGATGTCAACGAAATAGTGGTTTATCTACGCGACATTGCCGACTACGACGTCGTTAGGAGCCTATTTGAGGAGCGTTTCCCCAACAAACCCTACGTCATCGTTCACGCTGCCGTCTGCCGTCCAGGCTGGCTCGTAGAGATGGAGTGCATGGCCGTCAAAGCCCAGTCAAAACCCGAATTCCCCAATTTTTAAAATAAATAACTAGATAAATGATGGAAACGAATTGATATAATTGACCATAATTTGCCATAATTATTATGGAAATTACGAGTTATTACGGAATTTATTTCAAATAAAACTACAGTATGAAAAAAATATATTTGTTATTTCTCTTTTCGTTTCTCCTTATGAGTTTCATTGCCGACAAGACGATGACCAAGGATAACGGCACATTCGTCATCAACACGACAGAATTAGGCAAGGATGTCGAGGGCTATCAGGGCCCCACCCCACTGAAAGTCTATATCAAGAACAACAAAGTGGAGAAAATTGAGTTCCTCAAGTCCACCGAGACGCCCAAATATTACGACCGCGTGAAGAAATTCCTGCAGTCGAAATGGGATGGTCTGAAGGTCAAAGAGGCCCGTGAAAAGGAGGTCGATGCCGTCACTGGTGCCACCTACTCCTCTGAGGCCGTCATCCAAAACGTCCGCCTCGCCCTCGACTATTACCAGTCACACAAATAACCAATGTAAATAAAATTCGACAAACAATCGGGCAGTCAAAACTGCCCGTTTTTCATGCTTTCCAGCACCTCGGACTTTACATAGGCTAAAGTCAGACTTTACATTAACTAAACTCCGACTTTACGAGTGATAAACCAGTCATCGGATAACAAAAGAGGAGAAAAGCGGAAAAATCGTTGCAAATCAGGGGATTGGGATGGAAACTGCGGAATGATGAGAACAGTGGACTGCAACTTGAGTACGGTATGAAGGAAAGATTTAAGTAT
>JAEEGI010017344.1_pt1 | contig 14778 bp, 8 predicted proteins | sample 8958751 | NCBI WGS metagenome assembly JAEEGI01 (sample SAMN16246545, study PRJNA631951) | gut metagenome | biome: gut microbiome; feature: rumen; material: KS-attached | host: Bos | place: Iran: Karaj | collected 2018-10
CGATCTTTTTACAGATCTCTCTCGCGAGCGGAACCATGCGCTCGTCCTTGACGACCTCGGGCTTGACCATAACGCGAACCTCGCGTCCCGCCTGGATAGCGAAGGAACGCTCAACGCCGTTGAAGGACGAGGCGACCTCCTCGAGCTTCTGCAGACGCTTGATGTAGTTCTCGACGTTTTCTCTTCTCGCGCCGGGTCTTGCGGCGGAGAGAGCGTCGGCAGCCTGAACAAGACAGGCGACGATAGTCTTGGCCTCGACGTCGCCGTGGTGGGCGTGGATCGCGTGGATAACCGCGTCGCTTTCCTTGTACTTTCTGGCGAGGTCAACGCCGATCTGGATATGGGTGCCTTCGACCTCGTGGTCGATAGCCTTGCCGATATCATGCAGCAGTCCCGCGCGCTTTGCGAGGGTGGGATCGAGTCCCAGCTCGTTCGCCATCATGCCCGCGAGATAAGCCACCTCGATGGAGTGGTTGAGTACATTCTGACCGTAGCTGGTGCGGTAACGCAGCCGTCCGAGCATCTTGACAAGCTCGGGGTGAATGTTGTGGATACCGAGCTCGAGCACGGCTCTTTCGCCCTCGCGCTTGATGGTCGCGTCCACCTCGCGTCTGGCTTTTTCAACGGTTTCCTCAATTCTGGCGGGGTGAATACGTCCGTCGGAAATGAGTCTTTCGAGCGCGATCCTCGCGACCTCGCGCCTTACGGGCTCGAAGCACGAGAGGGTGATCGCCTCGGGCGTATCGTCAATGATAAGGTCTACGCCTGTGAGCGTTTCGATCGCTCTGATGTTACGTCCCTCACGACCGATGATTCTGCCCTTCATCTCGTCATTGGGGAGAGGTACAACCGAAATGGTTGCCTCGGCGACCTGCTCAGCGGCAAGTCTTTGAATAGCAAGTGAAATAATGTTGCGGGCTTTTTCGTCCGCTTCTTCCTTGAGCTGCGCCTGATACTCCATGATCTTGACGGATTTCTCGTGCGCGAGCTCGCTTTCAAGCTGGGAAAGCAAGTAGCTTTTTGCCTGCTCTGTTGTATAGCCCGAGATCTTCTCGAGCATTTCAAACTGACTCTTCTTGAGGGTTTCGATCTCCTCGAGCTTCTGGTCAGCTTCCTTGAGCTTTTTGTTTACGCGCTCGTCCTTTTTCTCGACGTTGTCGAGCTTTCTGTCGAGCGTTTCTTCCTTCTGCTGGATACGGCGTTCCTGACGCTGAACTTCCTTGCGTCTGTCGGAGATTTCCTTCTCGCTCTCGTTTCTGAAGCGGTGGACTTCGTCCTTGCCCTCAAGGACATACTCCTTCTTCTTAGCCTCGGCGGTCTTGATAGCGTCGGCAACGATGCGCTTAGCCTCTTCCTCGGCGCTGCCGATTTCCTTCTCGGCAGTATTCTTGCGCACGTTGATACCGACGGCGATACCGATAGCGCCGCCTGCCAGCAAAGCGACAATTATCAGAATTATCGCTAAAAACAGCTGCATTCCCATGACACCTCCTCTTAATTAGTTTTTTAAGTAATTCATTCCCAATCAATAGACTCCGAAGGTGCCGTTAATCAAGATATTCAATTTTCATAAAATATTTTTTACATCCAAACTGGTTGGCTATTAAATGTATAAAAAATATCTATAATAAACGGCTCTTCTATAGGAGAGTCTGATTAAAAAAGACAGGCACGGTTGTGAAAAAACCGCTCCTGGAAATACGCATAACTTCGTATTCTTTTCTAATTTTAATATAAAATCAAGAGGTTGTCAAGACGGAAATAACATATTCACAAAAATTTAATTGCTTATTTGAATAATGTATGTGAAAAATGCAAGATTTGATAAATATGTTACAGCATTTTTGTGAAGCAATGGCGAAAATTTGAAAAAATACTGTCAATTTTACATCAAACTATTGAATAAATAAAAGATATGTAATATAATATATGTATCTTAATTTTAGGAGGAATTTTATTATGTCAGTAAAAGTTGCAATTAACGGCTTTGGCCGTATCGGACGTCTTGCTTTCAGACAGATGTTCGGCGCAGAGGGTTACGAGGTAGTAGCTATCAACGACCTCACCGATCCCAAGATGCTCGCTAACCTGCTCAAGTACGACACCGCTCAGAAGGGCTATTGCGGCACCATCGGCGAGAATCTCCACACCGTAGAGGCTAAGGAGAACTCAATCGTTGTTGACGGCAAGGAAATCACCATCTACGCTAAGGCTAACGCTGCTGAGCTTCCCTGGGGCGAGATCGGCGTTGACGTAGTTCTCGAGTGCACAGGCTTCTACTGCTCAAAGGCTAAGAGCCAGGCTCACATCGATGCAGGTGCCAAGAAGGTTGTTATCTCCGCTCCCGCGGGCAAGGATCTTCCCACCGTTGTATTCAGCGTAAACGAGAACGTTCTCACTCCCGAGGACAAGATCATCTCCGCTGCTTCCTGCACCACCAACTGCCTCGCTCCCATGGCTGATACTCTCAACAAGTATGCTCCCATCCAGAGCGGTATCATGAGCACCATTCACGCTTACACAGGCGACCAGATGATCCTCGACGGCCCCCACAGAAAGGGTGACCTCAGAAGAGCAAGAGCAGGCGCTGCTAACATCGTTCCCAACTCCACCGGCGCTGCCAAGGCTATCGGTCTCGTAATTCCCGAGCTCGACGGCAAGCTCATCGGTTCCGCACAGCGTGTACCTGTTCCCACAGGCTCCACCACAATCCTCACCGCTGTTGTTAAGGGCACAGACGTTACCGTAGAGGGCATCAACGCCGCTATGAAGGCTGCTGCTTCCGAGTCCTTCGGTTACAACGAGGATCCCATCGTATCCAGCGACGTTATCGGCATGCGTTACGGTTCACTCTTCGACGCTACCCAGACCATGGTTTCCAAGGTTGCCGACGACCTCTATGAGGTTCAGGTAGTTTCCTGGTACGACAACGAGAACTCCTACACCAGCCAGATGGTTAGAACCATCAAGTACTTCGCTGAGCTCGGCTAATTGCTTAGGCTTTTGGAGTTTAGTTTCTCAAATTGAACTGAATCGGGAGGTCTGACTTCGATCAGACCTCTCTTTTTTTCGTATAACCTTTCGGCTTTTTTATTCGTAACGAAGAACGGCGTTTGCGCTTCATTCGGCGGCTGTACCCCTGAGCAATTTCGTCATTTTTGCCAAGGTTTTGCGGCGGAGATCAACACAGCCGTGTCAGCGGTAATATTTATGCACCGAAAAACCTCGAAAAAGCCCGATTAATCGCGAATCTTGCCACTGAGTCAATTATAATTTGTATATGTTTTATAAAAAATAAACGAAAAGTTAGTTTAGAAATTTTTGAATTTGCTTGAAATCACCATAATTTTTTGGTATGATATATTTAGGAATAATTATAGGCACTAATGCACAATTTTCAGCAATGCCTACACCCTTTTGTACCTTTGATTAGGAGTTGAATTTATGAACTACAGCCTGAGCGAGGAACGCTCCGCGTCCGCGGTATTTGCCGAGGGTGACGGCGCATACAGCTATGAATATTTCGGTGCTCGCCTTGCTGAAAAGAACGGCGAAAAGGGCGCTGTTTTCAGGGTCTGGGCGCCTAACGCGCAGAATGTTGCCGTTGTCGGCAGCTTCAACGACTGGAACAAAACCGAAAACTTCATGAACCGCAACCGCGACGGAGTCTGGGAGCTGTTCATCGCGGGGGTAGGGCAGGGAGATACCTACAAATACTGCATCGAGACCCCGTGGTTCGAGAAAATAATGAAATCCGACCCGTTCGCGTTTTTTGCGGAGGAGCGTCCCGACAACGCGTCGAAGGTTTATGACCTCGGGCGCTACGAATGGGGCGACGGAGAGTGGATCGAGCGCAGGAAAACGGCGGATTCGCTTAGCCTGCCCATGAATATCTACGAGATCCACGCGGGCTCGTGGAAGCGCAAGCCCGACGGCAGCTTCTACACCTACCGAATGCTTGCCGACGAGCTGACGGACTACCTCTGCGACATGCACTTTACCCACGTTCAGTTCATGCCGCTGATGGAGCACCCGTACGACCCGAGCTGGGGCTTCCAGACGACGGGCTACTTTGCGGCGACCTCGCGCTACGGCACGCCCGAGGATCTGATGTACCTCATCGACACCCTCCACCGCCACAACATCGGCGTTATCATGGACTGGGTGCCCTCGAATTTCCCGAAGGACAGCTTCGCGCTCTCGAAGTTTGACGGCACAGCCCTCTACGAGAGCGAGGATCCGAAGCTCGGCGAGCGTCCCTCGTGGGACACCTGCCTGTTTAATTTCGCGCGTCCCGAGGTAATCAGCTTTCTCGTTTCGTCGGCGGTATTCTGGTTCAAGACGTACCACCTCGACGGACTGAGAGTAGGCGCGCTTTCGTCGATGCTATATCTCGACTACGGCAAGAAGGACGGCGAGTGGGAGCCTAACCGCTTCGGCGGCAAGGAGAACCTCGAGGCGATCGACTTCATCAAGCGGCTCAACACCGCGGTGCACCTCTTCTGTCCCGACGCGCTGATGTTCACCGAGGAGACGACCTCGTGGCCGAAGGTCACCTACAAGGTTGAGGACGGCGGTCTCGGTTTTGACTACAAGTGGAACCGCGGCTGGATGAACGACATGCTCCACTACATGACGCTCGACCCGAAGTGGCGGCCGTTCAACCACGACAACCTGACGTTCAGCTTTTTCTACGCCTTCTCCGAGCACTTTGTCCTGCCCGTCTCGCACGACGAGGTTTCAAACGGCAAGGGCTCTATCCTCAGCAAAATGCCCGGCAACGGCGGCGACCGTCTGGCGGGACTGAGGGCGTTTCTGACCTATATGTTCGCACACCCCGGCAAGAAGCTCATCTTCATGGGCACGGAGATCGGTCAGCTCGACGAGTGGGACGTCGACGGCATCGTCGACTGGGAGTTCCTCGACAGCAAGAACCACGCGCAGCTCCAGGTGTTCTACCGCGAGCTAAACAAGTTCTATACCGACAATCCGCCGTTCTACGAGATGGACACTATCTGGAAGGGCTTCGACTGGATCCACCACGACGACTTCACGAATTCCGTCATCGCATTCAAGCGCACGGACACACATGGCAACGAGATCATCGCGGTGTGCAACTTCCAGCCGACGCGCCACGACGGATACTTTATCGGAGTGCCGAACGCGGGCGTTTACAACGAGGTATTCAACTCCGACGAGGAGCGCTACGGAGGCAGCGGCGTTGTCAACGGCGAAAAGCTCGAGACTGTCCCGATGAAGATCCACGGCTGTAACCAGGGTCTTTCTCTGACGCTTCCGCCAATGGGCGTGATTTATCTGAGCTTCGACGGAGAAGCCGAATAAGCACACAAACGGGCTTGCCCGTACGATAAACTGTTTTCATTCAGAAACAATATAAAATTAAATATCGGAGGTTATATCAATGCAAATGTTTCCAAAACAGGAAGTAGTAGCAATGCTTCTTGCGGGCGGTCAGGGCTCACGTCTGGGCGTACTGACAAAGAAGCTTGCAAAACCCGCCGTACCCTTCGGCGGAAAGTACCGCATTATCGACTTTCCGTTGTCAAACTGCGTTAACTCGGGCATTGAGGCAGTCGGCATTCTGACACAGTATCAGCCGCTGATCCTCAACGAGTATATCGGCAACGGACAGCCGTGGGATCTCGACGGAATGCACTCGGGCGTTAACTGTCTGAGCCCCTATCAGGCTATCAAGGGCGCTGACTGGTATTCGGGAACCGCGAACGCGATCTACCAGAATATCAACTACATCGAGCGCTACGACCCCGACTATGTTGTAATTCTTTCGGGCGACCACATCTACAAGATGGACTACAACAAGATGCTCGAGTACCACAAGGAGAAGAACGCCGCCTGCACCATCGCGGTAATCGACGTTCCGCTCGAGGAAGCCTCGCGCTTCGGCATTCTCAACACTCATGAGGACGGCGAAATCTATGAGTTTGACGAGAAGCCCGAGCATCCCAAGAGCACAAACGCTTCCATGGGTATCTACATCTTCAGCTGGAAGGAGCTGCGCAAGTACCTCACAGAGGACGAAGTGAAGGAAGGCTCCAGCCACGACTTCGGCAAGGACGTGCTTCCCACCATGCTCGCGGCAGGCGAGAGAATGTTCGCCTATCCCTTCGAGGGCTACTGGAAGGACGTCGGAACCATCGACAGCCTTTGGGAAGCTAACATGGATCTGCTCGATCCCAACGTCACCCTCGACCTCAAGGACATCTATTCGCGCAATCCCATGATGCCGCCTCACTATGTATCTCCCGACGCGAATATCCAGAACTCCCTCGTTGCGGACGGCTGCAACGTTGAGGGCAACCTGGAGTTCTCGATCCTCTTCTCGGGCGTTACCGTCGGCAAGGGCGCGACAATCAACTCCTCGATCATCATGCCCGGCGCGGTCATCGAAGAAGGCGCCAGCGTTCAGTTCGCAATCGTAGCCGAGAACACCGTGATCGGCAAGAACGCGGTTGTCGGTCAGCGTCCCGAGGCGGTTGAGAACCGCGACGACTGGGGCATTGCCGTTATCGGCGAGAACACCGTCATCGCAGACGGCGCGTTCGTCCCCGCGAAGCAAATGATTGACACAGATACGGAGGTAGCAGCAGAATGAGAAGTAATGATGTACTCGGCTTTATCTTTGCCGGAACTTTAGACGACAAAATTCCGGAGCTCGCCGCTTCCCGTACCACGGCAAGCGTGCCCATCGGCGGAAAGTACCGTTTGATCGACTTCGTGCTTTCCAACATGAGCAATTCCGGTATCAACAACGTAGGCATCGTTGCGAAGAGCAACTTCCTCTCACTGACCGACCACGTCGGCTCGGGCAGCGCCTACGACCTTTCAAAGAGAAGGAGCAACCTGACCCTGCTCACACCCTACGGCGGCAAATCCTTCTCCAACCTCGTTGAGACGATCTACAACATGCACGGCTACATCGAGCACTGCCGCGAGGAGTATGTGCTCATCGAGCAGGGCAATGTTGTCACCAATTTCGACTACAGCGCTCTCTTTGATTTCCATTCAAAGAACAACGCGGACATCACCCTCGTTTACAAGAAGGGTATCATTCCCGCGGGCTATGACAGACCCATCACCATCGACGCTGACGCTTCGGGCAAGGTCAGCCAGATCTTCGTTAAGCCCGACAACACCGCCGAGGAGAGCGACTTCATGTACGGCTCTCTGCTTATCCGCAAGGAGCTGCTCATGAACGAGATCCGCAGCGCGCTCAGCCTCAACCAGCTCGACATCAAGCGCGTTCTTCAGGACGCCGTCGGCAAGTTCAGAGTTTTCGCTTTCGAGAACAAGGGCTACACCGCATTTATCAGCTCCATCAATTCCTACTTCGCGTTCAATATGGATCTGATGAAGAAGGAAGTCCGCGACGAGCTCTTCAATCCCAAGCGCCCGATCTACACCAAGGTCCGCGACGACGCTCCGTCACGCTACGGCCTCGAGAGCAAGGTCAAGAACTCCATCATCGCTCAGGGCTGCGTGATTGACGGCGAGGTAGAGAACTGCGTTATCTCCAAGGGCGTTTACGTCGGCAAGGGCGCCAAGCTATCGAACTGCATCGTTATGCAGGACACCAAGATCGGCACCTACACCAACCTCAACTACGTCATCATCGACAAGGACGTTCAGATCAAGGACGGCCGCTCGCTGATGGGCTTCGATTCATATCCCAGTTATATCGCTAAAAAATCTGTTGTCTAACAGAATTCTATAGGAGGAAAAACCAATGAGAATTTTATACTGTGCATCTGAGGCCAATCCTTTCTGCGGCAGCGGCGGTCTCGCCGACGTAGCGGGCAGCCTTCCGCATACCCTTTGCAGAAAAGGTCAGGATTGCCGCATTGTTGTTCCGCTCTACGGAACCATTCCGCAGGATCTTAAGAACCAGCTGAACTTCATCACCAACTTCACCGTACCCGTTGCGTGGAGACATCAGTACTGCGGACTGTTCTGGGCTCGCTGGAACGACTGCACCTACTATTTCATCGACAATGAGTACTACTTCAAGCGCGGCACTCTCTACGGTCACTATGACGACGCCGAGAGATTTGCATTCTTCTCACGCGCGATCCTCGAGATGCTGCCCTATATCGACTTCCATCCCGATATCATTCACGCCAACGACTGGCAGACCGCTCTCGTACCCGTATACTACTATCTGTTCTATTCGCACAGACCCTGGTATTACAACATCAAGAGCCTCTTCACCATCCACAACATCCAGTATCAGGGTGAGTATGGTTGGGAAGTCAACACCGAGTGCGTAGGTATTCCCGCGAGCGAGTGCAATATCCTCGAGATGAACGGCAAGCTCAACATGATGAAGGGCGCGATCGAGACCTCTACCCGTGTTTCGACCGTTTCGCCGAGCTATGCCGCTGAAATTAAGGATCCCTGGTACAGCTGGGGCCTGCATGACGAGCTCAATCTCCGTCACTACAAGCTCTGCGGTATCAAGAACGGTATCGACCTCGCGAGCTACGATCCCGCCACCGACTATCAACTCTACTGCAACTACACCAAGGAGGATATGAGCGGCAAGGGCGTCTGCAAGCAGAGACTTCAGGAAAGACTCTGCCTCGAGCAGCGCTGGCAGTCGCCTCTCGTAGGTATGGTTACCCGTCTTGTTGCCCACAAGGGTCTTGACCTCGTCAGAATGGGTCTTGAGGAGCTCATGAACACTGAGGATATGCAGTTTGTTATTCTCGGTTCGGGCGACAAGGAGTACGAGGACTTCTTCAACTATATGCAGGCAAAGTATCCCGGCAGACTCTGCTTCTGCCACGGCTTCGTACCCGAGCTTGCGAGAAAGATCTACTCCGGCGCCGATATCTTCCTGATGCCTTCCGCACAGGAGCCCTGCGGCCTTGCGCAGATGATCGCTCTCCGCTACGGCACGATCCCCGTAGTACGCGAGGTTGGCGGTCTTAAGGACTCCGTATTCGATTCCGCTGACGGCTACGGCAACGGCTTCACCTTCAAGAACTACTACACCGCTGACATGCAGCACGCTGTCCGCCGCGCTCTCTGGGGTATCCAGGACGATCAGGGCTGGCACCAGCTCATGTGGCGCGCGATGATGAGCGACAACAGCTGGGAGCGTTCGGCTCAGGACTACATCAACGTCTACAGCGACACCCTCAACTGGAATTGATTTGTTGCCTGTATCGCGAATAGCGTATTTATATACGTTTTCGTCGGATACGCTGCAAGTTCAAGATAATATTACAAAATCAGAGCATCTCTTTTCAGAACGGAAAGAGATGCTCTTTTTAGATTTATGCAAGCTGTCATGATTAATAAAAAGTTCAGATATATTACAGCATAATGACCAACTGTATGGTAAATATAAACAAAAACTACGTCATATATCAGTACATGATAACCAAGAGGCAGAAATGAAATTGAATTTTTAAATAACTCTTGATTTTTTGTTTTCTATCTGCTAAGATAACTGAGCACTCGGGAAAACAACAAAAACCGTTCTCCCGAATTAAATAAATCCTCATTTTTAAACATTTTACGGAGGGAAACAATTATGACAACTACACGTAAATCAACCAAAGCAGCGGCAATCGTTCTTACACTTACGATGCTGGTCGGTATGTTCTGCATCTTCGGCACAGCCACCACAAGCGCTGCGACCGACAGAGTAAGCCTTTATTCCTCAAGCGTCACCTTCTCCAAGTACGGTTCTTCCAACAGAGAAGTATTCATCAAGACAAACGACAACGCTGCTAACCAGGAAGTATACGTTCACTACTGCTACATGGACAACCAGCCCTGGCAGGACGCCAAAGCTGAGTATGTAACAACTCTTTCCGACGGTTCCAAGATCTGGAAGGCTAACTTCAGCAGCTTCAACACCAAGTATGCTATCAAGTACGTTGCAGACGGTCAGGAAATCTGGGATAACAACAACGGCAAGGATTACACCTACGCTGATGTTTGCGGTACAGCTCCCGTAACTGTTGAGAGAACCGGCTACGCTTACTACAACATTCCCGTAAGAGCGGTTCTCCAGAACTACGCTTACAACAAGAACGTATTTGTAAGATACACCACCGACGGCTGGAAGTCCTTCAAGGATCAGAAGCTCACTTACTCTTCTACCAACGCCAACGGCACCGAGAACTGGACAACCACTGTCTATGACGCTACCAACAGCAACATCGAGTACGCTGTATGCTATCAGGTAAACGGCACAGAGTTCTGGGCTAACAACTTCGGCGCAAACTACGACGGCACATATTACATTCATCGCTGATTTATTACCCTAAAGCGAAAGCCGCAGTCATCGGACTGCGGCTTGTTTTTTATTTCTCTTTTTTGATCAGGGCGCAAATGCAGTAGTAAATCGGAATGGTGAAAAACACGATCCAGCCGAATGCCCAGCCGCCGCAGATTCCGAAATAGCCGAAGATGATGTAAGCGGCAACAGCGAGAACGGGGAAGGCGAAGTGCGAAGGATTTTTCTTGAAAATCGCGTCGATGAGCGAGTAGTAAATCGGAATAGAGAAGAAGCAGATCCAGCTAAGCGCCCAGCCGAAGCAGAGTCCGCTGAAGCCCCATGCGAGGAATGCCGCCAACGCGATTGCCCAGAACGGAAATCTGGTCAGCACCCTGTAGTGCGAGTTCGTCCGGTGAGCGTTTTTAATTTCATCATCGACCATGACGTGACCGTTTTCGTCGGTATAAACGCGGGTTTTGCCTTTTTCGTTAACATTGACTCCGTCCCAGCCGACGTGAACCTTGTCGCCGTGCTTCTCGTAGACGTTCACGCCGTCCTTGAATGAGATATGTACCTTGTCGCCGTCCTTGCTCTCGACGTGGATTCCTTTTTTAAATGAAACCTTGTCGTACTGTGTGTAGTTGGTGTCAGGGTCGGGCTCAAAGCTCCCGGTATTGCTTTCGTCAGTCTGCGGTTCGGGCTGAGGTTCGGGTTCGGGCTCAGCCTGAGTTTTTTTACCCGTCAGCATCTCGTCAAGGCTGACTCCGTAAATCTCCGCGAGGCGGATAAGGTTGTCGGTGTCGGGCGACGCTTCCGCGCGTTCCCATTTGGACACAGCCTGTCTGCTGACTCCGATTTTCTCGGCGAGCTCTTCCTGGCTGAGATTGTTTTCTTTCCTGTATTGCAATAGTCTGTTTGCGGTTTCGATGTTCATAAATCTACCTCCTTCGTTATGGCTAAATTGTATCACGCAACCGCGAAAAACGCCATACATTCCGCTTTACAATCCCGCAACTACGGGTTGCGGAGCGATATTTTCGCTATTTTAAGCCATTTTTACGGCTATCCAGATAATCCTGCAATATAATCGTCGCGGCGACCTCGTCGACGACGTTCTTTCTTTTTTTGCCGCGGGTGTTGGTGGTGTTGAGGAAGTTGTGAGCCGTGACGGTGGTTCCGCGCTCGTCCTGCATGACGGTTTCAATACCCGTCAGCTCTCTGAGAGTTTCGGCGAAGGCTCTCGCGTTCTGAGCGCTTTCACCCTCGCTGCCGTCCATGTTCTTCGGCAGACCGACAACAATCAGCTCCGCTTTGACATCTTTAGCCGCCTGAGCTACCTTGTTCGGCAGCGCCTTCGGAGATTTTTCAAATATTACCGTATAGGGCGAGGCCAAAAACTCTGTTTTATCGCATACCGCGATGCCTGTTCTCGCCTTTCCCAAATCAACCGACATGATAATCATAAAGACAAATCCTTTCTTCCGTGTAGTTACATTATAATCCAAATCAGCCGAGGATACAAGAAAAGAAATGAAAAATTCTCATGCAAGCTGTGACAAAACCCATGCGGACAAATTGCTATAATAAAGGCACAAAATCAAAAGGAAGTTGAAAGCATGGAAAGCGCAAAATCGATTCGCCGCCACCGCGCGGCACAGGGTAATATTCTGAAATACGGAGTGCGTCAGGCGTTGTATTTCGGCTGCGGCGTGCTCACCTCGCGCGGCGCTGTCCTCGGAACCCTCGCTCCGTTTGGCGCGTCCTTTGCGGCGGCGGTGCCGGGAGAAGGGCTGATCGCTTCGCTGCTCGGCGCGACGATGGGATATATAATCCTCAGTCCCGCCGACAGCTTCCGCTACATCGCGGTGATGATCGCGATAGGCGGCGCGCGCTGGCTTTTCAGCGACCTCGGACGGGTCACAAGGAGCCGCCTGTTTGCACCTCTCGCTGCGTTCATTCCGATTTTCGCGACAGGGATCGCTCTCCTGTTCAGCAGCGGCAGCACGCTCTCTGAATTTACGGGCTGTTTGCTCGAGGCACTCCTCGCGGCAGCGGCGGCGTACTTTATGTCGGTGTCCGTCCGTCTGGTGGGCGACAGGCGCTCGATCGCCGCCTGCACGGGGCAGGAGACCGCCTGCCTTGTGATGACGGGCTGCGTGCTGATCCTCTCGCTCGGAGGTTTGGCGGTTGAGGGCGTTTCTCTCGGCAGGATAATCGCGGTCGTCGCGGTGCTGCTCTGCGCGCGCTATGGCGGCGTTCAGGGCGGTGCGGTCAGCGGAGTCGCCACGGGTGCGGTGTTCAGTCTGGCAGATTTTCAGCAGGGCTTTCTCTGCGGCGCGTTCGCGTTCGGCGGACTGATGGCGGGGCTGTTTTCGGGCTTGCGAAAGGTCGGCTGCGCGGCTGTGTTCACCGTTACGAGCGTGATGATGAGCCTTGCCTTCGGCAGCGGCACGATTCCCGTGTCGGTAATGCTCGAGTGCGCGGTCGGCGCGGCGGTTTTCCTCTTTATCCCGAAGGACGTCGGGAACTTCATCACCCCGATATTTGTCCGTGAGCCGTCTACAGCACTGGGCGATACGGTGAAGAAGAACGTAATCATGCGGCTCGATTCCGCGGCGCGCGCGATAAAGAACGTCAAGGGCGACGTCGAGAACGTGTCCAAGCGGCTGGGCGAGATGTACTCCCCGAGCTTTGAGAACGTCTGCGAAAACGTGGCGGCTGACGTATGCTCGGGCTGCGGTCTGAGAATGTACTGCTACGAGCATGAGGGCGGCGTAACGCGCGACGACTTCTTCCGCCTTGAGGAGATCCTATGCGAAAAGGGCAGGCTCGACGAAAACGACGTGGCGAACGGATTTGTCAAGAGCTGCTGCAAGAAGGGCGAGATCGCGGATTCCATGAGCAGCCACTACCGCCTTCTTGTCGCGGGCAGGGAAGCCGAGAGGAGGATCGCGGAGATCCGCGGCGCGGTCGCAGGTCAGTTCGCAGGCGTGAGCGATATCCTCGGCGACCTCAGCCGTGAGTTTGAGAGCGCACTGCGCTGCGACGCCGAAGCCGAGGACAGGATAACCGAGGCTCTCGCTTCTCTCGGCGCGATTCCCGAGAGGGTGGTGTGCCTGATTTCGGACAACGGTAGAATGCGCGTTGAGCTTACCCTCAGCGGCAAGGGTGAGGGTATCCGCGAGGGACAGCTCAGGCGCGAGGTTTCAAAATCCTGCGGCAGGCGGTTCGACCTGCCCACCCTGACCGAGAGCGGCGGCGTTATCCGCGCGGCGATGTGCGAGCTGCCCATGTACGACGTTGAGATCGGCTCCGACCAGCACATCGCTCAGGGCGGAAAGCTCTGCGGCGACTGCATCGACTACTTCAACGACGGAATGGGCAGGACATACGCCCTCGTCTGCGACGGAATGGGAACGGGCGGCAGAGCGGCGGTTGACGGAAACATGGCGGTGTCCACAATGGGCAGGCTGCTCCGCGCGGGACTGTGCGCCGACAGCGCGCTGCAGATCGTCAACTCAGCGCTGATGATAAAGAGCGAGGACGAGAGCTTGTCAACCGTAGACCTTGCTTCGGTTGACCTGTACAGCGGCGAGCTTACGCTCAAAAAGGCAGGAGCAGCGATGACGTTTATCCGCCGCGGCGGCAGGGTGATAACGCGCGAAATGCCGTCGCTGCCCGCGGGAATACTGAACAACATCAAATTTTCAACTGACACACTTAATCTTTCGGCAGGAGATATGGTAGTTATGGTTTCGGACGGCGTAGTTACAGGCGACGAAAAATGGCTCGAGCGGCTGATACGTACCTGGCACAAGGGCAGCGCTCAGGAGCTTGCGCAGGCGGTTGTTGAGGAGGCGATACGCCGCCGCGCGGAAATCAGGGACGACGACATCACCGCCGTCGCCATGAGAGTCGTGGAAAACGAGGACAGATAATAAAAAAAGGGTCGGCGTGTTGCCGACCCTTCGCTGTGTCAGATATTAACTTATTCCTCAAAGAGGGGAGTGGAGAAATACCTCTCGGCGGTGTCGGGAAGTACGGTGACCACCGTCTTGCCGCGTCCGAGCTTCTTTGCGAGCTTGAGAGCCGCCGCGACATTCGTGCCGCCCGAGATACCGCACATCAGACCTTCCTCGCGCGCGAGACGCTTTGCGGTGTTGAGCGCTTCCTCGTCGGTGACGACGTAGATCTTGTCGTAGATATCGCGGTTGAGTATCTGCGGGATAATGCCGTCGCCGATGCCCATCTGCAGATGAGTTCCGATCGTGCCGCCCGCGAGAATAGCCGCGTTCTCGGGTTCGACAACCCAGATTTCAATATCGGGATTGTTCTCTCTGAGCACCTCGCCGATACCCGTGATCGTACCGCCGGTGCCGATGCCGGAGCAGAAGCCGTCGATTTTGCGGTCGCCGCAGTCTTTGAGAATCTCGAGCGCGGTGTAGTTCTTGTGCGCCATGACGTTGTTATAGTTCTCGAACTGCTGGGGGACAAAGACGTTCGGGTTC
>JAEEGI010017345.1_pt1 | contig 14778 bp, 7 predicted proteins | sample 8958751 | NCBI WGS metagenome assembly JAEEGI01 (sample SAMN16246545, study PRJNA631951) | gut metagenome | biome: gut microbiome; feature: rumen; material: KS-attached | host: Bos | place: Iran: Karaj | collected 2018-10
GTTGCGCTACTGAAAAAACACGGAATCGGTGCAGAAGTAATGGGATGCGCTGCACCGGAAGACTGCTCGGTATACATTCCGTAAGGACTGGAAGAAATGGAAATTATTAATACGGAGAGAATCACATAATGCTGATCGGAAAACGAAGGCGTGATGACGAAATCCTTTCAGCGCTTTTCTTCCGGCTGCTGCCGGTTCAGGTGGGACTGGTGGCCATGGAATCGATCAACGCCATCATCGACGGCGTCGTGGCGGCGCGCTTTATCGATCCGGCCGCGGTTGGCGTCATCGGATTGTATTACACTGTGTTGCGCATTTTGGAGGCGATCGGCGGCCTCCTGCTGAGCGGAACCGCAGTTCTCTGCGGAAGATATCTTGGTGCCGGAAATCTCGAAAGAACAAGAGGCGTCTGTTCTCTAAGCATATCGGTGGCCTTTCTGGCGGGCGCTTTACTCACGATACTCAGTTTTGCTGCTCCCCGTGGAATTGCCATACTTCTGGGTGCAGATGCGAATCTGGCCGGTGATCTCGCCGGCTACGTGAAAGGATACGGCATCGGCATTCTGCCGCAACTGCTGGGACAGCAGTTTGCAGCTTTCCTGCTGCTCGAGCGGCAGGAAAGACGCGGCCGTTTGGGGATCCTTGCAATGATCCTCAGTAATGCATGGTTTGACCTGCTGTTTGTGATAGAGTGGAAAATGGGCGCTTTCGCTCTTGCGCTGGCTACCTCCGTAAGCAACTGGGTGTATTTTATTATTACCGCGGGGTATTATCTGACAAACAGAGCACAACTGAAGCCGAATCTGAAGCTCATCGACTTGAGGGAACTGCCGAAAATCGCGAGGATCGGATTTCCCTCTGCCTTACTGGTAGGATGCCTGGCGGCGCGAAGCCTTGCACTCAACCGGCTTCTGCTCACTTATGCGGGGGAGGACGGACTCTCCGCGCTCTCTGCATTTAATATGACATGCAGTCTGATACTGGCTGTGGCGATCGGGACAGGGGCGACGGTGCGGATGCTCTCAAGTGTGTTTATAGGCGAGGAGAACCGCGAGGGTTTGAAACAACTGATGAAGATCGTTTTCACAAAGGTGATCGCGTTTGTACTGGTGCTGACACTTGCTGTGGTGCTGCTGGCCCCGCTTTTGGCCGGTATCTTCTTCCCGGACCGCGCCAGCAACGTCTTCCGCCTGACCAGACAGCTTATAGTGATTTACGGATGCTTCATCCCTCTCATGCTAACATGCATCGTATACAGCAGTTATGCGCAAGCGGCGGGGCACCACCTTTATGACAATCTGGTCTCTCTTTCTGACGGCTTTTTCGGCGTGGTCATTCCGGCTGCTCTCCTTGCGCCGAGATTCGGTGCGCTTGGCGTATGGACAGCCTTTGCTGTTTCGTTATTGATCACCGCTTCCATAACCCTGGCGTATATTCTGATCCGTTCAAAAAAATGGCCGGGAAGCGCGGATGAGTGGCTTTTGCTGGAACCTGAGTTCGGCCGAAGCGAGCATCTGGTAATGATGCTGCATAACATGGACGAAGTCATGCGGAGCTCCGGAAAGGTTGAAGAGTTTTGTCTTGCCCACGATCTTCCCCTGAAGCTCAGTATGCATGCCGGTCTGTGCATAGAAGAAATGGGAGGAAATATCGTCCAGCACGGATTCCATGCGGATAAGAGAGCACATTCCATCGAAGTTCGCATCGTGCTCCGGGAAAACGGAGTAATCCTTATCATCAAGGATGACTGCATCCCCTTCAATCCAAAGGAGTTGTATGAGATAACAAAACCCGATTCCGAGGATCCCCTGGCCAACATAGGGATCCGCATGGTGTTCGGCCTTGCCGAGGAAGTGGATTATCAGAATCTGCTCGGCCTGAATGTGCTGACGGTCCGGTTAACGGATATCTGCTGAATAAGCACTTGAAATGATCCTGAAGGTGAAGCTTATGAAAAAGAACGCGCTTTTCACACAAATCACGATTTTCTTTCTGATCGGTCTGACAATGACAGCGCTCCTGTCCGGGACGATCATGAAGAGAATCGCGGATAAAAACGTACTCCGGGAAAGGGACGCTCTGTCCTCCGGGATCCTTGCGGATGTCGAGAAATCCATGAAAGAATACCAGGCTTACGAATGGGTGTTCGACTATCTGCTTGTGCACAGCTCGGACGGGTTGGATCTGGAATATGACAGTTCCGAGAAAACGGACATCAAGGAGGCGGAGTTTCTGAGCGGACATCCCGGTCTGACACTGACGGGGGCGACGGCGGATCAGCTTAATAAGCTGTCTGCAGAGGAGCAGAAAATCTTTGCTGAAATCATCTACAACCACTGGATGCGCCGCTTGAATGATATGAAACGGTCTTATGCCGCCAGTTTCCTTTATATTGTCGCGGTGGATGACAACTACGCAGACGGCACCTTCCTGCTTACTGCCTCTGACGGAACAAGAGCGCGGGGAACCGGTTTTGATGATGCCTACATATTGGGGAAACAGGTACAGGTCACTCCCGACCAGGCGGAGACCTTCCGGAATCTCAAAGTACAGAACGACCGCTTCGTTTATTCACAGGATTATGCAGACCGGTATCGCTATCTTTTCAGAATCAATGAGATGAACGTCATCACCGGCATGACTTTCGAAATCGCTTCGATCCGCTCTGATGTTGAAAATCAGCTGCTTCCAAACGTCACCTACAATACGGCGCTGCAGTTCCTGCTCTCAGCGTTTTACCTGATCTATGTCTTCTTTTTTGCTTTCAAACCGCTGAAAAAGATCAAGGAGAACGTTCAGGAATATGCTGAAACAAAGAACAGCGAAAAGGTTAGGGCTCAGCTCAACGAGATCCATTATAAAAATGAAATCGGAGATCTCGCCAGGGGCGTTTCCGCAATGACAGAGGAAATCGATTCTCATCTCCTGGAGATTCAAAGGATAACAACGGAAAAGGAACGCATCGGCGCGGAACTGAACATTGCAAGAAAAATTCAGGCCGATATGCTGCCGAACATCTTTCCGCCCTTTCCTCAAATCAGCGAGTTTAACATATACGCGACAATGCGTCCTGCAAAAGAGGTAGGCGGAGATTTCTACGATTTCTTTATGGTGGACAAGACGCACATCGCCCTGGTAATAGCGGATGTTTCCGGCAAGGGTGTGCCTGCCGCCCTGTTCATGGTGATTGCAAAGAGCGCGATTAAAAACCGCACCATGCTCGGAGGAACGCTCGGAGAGATCTTTCGGGATGTCAACAATCAGCTCAGTGCTAACAACACAGCGGACTTCTTTGTCACAGTCTGGATGGCCATCGTTGACATTGAGACCGGGAAGGGCATCTCCATTAACGCAGGGCATGAGCATTCGGTTGTCCGAAGAGCAGACGGCAATTTTGAACTTCAGCGATATCAGCATTCACTTCCTCTTGCTGTCATGGACGGAACGAAGTTTAAAGAACGTGAGTTCAAGCTGAATCCCGGAGATCGGATCTTTGTCTACACTGATGGAGTTCCGGAAGCCAACAATCAGAAGGATGAGCTATTCGGGACAGACCGTATGCTTTCCTCGCTGAATCAGGATCCGGAAGCCCCGCTGCAGGACATTCTCCATCAGCTTCAGAAGGATATCGACTGCTTTGCCGAAGGCGCGGAGCAGTTTGACGATATCACAATGCTGATCTTTGATTATCTCGGCGAAAACAGAGAACAAAAATAAAAGATCTGCCACAAAAAGGTATAAAAGAACTCAGTAAAAAATGCCCTAAAGCATTGAAATTACTGAGTTCTTTTATATTTCGGGACACCGTTAATCATACAATACGGCGTTTATTGCCTCCAAAGGGAGGCGGGTGCAAATCCGGAGCGCCCTCACTTCACCGTGCGCGGATAGGGGTGCGAAAGTCCGGCTTCACAGCTCTCGAGATCGATCTCTCCGTTGTTGAACCTGGCCATCAGCCCGACGTCGCTGGTCTTGAGGTCATACTTGCGCCAAGTCAGGACCGCGAGCACCGCGCCGATCGCGGGCAGCAGTGTGAACACAGCCCAAAGCGCCTTGAGCGCCGTGTCGGTCTGCGCGACGTTGAGCGCGGCGAGCTCCGCGAAGCTCTCAGCCGCGACGCTTTGCCAACCGAAGAGCCCGAGGACTGCAATCGCGACGACAGAGGCCAGCGCGCTCACCAGCTTCATCGTGAAGGTCTGGATGGCGAAGGTGATGCCCCTGGCCTCGATGCCGGTGGTGTACTGGCCGTACTCGGCGCAGTCGGGCGTGAACATGAACTCCAGCACCGTGATCGCGCCGAAGACGAAGCCGCGCAGCGTCAGCAGCACGAGCTGCGGGACGAGCAGCGGTCCGACGAGCCAGATCACGACGGACAGCGCGGCGTACACGACGGCACTGAGGTAAAAGACGCGGAACTTGTCCCACTTCTTCAGGATCTTCGGCATGAAGAAGGCGACGATGACCGAGGGCACGAAGGCCAGCGCCGCGATCACCGTGGCGATCGTTGCATTCTTGAAGAGATAGAAACAGGCAAACTGCAGCACGGTGGTCGCCGTGTTGAGGCCCTGAAACAGCAGCATGCCGCCGTAATAGATGAACAGATACCGATTGTGAAACAGATAGCGGAACATGCTCCGCAGCGTATATTCCTCCGTGCGCTCCTCGCTCTGCACGTGCTCCTTCGCTCGGAAGCAGAGCCAGAACATGGTCCCGAGCGCGATCGCGCAGACGATCAGCGCGGAGTTGGAGAAGGACAGGCCGATCGCCTCACTGGGCAGGAGGTAGCCGATCATCATCGCGACCAGCACGCCGATATTAGCCCAGATGCGGCCCGTCGTCATCAGCGAGGTGCGCTCGTCCTGGATGTCCGTCATGGTCGTGACGAGACCGAAAACCGGCACGTCGCATAACGTGTAGGCGGTGTCCCACAGGATGTAGGCGACCGCGAAGAAGACGAGCTTCTGGTTGAGACCCAGACTCTGCGGGATGTGGAACAGCAGAGCCGTCGTCAGGATGATCAGCGGCAGCGAGATCCTCAGCCAGGGCATAAAGCGCCCCTTCCTGAAATGGAACTTGTCGATCAGTCCGCCGAAGAGGCAGTCGTTGACGGCATCCCAGACCTTGACCAGCAGCAGAACGCCTGCGGTGGCGACCGCGTCCAGGCCGCATAGCAGCAGATAGGTCGCGAGGAACATGTACGTGAAGGTGTAGACCGCGTTCTGACCCATGAAATAGAGACCGTAGAAACTCCGCTCTTTTTTGGAGGTGTACCAGCTATCCATCGTAAAGCCCTTTCCTTGTTTTGTGTGATTCCGTTTGCACTTAGTCCCAGAGATATACGCGGCACTCATATGGCCGCAGCCTTCCCTCGGGCGCGTCGGGATAGTTTTGCAGTACGAGCTTCGCCGCGCTCAGGTCAAAGCCGGCCGGGGCGCGGAAGCGCTGTTCCGCCTCGCTGAACGCGCAGGCGACCAGCAAGCGCTGGCCCGCTCCTTCGCGCGCGTATACGTAGCGTCTGCCGGAGGTCGCGTCGAATTCCCGGTACAAGCCGCTGCGCACGACCGGCAGCGACTGGCGCAGGGCGATAGCCCGGCGGTAGAAGTGGAGGAGCGAGTCGGGGTCGGCCTCTGCTGCAGCGACGTTGACCTCCCTGTAATTGTCGTTCAGGTAGAACCAGGGCTCGCCTTCGGTGAAGCCGGCCTTGGGGCCGTCCGTCCACTGGACAGGCGTGCGGGCGGAGTCTCGCGAGGCTGCCCACAAGCGCTTCAGCCGCTTCTCCGGGGATCGCTTCGTCGCCTTGTTGAAGTACTGCCAGCGGGTCTGCACGTCCTCGTACATCTCCGGATCGGAGGGGTACCAGTTGGTCATGCCGATTTCCTGGCCCTGATACACGAAGGGCGTGCCCTTTTGGAACAGATACGCCGCGGCCAGAGTCTTGCCGCTCAGGACGCGGTATTTTTCGCTGCCGTAGCGGGATATGACACGGGGATGGTCATGGTTTTCCAGATAAAGCATGTTCCATGCCTTCCCCTCCAGCCCCTTCTGCCACTTCGTCCAGGCTCGCTTGAGCCGGCGCAGAGAAAAGGGCGTGTGGATGTAGTCGCTGGCGATGCAATCGGCGCTCATGCACTCGAACTGGATGATCATGTCGATGACCTTGCCGGGCTTTTCCTCGATGTATTCCAGCGCCTTCTTCACGTTCACCATGGGTCCCTCAGCCAGGGTCATGCAGTCGTAATCCGCGAGCGCGCCGTTGTAGAACTCGGTCAGGTACTCCAGCAGGTGCGGGCCGTTGTTGTACTGGAGAAGGCCGCGGGACGCGGGCATCAGCCGGTCGTCGGGCAGACCCTCGGCCTTGGAGATGAAGGTGATCACGTCCTCGCGGAAGCCGTCTACGCCCTTGTCCAGCCAGAAGCGGAGGATTTTCTTCACTTCCTCCCGCACGAGGGGGTTGTCCATGTTCAGGTCCGGCTGCTCGACAGCGAAGAGGTGCAGGTAGTATTCGCCGCGCAGCTCGTCATACTGCCAGGCCTTGCCCTCGAAAAGACTGTCCCAGTTGTTGGGCAGTCCGCCGTCCGGGCGTGCGGGCCGCCAGATGTAATAGTCCGTGTAGGGCTCGATGCGGCGACGGCTCTTCTGGAACCACTCATGCTGACTGCTGGTGTGGTTCACCACCAGATCCATGATCACCTTGATGTCCCGGGCGTGCGCGCCCTCCAGCACCTTTTCAAAGGCCTCCATGCCGCCGTATTCCGGGGCTATGTCCATATAATCCGAGATATCGTAGCCGCAGTCCACCCCCGGCGAGGGATACAGCGGCGAGAACCAGATCCCGCCGACGCCGAGAGATTTGATGTAATCCAGCTTTTCATAGACGCCCCAGAGGTCGCCCATGCCGTCGCCGTCGCCGTCTTTGAAGCTGCGCGGCCAGATCTGATAAAAGACCCGGTCCTTGTACCATTGCGTGTGTTCCACGGCTATTCCTCCTTTTTCGGTCGATCGTTTCGATTTGTATAAGGATTATATCATACAAGGACTATGCAATCCAGCCATAACAGGCTGTTGCGCCCGAAAAGCTGACGGTGGTTGAAGATGGGCCGGTTTTCACGCTGACCAATGGAGAAGACGTGAAGGTTTTGAGAATACCTTTTTCCGCAGGTGGACACACCTTGCTTTTCTTCTGATATTCACATAAAATGTTCATTGAGAAATTGCAAAGGAGCAAAAGAGATGACATTTGAGAAGGCTGTGCAGACTATACAGCCCGGACGCTACCGTCACTTCAAGGGCAATATGTATGAGGTGGTCGGGGTTGCAAGGCACTCAGAGACGGAAGAGCCGTTGGTGGTCTATCGCGCCATCTACGGAGAAGGCGGCCTGTGGGTGCGTCCGGCAGAAATGTGGAACGAAATCGTTGAGAGGAATGGCAAGACATATCGCCGCTTCTATCGCTTGGACCGAATCGAGCGGGTGGAGAAGTACGAACGACTGTTTAACGAAGCATCTGTCTCTCGCGATCCGGAGAAACTCCGCCTTCTGGACGCCTACTACAGCTCCGGGGAGTGGCGGGAGGACTATGAGGCAGATGAGCGGGGTGAATTGCCGCCTGACTTGAAACGCGGCGTACTGGCGCAGGATGCCTTGTATGACCTGCTGGAGGACTCGAAGCTGTGATCTTATTTGGAAATATCAATAAATCAGGCCAAAAACAGACATAAAAAGAAAAGAACGGCAATTCTATCAAAATTGCCGTTCTTTTATGCATCAGGACAATAGAATAGTATTCCTTAGAAATATAACAAAGCGGGATGGTGGTCGGATATTTTGTTAAGGAGAAGCTATGCTCTGTTAAGGGCCGGTTATTATGCTTGATCTGCATCTTCCTTTCCGGGAGCTTCGCTCTCGTTATCTGCCGGATCGCCTTGCGGCTCATCTGCCGGTTCCGCTTCGTTTTCCGTTTTTTCATCCATTTCGGTTTCGCCGGCAGGAGTGTTTGAGGCCGTAACGCTTCGGGGCTTTCTGTGCGCCCTTACCAATACAAGTACAATAATCGCGAGCAACAGGACGATTGCTCCTGCACCGATTATCAGCACTGTCGGATTCCATTCTGAAACCAACACACAGAAGCAGGTTTCTGATCCGGTCGAATCAAAAACAAGGTAGCTGCCGTCAAGCTTGTACTCCCGAACTTCCAGTCCGTTCTCTCCCCGTACATACAGAACGGGGCTGCCCTGGAAAAAGGATGTCTCCGGCATGAGATAATGAATGGAATAAGACTCCAGATCCGCCACCCGACTGACGAGATTCACTTTCAGTGCCTCACAGAGTCGATAATGCTCTGCCGGAACAACATTCTCGCTCCAGTCGCTGACCAGTACGGATGATTCCGGTTCAAAGAGACCTTCAACAATCACGACCGACAGCGGAGTCCCCTCGCGGCTATACTCCGCGGAAAGACCGGTCAGTCTGTCAAGATATACCGCATCAACCGTTACGGAAGAAGTGAGCTTTGTTAGATCGGTTTTCGGCCAAAAGCCGCTATATCCGCTGACCTCCGGAACCGGCGGAATGTCTTCTGGCGAGACGCTCCCTCCATAGGGGACGGACAGCTCGCGGATCGTCAGGCCTTCTGCCCTGAAGCTGACACGCAGTGAGCGGAAGCGCTCAGGCACTCCTTCCATTTCATACAATTCACGATAGCTTACAGGCTCGGCAGCCTCGTCATAGCTGATGCCGTCAATTCCGCCAAGCGTATCACTGACAAAGGTATTGTTATAGATGAACAGATCCTCATCCTCATTGTCTGCCCAGCCGCATATCGCTCCGCTGTAGGCTATGGATTCATCCATATCCACGATCGAACTGCAGGAAATTACACGTTTGCCCTGTCCGGAGATTCCTCCGACGTATTCTCCGCCATCAAGCGAACACATGGAATAGCTGTCCGTCACGATGGATTTGGACTGACCCACAATACCGCCGACATATTCTCCGCTGGCACTGACGTCACCATAGTTCTCAGATGAGGAAATTACTCCAAGTTCCGCCAGCCCGCAAATACCGCCGTTGTAGTCCTTTTTCGCCATAACAGCGCCGTTGTTGATACACTTGCGAGCGATACAGCGTGCAAAATAAGAGTCCGTTGAGATTTGAATACTGTCGGTAATGTTGGCCGACAGGATTCCTTCCATGTCGAACTCCGCTTCCACTCCCATCGATCCGGTGATGCCGCCGACGTTGGTGTCGCCGTTAATCTCGCCGTTGTTCATGCAGGAAAGAACTTTGCCGTTCATATCCTCGTCGGTATCAAGGTCAGAAATGTCTTCCATTACGCGCAGCTGCATATTCCCGGACAGGGCGTTTGTGAACATGGTCAAAATGTTGCTGTAATGCGCGTTTACACTGCGCATGTCTCCTGCGAGACCGGACAGCGTGTTGTGGATCGTGCTGCCCATATTGTTCAGTCCGGCTGAAAGTGAGGCAAATTCTGCCCGCATACGGGCATTTTCAGCCTCCGTCGCGGCAAGCTCTGCCTCCCGTTGCTGGTTGAGAAGATCGAGGCGGTTGAGGAGATCGGCCCCTCCATCGGCAGCCAGATCGCCGCCCGCATTTATGAGCGCATCTTTGTCACTGTCAGATACATTGCCGTTAACAACATTGTTGATCGTGTCGTCCCCCAGCGAACCGGCTGCATCGCTGACCGCACTGCCCGCACTGGAAGCGGCGTCATTGAAATCCTCTCGGTGGGCCTGTTTTTCTCTTTCCTCCGCTGCACCGGAGGCGTTGTCGATCGCCTTATCGGTATAATTGCTCGCAATGTTTGTGCCGCTTTCGGATACTTGTCGTGCAGACGATCCCAGACCTGCGGACGCCGCACTCATGTTTCCCATCGCTTCGTTCATGGATGCCTGCAAGGCCTCGATCTCATCAACAAGACTCGCAGAATCATCCAGAATCAGATAGGGTTCCATCTGTCCCACGATACCGCCGACATCCTTGCGGCCAAAAACAGTTCCGTTGTTGACACACTGTTCAAGATATCCGGACTGGCGGCCGGCAATCCCGCCAACATTGTACCCATAATGCTGATAGCCGACCGTTCCCTCGTTGATGCAGGAATCGACAAGACCCAGACTTATGCCTGCAATTCCGCCAATGTCGGAAACGGTGTCCTTATCTTCTGACGAAACGAGATTGATACCGATGATGTCGCGGATGTCGAGCGTTTCAATATCAATCGCTTCGTCGCGAACTTCAGTATTGACCGCGGCCTTGTTGGTGCATTTGCGGATCGTTCCGTCGTTGTAACCGGCTATACCGCCGGCAAAGTGCTTTCCGCTGATGCTGCCGGAGGATTCGCAGTCACTGATGATGCCAAGATTTTCACCCACAATACCGCCTACGGAAATCAGGCCGTTCACAGTGCCGGAGAACGTGCAGTTCAAAATGGTACCGCGACTGGTGCCGACGATCCCGCCGATACTGCTCTGGCTGCCGCCGGGCGTGATCGTGCCCATGACATTCAGATCAGCGACCCGACCACCCTCTTCAAGATAGCGGAACAGCCCCTGATGTGAGCCGTTGGAACCGCAGTAAAAGTTTTTAATTGTGTGTCCGTTTCCAAGGAATGTTCCGGAGAAGGAGGGAACGGGCATGATCGAACGGCCTTCAAAGTCGATGTCCGCGTCAAGATACACGGTCAGACCGATGGACCAGACGTTGTTCCGGCAGTTGAGCGAAAAGGCTTGAAAATCCTCGGCAGTGGAGAGTACGATACGCTTTCCCTCGTTTTCTCCGGCTGAACCGTCTGCGTTTCCAATGATGAGTTTTCCTTCATTGGAAGGAACTTCTTCGACGATCTCTTCTCCTTCTTCCTGGGAAGGATAGTCCGCGAAAACCGCAGAGGGAAGCAGCGATAAAAGCACTGTTACGGTGCAAAAGAACGCTGCTGCGGCAGACCAGTAATTCGTTTTGTGTTTCATGGCTTCTCCGCCTCCTCTCTGGATGTTGAAAGCCCCTCCGGGCTCTCTTCGGATGCAGTAGTATCGATATCCATATGAACGTTGACCTCGCCATTAAACCGGCCTCGGACCTCCGCATCGATATACCCGCTGACATAGCCGCGAACATGGCCGTCGAGGCGGACTGATCCGGCATGACTGAACATAGTGCCGATTTGGGTGGTAAAGCTTGTCTTGCTGATCACTCCGTCTCCGAGAAGCAGGATCTGCGGCAGGACACAGGTAACAAGAATTATTGATATCAGCGTGCCCTTTCCAAGATACACACCGATAGCGGAGATTGTTTCGTTCGAGGCAACAAGCGCGATAACAACACCTGCAGCGGCCATCATCGTACCGGAGGTTACAATTGTCGGAAATGCCTTGTTCAGCGCATCGGTAATGGCTTCCTTCGGCTCCATATATTTGCGGGATTCGAGATAGCGGTCAGAGATTACGATGGCATAGTCGATGTTGGCGCCCATCTGGATCGCACTGATAATCAGATAAGTCAGGAAGAACAGGTTTTTATGTTGCAGAAACGGCGAGGAGAAATTGATCAAAATACTTCCCTGTATCACAAGGATAAGCAGAATAGGCAAGCCAACAGAATGAAATGTGAAAATCAGAATCAGTGTGACGAACACGATCTCCAAAATTGTTATGACAGTATTATCGTTTTCAAATGAGGACTTGAGGTCACTGCAGCTTGTCGTATCGCCGATGATATAGCTTTCATCGTAATAACGCGCCACAATGCCGCGCAGAGCGCTTAAGTATTCATAACTCTCAGCCTCTTCATAGGGGACATCCGAATCGATGACAATGCGGCTCCAGTCATCACTGAGAAGCTGCAGCTTGCCGTCATCAAGCTCTTCTTTCATTTCGTCGATCTTGTCCTGCGTCTCCTGGTCAAGATTGAGGGTAACATCCTCACGGCTCTCCAGCAGGTAGTCGAAGATATCCAGCAATGCAATGCGGTAACTGTCCATCCCTGTTATAGCTTTTCCGTATTCGTTGTGCTCCAGCGCATAACTTCCGTAAGCAAGCTCTGCAACCTCGATATCGATGTCCAGCAGTTCGGCAAACTGGCGGGGCGTAACCTCATCAAGAAGCTTGTAATCGCCGATCGCATCGATGTCAGAAAGGCCGGTGACGGACAGCGTGTGGCGCAGATCCTTGATTTCTGAAACGATTTCCTTTTCGCTGTCGTTGTCTCCGGCCGGGATGATCATAGCAAAGGTATTCGGAGTGCCGAAGGTCGTGCGGATTTTCTCTTTGGCAAGCTGGATCTCATTTTTGCGAATCGATTCCACGCTGTACTGGTCATAGACATAGTGCGCGCGGCTGGAGCAGAAGTATGCTCCGATCAGCAGAGCAGCAAACAGGAAGGGCACAACCTTGCGAGTCCGATAGGCAAATTTGCCCAGGAACGGGACATCAGGCAGGAACTTGCGGTGAGCTGTACGATCGATCAGGCCTGAGAACGTCACCAGCAGTCCCGGCATCAGGCAGAAGACGGAGAGAAGACTGATCAGGACTGCCTTGATCAGGACAAAGCCCATATCTGCTCCAAGCCTGTACTGCATGAACGTCAATGCAAGCAGACCGGAGATCGTGGTCAGACTGCTGCCGGCGATCTCCGGGATAGCCTTACTCAGCGCAGCGATCGCCGCCTCCCGGGGGGCTTTGTCGGCCTGTTCTTCGGTGAAGCGGTGGCAAAGGATGATAGCATAGTCGATTGCCAGCGCAAGCTGCAGTACAAGTGCGATAGAGTCTGTTACAAAGGAAATCTCGCCCATGAGGAAATTGGTGCCCATGTTCAGCAATGCAGCCGCTCCGAAAGTAAGCAGAAGTACCGGGATCTCGCCATAAGTGCGTGAGGTAAGCAGCAGCACCAGAATGATGATGACGAAGGCGATAATGTCGACGATGACCATCTCATTGTCAATGATCACCTTCAGCGGGTTGCCGACTTTAGTGTTGACGTAAAGGTCATAGGGGGACAGCAGGTCTTCGATCTCATTGAGCGCGGTCTTGCTCGAAGGGTTGTCACTTGCACCGTTAAAAGTTACATCAAAGAGTGCTGACAGCTCTTTATAGTGATCGGAGCTGTCATCGAATTTGACTTCTTTTACGTTCTCGATCCCGGCAAGCTCGTCAGCAATGGCTCTGGCCTGATCGAGAGAAATATTCCTCACAACAACCTGAGCCGTATCGTAAGTAACAAATTCCCGGTCCATGATGTCAAGGCCAAGCCGGGTCTCCGTGTCGGCAGGCAGAAAGTGCTCAAGACTGTCATTGGTAACGACAAGCGTACTTGTGTACACGCTGATAAGTGCGAGGACAATGAACACGATCAGAATCAGCTTTCGTCTGTCGACAATATATTGCGCGACACGCGTCATCAGGTTTTTCTTGCTTTCCATTTATATAAATTCCCTTTTTCCCGCTTTGGCCAATTCACAGCCAAAATAATACTATATAGTATGTTTTGCTCTTTTCAAGAAAAGATATAATTTTGACAATCCCTTTCAAAATTAAACTTGTTGACAGTTCCGGCCAATGAAAACAAGCCATTTTTGTAAAATGGCTTGTTTTAGTGTGCAAGTACGCCCAAAAGGGCAAGAGTCCGGTTTCGTATGCTTTGATGTTCAGCCTTTTTTCTTCAGCGTCGCGTTCAGCGGGTTCCAAAGATCCTCATAGTCAAAGCCGGTGACCTTTCTGAGGGCCGCCTTCTCTTCCTCGCTCGCCTCGCTCTGCTCCGTTCCCTTGCGCCTGGCGACGTCTTTCTGGACCATCTTGAACTCCTTGTCGGTCACGGGGAAGAGCACGGCGCATACGAGCAGCAGAGCCGACATGATGGCGGGAGCCAGTACGAAGCAGATCCCGATGCCATGCTGTGTCGCGGCGGTCTGCTCGAGGCCCGCGTTGGCAAGCGTCTCATTATAGTGCACGGCCGTGAGCATAAATCCGATGATAGCCACCGAAAGGCCGGAAGCGATTTTTCTGATAAAGGTGGCCATGCTGGACACGATGCCCGGTCTGCGGATCGACGTGATCAGCTCATCGACGTCCGTCATATCGGCCATGATGGCGAAGATGCCCGTGAGAGAGCCGGCATTGCCGAGTCCGATGAGAGCCGCGAGCGCCAGGATCGGGATGAGCGGAGCTCCGTGATGCGAGAAGGCCAGAAGCCCCAGTACGCCGACAAGTCTTACGGGAGCGGCGATGAGGATCGCCAGCTTCTTGGACGTCTTGCTCATGACCGGCCCGAAGATGAGCATGCCGACGAGCTGGGCCACCATCAGCACCGCCAGGATCGGGATGTAATATGCGGGATACGCGCCGAGCGCATGCTGTACATAGTAGACCGCCATGCCGGAAATAAAGTCCATGCCGCCCTGTCCGAAGAGGTAGAGTCCCAGGAAAATCAGGAACGAGCGGCTCCTGAACACGCTGGCCGCCTGCGTGAAGCTCTCAAGGAGCGTCATTTTGACGGGCTCCTTCTGCTTCTCCCAGGTGCCGAAGAACACGGTGATCGAGACCACGAAGAAGAGCGCGCCGAACAGGAGCATGCAGCTCATATACTGCGAGGGATCGTAGGTCTGCTTGATGAGCATGCCCGGAACGAGTCCGCAGATGGCGGCGCCGAGCGTCGAGAACACCATACGCATGTTGGAAAATCTGGCACGCACCGCGTAGTCGTCCATCATGTCCGGAAGCAATCCGTTATAGGGTACGCTCAGTACCGTGAAGCCCGTGTTGAACAGGCAGT
>JAEEGI010017346.1_pt1 | contig 14777 bp, 12 predicted proteins | sample 8958751 | NCBI WGS metagenome assembly JAEEGI01 (sample SAMN16246545, study PRJNA631951) | gut metagenome | biome: gut microbiome; feature: rumen; material: KS-attached | host: Bos | place: Iran: Karaj | collected 2018-10
GCTCTTTTCCAGGCTGCCCCCATTGATGCCGATGCGGATGGGCGCCCCCGCCGCCCGGCATGCGTCCGCAACCTTGTGCACATTCTCCTCCGGGCCGATGTTGCCGGGGTTGATGCGGATCTTATCCATCCCAGCTTCGGCGGCGGCGACGGCCAGGCGGTAGTCGAAATGGATGTCCGCCACCAGGGGCACGGGGCTCTGCTCCCGGATGCTGCGGAGCGCCGCGGCAGCCTCCTTTGAGGGCACCGCCAGGCGCACCAGGTCGCAGCCCGCGGCGGCCAGGGCCTTCACCTGCCCCACCGTGGCCTCCACGTCCTCCGTCTTCGTATTGCACATGCTCTGGACGCTGACCGGGGCCCCGCCCCCGATGGTCACAGACCCCGCATGGATTTCTTTTGTCATAATCATCCTCTCAAGCTTCGTCGCCTCGCAGAGTTCGCGCCCGCAGGCGCGAAAGAATCGGAATCATTTTTCGCACGGACATGTGCCGGGCGAAAAATACCTTTCGCGGAGCGGACTGTGGGCCCCAAAGGGGCCTGCGGGGAGCGGAGCGCAACCCCCTCTCAACGCACAACCCAGCGAAGCGGTTGTGCGTTGACTGTCAAAACAGCTTCCGTATATCGTTGAACATCACGAAGGCCATCAGCCCCAAAAGCAGCACCAGGCCGGCGGTGTGGATATAGCTCTCGATCTTGGGGCTGGGCTGTTTCCGGATGATCTTGCCGATCAGCCAGAAAACGATCATGGAGAAGATATGCCCCCCGTCCAGGGCCGGGATGGGCAGCAGGTTCATCACCGCCAGGTTCACCGCGATGAAGGCGATGAGGCCGAATACGTTGGCCAGCCCTTCCCCCACGGTGGCGGACTGGGTCCCCACGTCCCCGATGGTCTTGACGATGCCCACGGGCCCGGAGAGGTCGTTGATCCCCGCCCGGCCGCTGACCAGGTATTTCAGGCTGACCCAGACCACCCGGGCATAATAGGCGCAGTCATACCAGGCCTCCCGCAGGGCGATCCCCAGGGTGAGCCGGTCCTGGCTGAAAATAAGGCCGTATTTCAGGACCGTGTTCCCCGCCTCGTCGGTGTATTCCCGCAGTTGGAGGGGGTAATCCTCCAGCTTGATGCGCTTCCCGTCCCGGCGAAGCACCAGGTCCACGGTCTCGCCCCCGTCCAGGGTCATGAAAAGGCTGAAATCCCGGGTGGAATTGACCCGCCAGCCGTTGACGGACACGATGCGGTCCCCCGTCATCAGCCCGCCGGAGCCCTCGTAGGGGCAGCCCTCCATAAAGCCCGCCAGCCTGGCCGTGGGCACCATATAGTCCCCGGCGGCGCAGTAGCCCAGATAGAGGCAGAGGGCGATGATAAACCCCGTCAGCAGGTTCGCGCCGCTGCCCGCCAGCAGCACGCAGACGCGCTGCCAGATGGGCTTTTTGGTGAACGCCCTGGGGTCGTCGCTGCTGCCGTCCTCCCCTTCGATGGCGCAGAAGCCGCCCACGGGAAAGGCCCGGAGGGAATAGGCGGTCTCTCCTTTTTGCTTCTGCCAGATGGCGGGGCCCATGCCGATGGAGAATTCGTTGACCTTGATATGAAAGAGCTTACTGACGGAAAAATGGCCCGTCTCATGGACGGCGATCAGCACGCCGAACATGAGGATGCCGATCAGGATATAGAAGACAGACACGCTTTCAGTTGCCTCCTTGCCGCTTCATCTGCTTCGACGATCTCTTCCAGGCTGCCGCCGGGCATGCCGGAGAGCTTTTCCAGCACCGCGGCCACCAGGTCGTAGATCTGCGTGAATCCGATTTGGCCCCGGAGGAAGGCGCCCACCGCCTCCTCGTTGGCCGCGTTCATGACGGCGCAGTCCGCCGTCCCCCGATGCCCGGCGCACGCCATGGCCAGAGCCAGGCAGGGGAAGCGCCGGAGGTCCGGCTCCTCAAAGGTGAGGGGCGCGGTTTTCGTCAGGTCCAGGGCCGGGGCAGGGCTGGGCTTCCGCTCCGGCCAGGTGAGGGCCAGCTGGATGGGCAGGCGCATATCCGGCGTGCCCAGCTGGGCGATCACCGCCCCATCGACGAATTCCACGGCGGAATGGACCACGCTCTGGGGATGGACCAGCACCTTGATCTTCTCCGGGGGCAGATCGAAAAGCCACATGGCCTCGATGAATTCCAGCCCCTTGTTCATGAGGGTGGCGCTGTCCACCGTGATCTTGGGCCCCATGGCCCAGTTGGGGTGCTTCAGGGCGTCCTCCTTCGTGACGGTTTTCAGCGCCTCCCCGCTCAGGGTGCGGAAGGGGCCGCCGGAGGCGGTGAGCAGGATGCGCCGCACCTCCCCGCCCCCCTGCAGGCACTGGAAAATGGCGCTGTGTTCGCTGTCCACGGGGAGCAGGGGCAGCCCCTTTTCCTTCGCCAGGGCCGTCACCAGGTTTCCCGCGCAGACCAGGGTCTCCTTGTTGGCCAGGGCCAGCTTCTTTCCCGCCTCCAGGGCCCGGAGGGCGGGAAAGAGCCCCACCGCGCCGGACATGGCGGCCAGCACCGTGTCCGCTTCCTCCATCGAGGCGGCCTCCAGGAGCCCGCCCATGCCGGAGAGCACCTTCGTTTCCGTGTCCGCCAGGCGGATTTTCAGCTCGGCGGCGGCAGCCTCGTCGTAAAGCACCGCCAGCCTGGGCCGGAAGCGGCGGGCGGCCTCTTCCAGCTCCCGGACCCGCTTCCCCGCCGCCAGGGCGCAGACGCCCAGGCCCAGGTGTTCCGCCACGTCCAGGGTCTGGCGGCCGATGGAGCCGGTGGCCCCCAAAAGGCTCAGGGCCATGTCAGAACACCTCCAGCAGCTTCAGCAGCACCAGCACCGTGGGCGCGGCGAAGGAGGCGCTGTCGAAGCGGTCGTAGGCCCCGCCGTGGCCGGGCAGCAGATTGCCGTAGTCCTTGGCTCCGGCATGGCGCTTGATGAGGGAAAAGCTCAGGTCCCCCAGCTGCTCCGCCACCCCGGCCACAAGGCCCACGACGGCCAGCTTCCACAGGGAGCCGGAAAGCCCGAAGGCCCGGAGCACCAGGCCATAGATCACCATGCCCAGGGCGGAGGCCAGGAGGCCCCCCACCAGGCCCGCCACGGTCTTGTTGGGGCTGGTGCGCGGGCTCATTTTCCGCTTTCCCAGGCCCCGCCCGGCAAAATAGGCCCCGCTGTCCCCCAGCATGGTGACCACCAGGGGGGCCAGCACCAGCAGGTTCCCCCGCTCCATGCACCGCAGGGAGGTCATGGCGCCCAGGCCCAGGGCCACGAAGGCCCCGGAGAAAAGGGAGGCCGCCAGCCCCTCCAGGCCGAAGGGCTCCTCCCGTTCATAGTATGCCACCCAGCAGGCAAAGAGAAGCAGGGTAAAGGGCAGGAAAAGATACACGGTCTCCCCGTAACCCCGGAAATAGACCATGAACTGGACCCCCACGGAGCAGGCCATGGTCAGCACCAGGGCCCCCAGCCGCTTTTCGATGTGAAAGATATGGTAGATTTCCCAGCTGCCCAGTGCCGTCACCGCCGAGAACAGCAGCGTCACCGCCCAGGGAGGGGCGAAGCACAGCACCGCCAGCAGCAGCGGCACGCCGATGGCCGCCACGATCAGTCTTGCTTTCATAAAACAGGTTTACCTTTACTTCTTTTTTGATGCGTTCACGTCCTGAACGATCCCCCAGACAAGGAAGGCGACGCCCAGGACCAGGGCGATCACCGCCGTTATGGACAGGGGGGGACCCACATGCTCCAGCCCAGAGCGGAACAGCTCCCCGCTCCAGCTTACAACGCCGCTCATGAAAATCGCGGCGGCCAGGTATTTTGCGGCCATCAACAGCGCCGCGATCAGGCAGAACACCGCGCCAACGCCTTTATTGTTCATAAAACGCTCTCCCATAGTCTATGGGCCGCATCCCCGCTCGTCGGAGCAAGCTGCGCCCTTTCCGTTTCCGCGGTTTCCGTAAGCGCCGCGAAAACTGCATATCGCTCCGCTGCTCCTCCTCTCCAAAACGGGCCCGCTTCACCGGGCTCCGTTTTGGTTTTTGCGGGATTGCCCCTTCCTTATGCTATGGGCCGCATCCCCGCACCGCGGGGATGCGGCCCATCTTATCCTTTGTTCGCGCTTCTCAGTCTTCGATCTTTTCCATGACGAAGGCTTCGATGATGTCGCCTTCCTTGAGGTCGTTGAACTTCTCGATGGAGCAGCCGAATTCGTAGCCCTCGGCCACTTCCTTCACATCGTCCTTGAAGCGGCGCAGGGACGCCAGCTCGCCCTCGTGGACCACGATGCCGTCCCGCACCACGCGGACGCCGGAGGAGCGGACGATCTTGCCGTCCTGCATATAGCAGCCGGCGATGGTGCCCACCTTGCTGACGTGATAGGTCTGGCGGATCTCCGCGTGACCGGTGAGGACCTCCCGGAACTGGGGGGCCAGCATGCCCTTCATGGCGTCGCTGATCTCCTGGATGCAGTCGTAGATGACCCGGTACATCCGCATATCCACCCCGTTGCGGGCGGCGCTGTCCCTCGCCGCGGCGTCGGGCCGCACGTTGAAGCCCACGATGATGGCATTGGAGGTGGCGGCCAGCATGATGTCGCTCTCGTTGATGGCGCCCACGGCTCCGTGGATGACCCGGACCCGGACTTCGTCGTTCGAGAGCTTCTCCAGGGAGGACTTCACCGCCTCCACACTGCCCTGCACGTCGGCCTTGACGATCAGGGTCAGCTCCTTCAGCTCGCCCTCCTTGATCTGGGCGAAGAGGTCGTTGAGGCTGACCTTCCGCTCGCCGCCGGTGGTGGCCTGCTTGTTCTCTTCCTTCCGCTGCTCCACCAGCTCGCGGGCCATGCGCTCGTCGTCCACCACGTTGAAGATGTCGCCGGCGTTGGGCGCGTCCCGCAGGCCGGTGATCTCCACCGGCACGCTGGGTCCGGCATCGGTGAGGCGCTGGCCCTTGTCGTTGATCATGGTGCGCACGCGGCCCACGGTCATGCCGGCAATGAGGATATCCCCGCTGTGGAGGGTGCCGTTCTGCACCAGCACGGTGGCGATGGGGCCGCGGCCCTTGTCCAGCCGGGCCTCGATGACGGTGCCCTTGGCCTTCCGGTCGGGGTTGGCCCGCAGCTCCCGCATTTCGGCGGTGAGGGCCACCATTTCCAGCAGGTTGTCGATGCCCTCGCCCGTGCGGGCGGAGACCTCGCAGCAGATGGTGTCGCCGCCCCAGTCCTCCGGCAGGAGGTCATAGTTGGTCAGCTGCTGCTTCACGTTCTGGGGGTTGGCCCCCGGCTTATCCATCTTGTTGATGGCCACCACGATGGGGATCTCGGCGGCCTTGGCATGGTTGATGGCTTCGATGGTCTGGGGCATGATGCCGTCGTCCGCCGCCACCACCAGGATGGCCACGTCCGTCACCATGGCGCCCCGGGCGCGCATGCTGGTAAAGGCCTCGTGGCCCGGCGTATCCAGGAAGGTGATGGTCTTGCCTTTGATCTCCACCTGGTAAGCGCCGATATGCTGGGTGATGCCGCCGGCCTCGCCCTCCGCAACGTGGGCGTTGCGGATCTTGTCCAGAAGGCTGGTCTTGCCGTGGTCCACGTGGCCCATGACCACCACCACGGGGCTGCGGGGCTTCAGCTCTTCCGGCGCGTCCTCGTGGTCGTCGATGAGCTTCTCCTCGATGGTGACCACCACTTCATGCTCCACCTTGCAGCCCAGCTCCATGGCGATGAGGGCCGCGGTCTCATAGTCGATCACGTCGCTGAGGGAGGCCATGATCTTGTTGCGCACCAGGGCCCGCACCACTTCGGCGCCGGTCTTCTTCATGCGGGAGGCCAGCTCGCCCACGCTGATCTCGTCGGGGATCTCCACCTTGGTGGGGGCCTTCTTGGCGATCTCCAGCTGCAGCTTCTGCATCTGGGCCCGCTGCTCCTGGCGGCGCTTGGCGCCGGAGGCGGCGGTCTGGGGCTGGCGCTTGTCCTTGCGATTGGCGAATTTTTCCTTGCCCTGCTTGGCGTTGGCCAGCTTGTCGGGCACGAACTTATCCAGCCGCTCGTCGTATTTGGCGGTGTTCAGGGTGGTGCCGCGGGTGTCGATGACCCGCTTCTGGGGCACCTTGCTGGAATCCTTGCGCTCGCCCTGGCCCTGGGAAGGCTGCTTCTGGCCCTGCTGGGCCTGGGGCTGCTGGGCCTGTGCAGCCGGCTGTCCCTGAGAAGGCTGCTTCTCCTGGGGCTTGCCGCCCTGGGCCTGAGGAGGCTGCTTCTCCTGGGGCTTCTTGCCCGCCTGGCCCTGGGGAGGCTGCTTCTGGCCCTGCTGGGCCTGGGGCTCCTTGGCCTCCTTGGTCTCCTTGACCTCCTGGACCGGAGGCGCGGGAGGAGGCTCCGGCGTCTTCTGCTTCGCGCCGGCAAAGACCTCGTCCAGGGACTCGATCTGGTTGTGGAAGGTCAGATAATCGAAAATGATGTTCAGCTCCCCGTCCGTCAGCACCTGCATGGTGCTCTTGGGCGCGGTGCCGTATTTGGCCAGGATCTCCGTAATGACCTTGCTGGTCACGTCGAAATCCTTGGCGACCTCACGAACACGATATTTAATCATGTGCCTTCCTCCCTTTTCTGGATGATGCGGCGCGCAGGACCTCCGCCGTCTGCGCGTAGGCCGGGTCCTGGGCGGCCAGCTTCTCCGCAAAAGCGGTGGCCATGCCCCGATCCGTCAGTGCCAGGATCGCGCAGACCCGCTTATCCAGCAGTTCTCCCAGCGTATCTTTGTCCCAAGGCAGCCGAACATGGGGTGCGCCGCCCCACTCGCTCAGGTTCAGCGCCTTCTTCGTCGTATTGGATGCGGTGTCCGACGCGGTCATGATGAGGGCCGCTTCGCCGTTCCTGGCGGCCCCGGAGACGCCGTCCTCCCCCGTCAGCAGCTTCCCTGCCTTCTTGCACATGCCCAGGAAATTCAAAGCCTTATCCATCGCCGCCCGCTCCTTCCTGCAGCCGCGCCGCCAGCGCGTCGTAGATCTCCGGCGGGATGGCCGTTTCCAGGGCCCGCTCCAGGGCCCGGCTCTTGCGGGCCTTGGCCAGGCAGGCCGGATCGGGGCAGAGGTAGGCGCCCCGGCCGGGGCTCTTTCCCCTGCTGTCCAGGGTGATGGCCCCCTCCGGAGAGCGGACCACCCGGATCAGCGATCGCTTTTCCTTCATTTCCCGGCAGCCGGTACACTGCCGCATGGGGATCTTTCTAACCATACATTCTCCCAAAACAAACGATATTGAAGCCGTTTTTACAGCCTCGCAGAGTTCGCGGCTCGGAAGCCGCGAAAGAATTCGGAATCATTTTTCGCGGGGACATGCGCCTCGCGAAAAATTCCTCTCGCGGAGCGGACTGTGGGCCCCGAAGGGGCCTGCGGGGAGCGAAGCGCAATCCTTCTCAAATCGCAACCGAAGGTTGTGATTTGATTATTCCACGTCCTCCGGCAGGTTCTCCTCCGGCAGCTCCTCCAGGTCCAGCTTGCTCAGGTCGATCTTGATGCTGCCCTGGGCGGCCATTTCGCTGGCGGGCTTGATGTCGATCTTATAGCCGGTGAGCTTGGCGGCCAGGCGGGCGTTCTTGCCCTCCTTGCCGATGGCCAGGCTCAGCTGATTGTCCGGCACCACGGCGCGGCAGGAGCGCCCGTCCTCCAGCAGTGTGGAGGTATAGACCTCCGCGGGGGCCAGGGCGGCGGCCACGAACTTCTCCGGGTCCTCGCTCCAGGCGATGATGTCCATCTTCTCGCCCCGCAGCTCCTCCACCACCGCGCCGACGCGGCTGCCCTTGGGGCCCACGCAGGCGCCGATGGGGTCCACCTCCGGGTTATTGGAGGCCACGGCGATCTTGGTGCGGGTGCCCGCTTCCCGGGCGATGCTCTTGATCTCCACCGTGCCGTCGTAGATCTCCGGCACCTCCAGCTCAAAGAGGCGCTTCACCAGGCCCGGATGGGTGCGGGACACCACCACCTGGGGTCCCTTGATGGGACGGCGGACCTCCACCACATACACCTTCAGGTGGTCCCCCTCCCGGATGACCTCGGCAGGCACCCGCTCCTCGGCGGGCATGACGGCCTCGGTGGCGCCGGAGCCGTTGGAGATCTTGATATGCACGTTGCCGTTTCTCGGCTCGATGCGGGTGACAAGGCCGGTCAGCACCTCATGCTCCTTGGAGTTGAACTCCTCATAGACCATGCCCCGCTCCGCCTCGCGGATGCCCTGGATGATGACCTGCTTCCCCGCCTGGGCGGCGATGCGGCCGAATTTGTCCACGTTCACGTCGAAGGCCAGCTTGTCGCCCACTTCCGCCTTGGGCTCCCTGGCCCGGGCTTCCTCCAGGGTCAGCTCCAGGGCGGGATTGGTCACTTCCTCCACCACGGTCTTCTCGATGTAAATGCGCAGCTTCTGCTTCACGGGGTCCACGTCCACCACCACCCCGTCGGCGGCGGCGGGATTATCCTTTTTCACGGCGGCGACGAGGGCGGCCCGGATCTTTTCGATCATATAGCTCTTGGAGATGCCCTTCTCCTTTTCGATCAGGTCAAGTGCCAGGAAGAATTCGCTGTCCATGGTCGTTTCTCCTTATAAATATCGGCTCGTAACGCTTACAGTGTCACGCGCAGCCTTACCTGCGCGATCTCCGGCTTCCGGAAGGTCTGCCCGTCCTCCAGGGTCACGTCCCCGTCGGCGTATTCCTTCAGGATGCCCACATATTCCTTGCGCCCGTTTTTGGCGCTGTACAGCTTGACGGCAACCTGGGAGCCCAGGAAGCGCTGGAAATCGGAGGGGCGCTTCAGCTCCCGCTCCGCGCCGGCGGAGCAGACCTCGAAAATATAGCTCTCCTGGATGGGGTCCAGCTCATCCAGAAGCGCGTCCACTTCCCGGGAGACCGCCTCGCACTGGTCGATGTTCACCGAGGCTTCGTCGTTGTCGATATACAGCCGCAGATAGCGCTCCCCCGCCTCCTTGACGAATTCCACGTCCCAGACGAAGCAGCCCTGTTTTTCCGCTGCCGGGGCGGCGATCTGCGCCACCAGCTCCGTTACTTTCATAGTTTCGTTCCTCTTAAAAAAGGCCAAGAAAAAGAGTGGGCCAGTCCCACTCTCCACACTTACCTTCTACCTTACTGGGGCACTATACCATATAGAATCAAGGATTGCAAGCCCTTTCGGGCATTTTCTCCCCCAGCTTTTACCATCCCGCCGCCGTTGACAAGTTTTCCGGCGCATCCTAATATAATATGTAATGAACGGAAAGCGAAAGGAGCGATCCTATGACCATCTTCCTCACCGGCGAGCGGGGCGCGGGCAAGTCCACCGCCCTGCGCCGGGCCCTTCAAGGCTGCGGCCTTATGATCGGCGGCTTCATGACCGATTTCGGAGACACCCGCTATGGGGAAAACAAAAAGCTCTGGCTCCTCCCCTGGGCGGAAACCCCGGACTATTCCGCCGGTCAGGTCTGCGCTCTGCTGGGACCCGGGGGAAAGCAGGTCTTTCCCGAGGTCTTCGACGGCCTGGGGGCGGAGCTGCTCCGGCGGGCCGCCGGGGACGACGCCTGTGACCTGATCCTCATGGATGAGCTGGGCTTCCTGGAAGCGGGGGCCGCCGGGTTCCGAAAAGCGGTGCTGGACGTGCTGGCCGGGCCGAAGCCGGTGCTGGGGGTGGTGCGTCAGGGCCTGGGGGCCTGGCAGGACGCGCCTCTGGGGGAATTGTGGGAAGTGACGAAGGAGAACCGGGACGCCGTTCCCGATCGCCTGCGCCGGCGTTTGGCAGCGCTTCTCCCGGCGGCGTTCCTTTAATTGGAAATGTCTGACTTTCGTAATATTACTTTCGTCACTATATACCTTGCTATTATGACTTTCGGCAGGGGAAAACCTGACCGTCGCCATATTTACCCCTTTAAAGCCCCTTGCTATAATATGCTCAAATCGCGCAATGCGATTTTGTCCCCTTTTGGGCATTTTGTGAAAATTACACGGTCCGCAGTGGAGCAACCGTGAATTTTAAGAAAAAAATGAAAGGGAGAAAAGAAGATGAAAAAAGTGTTAGCCCTCGCCATTGTCGTTCTTCTGTTGACGGCAATGGCGGCCCCCATGGCTCTGGCGGCTGACGGCGTGACTATCGTGCCGAATGCCACCTACCAGGGGGAAACCGTCACCATGACGGCGAACGGGGTGGACGAACTGGTGACCGTATTCGACCTGGCCTCGATCGGCTTTGGCTCCGGCATCGAATACGGCTTCTGGTTCGAGAACTCCGGCTCCTTCAGCTTCGACAAGGACGTGACTCTGATCTTCCAGGGCCAGCCCAAGTTCGAGCTGAAAGCCGGCGAGACCTACAACATTGCCGACGACGGTTACAGCGAAAGCTACCTGCAGCTGGACGACGGCAACATGATCGCCATTCTCGACAAGGCCAATCCCGGCAACTGGGCCAGCCTGACCCCCAGCACCCCCTGGTCTGAGGTCCCGGCCACCATCAACGGTGTTGCCGGCGCTGCCTCTCCCAGCGGCGGCGCTCCCTCCGGCGGCGGCCCCGGCGGCGGCTTCGGCGGCGGTGCTCCTGCGCCTGCTGCCAATATCGAGTCCGGCGCTCCCATCACCGTGTATGTGAGCATTTCTGCCAACGGCGTCCTGGAGATCGCCTCCCAGCCCGTGCAGGTGTCCACCTACTCCGTGCAGGAAGCCCTGAAGGAAGCCCACCGGCAGTATTGCCCCCAGGGTGAGGCCGGCTTCGGCGACGGCATCAATGCCACTTACGGCATGTATATGGTCGACCACATCTGGGGCGTCGAGACCACGCCTTACATCATCCTGAATACTGCTCCTCTCGGCACCATGGCCAACGCTGAGTACACCACTGCGGACACTGCCCCCGTGAAGGCCGGCGACAACATCATCGTCGTGGCCGACGCCGCCGGCGTGACCCCCGCCTGCAGCCTGGAATATGATCCCACCAGCCAGCTCGTCAAGCTCCAGCAGTGGGCCCTCGACTTCACCACCTTCAAGTACACCCCCGGCGCCATTGAGGGCGTCGACATCGTCGACGCGCAGACCGGCACGGTTCTGGGCACCACCAACGCCCTGGGCAACGCCCGTCTGACCAAGCAGCCCACCTGCGGCGTCGTGATGTATCAGGGCGTCGGCGCCGTCCGCGTGAAGGACGACATCGCTCCCTTCGACTGCTTGAAGGATAAGTATGTCGCCCCCGCCCATGACTACTCCGTCTTCGGCGGACCGGACGGCAAGATGCTGCTCCGTCTGCTCATCATCGGCCTTATTATGATCGTGCCTCTGTTCGTCGTCGTTATCTTCGCCCACCGGAAAGAGACCCGGACCGGCGGTATCAAATACGAGGATCTGCGCGGCGAGCTCGGTAAAGAGATCACGCACAAACTGTAAGGAAAGGGGGAGCGAGATAAAATGTATAAGCAGACAATGCAGAAACAGCATTTCGGAGAAGTCGTCAAACGTATATGGAAGATCGCGATGCCTTACTGGGCATACTCCAAAGAACGCTGGGGCAGCCTGGTCCTTCTGGCCGTCAACATCTTCGTCATGGTCTTCCAGACCCGTGTCGGCGTCCGCAGCACCTTGTGGAACCGTGACTGGCTGACCGCTTTCCAGACCTACGACGCCCAGATGTGGAAACAGCAGATCGCCGTCTTCCTCCTCATTGGCGCGGCCAACACCTTTACCTCTCAGCTGAACGCCTACTGCGAAAGCTGGCTGAAGATCCGCTGGCGTCGGTGGATGACCGCTCGTTACGTCAACTACTGGTTGGAGGGCTCCGCCCACTACCGCATGCAGCTGACCGGCAACGAAACGGATAACCCCGACCAGCGTATCGCTGAGGACATCAGCCAGTTCATCAACTACACCTGGCTGTACTCCTTCTCCTTCGTCCGCAACATCATCAACCTGGTTACTTACGCCGCCATGCTGTATGACCTGTCCCTGACCATCCCCCTGATGCTGGGCGGCAAGGACTGGTCCTTCCCCGGCTACTTCGTCGTGATCTCCGTCATCTGGGCTCTTGTAGAGACGGTCATCACCCACGTCTCCGGCAAACAGCTGGCCCGCTTGCAGTACCAGCAACAGATGTACGCCGCTAACTACCGTTTCGCTCTGGTGCGTGTCCGTGAATGCTCCGAGCAGATCGCCCTCCTCCGCGGCGAGGATGTCGAGCATGGCCGCCTGATGCGGATCTTCGGTGACGTCGTGGTCAACGAATTCCGCCTGATGGGCCGGAACCTGTTCTTCGGCATCATCCAGGGCATCCTGCAGTACGCGGACGCCATGGGCTATACCTTCCTCCTCGGCCCCAGCTACTTCTACTACGGCGCCATCTCCAGCTACGGCGTCTTCCAGCAGATCGCTACCGCCTTCCTGAACGTGGTCACCTGCCTCAAGTGGTTCGTCACGAACTACGCGACCTTGGCCATCTTCATCGCGGTTATCGACCGTCTTTACGCCTTCAACAACAACTACAACCGCACCCAGGAGCTCACTCAGAACAGCAAGATCAAGATCGAAGAGGGCGACGAGGACCAGATCGTTATCAAGCATCTGGATGTTGAGCTGCCCACCGGCAAGCTCCAGATCAGCGCCAACGACGTCGTGATCAAGCACGGTGAGAAGGTCCTGGTCAAGGGCCGCACCGGCGCCGGTAAGACCACGGTTTTCCGTGTCATCAGCGGCATCTGGCCCTTCGGCGAAGGCGAAGTCGTCCTGCCCAAGGGCAAGAAGGTCATCGTCCTCCCGCAGAAGCCCTACTTCCCCATCGGCACGCTGGCTGACGCCATCACCTACCCCGAACCCGCCGGCACCTACAGCCGCGAAGACATGGTCAAGGCCCTGCAGCTGGTCGGCATGGCTGACTACGCCGCCCGCCTCGACGAAGAGGGCCACTGGAACATGATCTGCTCCGGCGGTGAGCAGCAGCGTCTGGCCATTGCCCGTGCCCTGCTCTTCAAGCCCGACTACATGTTCTTCGACGAAGCCACCGCCAGCATGGACGAACCCTCCGAGATGGAACTCTACACCATGCTGAGCGAAGAGGCCAAGGACGCCACCATCATCTCCATCGGCCACCGCAGCAGCCTTGCGCAGTTCCACGATCGGACCCTCTTCGCCGAGAAGGAGCCTGACGGACATTACCTGTTCCGTGAGAACTATCATCCCGAAGACGAGGACGAAGACGAGCCCACGCAGCCTGTGCGGTAAGTAAGCTCATCTCATCAGCCGCGAGAGTTTGTGTGTCCTTTCGCGTGTCTGATTTTCCCCTCCCTTTTTTGCAGCGAAAACCCCGGCCGAAAGGTCGGGGTTTTCGTTTACGTCCTTATTCGGCGGAATGCGTCGCGGCTCGCTGGTCGCTCCCCGCTCGTAGATTCCGCCGAAACGTCCTCTCCAAAACGCAGCGCTTTGGCTGCGTTTTGGTTTTGCGGGGATTTATCCAAACTGCGCGCACGGCGCTTCCGGGAAACCCTTGGCCAACCGGGTGATTCCTTGTCCATTTTTCAGTTTTTTCGGTACCTTACTATTGATTTTTGTAAGGTACTTTATTATAATAGAGGAAAAAAGAACAGCGCTCGCTCCGACGGCAATTGGCCGGTTGATGACCGCTCCGGGATCACGGAGCGTCGGGCGGGCGGAAAGGAAGGGATCGTACTATGCCCCCCCCCGGAATGCCCGGCAGAATGGAAGACCAGATGAAGGCTGAGAAGCCGAAAAACTTGCAAGACGTGCCCCGCTACCTGAAAGAAGTGGTAGGCGGCACCGCGGGAAGGCTGCTCTACATCTTCAAGCTGGTGTGGGAAGCCAGAAGAAGTCTCCTGCTGGTCATGCTTTTCATGACCGTCTACAACGGCGTCATGCCCCTGGTGGGCACCCTGATCACGGCCAACCTGCTGGCCAAGGTGGTGCAGAGCTTCTCCGAGCCGGTGAACCTGCTGCCGCCCTTGTGTATGCAATTCGGCTACACATTACTCAACAGCATCGTCACCAACCTCAGCAGCATCATCACCAATATCTCCGGCGAGATCGTCTCCAACCATGTCAAGGTCAAGATCATGACCAAGGCGCGGGAGGTGGACCTGGCCTCCTTCGACATGCCGGACTTTTATGCCCGCCTGGAGAACGCAAGCCGCGAGGCGGGCAGCCGCCCCGTGCAGATCCTCAACTCCGCCTTCAGCCTCATCAGCCATATCATCAGCCTCGTCAGCTATGTGGCCCTGCTCACCCAGCTGTTGAGCCGCCTGGACTGGAAAGCCGACGTCCTCTTTATCCTCTTCGTCGGGCTGAACGTCCTCACCGCCGTGGTGAACTTCCACTTCCGCCGCAAGAACTTCTTCTACATGCGATTCCGCTCCAAGGACCGGCGGCAGATGGACTACTACTCCAACCTCATGACCAACAAGGACGTGGTGAAGGAGATCCGTCTCTTCAACCTGTCGGACCTCTTCATCGGCCGCTACAAGGACATCTTCAAGAATTACTTCGCGGGCATCAAAAAGATCATCTGGTCCCAGGGCGGCTGGCAGATGTTCCTGAGCCTTTGCTCTGCGGGTCTGAATATGTCCCTGTTCTACCTGATCGCCACCAACGTGAAGCTGATCGCGGACTACTCGGCCTACACCGCCTCCCTGAACGCCATTTCCAGCGGCGTGGGCCAGGTCATCCAGCTCTCCTCCCAGCTCTATGAGGGCAGCCTTTTCATCGACAACCTGATCCTCTTCATGAACGAGAAGAAGAACATCGTGCCCTCCCTGCCCCAGC
>JAEEGI010017347.1_pt1 | contig 14777 bp, 7 predicted proteins | sample 8958751 | NCBI WGS metagenome assembly JAEEGI01 (sample SAMN16246545, study PRJNA631951) | gut metagenome | biome: gut microbiome; feature: rumen; material: KS-attached | host: Bos | place: Iran: Karaj | collected 2018-10
TTTATTTAATTCATTTATATATTTGATTATAATTATTTTTTTTATTTATAATTAACGTAAAATAAAATAAAAATTTTTATTATATATTCTAAAAAATTAATAATTAAAAAAATTAAAATATAAATAAATTAATGAATTTTTTTCAAATAATCATATATTATCATAAAATGATTTAAATTTTAATTTTTAAGATAAATTGGATTAAAAATAATCTTGGTCTTATTTTCACTAAGATTTAATAAATCTAATCCTTCAGGATTTAAATTATCTGTTTTTTTTGTAAAAAAATTTAAAAACATTTCTTCAATAGGCTGATCAGAATTTAAAGCTATTAAATAAATCAAATGAGGATTAATTTTACTTCCTTGTTTTAATTCAATTTTTTGAATTTTAAAAAATGAAAAAGGAAGAAACAAATACTCTTCTTCATTAGGAAAATTAGAAAATTGACTAATTAAAACTGTGGATTTCGTATTATTTTGATTAATAATGAGAAGCACTAATTCATCATTAGGATTATATTTGAAAGGAGTAAAACCATCTTTTTTGATTGAAGATGAACTGAATGAAGGATAACAAATTACTTTTCCAACAGATTTTTCATATAATTTAATATCATTTTGGTTAAGATACATTTTTCGATACAAATTTGAATTTTTTTGCTTTGATAGATTTTTTTCTCTATAATCATATAATTTAAATATAAATTTTGCAACATGTGATGATAATATTCGAAATGCATCAAAATTTCCTTCTCTTAAAAATTTATTTAAATATTTATAATAAAAACCTTCATATGTGTAATTATGAATATAAACACTAATATTATTATTTAAAATATTATCATCGTTTTGAAAAATTTCAGTAATATTATTTGGTGCATCTTCAATATTATTTTTGAAATATTCTATAATTTCATTTTTATTTGGAAATAATTGTTTTGCAATATCTAAAAAATAAGGAAATTTTGTTTCGATTAATTGTAAGAATTGTTTTTCATTACATTTTTTTTGTATTAATATTTTATATAATGAATACTTTCTTATAAATTCATAATGGAGTTTTATATATATTCTACAGTAATCTTCAAAAAATATTAAATTTGATGAAGAAATATTTTCCATCTTAATTTCTTTGATATTATATAACTTATTTTGTAATTCACTAAAAATATTATAAATTCCTTTTAATTTAGAATATTGATTCATCAAGGGTAAATATTTTTCAATTTGAAAACAATATATATAAAATTCTCTTATTTCTTTGATATTTGAACAATAATCAAAAACTTTTTTTGCTGCAGAACCAGAACATATTAAAATAAATTCTTTTTTATTATTTATTATTTTTTCACACACAATTTTAAATAATTCAAAATTATGACAACCATAAAAAGTTCCATTTGTATTAATATCAATAAAAGAACAATTATCACTGTTTTCTTCATTATTTTTTAAATGTTCATCATAATATAAGATATTTAAATTATATTTTTTAATTTTGTTATTTTTTTGATAAGATTTTCCATTTTCATTTTTAGAATTAAAAATATTAGCGTTAATTTCATTTACTTTTGAATTGACACTTTCGAAACAACTTTCTTTTTTCACCTTTGAAATATCAAAATCAACAAAATAATTATTATTCTCCTTCGGAATATTACTTTCATAGCTACTTTCTTTATTCATCTTCGAAGAAATACTTTCCACGCAACTTTCATTTACCACCTTTGAAATATCAAAATCAGCAAAAAAATCGTTATTCACCTTCGAAATATTACTTTTGTTATTTTCTTTTGAAGTCGAAGAACTATTCATTTATGAAGTTAGAATAATTAAATTATAATAATTTTTAATAAATTTTTTATATAAATTTTATTAAATAATTATAAAATTATTAATTCTTATTTTTAATAATTATTTTTAATATTATTCTTTATTAATTTTTTATTAATAGTTATTGGATTTATTTAAGTATTTATTTTATCATAAAATTTTTCTTCTATTAGTAACTATCAATAATCCTAACACTAAAATAAGGGCACTGCATTTCATCATAATCTGGTCTAAGAGCAATTTCAAATTTTGTTAGAAAAGTTTCATTATATAAAAAAGTATTATAATTGCATTTGTAAAGCATTCCATTTACATTTTGTTGATTTAATATAAATGAAGTTAAATCTAAAAATATTAAATTTGAGCATTTACTAAACATTAAATTTAAATATTGAGTATTTTCTACATTAAATGAAGATATGTTTAAACCTAATAAATTACTGCAATTATAAAACATCTGTGTCATTGATATGACATTTTTTGTGTCAAAATTTGATAAATCTAATGATAATAAGTGTATGCATGATTGAAACATATTATTCATAAATTTAACTTTTTCAGTTTTAAATGATTCCAAGTCCAATGATCTTAAATCTCTACATTTATGAAACATACCAGACATATCCTCTACATTTTTTGTATTAAAAGAAGATAAATTTATTTCAGTTAAATTTTCACTATTTTTAAACATTCTTGACATATTAGTAACTTTTTCTGTATTAAAATTTGATAAATCTAATTTTCTTACATTATTTACAAAGTAAAACATAAATTTCATATTGACAACTTTTTCCGTATTAAATGAAGATACGTCAATAAAGTTTAAATTATAACAAAAAAAGAATAATCCTTCCATATTCGTTACTTTTTTTGTATCAAAAGAAGATAAATCTAAAAATAATAAATCATTGCAAAACGCAAACATATAGCTCATATCTGTTAGATTATTAGTATCAAAATAAGCCAAATTCAAGCTTAATAATTTATTACATCCATAAAACATTTTAGTCATATTTGTTACATTATTTGTATGAAATTCTGTTAAATTTATATTTCTTAAAGACTTGCAATCATAAAACATAAAGCTCATATCTGTCACATTTCTTGAATTAAATGATGATAAATCAATTTTTTCAATAAAAGAGCAATTTTCAAACATATGGCTACAATTTTTCATTTCTATACTAAAAACTAATTTGATAATATAATTTCCTTCTTTTTGAGGAATAAAATGTTTCATATATTTAGATTCTTCATCATTAATATATAATTTAACATTTGATTCATTTAATTCACTTAAGGGCACTTTTAAATTATTTTCATTTTTTTCTGAATTATATAAAAAATAAATCTTGTTATTTATATAATCTTTATTTATATTAATAGTTATAATAATTTCATTTTTTTTAACAGTATTATATTGAAGATTATAAAATTTATCAATAATTGGTTTTAAAACCATTCCTATATTTATTTTAAAATTTTTATTTTTCCCAACATGAATACCCATTACGCTAAAATTTTGTAAATTAAATATAGGAGCGCCAGATGAACCATCATTAGTTTCACATAAATGAAATATTTTAGTATTATAAAGGTCAATATTTTGTATTATATTATGAGAATAACTTGAATTCCCTCCTTTAGGATAATGAATTATATAAATTGTTTTATTTTCATAATATTTGTTTAAATCATCTTTATAAATATTATTATCTATTTCTAACATATTATTTATATCAAAATTATCTTCATTTTTTATTTCTATTATAGTTGTATCATATTCTTTCTCTTTACTTGTATATGTCATCCTAGAGTTATCTATTGTTATTATTTTTTCCATTTTATCATTAAATATTAATTTTATTTGATTTCCAGGTTTAAGATCTTCTTCATTTATAACATGATTGCATGTCATTAAAACTGGTAATGGATGTAATTTATCTGGAAAAGGTATTATGCATAAAAAGCCAGTTCCTTTCATTCCATTTTCTTTAATAATTTTACAAACATTATTTTCTTTTTGTTCATTTATTAATGCCAATCCTTCAAATGATATGGCATCAGATGTTCCTGGGATTTTTGCTTCTCTATGAATAATATCTCCACAACCCATTGATTTTTATTATATTTTATTTTTTTTAAGATATAAAATTTATTAAATAAAAATTTAAAATCATTTATATTAAGATTTTTTAAATTTTTGAAACTTAAAAATGGGGATTGGGGATTGGGATCCCCAATCCCCAATCCCCAAAACATAATAAAACCTTTATACAATAATTTTAAATCTCCTTTTAAAAAAAAAAATCAATAATAATTAAATGATTAAATAAATTAAATAAAAAAAAATAAAACAAAAAATTTTAAACAATTAATTATTTAATAATAATACATATATATGACAAAATAAAAGCCACTTTCTAAATAAATAATAATCTAACATAAAACATATTTCATAACAGAACAAAAAGCAGAATCAGGTAAAAGACAAACTTTTAAAATAATATAATATTCCAAATTTAACTTTCCTTTATTTTCCAAAACTTGATTTTTAAACTCCTTTTTTTGTTTAAGTAAATATTTTAACTCAAAAAAGCTTCCATAAATAATTTTAATATAATCTTTTTTATAAATAAAATAAACTCCAAAACTATTTAAACAATTAGAATAACTTCCAAAAAAACCTAAAATAATTTTATCATGAAAATTATTATCAAATACAGTAATTTTTTTTTCACCTTCACTTCCACCGCAATTAATTATTTTTTTTTTATTAGTTGCAAATGTTAAATTATTAACTCCTTTTTCTCCAATTCTTATTTGAAAATTTATTAAATTTTCATTTGAATCTAATACTATTTCTTCATATAAATCAGAATTTTTTTCACTTTTAAATTCACCTGTTGTTATTATTGTTCCTTCTATTCTATTTCTATAATATATTTGAATTCCTGTAACTATGTCATTCTTATCTATTTTACCATGAAATATTTTTATTTTTGATATTTTGAAATTGAATATATTATCTTCAAAAAAATCTTTGTCGTCAAATGTTTTTGAATCAAGAAATATATTTCCATAGTTTCCTGTTGATTCTATTGTTATTACATCATTTCCTTCTTCATCTTTTGACTCTTTTAATATTCTTTTTTCCATTTTTTTAATTAAATTTTTTTATTTTTTATTTTGTGTTTAAATTTTATTTGAATTTATAATCTATTTTATTTATTATTTTTTTTAATTTTTGATTTTCATTATATATTATTATGAATTAATTTTAATTTAATAATACTAATTATATAAAAAGAAAAAATTGAAATTATAAAAAAAAATTAATGAAAAAAAATATTAAAAAATGTCATCATTAAACACATCAGAAGTAACAAAACCTTTTTTAAAACTAACAGAATTATCATCATCATTTGCAATGTCAGAGCCAGATACATCTCCTCAAATATTATCGGATTTAGAACCCTTATCTCAAAATTCTAAATATATAAAACGTTATCAAACTCAATTTCCCCTTTATGGAATTACTTTTCAATCATCTCCATCTCCTTTAACATTAGCATTATCAACAAAGGAATTATCTCAAAAGAATAAAATAATAATATTAGAATATCAAGAAGATAAATTTATAGAGAGAATAAAAATAGATTGTGAATTTCCTCCATCTTCAATATTATTTTGTCCAAATATATCAAATAAAGATTTATTAATATCAACAAGTGACTGTCTTCGAATATATAAATATACAGATTTAAAATTAATTCTTCAAAAAGAAATAAAAAGAAATAGTAAAATATATTGTGGTCCATTAACATCATGTGATTGGTCACATATAAATCCATCAGTAGTAGGAGTGTCATCATCAGATACAACATGCACTTTATGGGATATAAGTAAATCAGAAATATTAAGTACTTTAATTGTAGATGATAAAAGTGTTTATGATATAAGTTTAGGTGATGATGATTGTACTTTTATGACTGCTGGTGCTAAAGGAGGAATTAGATTATTTGATATTAGAACTCCTGATACTTGTTCTGTTCTTTTTCATAATGGAAATCCTGTTTCCAGAGTCAAAGGAAATATTATTAATAATAATTTAGTCATTTGTTGTTTTGTAGATCAAAGTAATATTTATGTTTTAGATAAAAGAAAACCTGATAATCCTTATGCTATATTAGAAGGACATTTAAATGTTGTTAATAATGCTATTTGGGCTCCTAAAAGTAATACTAATGTAATTAGTGTGGGAGATGATAAAATGGCGCTTGTTTGGGATATTTATGGAGACGATAAACCCAAGTGTGTAATGGAGTATGAAGCTATTAAATTTATTGAAAATGTTGCTTGGGGAGATGCTACTGATGAATGGGTTGGAATTGTATATGGGGATAATGTTGAACTTTTGAAAATGAAGTAATTCATTTCTCACTTTTCTTTTTTTCTAATTTTTTTCATTAATTATTTTATTATTTATTAATTTAATTAATTATGTGATTTAGTATTTTTTTGGGTTTTTTATTTTTTATATTTTAATTATTTATAAATATTTTTTTATTTCTGATAGGACATCTTCATAATATTTTAATCTTTCATCAGCATCTTTTTGTTTTTTACATACATATATATAATGAGTTTTTTTTTGGATATCTTCATAAAAATTTTTAATATCATAAGCTTCAATATCAAAATCTAAATAATCCCATTGAAGATGTTTTAATCTTTCTTTTGGAGAACCTAAAGAAATTAAAAAATATATTCCATTAGGTTTTAAAACTCTAGTAACTTCTTTAGTTAATTTACTAGCTTCAACTTCTGCATTTTCACCACATAATATTGTATCAAGTAAACCTTTATCAATAACTAAATCAAAGAAATTATTTCCATAATACATTTTTTTAGCATTCATTTGAATAAAAGTTAATTTTGGTCTTTTTCCTTCATTTCTTTGTTTCATTAACTTTATTGCTTCAATAGATATATCTATATTATAATTATTTGTATATCCATCATCATACATTTTTTCACTAAATTCACTGCTTCCACATCCTACATTTAGAATCATTGATGTTTTTGGAATTTTTAAATGATCTATTAAATTTCTTATGTTTGAATAATCTTCTATCCAATCAAATGTATTACCATTGGCATAATAATACCTTTGTTCCCAATAATTTTTTATACTATAATTTAACATTCCCTCACAAATTTACCAAAAAATATATGAAACCATATAAAAATTAAATTAAAAAAATAAATGAATAAAAAAAATAAAAGACTTTTTTATTTATTGTTAAAAATACATTGATTATTATATTTTTTCAATATAAAATATAATAATCATTTTCAATATAATATTTGTAAAAACAATATCTATATTGTCTAATAGTGATCGAAGAGGAAATATTTTATGTATTAAATATATAAAACTTATTATCCTAATTTTAATTATTTCTTTTTCTTATTTTTATTTTTTAAATTTTATTCCCAATTAATTATCTTATTCCAAAAAATGTCAGATTCATCAGAAGAAAACATGAAAAAAAAGATGAAAAAACCTGAATTAAAAAGTTCAGAAAAGACAATAACATCAACTCAAACAATAACAGACCCAAACGGAATATATTCCTTAGATAGTACATTTGAATCAATAGGAGTATGTTCTGAATTATGTGAAACATTAAAAGAAATGGGATATAAGTATCCTACAAAAATTCAAAAAGAAACACTTCCATACGCATTGAATTCCCAAGACATAATAGGATTAGCAGAAACAGGTTCTGGTAAAACAGCTGCTTACGCAATTCCAATAATTCAAAAATTACTTGATTCCCCAAATCATTATTTTTTCGCTTGTGTCATGGCACCAACAAGAGAACTTTGTCTTCAAATAAATTCCATCTTTGAAATTATTGGAAGTTCAATTGGATTAAAAACAAGTGTTTTAGTGGGAGGATTAGATTTAACTTCACAAGCTATTTCTCTTTCTAAAAAACCACATATTGTTATTGGTACTCCTGGAAGAATTGCTGATCATTTAGCTAATACTAAAGGTTTTAATTTAAAACATTTAGAATTTCTTGTTTTTGATGAAGCTGATCGTTTACTTGATTTAGATTTTGAAAAACAAATAAATCAAATTTTAAGTGAAATTCCAAGGGAAAGAACAACATTTTTATTTAGTGCAACAATGACATCAAAAGTACATAAACTTCAAAAAGCCTCATTACAAAATCCAGTAAAGATAGAAATTAATTCAAAATATACAACAGTACAAACATTAATTCAAAATTACATATTTATTCCAGATAAATATAAGGAAACATACTTAGTATATATTTTAAATGAAAACATAGGAAAAACAATAATAGTATTTGTCGAAAAAGTATTAGATTCAATGAACATAACATTTATTCTTCGTTATTTAGGATTTCAAGCAATATCAATAAATGGGAAAATGACTCAATCAAACAGAATAGGAGCTTTAAATAAATTCCGTGAAGGAGAAAGAAATATATTAGTAGCAACAGATGTGGCAAGTCGTGGATTAGATATTCCAAATGTAGATTTAGTTATTAATTATGATTTACCTGCTCAAGGAAAAGATTATATTCATCGTGTTGGAAGAACTGCAAGAGCAGGAAAAAGTGGAAGAAGTATTAGTTTTGTTACTCAATATGATGTTGAAAATATTCAAAGTATTGAACATTTAATTGAAAAAAAAATGATCTTATATGAAACTGATGAAAAAAAAGTTCTTTCTTTATATGAAAAAGTTTTGGAAAGTGTTAGAAATGCTAAAAATGAATTAAAAGATTTAATCAAAAAAACTAAAAGTAATGATAAATATGATACTAAAGTTGATAAGGATTTTGATGAAGGGGATGATTATGATAAATTTATTATGAGGAAAAGAAATAATGATAATGGTAACTTTAGAATGAAGAGTTTTGTGAAGAAAAAAAAGAAGAAATAAAAATTTTTTTAACTTTTTTTTATTCAGGTTTTTATATTGTTTCAAATATTTTTTTAGTGGAATAAAGTTTTTTATTGGATGATATTTATTGTTTTTATTTGCAAAAAATTTATTCTTTTATTTATTTATTGTTTTTTAATAATCTATAGTTAGTTTATATCTTTTAACACTAAAGTAATTTTCTTGTTTATCAATTTCATTTTTAATCTTTACATCAAAATAACCATAAGGTTCATTTAAATCATAAATGTCTTCATTATCATCTAAATAAAAAGGAATATTAATTCGAGAATATTTTTTAAAATCTTTAATTTTATTTTTTCTTCTTTTCCTTAATTCTTCTATTTTTTTTTCTTCTTCGATTTTTTTTTCTTCAGCTAATCTTTTTTCTTCTTCATGAATTTTGTCAACATATTCTTTAACATCTTTATTTTCTTTTTCATTTTCAAAGTCATCATTTTCATTAATATCATCACTTTTTTTGTTGAAATTTTGATTTTCATTTTGATCAACCTCATCAATCCTTACTGGACTACCTTCCATTAATATATTATCATTTTCATCTTGATCAACCTCATCAATCATTACTCCACCACCTTCCATTAATATATTATCATTTTCATTTTGATCAACTTCATCAATCATTACTCCACCACCTTCCATTAATATATTATCATTTTCATTTTGATCAACTTCATCAATCCTTACTGGACTACTTTCCATTAATATATTATCATTTTCATTTTGATCAACTTTATCAATCTTTACTTGATTTTCATTTTGATCAACCTCATCAATCTTTACTGGACTACTTTCCATTAATATATTATCATTTTCATTTTGATCAACCTCATCAATCTTTACTTGACTTCCTTCCATTAATATATTATCATTTTCATTTTGATCGACCTCATCAACCTTTACTTGACTTCCTTCCATTAATTTATTATCATTTTCATTTTGATCAACCTCTTCAATCTTTACTTGACTTCCTTCCATTAATATATTATCATTTTCATTTTGATCGACCTCATCAACCCTTACTTGACTACCTTCCATTAATTTATTATCATTTTCATTTTGATCAACCTCTTCAATACTTACATCTCTGCCTTCCATTAGGAAATTATCATCTTCTGACATTTTTTTTATTTTTTTATTTAAAACTGATTTTAATAATTTTTGAAAAAGTGGATTTAATAATATATTTATTTTTTTTGTATATTTTCATCTAAGAAGATAAAATTATTTACTGAAGACAAATAAATTAAATTTAATTAAATAAGTTAAAAAATAATATAGATAACATTTAGAAAAATCATTAATTATAATTGATATCTCAATAAAAATATTTCAATTTAATAAAGACATAAACTTTAAAAACAATTTCTTTTTCAATCCATTAAATTATATAAAATAAATATTTTTTTGTTAAATTTCACTCTTTCTTCATATTTCTTTCTTTCTTTATTTTTCATTTTTTGAATAATTAAAATTATTTAAAAACAAAAAAAAATAACAAATGTTAAAATTTTTTATAATTATCCTTTTCCTTAAATTTTTTTCTTTTCAATCAATCCACAAAACATTAAAATTAAAAGAAGAAACATCAGGAAAAATAATTGAAGAATTTTCATTTGTTTATTATAAATTAATAATTCCAGAAGATATAAAACCATCAAAGCAAAATTTAATAATAACAATAAGTCAAGATGAATACATAAAAAAATTTTCAGATCCAGATTTATATGTTTCAAAAACAGAAGAAAAACCATCATTTTATTCTTCAACTTGGCGTTCCTCAAAAATAGGAAGTGATATAATTTCTATTAATTCAAAAGAAGTTTATACAAACGAAACTTTTTATATTAGTGTATATTGCGTAAAAAAATGTGACTATATTATAAAAGCATTTTTATCAAAGAATACAGAAATAAAAGATGACGAAATGTATTTTTTTAATATAGATAAGAATAATCCTCTTTCATTAAAAATACACACAAAAAAAGATTATAATGAATTTTCTATATCTTTTATGCCAAATGAGTTTAAACATTTTAAGGTTTTCATAAGTAAAGATCCTAATCCTTCGTCTTCAAATACTTTAAATATTATTCAAAGTTGGATTTATGGATACACATATAGTATGATAAAAGGAGATGATGATTATTGTTCTGATTGTGATTTATATATTTTATTAACTACTGATTATAATGATGTTGAAATTATTTTATTTTCACAATATCAAAATTCAATAATAGAACTTCCTTCACAAATATCTATTTATGATTATGTTAAAGAAGATAAAAGTAGATGTTATGTTTTTGATACAAATTCAGATTTAAAAGATACTATTGTTTTAACTATTCAATTATTCAGTGGAACTGCATTATTACAATTAAATGGTTTTTTATCTAAAGTACCAATGAATTTTTATGATATACCATATGATGATACTACTTATGAAATTACCTCTGAAAAAACAATTATAATAACAGAAAGTGATTTAATTATTTTTCAAAATAAAGCTGCAAAACAAGGTTTTATTAATTATAGAAGATTTAATTTTTGTGTTTTAGGTTATTCTTCTTCTTCATATTCACTTCAAATTGCAAGTGAATCTGAAATTACAGAAGCTCAATATTATAATTATATTATGGCAGGAAAATCAATTACTGGTTTTTTACCTGCGTATAATGTAACATCTTATAAAGTTTATGATTTCTCTATTAATTCTACAATTTCTGTTTATTTAAATGAAATTGAAGGGAATACAAAGATTTATGGCTTTTTTTTTGAAAATTATGAAACTTTTGATATAGAACTTTTAAAGAAATTAATTAAAGACAAAAAAATTATTATGAGTGATAATACTTGGATTGGAAAAACTATTGAAGTTAGTGATAATAATAATATTTGTCATCAAAAAATAAAAGATAGTTCTTCTTTAGAAGATGAAAGGAAAAAATTCAATTGTTTATTATATATTATTGTTTATTGTGAAGGAAACACAAATTGTCTTTTTCATTTAGATACTTACCAAAGTAAGACAAGTCATTTATTAATTCCAAGATTATCAGTATATAATACACTTCCAAAAAGTGAAACTGACTTTTATAAAATAATAAGTGATGATATTAAAGTGGAAGAAATTATAATTGTTTTAAATTCAATATCTGGAAATGCAAATATGGAAGTTTATGTTTATGATCAAGAAGATAATGATTATAAATTTGTTGATTCTTCTAATAATAATGGTGATTTACCTGATGTTCTTTCAATTAAAACATATAATAAAGTAAAAACATTTTCTATTGAAGTAAATGCTAAAACTTTTGTTACTTATAGTTTATATTATTATGTAATCAGAAGTAAAGGAGAAGAAATTACAATTGATGATATTGCTTTAAATATTGATACAGGACAAATTGTTTATGATTATATTGATAATGATAATCCCTATAAAATTTATTCTTATAATGTTGATACTGAATCATCTTCTGATATTATTATTAAAATTACTAGAAGAAGAGGTGATATTAAATTTTATGTTTATCAAGAATTAGAAAGTATAAAATATGAAAACGGAACCTTTAAAAATTATGATTGGGAAAGTGATTTTGATACACAATTAATAATTCAAACAACAGATTCAAAATATTCTCAAAACAATTATTATTATATTGTAGTGACAAGAAAAGATTCTTTTGATTTTTCTGATTTTGAAATTGAAAATTATTATATAAGTATTACTAATCAAATAACTCCTTTATTATTATTTGAAAATATTCAACATTCAACTACTTTATCCTTAGCATATCAATTCCAATCATATTATTATTCAATCAATTCTATTGAAGATATTTCATTTTCAATTTATGCTGATTATGGTTTTATTAATGTTTATATTGATTTTTCAGAATTTAATCTTTTGGATTTATTAATAAAAAGTGATTTTTATTATATGGAAAAAGAAGCAAATTCAATTTTTATAAAAATTCCAAAAAAAGATTTAGAAAAAAATTGTTTGAAAAAAAATAAATGTTTCCTATTTATTTTAATAACATATTCAGGAAATGAAATGAAATATGGAGCTTCATATATGATAAATGGGAAAAAAAAGCAAAATTCAATTACTACATTAGTTCCTGATCAACAATTTAAAGGGTCAATTGATGTAAAAGAAGAACAATATTTCATAATAAGAGAATTAGATTATAGTGATAATAAAGAAAATTATATTTTAAAAATAAAATGTGAAAATGGAGATGTTGAAATATATGCTTATTTAATTGAAATTGATATTGTTAATGTTGTTTTTTTCCCAAATCAATTAAAATATGATTATAAAGGAGAAGAAACAAGTTTTGGAGATGTATTAATAAATATACCAAAAACCGATTATGATAAATGTAAAAATTGCAAATTATTAATTACATTATATGGGATTAATTTAGGCTATACTGGAAATTCAATATTTTATACAATTCAATTTTCATCAGAAGTAGTAACTAGGATAAATAAAGAAGTTCATGTTAAAAATTTTATTTATTCAGGTGAAAATCATTATTATAGAATATATATGACAAAAGAAGATTCTAATTTATATATTTCATTATTTAATGTTGATGGAGATACAGATATTTATGTTAATTACGGTTATTCAATACCAACAAATAAAAAATATCATTGGTTTAGTCATGAACCTACTCATCAATTCATTAATATTGATAAAAATAATCCAGTAATAATTCAATTAGGAAAATATAATATTGAAGGTGATTATACTATTATGATAAGTGGAATTACTAATTCTTCTTATACTTTAGTTGTTTCTGGAAATACAAATGTTATTCCAATTGGAAGTAATATTCCTGGTTCTTGTAAATGTAAAAAAAGTGAAACTTGTGATTTTAAATTTGATTTATTTGATAGTGAAAAAGAATATAGTTTATATAATAATTATTATTATTTAGATCCAAATATTAAAGAATTATCTTATATTTTTACTACTAATTTCTTATATGGATATGGTAATATGTATGCAAAATTATATGATAATCAAGATTATACTTATCTAGATGATATTAGACCAAATAATAAATATTTTGATTTTTCAAATTTGGAATTTAATAAAAGGCAATTTATGAAAATTGATATTGATAAAAAAGATAAAAGAATTAAAGCTGAAAGTTGGATTTATATTTCTATAGAATGTAATGAAGATAGTTTACTTGAAATTAATACTGCAAAATTATTTGAATTTAATTATCATTATTTAGATTTAAGAAGAGAAAACCTATTTTATTTTCCTAAATTAACTGATCAAAATGTTAACTCAATGCCAGTTTTAAGTCATTATTTAATTCATAATAAAAATTTAAATTTTGAAATATATTCTTACAAGGGAAAAGGAAAAATTACTGTGTTTCAAAACTTAACCAAAATAGAAAATGGAAATATAGTTAATCTAGAAAAAAAATTATCAACATATTTAATAAACCTGAAAGAAACTCATTATGGAACAGTACCTTATGATGAAAAAGAAAATTATTATAATTTATATTTTCGAATAGAATCTTTAGAAGATTTTGGATTCCACATTAAATTAAATTATGATCAAACTTGGACTAAAATTAACATTGGGAAAGCAAATTCTTTTAAACTTAATGATTATGATTTTTATGGTTATTTCGATTTATTAGATGAATATCAAGAAGTTGTTTTATCTGTTATGAATAAAAAATTAGATGAAATTTCAATTTTATATGTTAAATATAATCTCTTTGATTCAAGTATTGAAAATTTAGAAGAAAATGAATATAAAATTGATATTCCAAAAGAAGGAAATTATGATTTTAAAGGAGTGACTAATAAATTATTAGGTTCGATAACAATTAAAATTCCCCAATTAGAAAAAAGCAAAAGAGAAAATAAAAAGGTAAGAGTTTTAT
>JAEEGI010017348.1_pt1 | contig 14776 bp, 18 predicted proteins | sample 8958751 | NCBI WGS metagenome assembly JAEEGI01 (sample SAMN16246545, study PRJNA631951) | gut metagenome | biome: gut microbiome; feature: rumen; material: KS-attached | host: Bos | place: Iran: Karaj | collected 2018-10
GCATTTTTTCGCAGGGGAGTGGGCTACGCCGAACGTGGCCGGCCTCGTGCGAAAAAATAGAGGAATTCGCCAGTGTGCGCACTGGCTCATGCACATGCCACCGGCATGTGCAATATCACATTCGAATCTCTCCAACCACTTATGAAAAGGATCCCCCACCGTTGGGTGGGGGATCCTTTTCATGGCGGAGATGGAGAGATTCGAACTCTCGAAGAGCTTTTGACCCTTACACGATTTCCAATCGTGCGCGCTCGACCAACTACGCGACATCTCCGTGTTGTTCAAGAAAACTGTTTGTTCACTTGTCAGCCTGAACAGTATAATATACCTTTCCCATAAAGTCAAGGAATATTTTTCGGATTTGCGAAAAGAATAATCACAAAGAAAAAGCAGACGCAAAGGCCTGGGCGCGGGACGGGAGCAAAGCGCCTCTGTCGCGCCTGTTCGAAGGAGGAACACCCATGACCAACGAGGAATACCGCCGCTACGCGGGCAAGCACATGCCGCGCTCCCATGTGGGGCGCAACTGCCTGGGCGCCTTTCTGGTGGGCGGCGCCATCTGCTGCCTGGGGCAGCTGCTGCTGAACCTGTACGGCGCGCTGGAGCTTCCGGAGAAGGAGGCGGCCACCGCCACGTCCATCACCCTGGTGTTTCTCGGCGCGGCGCTGACGGGGCTTGGCGTGTATGACGACCTGGCGCGGCTGGGCGGCGCGGGGACGCTGGTGCCCATCACGGGCTTTGCCAACTCCGTGGCGGCGCCGGCGCTGGAGTTCAAGACCGAGGGGCTTGTCACCGGCACGGCGGCCAAGATGTTTGTCATCGCGGGGCCGGTGATCGTCTTCGGCGTGGGCAGCAGCGTGATCTACGGGCTGCTGCTGTGCCTGCTGGGAGGCTGAGGAATGAAGAAAAAGAAACGTGAAAAACACGAGCCCCCCGTGCCGGTCATTCTGGACGAGCGGGGAAAAGAACGATCCGACGCCGAGGGCATCCCGGAGAAGGGGGCCCAGGCGCCGGACGGCGTCAGCGGAGACTGGGGATAAGCCCCGGTCTCCGCTGATTTTGTACATAGGATCAGCTCCCGCGGCGTTCGGCGGCGCTTTGCGGCGCGGCCTTCTGCCCTGTCCGCGCCGATTATCCCTGGAGGAAGGCCGCCCTAATATGTGGAGGCTTCGGAGCCGGTCAGCTTCCAGACTCCGCTGCTCTTTCGCAGCGTGAAATCTCCCCGCAGCCGCCAGCTGTGCTTTCCGCCGCCGTAGACCGCAGCGAGGACGCGGCTTTTTGCGGTCATGACAGCGTCGTCGCCGCGGATCGTGACCTCAATGCTGTCGTGCTCGGCGGAATAGTAGTTGAAGGTTCCGCTCTCCAGCCCCCGCAGGAACGCCTCTCTGGACTGCCGGACGCCGGTCATGTGCCGGAGAACGTAATCCTCCGCCATGAGGCCGCGCAGGCCTTCCGCGTCCTTTGCGATCATGTACGCCCAGTATCGCCGGTACAGCTCCCGGATCGCTTCGCGCTCGTCCATGCCTATTCCCTCTGCTCCGCCGGGTCAAGATAGCGGAGGACTTTGGCCGGCACGCCGCCCACTACGGCGTGAGCCGGCACGTCCTTTGTGACCACGGCGCCGGCGGCCACCACGGCGTATTCCCCGATGGTGACGCCGGGGCAGATCGTGACGTTCATGCCCAGCCAGGCGTTCTTTTTGATGTGCACCTTGCCGTAGGTGTAGACGGTATGGCGCCGGTTCATGTCATGATTGATGGTGGCGATCCGAAGCCCCGGCGCGGTCATCACGCCGTCCTCGAACTCGATCCCGCCCGAAGCGGAGAGAATGGCGGAGTGGTTGATAAACACGCCCTTGCCCAGCTTGACCCGGTTGCCGAAATCGCAGATGAACGGCGTGAGGATGCGGACATCGTCCAGCTTCCGGCCGAACAGCTCCTCCAGGTAGCCCACATAGGCGGGATCGTCCGGCATGGCGGCGTTGGCCTTGGCGCAGAGCACCCGGGAGCGCATCATCTCGTCCACCGCTTCCCTGAAATAGGCTTCCCGGTTGTCGGTGGGGCCGCCCTGATCCATCAGCTCGTAGACGTAGCCCTTTTCGTATTCCATGGCGCCCTCCTCACAGCAGACCGTTGGCGGAGAGCCAGCGCTTGACGCTGCCTTCGCAATCCGCCGCTCTGCTGCCGGTGACGGAGAGTCCCGCCTTTACGGTCGCGCCGGGGCAGCTGCGCTTGAGATCCCGCTCGCTGCCGCCCATGCCGCTGCCCTCGTTGGTGCAGAGCGGCAGGATGGTCTTCCCGGTGAAGTCAAAGGCCTCCAGGAAGGTGAACACCGCCATGGGCATCGTGCCCCAGTAGTTGGGGTAGGCCAGAATGATGGTATCGTATGCGTCGATGGACGCCGGCAGGGAGAGAAGCTCCGGCCGTGCTTTGGCGCGGAGATCCCGCTTGGCCTCCTCGATGCAGCTCATATAGACGGGGGAGTAGGGGTTTTTCATCTCGATCTTGAAACTGTCCGCGTCGATCAGCTCCCGCAGTTTGCTGCAGACGATCTCCGTATTGCCGACCTTCACATAGCGCATGGCGCCGCCGAAATAGTTTTCATCCGCCCGGGAGAAGAATGCGATCAAAGTTTTAGCCATTGTTGTACCCTCCAAATTTGTTTTTTGTTGTCCCCATTATATCGCTCAACTATTGCAAAGTCCAATCGAAATACTGTATAATCAATTTAATAATTAAATCAAAAGGAGAGCGCTATGACGACCAAACAGATCGATTACTGCATTGAGCTGGCGCGCACGCTGAACTTCAGCCGGGCGGCGGACAAGCTGTTCGTGAGCCAGCCGACCTTCTCGTATCAGATCCGGCTCCTGGAGGAGGAAGTGGGCTTTCCCATCTTTGAGCGCAGCGGCAGAGGCGCCTCGCTGACGCCGGCGGGAAGTCAGTTCGTGAGCTTTCTTTCCGGCATGCGGGAGGATTTGAAGCGCGCCATCGAGCAGGGGCAGAATTTCAGCGCAAAATACCGGGACAGCATCTCCGTCAGCCTGATGGTGAGGCAGGCGATCTGCTTTCTGCCGGAGGCCATGCGCCTCTTTGCCGAATCCTATCCCGAGGTGCAGATCACGCCGAAGTTCCAGTACGAAAACGGCATGGACGCGTTTCTCAAGAACGAGACGGACCTGCTGTTTTCGCTCAAGGAGCACACCCGGCAGATCCCCGGCATCGCGGTGCACGAGCTGTTTACGAGCCATGTATACCTGATCGCCCGGAGAGACGATCCTCTGGCGGAGAAGAATCGGATCACCGAGAGCGATCTCTATGGCAGAACGCTGATGGTGGGGGGCGGTTCGCCTGCCGCGCTGAAGGCAGTGCAGCACCGGCTGATCGCCACCGGGAAGCTTGCCTATTTCAACAGCGCCGACCACGATACCACCCTGACCAACGTGGCCGCCGGGCGGGGGATCTGCCTGGCCCCGGGCTTCCTGAACGATCACAGCGGGCAGTTCGCCTGGATCCCCTTCGACTGCGAGGAGAGCTTTTCCTGCGTCCTCTGTTCCCACAGGGAGGATAACCGTCCGTCGCTCAAGGCCTTCCTCGGGGTGCTGAAGGAGCTCTACCGGGACGCGGTGGCCTTCCCACTGTGAAAAGCTTCCTGCCGGTATAGGAAAAAGCGGCTGCCCTCTCACCGCACAGCAGCGCAGGGGGACGGGCAACAAAAAGAACTTGTATTTCCGGCGCGTTTTCGGTAAAATATAAAATTGAGTAAAATCGGGATTTCATATCGCATCAGCGCTTACCAGGGGAGACAGCTATGGAAAAACTGAGAAGATTCTTCACAGGCAGTATCCGCGCGAAGATATTCAGCATGCTGCTGATCACCATCGTTCTGGTGATCGCGGCCTATACGGCGGTGTTTTTTTATCAGTCCAACAAAGTGGAGCAGCTGGTGAAGGAGACCTATGAAACACAGAAGCAGATCTATCTCGAAAACGGGCTGGAGGATCAGTACGAAAGCGTTCGCAACGACGCCCTTGACACCTTTCACGAGGAGATGTTCCACGCCCGGAACATCCTGATCCTTCTGGTGGTGCTGATCGTGGCAACGGGACTTGCCTCCGCGTTCTCCGTCGCAAGCCGGATCACCCGCCCCCTGAATACGATAACCCGGCGCGTGGCGTCTTTGGGCATTCGAAACAGACAGTTCGAGATGGAAAAGGTGTACAGAACCGGAGACGAAATCGAGGTTCTCGCGGAATGCTTTGCCAAACAGTCCGCCAGAACCCGCCTGTACATAGACCAGATTAAAAAAGTCACCGCGGAAAAAGAGCGGATCGGAGCGGAGCTGGACATGGCCAGCCGGATCCAGGCCAGCCAGCTGCCCAGACTCTTTCCGCCCTTCCCGGATCGCAAAGAGTTCAGCCTCTACGCCAGTATGACGCCGGCCAAGGAAGTGGGCGGCGACTTTTACGATTTCTTTATGATCGACGACGACCACATGGGCTTTGTCATGGCGGACGTTTCCGGAAAGGGCGTGCCCGCCGCGCTGCTGATGATGGTCTCCCGGGTGCTGATCAAGTCCGGCCTGCAGAACGGAAAAGACCCGGCGGAGACCCTGGCGAGCGTGAATAACCAGCTCTGCGAGGGCAACGAGGCGGACTTTTTCGTGACTGTGTGGTGCGCGGTGCTCGAGATCTCCACCGGCAAGGGGATCGCGGCGAACGCCGGGCACGAGCACCCGGTGCTGCGCAGAGCAGGCGGCGGCTATGAGCTGCAGGTTTACCGGCATTCCATGCCGGTGGGCACCATTAAGGACATCCCGTTTCGGCAGCATGCGTTTCAGCTGAACCCGGGGGACAGCTTTTTTGTGTACACGGACGGGGTTCCGGAGGCGACGAACGAGCAAAAAGAGCTGTTTGGCACCCAGCGCATGCTGGCGGCGCTGAACACAGACCCGGACGCGCTGCCGGAGCAGATCCTTGAAAATGTGACGCAGAGCATCAACAGCTTTGTGGATGGGGCGGAGCAGTTCGATGACATCACCATGCTGAGCTTCCGCTATTTTGGGCCGTCCGGCCCCCTGTCCTGAGGAGAGAGAGCCATGAAAAGGTACACAATCCGGAACGCGCTGAGAGTGATCGGGGACATTTTTATCCCCCTGCTCCCCGGCATTATCACCGCGGGGCTTTGCGGCGGGGTGGCGACGCTCATCGCACAGGCGGTGCCGAATTATGCCGAGCATAACATCTGGGCGTTTATCCATCAGATCCTGACGCTGATCAATACCGCCATGATGACCTTCCTGACCGCCTGGGCAGGCTATCGCGCCACGGAGCGCTTTGGAGGGACGCCTATTCTGGGCGGCATGCTGGGCATGATCACGTCTCTGGACGGCATCAACCAGATCGCCTCCATCATGGGCCTGTATAACAGCGCGGTCCCGCTGGATTCAGTCCTCTGCAGCGGGAAGGGCGGTGTGCTGGCCGTCATTGCGGGGGCGCTTCTGATCGCTTTTGTGGAAAAATCCGTTCGCTCGGTCATGCCGGCGTCCATCGATGTGGTGTTCACGCCGCTGCTCACCATGTTCCTCTGCGTGATCCCCTATATCGTCTTTATCATGCCGCTCTTCGGCTACGCCTCCGGCGGCATCGTGTGGCTTTTCAGCAGAGCCTGCCTGTCCGAAAACGTCTTTATTCGGGCGATCTCAGGCTACTTTGCGGCGGCGGCTTTCCTCCCGCTGGTAGCCGCGGGCATGCACCACGGGCTTGTGGCGCTCTACAGCGTTCAGCTGCAGGAGCTGGGCTTTGTCACGCTCTATCCCGCGCTCGCCATGGCGGGGGCAGGGCAGGTCGGCGCGACCTTCGCCCTCTGGAAAAAGGCCAAGAAGGTCGGGAACAACAATCTCTGTTCCGTGATCTCCGGCGCGCTGCCGGCTGGCCTTCTTGGCGTGGGGGAGCCGCTGATCTACGGCGTCACGCTGCCGCTGGGAAAGCCGTTTCTCACAGCCGGGCTGGGCGCGGGCTTCGGCGGCGCCTTCATCATGGTCACCCAGGTGGCCGCCACAACCTGGGGCCCCTCGGGCTTGCTGGGCGCATTTGTGATGACCGCCGGCCCGGGCGGCTCGCTGCGGAGCGTGCTGCTGTATCTGACCGCCCTGGTCATCAGCTATATCGGAGGCTACCTGATCACAAAGCTCCTGTACCGGGAGGAGGAGCTGCGCTTTGAGACGATTCTTCCGGAGGAACAGGCCGCGGCCCTGCGTTCCGCTTCCTTCAAGCGCCTGAGCAAAAAGAAAGCCCAAAAGATCAAGGCGGGCCAGGCGCTGCTGGTAGGCAGCAGATACGACCAGGCCAGACTTCCGCTGACGGCTCCCGTGGGAGGGGAGACCGTTCCCATGAAGCAGATCCCCGACGTGATGTTCTCTTCGGGTGTGATCGGCAACTGTATCGGCATCATGCCGGAAAACGGCCACATCCTCTCCCCCTGCGAGGGCGTGGTCGCGGAAATTGCCGACACCAACCACGCGCTGACCTTCCGCTCCGCCGAGGGCATGGAGGTTTTGCTGCTGGTGGGCCTGGATACCTTCATCCTGAACGGCGATGGCCTCCGCCCCCTGGTCAAGGAGGGGGAGCGCGTCGCCAGAGGGCAGGCGGTGATGGAGGTCGATCTTCCGCGCATCCAGGAGGCCGGTCTGTCCCCCATCATCATCACGGTCCTGTGCGAATAAAGAGAAAACAGTATCGGAACGCAAAAACCGTCGTTGCTTGTGCATCGGCGGTTTTTGCGTTCCGCGCGCGAATGACCCGAAACGAAAAACGCCTGCGAGCCGACGGAAAGCGCACGCGAGCTGTTCGACGAGGACTGCGAGCCGGTTGAAGAGGAACAATAAAAACGGTCGCAGGCGAAAGCCAGCGACCTACATAGGGACATATTGACTTGTGCCTTTTCTCTGGACCATTATGTTAGATAGTCCCATCGGTTGAGGTAAACATCGTTTATGTCGGAGAAACTGCGAATGGTATTATCGTTGTGAGGTTGACCGTGTTTTCCTGGCGTACTCAGCCATTCCTGATGACTTCTTTTGATGGTTTCTGCAACAATTTTGCTTGGAACGATATGATACTCTGGCACATCCATCTCATTGAGAGATACAAAGAAATAGATGATATTATCCCCTTGGAGATCCTCGTTTTCCTTTGAGAGCGTCCATTTCTTTTGTCTGTATCCTGTCGTTTTTACTTGTATTGCAAACTGCTTGAATGTAGAGCGGTCAATAGCTAGAATGTCAAAATCTTTTACGTTAGACATAGGAACGGCCACAGTAAAACCATGACGTTCCAATTCTCCTGCGACAAAGTACTCGCCGGCGTTTCCGGTGCTAACATTTGTATTGTTAGGCATAGTGCACCTCCGATCTCTATCTAACGAAATTATAGCATGATAAGTCCCAAACCTCAAGGCACACAAAAAACAGGTGGATGTAACTGAAATCCGTTACATCCACCCGATATGGTTGCGGGGGAAGGATTTGAACCAACGACCTCCGGGTTATGAGTTGCCGCTGATCCTTTTCACGTCTTTTTATGGCCTCCGAAAACTCCTGATTTTATGCGGATTTTCGGCGCTGCCCCTCTCGTCGCTTCTGATGGCCTCTGACGATTTGGCGCACGCTTGTGCGCTAAATGTGCGCCAAGAAATCCCTCAATTCCTCCACCCAGAGCGGGAGCTGGCTGCCCTTGACGATCAGCTCGCCGTTGACATACTCTGCAACCTCAACAAAGCCGTTGTAGTTGTCGAAGAAATGGGCCTCATCACAATAGGGCAGCACTTTCGCCACGGCCTCCCAGCGCCCGGCGAAGCGGCGCAACACGTCCTCCTCCCGGATGTTGTGGCCACCGTGGGCCACCCGGTTTTCGATTCGTTGCAGGCACTCCTCAGCGCTGTCAAGGCCGACATAGTAGAGCCGAACCATGTATCCCCGCTCTCTGGCCTCTTGCGCTGTAAGCTCTGTCTTGCGCCCGGAGAGCGTTGTTTCCTGTGTGAAGCTCAAGCCCTTATCCAGACACTCCCGAATCCGCTCCAGCGCGATCTTGCCGCCCAGGATGGCGCTGCCGCCGTTCTGGGCAGTGATTTTATCCACATCGATGATTCGGCCCAGATCATTCATTTGGGCTTTCAGAACGCCCGTCAAGCTGCTCTTGCCGGTTCCGTTGACCCCGCCGATGATGGTATATGTTTTCATGCCCGGGCTCCTTTCTCGCCGCTGCCGGCGTCTGCTGATACGAAACTATAATAAAGTTTAGCATAAGAAAAGAAGCCTGACGATCGAATGACCGTCAGGCTTGTTGTGGTTGCGGGGGAAGGATTTGAACCAACGACCTCCGGGTTATGAGCCCGACGAGCTACCAGCTGCTCTACCCCGCGATATTTTCTTGAGCCTGATTAGAATAGCACAGGAGGCACCTCTTGTCAAGAGGGATTTGAAATTCTTTTTGAATCGCGCAAAAAACATGCAGCGGAAGGGTCAACCCGAGGTACTCCATCGAGGCAAACACCAAACCTACACGAGGTAAATACACGGACGCCAGGTTCCTCTTGCAAAACGTCGCTGCATATGTTACAATATGGAGACAAAAACCCACAAAGACGTTTCAAGGAAGGGGGACGCTTATGAAATGCCCCACTTGCGGTCAAATTTGCCGCACCAATCGAGAGACCTGCGCCCTGTGCGGCACTCCGCTGAAGCAAAAGCGGGGACACGGCGGCCTGATCTTCGCTTTGCTGGTGATCGTTGCCCTGGCACTGGCCGGCCTGGCCGTCTGGCTTCTGCTGCAGCCTGCGGGCAGCGGGGAAACTGAAAAGACCCTTGCTGCCGAACTGCCTGCCGCGGAGACGCCAGCGCCCGCGTTAACGCTCGCGCCTGACGATGACGCGCTGTTTACAGGCGCGACGGAGGTCTACGCCCGGGAGCGCTACACCCTCGCTCTCTGTGCTGACGGAACGGTGAAGCTGGCAGGGCAGAGCGCCTCACCGGAGTTCGGCTTTGACCTCTTCGATTGGCAGGGGATCGTGCAGCTGATCCCGGAGGATTATTTCATCTTCGCCCTGACCCGGGACGGCCGGGTGCGCATGACCGGCGAGGTCAGCGGCTATGAGACCGCGGCTCAGTGGACCGGTGTGCAGCGGCTCTACTATGCCGAAAACGGCTATGGGCTCAACACCCTCCTGGGCCTGACTGCCGACGGCCGCGTCCTGGCCGCTGGGCCTGAGCTGGACTTCGATCCCTCCCAGCTGCAGGACATCGTAAAACTGATCCCCTCCGGGGACATTCTGGCAGTGAACAGCCAGGGACGCGTGACGGTTCTGCCTCGCCTGCGCATGCTGACAGACGCCCAGGGGCTCTACGGCGTGACGGACGTGGCGTTCCATTCGGACTTCGCCTTCTACCTGATGGAGGACGGCAGCATCCGCCCCGGCAGCTCCTACTACAGCTATTACGCCAACAATTTCTTCTACGCCTGGGAGCCTGTGCAGACGCTCCGGGTGGGGGATACGTATCTGCTGGGCTTGACCCGGGACGGCCGGGTGCTGGGTGATCCCTTCCAGTGGAACGAGCCGCTGCCGGATACCACGGAGTGGAGCGGCGTGATCCAGCTGGAGCTGGACAGGGAGCGCAATATTGCCTACGGCGTCACTTCGGAGGGCCGGGTGCTCAGCGCCTCTTCCGGGGAGGAACTTGCCCCGGATCTGAGTGCCTGGGAGAATGTGGCGGAGCTGCAGGTCAAGGGAAGCTATGTGGTTGCCCGCACGGCGGACGGCCGGGTGCTGGTCTACGCCTGGGAGGGCGCTCCGGCAGCCTTTGACACGGCGAACTGGGAGGGCGTTGCCTCCATCAGCCTGGGCGGGAAGCACCTGGCGGCCCTGCGGAACGACGGCTCGGTGCTGGCTACCGGCGACAACAGCTTCGGCCAGTGCGGCGAGGGCGCCTGACCGCACATAAAGAGAAGAAAGCCCCGTAAAACCACGCTTCGACTGCGGTTTTATGGGGCTTTACTGAATATCGGCAAATACAACTGCGTGTTGCTTGACGTGGGAAGAATTAACTGATAAAATAATATACTAATATGGTATAGTCTATGAAAACGGAAGCTGGATCACAATTCAGCGGGCAAAGGAGCGTGCGTGAACATGAAGGAGTGTTTCAAACAGCGTGTGAAGAAAAGTTTCAGGGACTTCATTCTGACTGCTACGCCGCTGTTTCAAGGCTATCTCATCGCGCTTGTGGCCTTTGTCTTCGTTGTACTGCCGGTAGCGTTCATCATCATCAATCTGAAGTGGCTCGGCTGGCTCTGGCTCCCGCTGTTTATCACCTATTGGGCGCTTTTGAGCGTGGTGTACCGGCTGATCATTCTCCATCGGGAAAAGCGGGAGGAGCGTTTCCTCTATGGCGACGAGCTGTATTTCCAGCTCTATCCCCGTGATCGGCGGAGAGAGGAGCGCAAAATGCAGCGCAAGACCAGGAGAGAAGAGAAGCGCGCCCTGCGCTGAGACAAGAGATCGCCCGAGAGAAGGAGGACGAGAGCATGAGAACAAAACGCTTTGTGATCTGCCTGTACGCGGTGCTTCTGCTGCTTGCCGCCTTTCCGGTGCAGGCCCACGCCGTCTTCGGCACCGGCGGAGAAGCCTACCGGGTGCCTACCATTACGGTGCTGGCCTATCACGCGCCGGAGGATCTGGAGATCCGGGTGGAGGTCGTGAAGAAAGGGGAGCGCTTCCCCGCGGACACCCTGCGTACCAGACGGCTCTGGGAGCAGAGCTTTTACCTGTACCGGGAGGACGTGTTCAAGGGCAGCAGCTTCAAGGGCAACGACGCGGACTTCGCCGGGGCGGTGCTGATCTGCACGGCCGGCGGGGAGGAGCACCGGGTGCCCATCACGAAGGACTGTCTGACGGTGGGCGGCCACCAGGACGTGATGACCCTGGACTGCCGGAGCTGGACGCTAAGCCCGGGGCTGCCCTCCTGGCGCGCACCGCTGATGGTGGCGATCCGGGTGCTGCTGGTGCTGATCGTGAAGGCGCTGCTCTTCCTCGTGATGGGCTATCGGGAGGGGCGCAGCTGGCTTTGCGTGCTGGGCGTGACCCTGGCGACCCAGATCCCGATGAATCTGATCCTGAACCACTGGCTCTGGGTGAATGAAACCAACTGGAACTCGATTATTTTCGTGGGCTTGATGTTCATGTGCTGGCTTGCCATCGTGTTTGCGGAGACCATGCTGCTGGCGCTTCTGGTGCAGGAGCAAGACAGGAACCGCACCGGGATCTTTGTGGGGATCAGCACCCCGCTCGGCATCGCCGCCCTGGTGTCTGCGCTGATCTGGCTCCCGGTGTGAGGCGAAAACCCGCCGCTGAACGGAACACGTTGAACAATATTGGCGTCATATAGACAGAAGCCGCCTGACGGAGAGGAGACATCCGCCGAGACGCGGAAACGGACTTCGAGAAATAGGAGGGAACACGTATGAAGACACGTCGCTTTCTGATCGCACTGTATGCCTTTCTGCTGTTGTTTGCCATTTTCCCGGCGGAGGCCTTCGCCTACGGCGCCAGCACCTACCATCCGCCCGCCATCACTGTTGTGACCTATAACGCCCCTGACGATCTGGAGATCCAGATCGAGGTGCAGAAGAACGGGGAGCGCTTTCCTGTGCAGACCGAACGCTCCCGCCGCGCCTGGGAATTGACTTTCCGGCTGTATCGGGAGGGGATCTTCCGCTCCAACACCTTCTGGGGCAATGAGAAGGACTTTGCCGGGGCGGTGCTGATCTGCAGAGCCGGCGGCGAGGAGCACCGGGTGCCCATTCCCCAGGAATACCTGACCCCCGGCGGCAATAAGGACGTCATGACCCTGGACTGCCATAGCTGGACGCTGCGCTCCGGGCTGCCCGCCTGGCGCGGCCCGGTGACTCTGGCGGTGCGGCTGCTGCTGATCCTGGCGGTGAAGGCGCTGCTCTTCCTTGCGATGAACTATAAGCAGCTGCGCAGCTGGCTGTGCTTTTTGGTCGTGAACCTGCTGACCCAGCTTCCGCTGAATCTGAGCCTGTACAACATGATGTGGGTGGACGACATGAACCTGTATTCGGCGATTTTTGTCGGCCTGCTGCTGGCGCTGCTGGCGGAGATCCTGCTGCTGGTGATCCTGGTGCAGGAGAACAGCAAAAACCGCACAGCCACCTACGCCACCACCGCAAATCTCCTCGGCGTGGGCGCCTTTCTGGCGGCGCTGACCTGGCTGCCGGTTTAAGGAGCGATAGAGGACCTATGAGAAACAAACGCTTTCTGATCGCGCTGTACGCTGTGATGCTGCTGCTGGCGATCTTCCCCGTCCGGGCGGAGGCCCTGGCCCGCGGTACCTACCATCCGCCTGCCCTGACCATCGTGGTCTACGGGGCCCCTGCGGATCTGGAACTGCAGGTGGAGATGGAGTATAAAGGGGAGCGTTTCCCTGTGACCATGGAGAAGGAGAAGCGCCTGTGGGAGACCCAGTACCGCCTGTTCCGGGAGGGCTCCTTCCGGAAGACCGCCTGGTTCGGCAGCGACAAGGATTTCAAGGACGCGGTGCTGCTGATCCACAGCGGCGGAGAAGAACGCCGCATCCCCATCTCCCAGGAGCTGCTGACCCCCGGCTCCCAGGAGGAGTATATGACCCTCTATGCCCGCAGCGAAAGCCTGAAGGGCGGCCTGCCCGCCTGGCGCGAGCCGGCGATGTTCTGCCTGCGGATGCTGCTTTTGCTGGCGGTGAAGGGGCTGATCTTTTTCCTGATGGACTATCGGCTGCGGCGCAGCTGGTTGATGCTGTTGGCGGTGGAGCTGCCGGTGCAGGGAATTTTGAACTGGATCATCTCCGGCTGGCTCAACGTGGATCTGGAAAACGCCATGCCGCTCTTCGTGCTGGGACTGCTGCTGGCCTTCCTGGCGGAGCTGGTGGCGCTGATGCTGCTCGTCAATGAGAGGACCCGGAACAAGACCATCTCCTACGCCACCACGGCAAACCTGCTGGGGAGCCTCATGTATTTCGGGATGCTGTCCTACCTGCCGATCTGAAAGGAAAACACAAGAAAATAACAGACTGCAGACAACCCTTCTCCCATGCGGCAAGGCACCGACACGCATGGGGGGATTGTGGGGGATGGGAGTCCCCCCTTCACGTTCAATCTACGCAAGAATGGGAACTTTTTTCGGAAGTTCCCATTCTTGCTCTCAAGCTGTCGACACTTTGTCGACAGCTTGGGGAGCCGGGGGAATACCCGGCTCCTTTTTCATATTGGAGAAAGCCCTGCAGATACGAGTTAACAAAATATACCAAATTTGTTCACAGGATTTTAGCACTCTCAGCTTGACAGTGCTAAAACTGGTGATATAATCATAATCGAACAGAGGAACGAAGATCGAATAGATGACCTCCATCCCCCCTTGCTCAGGTAACAGACAAAATGATTGCAGTATCGAAGGAGGCATGACTTATGTTACCGAGTATTTTTGGAGAGAGTTTGTTTGATGACTGGATGGGCTTCCCGTTCAGAGGCTTTGAATCCGATGTGGATCGCAAGCTGTACGGCAGACATGCGGCGCATGTGATGAAGACGGATCTGAAGGAGCACGACGAAGGCTACGAGCTGAAAGTGGATCTGCCGGGCTTCAAGAAGGATCAGATTGATCTGCAGCTGCAGAATGGTTACCTGACGATCACCGCGTCCAAGGGCCACGAAGAAGAGAACAAGGACAAGAAGGGCAAGATCGTTCATCAGGAACGCTATGAGGGCTCCATGACCAGAAGCTTCTATATCGGTGAGAATGTTAAGGAAGACGACGTCCAGGCCAAGTTTGAGGATGGCGTTCTGACGCTTGATTTCCCGAAGGAGAAGCCGGTGGCGCTTCCGGAGCGTAAGACCATTCAGATCCAAGGATAATCATTGCTACTCCAGCGCCCCGCCAAACGCGGGGCGCTTTTCAATTTAAATGAGATGTTTGAGATGAAAGAGAATTTGATTCTGGTTAATTATAAAGTCGAAAGTGGAGCGTACCAGGCGCTGTCCGAAATGAAGCATGAAACAACCAAGGCTGTATTACTGAAGCGACGTGCACTGTTTCCCAAGCTGTAAACAGCATCATTGCTGAAGCATTCGGCAAGCGGAATTTTCCAGTGCAAAGGCTCTGAAAAACCATCTCATACAGAACCTCAAAAAACCTTTAAGAATGAAAGATTTTTATAAGGTTCTAGTATAAGTCTATGCTTTATAGTAAACTGCTGGCCGTTTTATATATTAGAGTTAACAAATTCTTCACAGAAAAATTAGCACTCGCTCTTGACGAGTGCTAACAATAGTGGTATAACATACTCGCAAGAGGGAAAGTGATCCGGAACTCAGGTTCCGGGTTTCCGCATCTCCCCTTGCGGCATATACCACAGAAACAGCCCTGAACAGCATCCAGGACCGAAAATAAAAGGAGGTTTGACTTATGTTGTACATGCCTGGTATTTTTGGTGAGGATCTGATGGATCGTTGGTTCGACGACATGGACCGTGAATTCGCCCGGATGGAGAAGCCGCTTTACGGTCACAACACGAAGAACCTGATGAAGACGGATGTGCGGGAGCACGATGACGGCTATGAAGTGGATATCGAGCTGCCCGGCTTCCACAAAGATGAAGTTCAGCTCAGCTTGGAGAACGGGTACCTGAACATCACGGCGGCAAAAGGCCTCGACAAGGATGAGAAGGA
>JAEEGI010017349.1_pt1 | contig 14776 bp, 8 predicted proteins | sample 8958751 | NCBI WGS metagenome assembly JAEEGI01 (sample SAMN16246545, study PRJNA631951) | gut metagenome | biome: gut microbiome; feature: rumen; material: KS-attached | host: Bos | place: Iran: Karaj | collected 2018-10
CCCAATCCCCAATCCCCAATCCCCAATCCCCAATCCCCAATCCCCAAAAATAAAATTAAAGTTCCATTTTTAACTTATGAAAAACTTTATGATTTTTTGCATATTAAATAAATTAATTATTTAAACATTTTATTTAAAAATTCTCCACTTTCTGACATTTTAAAACAAAAAAAACAAAATTAATTTTAAATATTTAATAAGAGAAAATCTTTTTTTAAATATTAACGTGTAATAATTAAAATCTTTCAAATAAAATAATAATAATAATTTCAAATTTCATTTAATTATATGTCTGTCACATTGAACCATATAATAAATATAAACAACTATATAATTGCACAATCAATGAATCAATCTCCAATATGTAAATTTAACTTTTTTCTAAAAGAATTGATGGAAATGAATGAATTATACGAAACAAATTTATTATTTGAAAATTACCAAAATTATTATCCAATTCTACCAATATATAATTCATATTTAACAAGTAATCATTTAGAAAATAAAAATTTTACAATATTCAATTCAAATGATATAAATAACAATAATAAACCTAAAGAAAGAAAAATTGAAAATGTTTTAAATGATAAAAAAAATATAAATAAAAAGCCTGAAATAAAAAATAAAAGTAGTCCATCTTCAATAAGTGAAGGGATAAAATTTAAAACAATGATAAAAAACATGGAAAAATTTTACAAGTGCAATTATAAAGATTGTCAAAATATATATAGATCGAAAGAAAATTTAGTTTTGCATTATAAAAATAAACATTTAAAAGAAAAACCATATCATTGTTCTTTTTGCAAAGCTACTTTTTCTCATCGAAATGGAAAAACTTATCACGAGAGAAAAGTACATACTTTAATTTTTCCTCATAAATGTACTTTTCAAAATTGTGATATGAAATTTGCGAGTAAAAGTGCTTTAAATTATCATCTTAAGCACCAACATTAAATAATTTAGAAAAGAAAAACTCTTTATATTAAGGTAAAAAGAGTTGTTTGAAGAAAATAAATATTTAATAGTTATATATATGAATTATTAGTTTTAGTTATTAAATTTTATTTTCTTGAATGGACATTTTTAATATATATATTTTATTTTTTTGCTTGCGTTTGTGGAAAACTAAAAATTTTTTTCTTTGGAGAAAGTTTTGATTGCTATTAATTTAATTATTATATATATTTATATTATTATTTTTAGTTTTTAATTTTTTTTTATAAATGAATAAATTTAATGTTGATTATAACTGTTCTCAAAATATTCCAAAATTAAATTGTCAAAATTATGAATTCGATCCTTGTTGTTCAAATTATTTTTCTACTTCAGGGTCTACTTCTTTTTCAAATACTGAAAGATTAAATTATGATTGTGATTATTATATTAAATGTTGTTGTAGAAGTTCAAATCAAGTGAATAAGTTATGTGAAAATTATACCAATTTAAAAATTGCTCATAAACAATTATTAGAAGATTATCAAAAAGTTAATAATGAAAAAAATTCATATAATATTTATATTCAGCAATTAGAAAATGAATTAGGAAAAAATAAAAATAATGATAACCATCTTAAAATAAATAATCCATATTTAAATCCAATTAAAAATGATCCTAATATTAGATACATTACAATGATTAATCATACTTTTGATAATGTACTTAAACCTTTATCTGATTTATGTAAAAATCCAACTGGAAAATTACAAGGAGGTGTTGAATATTATTATAATAAGCCAGAAAGTTTTGATATAATTTTACATACTTATAAAAATATGTTAAATAATCCTGAAATTCAAAACACTTTTGCAAAAAATTCTGGAAATAAATTATTTAACAGTGCTTTAAGTACTAATTTTGATACAAAAGGTTATAACAATGATAATTTATTTAATCCTTTAAATAGAAATAGAAGTCCAGGTTTAGAGAAAGAATCAAATTATTTTAATAATCAACCAAATTCAGGATATCCTAATAATAATGGATTATTAACGCAAAATAATCAAAATAATTTATTAGATCTAAAAAATAGTCAAGGTAAATATCCTAATGAAATTAATGTTTTAAATTCTGGGTACCCTAATTCACCTTATAATAATCAATATATTCCAAATTTATCACAAGGATTGAATCCTAACGATAATAATTATCCAAATAATAATTTATTAAATCCAAATTTATTTCAAGGGAAATTTCCTAATAATATTCCTTTAAATCCTAATTATTCACAAAGTCCAAATTCTCCCTATAGTACCCAAATAAATCCAAAATATCCTCAAGCACAATATCCAAATAATAATAAAATAAATCCTAATAATCTTACAGGGGAACTTATATATACAAATAATCAATTAGACCCAAATAACCTGAACAAAGGATTACCTTATAATCAATTAATTACTAATAGTTTAAATACGAATTTGCCTTATGGAAATAATCAATTAGTTCCAAATAATACTAAAGGAATATCATATAGTGACAATCAATTAGACCCTAATAATATTAATAATAAGAATTTCCCTTATGGTAATAATCAATTAGCTCCTAATAATATTAATAATAAAAATTTCCCTTATGGTAATAATCAATTAGATCCTAATAATATTAATAATAAAAATTTACCTTATGGTAATAATCAATTAGATCCTAATAATATTAATAACAAGAATTTACCTTATGGTAATAATCAATTAGATCCTAATAATATTAATAACAAGAATTTACCTTATGGTAATAATCAATTAGACCCTAATAATATTAATAACAAGAATTTACCTTATGGTAATAATCAATTAGACCCTAATAATATTCATGGAAATGAATTATCTAGCAATCAATTAGATCCTAAAAATTTACCATTTTCTCAAGATAGATTAGAAATAAATAATTTTAATAAACCATCTCAACCATCTAACAATCAATTAGAACAAAATCTTAATGATAAAAATAAACCATATAATCAGTTTATTCCAAATAATCAAAACAGACAATTTTCTAATCAATTGAACCAAAATAATCCTCAAAATTCATATCCTACAACCCAATTCCCAAATAATAAAAATTTCTTAAATTCAGATTATCCTCAAGAACAAAATCAACCTTATAATGACCAATTAAGTTTAAATTATTCCCCAAATCAAAAGTCACCATTTGATACTCAAAATTCTTTAACAGATCCAAATAAATTTAATGAAAATCCATCATTATTTAATTCACCAACTCAATTCGATAATTCAAATCCTAATTTAATAAATAATATTCCTTATGATAATAAAAATAGTTCACCAAATGAAAAACCATTAAATAAACTTTCTTATCCTGATAAAGATCCAAATAATATATATCAAACATCTCCTTATGAATCACCTTATTTAAATAAAAATAAAACTTCTCCAAATGATAATAATGAAGTTACTGAACCTAATAATAATATTCCATTGAAAGATATTATTAATATGAATGATCCAAATTATCCAAATAAAAATAATTTAAAACCCAATCAAAATAATATTAATCCTTTAGATAATTTAAATAATAAATATGGTCCAAATATAAAAGATCCAAAAAACCCTTTAAACCAAGGAAAAGATGATAAATATCATATTTATCAATCTCCTCAAGATGTTATCGATTCTCAGCCAGACAAAGAAAATCAGGAAAATGAATTACAAAATTTAAGAGATAATTTAAAATTGAAAAATGCATTAGATAAATTAAAAAAGAATAAGAAAAAAAATCCAAAAGATGATTTATTTGATAAAGACCCACTAATGAAGAATAGGAGAAAATTAATAGATAATTTAAATGATGATAATCAATTTCCAATAATAGAAAATATTGAAGGAGGCCAATTCCCAACTGATGGAAATCAATATCCAAACAACAGATTTATTCCAAATAATAATAATTTAATTCCTAATCCAAAACTTAATAATAAACTAAATATAAATGCCGATAATTTATCACCAAATAATATTAGAAGTAAAAGTCCAGATAATAAATTAAATGACCCTAATAATAATATAAATGAATTAAATGATCCAAATAATAAGATAAATGACCCAAATAATTTATTTAATAATAATGTAAATAATCCAAATAATGAAAACGATAAAATAAACTTAAATCCAATAAAACAAGATTTACCGAATAAAAATCTGTTAGATGAAAATAAGAAACCAAATTCTCAAAATCCTATTTTTGAAATAGAAAGCGATGACCCAGGATATGATAAAAAAAATAAAGAAAAAAGGACAAAAAGTTTAGATAATAAAAGAAAAAATGATTTAAAAAACAACAAAAATAAATCATATAGTCCAAATAATTTTCATAGTGAAAGTACTTGTTGGGCTTGTGATGTCCGTTGTTCTGTTTCTTCAACTGGTTATTCTCCTATGACTTTTTCTCCTTATGATGTTACTTTCAAAAGAAAAGATATTACTTATGTTAAACCTAATGTCCAATATGAAGAATATACTAAACATAAAAAAAAGAATAGAGATTATAATGATTAAAGTACTTTATTTTTTTAGTACTTTTTATAAGAATTCTCTTTATTTTTTGTATGAATTTATTTAAAATAATTGATTTTTTTAATAAACAAAAATTGAATATTTCATTATAAAATAAAAAATAAATAAATATTTATATTACTGATATTATTTATTTATCATTAATGTTCGACTTTCTTTTTTTTTGAATATTTTTATTTTGATTTATATTATTTCTATTATTAAAAGAAGATTTATGACTAATAGAATAAATATTTTTATCTCCGATTCTACTTACTAAATTATTATGTTTTAAATCAATTATTTTTTCAAAATATTCTTTCTTTTTATTTTTATTTATAGTTGAATTTAACATTATATTTAATTTATTATTTGATGATAGATTAGATAAATCTTTTATTTTTTTACCAATGCTATTACTTTTAAAATTCATAGGATCTTTTTTTACGTTTCTAGATTTAAAAGAATTTAATTTAGTTATATTTTTCTCATTAAGTTTACTAAATTTCGTTTTTTCTTTAACTAATTTTTCACGGATATTATTATTAATTAAATAGCTAATATTTCTTCTATGTTCAACAAATGTTTTTTTTTTATTTTTAGATAAACTTTTATTATTTTTGATATTACTATTATATTTTTTGACTTTAATACTATACTCCATTGCTCTTTGAGTTTTTGATAAATTTTTATTATTAAGATTATCAATTGATAAATCTACTTCACTTTTTAAACAAGTATTACTTAAAGTACTTTGTTCAATTTCTTGTTGATTATGAAAATTATTTTGATTAGAGTTGATTAATAAAGTTTTATTTTTTAAATCATTTAGATTTTCTTTAATTCTTTTTTTTTCTTTCATATTATTTATCATTGCTATTCGTTGGGTATTATAATTTAAATTTATATTTTTATTTCTTGTTACTGATATTAATTTTTTGTTACACATATTTTTAACTTGACTTAAATCTGGGGTATTTATTTTTTTATTATTATTTTTTATTTTAATGAAATTTCGTTCATTTTCTTTAGAAAAAATTTTATTATGAAAGGAAAAAATTTTTCCAGTTTTAGTTTGATTATAATTTGAATTTATGTTTCTTGTTTGATTAGTTTGTTTATTCTAAAAAAGTTAATAATATTTATATAATTACTTGATCTGGACTTTTTGAACGAGAAAAATCCTTTTTTTGTTTTTTTTCCAAAATATCTAAAATTTTAAATAATTCAATATATTTAAAATGAGCACCATCTTCATAAAATTTTTGTTGATTTGAATCTCCATAATAAATACCCTTATATTCTTCCATTTTTTTTATTTAAATAACGATAATATATTTTTATAAAATATTTTCACTTATATAATATATTTAATATAGTTTTAATTTTAAATGATAATAATGTAGATTATACAAAATCTTGTGTAGGATAAGAATCATACCCTCCTGCATTATAATCATAATATAAAATTTCTCCTTTTTTAATATTTCTCTTAGCAATTAATAAAATATGAACAGAACCATCAATACTTAATCTAATACTATTAACATTTTGTTTCTTTTTTAAATTATTATCATAATTATTAATTCCAGAAATAAATCTTGCTAAATTACCATATTTTTCAGGACAAATAACTAAACTTGTATCAGAACTAGGAGTTCTTATTAATTCCATAATAGAATCATTTTTATCAAAGATTTTTTTTCTAAGTAAATTTACTTCTCCACTATATTCGCATATAATAGTATTCATAGGAATATCATCAATAGCTTTAACAATAAATCTTTGAATTGGATCATCTATTATTTTAATTGGAGCATATTCTCCTTTTCTACTTCTTTCTTTAAATTTATAATATATTGTTTTATTATATTTTGATATTTCTTTTATATTTTGTTCTAACAGAGAATTATTCATTGATTCAGGACAATCTTCATCTAAATATATTAAATCATCATTAAATTTTATATTTTTTGCTTCTAATGCTCGAAATATACTTTTTTTCATTTTTTCTTTTTGCATTGTATTTATTTGTTTTGGTAATCTTATTTTTCCATCTTTTGATTTTAAATTATTTTTTCTTTTTGGCTTTTTGAAAATTTCTTTTGTTATTGTTGTATATATTTCAAAATCTTCTTTTATTGATAAATTTAATTTGTTTTCTTTTTCCTTTTCTTTCTCTCTTTTTTGACCTAAAAATTTTTTTGATTTGAAAAAATCATTTATTTTTGTTGATTGGAAATTTTGGTTTATTATATTTTCACATGATGAACATAATATTTTATTATTTGTTTTTTCTGTATTAAAGCAATTTTGATGAAAATAATTTTTACATTTTTCACATTGACAAATTATATTATTATTTTTAATTTCAATTATTTTATTACATTTAAAACATTTTTTTAAATTTTCTTTAATATTATTTTTTGTCAAAGGAGAATTTAATCTTTTGGAAAATAAATCATTAATTTTTAATTGTTTATAATTTGGAATTACTTTTTTTTCTTCTTCAGAACATCTTGGACAAATTATACTTTCTTTATTTTTTGTAATTTTTTTAATTTTTGGATTTAAACAATAAGAATGATAAGCATCTTGACAATAAATACAAAATAATATTAAATTTTCATTTTTAAAGTCTTTGCAAAAATTACATCTTTTTAACATTTTATTTTTTTCTTTTTCTCCTGATTGAATAAACTTCTTTTCATTACTTATTTTTATACAATGTTCAATATATTCTTTATTTAATTCTTCTTTTGATTTTTTCCTTTTTAAAAAATCATTTGTTGATAAATTATTTCCTAATTTTTTTGTTGATTTAGCTTTTTTTTTATGTAAAACTAATGACATTGGTAAAATTTTTTATTATATTTAAATTATTTTTGTTTATAAAAGAGAGAAAATTTTTAAAAAATTTTATTAAAGTTATAAAAGGACATTTATTCAAATTTAAACTTTTTATTTTTTTTTAAAAATTTAATAAAATATTCAAAAATAAAATATAAGAAATAAAGAAAATCATTTCTTAAAAAAATAAATAAAAAAAATTAAAAAAATAAAAAATTAAAATAAATTAATATGTTTGGTAACGATGGGAATGAAAATGATGAATTTGGAAAAGACATAAAAAACTTTGAATTATTATATTCTCCAAGGACAAAATATTCAAAAGAATTAGAATATGAAGAGCAATTATTTAATGACTTAACATTAAATTTTGATCCAATAACAATAAAAATAATAAAAAAGCATTTTAAAGAAAGATTAGGTTCATTAAATAAAATAGAATTTATTTCAATATTAAAGAATCATTTATTATCATGGCATCAAGAATTACCAAATAGAGAAACAATGTTAATTAAATTATTAGGAAGATTATTTTCAGAAGTAGATTTAAATGATAATGGTGATATGGAATGGGCAGAATTTACAAATTATATTATTCATAATAGTAATGGACAAAATAAACAAAGTAATACAAATAATCCTGCTTATAGATTAAGATTTTATTATCCTACTAAAATAAAAATTGAATTAAATGAAAATAAAGATAATATATCTCATGCTTTTTATATTGAAAAATATAATTTATTAGGTATTGTTCAAGAAGGAAAAAGTGTAATTAATTTTTATGAATGTAAAAAATTTCAAAAATTGAAAAGTAATATTGATTTAAAAGAAATTCAAAAAGAAATTGATGAATTAGAAATAAAAGAATTAGATACTAGAAGTGAAGAATTATTACAAAAAGAATTAAAAGAAAGAGAATTAAAATTAGAAAAGCAAAAAGAAGAAAGAAAAAAATTTTTTGAACCAACAAAAACAATATCAACATTTCAAAGGAATTATGATATGCCTTGGAGGAATTATTCCAAAATTCCAAAAGATAAAAATAATAATAAATTTGGAACAACAACAACAGAAAATTTTTTTACAAATACTTTAACAACATCAAATAATTTTAATTCAAAAAACCAATTTGGAAAAACAGTCCCTTCTTTTTTTCCTTCAATAGAAAATAAAAAAAGAGAAAAAAAAAAAAATGAAGAAAAAACTCCTCCAAAATTAAGAAGAGAATTAGAGAAAATAAAACATGAACAAACATTTACAAAAATAAATAAAAAATTAACAGTAGTTTCAACTTGTTTTATAAATGAATTTGATGTATTATTAATATCAACAACAAATAATAAAATATGTGCTTGGCAATATTTAAACGGTGAATTTAAAAATGTAAATGGAAATAGAGATTTTAGAATAGAAAAAAATTATTTTAAATGTTCTATTTTATCAGCAGATTCACCTCAAAATTCTTTATCTTGGGATTCAGTTCAAAAATACTTATTCACTGGTCAAGGAGATGGAAAAATATTAAAATGGGATTTATCAAAACCAAAAAATTTAGAAAGAGAAGATTTAGATTTTGATAAAGCACATAATAAAAAAGAAGAAGAATTACATAAAATGAATGGATATGATAGAGAAGATGTTGAATTAGAAAAAAAATTTTTTAATAAAAAAAAATCTGGTCCAAGTATTAAAATACCTGGAAAGGAAAATATGGTAAATACTGAATATAAAAGAAGAAATTCTGTTAGTTGTATATTATTATTAGGAAAATTACAATTATTAGCTGCTTCTTATTATAATGGAAATATAATATTATGGGATCCTCTTTTAAAAGATTTTAGAAAATATTATTTTGATCAAGAAACTGGAGTTTATTCTATGAGTTATGATACTACTAAAAATTTATTAATTACTGCAGGCTTTAATCATGATATTTTTATTTATGATCCTTATATTGATAATTCAGCTATATATAAATTAAGTGGACATAATTGGAGTTTAAATTCTATTGTTGCTAATGAAAAAGATTCTGAAATTTTATCTTTAGATATTTTGGGAAATATTAAAATTTGGGATAGTCAAAATTTCCTTTGTTTTCAAACTATTAATTTAAATGAAACTATGGAAATGAAAAAAGGACCTAATGATAATTTAAAAAAAAAGAAATTATCATCTAATTTGAAAATGATTTATTTATCAAAAATTAAAAAATTCCTAATTTATGGTTCCAAAGCAATAATATTTGAAACAGATAAAGCACAAAATCCTGATCTAGCAGATGATCAAATTATATTAGCATGTTATTATGAAAAAATAACAAAAAGAATAATATCATTTTGTTTAAGAAAAATTAAATTTTGGAATATTTTCACAGGAAAATTAAACACAGTATATGAAGATCCAATGAATAATGAAATAACAGCATTGACTATAGATAAAAATATAAAAAGAGCTTTTTTAGGAGATAATACAGGACATATAAAAAATTTTAATATGAAAAATGGTAAATTATTAAAAGAATTAGAACCTCATAATGTAGAAATAAATATGTTAGCACATTCTCTTCAATTAAATATAGTAGTAAGTTGTTCAATAGATAATATAATTAAAATTCATGATGATACAGAATTAACAGAAAGTGAAGTTAAAAAAGAATTATATATTCAAAATGGTCAAATTAAAGCAATTGCAATTTGTGATAAATTTTCTCGTTTAGCAATAGGTTTATCAACAGGAATAATTAGATTTTATGATATAGAACATTTTAGATATGATTCAGATGTTCATTCAGATGATCCAAATAGGAAATTTGGAAATGATGAAGTTACTTGTCTTTCACCTATTGATAATGCAGATATAATATTTTGTGGTCATGCTTCTGGAAAATGCAGATTTATAGTCACTCCACCTTCTCAATTAAAATTCCTTGAAATATTATCTTTTGTTAATATTGATGAGAAAGAAAAAGAAAAAGACAAAGATAAGGAACCAGATCCTTTAGATAATGAAAATAAATATAATATTCCTATTACGTGTGTTGAATATGATTATGAAAATAAATGTATGTTTGTTGCTGATCAAGTTGGTTGTTTAATATGTTATGATATAAGTGAATTATGTGAAATGATTGAATTTGGTGAAAGTAAAAAAAAAGGAGAAAATGATCCTTTAATTACTTTAGAAGTTGTTCAAACTTATAAAAATATAAATGTTCATTTAAAATGGAAAGTTGAAGCTCATAAAGAATCAATTAAACATATTCATCATGTTGAAATAGAACCAAAGATAATAATTACAACTAGTAATGATTTAAAAATTAAAATATTTGATGCAAAAACTGGAGTTTTTAAAGATGAATTAAGACAAATATCTATTAAATATAAACCTATTCCTATTGGAATTAGATATAGAGTTAATGATCCTTTTAAAAGTAAAAGTGAACAAGTTTATGAAGATCATATTATAATGAGAAGTCAATTAGATACTTTAAATAAGGAAAATATGGAAGATATTGAAAATCAACAAAGTAAGTTTAAAATTATTAATTTATTATTTAAATAGTTGGGGAATATTCAAAGAAAATAACTGAATTTAATGCAAAGGAAAAATTATGGCAACAAGTAAAAGGAGTTAAATTAAAACCAAATCAAAGTAATAAATGGGATTTAGAAATAGATGTTGAAAAAGTAAAACAAAAAGAACAAGATGAATTAAATGAAATGATTGATATTGTTAAACAAAAAGAAAATTTAATTAGGCAAACTGAAATGTTAATGCAACAAAAATCAATATATAGTGATACTTATAAACCTCAATTTGTTTCTGAAATGGATGAAGAACAATTAGAAGAATTTTCCAATGTTTTAAGTCAAAAATTACGTCAAGTTAAATTAGCCATTTCAAAAGCTAATTTAGGACAAAATAAATTTAATGCTTTTGAAGAAGAACAAAAAAGAAAAGAACATATGAGTAAAGCTTTTCATGAAATGATTAAAAGTGGTTTAACTGAACAAAAAATTAAAAAACCTGTTGTTAAAAAAGTTATTAAATCTAGATATGCTTTTAATAGAAAAAATTTAAATACCTTAGGTGCTAAAATTAAAAAATATGGTGAAGATTATGAAGAAAAATATAATGAAGCTATGAAAGAAATTGATACTTTAGCAAGAAAAACTAAAATTAAATTTAGAAAAAGTAGTACTAGTAATGCTAAAAAGCATTTATATTTAGATTTTGATGCTAATGATAATGTTATTTAATATTTGAGAAATTGGTTTAGTAATTAAATACTATATTTTTTTTATGAAAATATTTTTTTGAAGTTTTTTATGTTTTGATTAATTTATTGATATATATAATAATAATTTTAATTAAATAAAATTTAAATAAATTAAAGATTAAAAATGAAATTTTTAATCAATGTTTCTAAAAAATTGTTTATTTTGATTGTTCATTAAATAAAAAATAATATATCATTATACTCTTCAATAACACCAATACTTTAAATTGAAATAAATTTTAATTTTAATAATTATGTTTTATTAAAAATGAATCAATATATTCATAATATTAATAAAGAATTTATGAGAAAAAAATAAATCTAATAAACTTAAGTTTTATATATAATATGTTTCTTTTATTTTAAATATTTTTTCTTTATTCAAGATAATACAAATTATAAAATCAATACTACTATATATTATATTGATAATTGCTCTTTTAATATTCGAATATTTTATTTATTTTTTAAGCTGGAGATACAAAATAAATATTATTTAAATTATTCTTTGTATTAAATGTTTGATAAAAAAGAAGAAGATATTATGTTTTACATAATATTATTGTATTTGAAAGAAATAAAGGAAGATTTCTTTTAATGAAAACACTTTTATGATGTGAATGATATTATTATTTGATTGCTTTAAACTATATCAAGTTAATGTATTGTTGATGGAATTTGTCTATTTGAAAATTTATATTACTTTAATTTACATTTATTAAATATAATTTTATGATAAAGAAATAAAAAATATGATTTGTTTAAAAAATATAAATTTATGAAATAAAATAAAAATATAAATCATTTAAAAATTTAAATTTTAATCGTTTTTTAATATATTTAAAAACTTTCTCTTATTTTTTCATAGAAACTTTAAAGAACTTCTTCATACATAGAAGTATCATTATTAGTATCAGTTTGAAATTGAATTTTTCCTAAATCAGATTCCAAAGTATATTTTAAAAGAGAATGATTTAAAATATTAATTTTCATATCCATAGAAATATTTTCATTTTGTAAATTTTGAATAGCTTGTTTGGTATTACCCAAAGCAGATGTATCAGAAATTTTTTGTGAAAGAATGTCATATTTATCATTAGCTTTATTAATTTTATCTTTTATATCATCTAATTCAATTTTCATAGCTTCAACAGTTTCATTTAATTCTTTATATTCATCAAATTGATTATTTCCAGCTGCATGTTTATCTTTATAAGAAGAAATAATATTTTGATGATTTTTAGATAAGACTTCTTCTTTTTTAGTTATTTTTTCTAAACTTTTGTCAATTTCAGAAGATAAATTTTCTAAAACTGCTCTTGACTCAGGAATTTGTTTATTAAATTTTTCTTCATTATCTTTAATAGTTTGAATATGATTTCTCCATTCATTACTTCCTACACTTTTTAAATTATTATAGTCTAATTTTAATTTAGAAGATACTTTTTCTAATTCTCTTTGCCATTCTTCTTGAGAAGTTCCACTATATAATATATTATTACCATCATCTTCTCTTTTTTCTTTTTTTCCTTTTTCTTCTTTATTTTCTCCATTATCTAAATTATCTCCATAATCAATTTCATTATTAATTAAATCTGGAGCTTCATCTTCAATTTCAGGAGCATTATTTGCATTAGAAGTCTTTTTTTCTTCAAAATTAGGTTTTTTAAAAGCAAATTTTTTATTTTGTAAAGCTCTATCAACTAATAATAATAATATAGTACAAATTGGAACACCGAAACCAGTTCTAACTTGATTTGGTGCTATATCACAATTAATTCCAATATTTTTCATTTCTGTTATTAAATTTGTTGCCATTGTTACTGGATCATCATATTTTTGATCTCCTGACATTTTACCTCCACATAAATTTAATAACCAACTTGATAATGCTGTGAAATATACATTTTGTTCTCCTCCATTTTTACTCTTTCTAACAAAAAAATCTTTTGTTAATGGCTTGTGACCTCTATTTTAAAAAAATTTCTTATTTTATTATATATATTGTTATTTTATATATATAATAGAATAATTAATTTGTTATATATATTTTATTTACTTTGTTCTTGAAAATCCTGCTTCGTAATTTAGGAGTTTTAATTTTTCTACTAATTCTGAATTCATTAAACTTGCATCGTTTTCATTTGGCTGTGATGAAGGGGCTTCTGCTGCTTCTGACATTTATATTTATTTATATTTTAATTTTGGGTTTTAAAGGGGATTGTATATATTTTTTTTAAAAGTGGTTTTTTAATAAGTTATTTTTTTAAAATCATTGAATTGAAAAAAAATAATTTTTGTTTAAAAATATTATTTTATTTGAATTATAACTTTAATATATATATCTAATATTATTCAAATAGATTTAAATTATTTCATATTGGTTAAAAACCTTTCAATATGAAATTTCCTTAAAAAATTTTATTTTTTAATTTATACATTTTTTTAAATATCAATTAAAATTTACTTTTAAATCGTTCTTATTATATATTTTTTACAAACTTTTAATCTTTTTTTTCATATTGATAAATTATAAATAAATAAAAATTTAATTAATTAATACATAAAAAATGATACGAAATTTTAATTTTAAATTTTTCATTTTTTTTCTGTAAATTTCTTTATTAAATAAGGTTGAATAAAGTTTAAAGTTTCAATAGAATTATCAGTTTTTAAATAAGGAGGTTCAGTATCACTTAATATATTTATTTTACTAAAGTCTTTATTAGAAGAACTACCTTTTTTTTCATCTACTTTTTGTTGTTCAGCATCAATTTTAATATTAATTTTTTTTTTAGATCTAGTAAAATTACTAAAATTATTTTTTTTACTAAAATTAATTGTAGTCATTAAAAAATTATTATAATTTCCAAGAGATAAACTATCATAATTAGAAAATACATTACTAATAATACTTTTTTTTTTATGATGAGGTTGGATATTATTAAGTAAATTTCTAATTTGTTCTAAAACTTCATCAAATTTTTTTGAGGTAGCAGCTTCTAAACCATATAAGTGATTTTCATTTTTTTCAATTTGAGAAGTTAAATCTGAAATTTTTTTATTAAACTTTTCTATTATTTCTACATTGTTATTATTTATATTATTATTATTTATATTATTATTATTAAACAAT
>JAEEGI010017354.1_pt1 | contig 14774 bp, 14 predicted proteins | sample 8958751 | NCBI WGS metagenome assembly JAEEGI01 (sample SAMN16246545, study PRJNA631951) | gut metagenome | biome: gut microbiome; feature: rumen; material: KS-attached | host: Bos | place: Iran: Karaj | collected 2018-10
AGCCGTGCTGGCACTTTCCGTACGAGATGACCAGCCCTTTGTCGCACCCAACGATGTCTCACTGAGACAGGCAGATGAGGCGAATGCGGAGCGGCCGGGTGCAGCCCGTCCGTTTGCCATCTTTGCAGATGAGAAGCTGGTAGGCTTCTGCATGTTCTCGTTTGACCCTAAGAATGAAGACGTTTCAGAACGGTACTGGCTATGGCGATTCATGATCGATAAAAGCGAGCAGGATAAGGGTTACGGTCAGGCAGCACTCCAGGAGATCCTCCGTTATTTCAAAACGAATGGCGCGGACAGGATCTACTTGTCTACCGAGCCGGAGAATGAGCGGGGTCTGCATATTTACCACAAAGCTGGCTTTTGCGAGACTGGTGTCATTGGTTATGACGAAGCAGTTCTCATGCGGATGCTCAAAGGTCCGAACAGGACGGTCAGGACATATCACGATACCGATGTGGAGCAGCTGCTGAAGATCAGTGGAAAACGCGGGTACGGCGTGAGTATAGCGATCGGAGACGGAGAGGATATGGAAACATACTGCTCCGGCAGCGGACGCTTCGGAGAGGACTGCCCGGTGAACCCGGATATGCTTTTCCAGGCAGCATCCATCAGTAAGCCTATGTTCGCGATGACATTGCTGCGCTATGTGGATAAAGGAATCATCGACCTGGATGCGGATATCTCCGGTGTTGTTTCAGACTTTGCCAAAGGTCCGTTGACCTTCTCCGCACTGCTCAGCCATACAGCGGGCTTTAATATTCATGGCTTCCCGGGCTATCGGGCAGATGCGCCGCTGCTGACACTGGAGGATGTGCTCTCCGGACGTGGCAATACTCCGAGACTGCGCAGGATCAGGCCTTATGGGAAACAGCACATGTATTCCGGCGGCGGCATTACTCTTGCTGAACTGGCATTCACACGCCTTGCGGGAATGAGCCTGCGGGACGCATTCCAAAAGGAGATAGCGGAGCCATTGGGCCTGAAACGAACCGGCTATTTCCAGCCGCTGGACGAGGATCTGGTGACCAACGCTGCCTTCGGAGGGCGGCTTGCATACCGGGAAGATCCCAAGCACGGCTATCATTATTATCCGGAGCATGCAGCTGCAGGTATGTGGACGACGCCAAGTGAGCTTGTGAAGCTGGGCGTTGCTCTTTCGAAAAGTGTTCGAGAGGGCGGTTTGCTCAAAAAGGAGACTGCACAGCGCATGGTGACGCCGGTCATGGACGGTTATGGCCTCTGTATTGGGCAAGATGACCATATCCCGGATCAGGTCGGCCATACTGGCGGCAATGAATGCTTTATCTCCTATTGGACACTCTCACTGAAAGAGGACCTTTGCGCGGCTGCGATGTTTAACGGGTCCAACCGGATTAATGAAATCGTCTGTGATCCGCTGTTCAGTTTCGTTGATAAAATGATCGAGAAAGAGAAAGAGCAGGAATAATAATAGAGTAGTACTTACCCTGTAATAAGACGCTCCCCCTGAAACTGACACTGGGAAAAAACAGTGAGTTTCAGGGGGAGTAATAATTTGGGGATTCCTGCTTTAGTTTTCGAGAAGCATGCGATCATTATCCAACGCGCGTCCGCTGGCCTGACGGAATTTATCTGTCAGGTCTTTTACGGTCAGTCCGGCACGTTCCTCGCCTGTTACATCATAAATGATCCGGCCACGGTCCATCATCAGCGTGCGGTTGCCAAGATCCAGGGCAGACTGCATGTTATGAGTGATCATGAGACAGGTGATGTGTCCTTCTTCAACGATGCTGCGGGTCAGGGTCAGGACTTTTTCCGCTGTGCCGGGATCGAGCGCAGCAGTGTGTTCATCCAGAAGGAGCAGTTTAGGCGTATTATAGGTGGCCATCAGCAGAGTCAGCGCCTGACGCTGACCACCAGAGAGCAGGCCGACAGGCTGGCGCATCCGGTCTTCAAGCCCCATGCCCAGGAGACTGAGACGCTCGCGGAAAGCTCGGCGGTCGGCAGCCGTGATATGGGAGAACCAGCCGCCGCGGCCGGCGGCAAGTGCCAGGTTTTCTTCAATGCTCATGTCCGGTGCACTTCCGCGCATTGGATCCTGAAACAGACGTCCGATCATGCGTGCTCGTTTGTGCTCAGGGAGCATTGTAATATTCCTGCCGTCCAGGAAGATGGCGCCTTCATCGGTGAAAAAGCTTCCACAGATCGCATTGAACAGTGTGGATTTACCGGCACCGTTAGCGCCGATGATGCTGATGAAATCACCTGCTTTAACGTGAAGGTTCACGCGGTCAAGTGCCAGACGTGCATCCGGTGTGCCGGGATGGAAAGTCTTGCTGATATTCTGAAGTTTAAGCATCAGCTCGCCTCCTCTCCGCGGGCAGCGCAGCGACGGCGGCGCAGCAAACCCAGCTGTGTCTTCAGGTAAGGACCTGAAATAGCGAGGATCACGATGATGGCGGAAACGGCTTTCAGCATGAATGCAGGCATGTGCAGCCGCAGCGCCAGCGCATAGACCAGGCGGAAAATGAAGGCGCCGAGGACTGCACCGATAGCGCGCAGCGGAATGCTTTTGTTGCGGCCAAAGAAGACGCCGCCAATCAGCAGCGAAGCCAGAGAGACTGTAAGCACACCGCTGCTGGCCATGTTGATATCAAACGATTTCTGCTGCTGTGCCATCAGGCATCCGGACAGTGCGGTGAATGAATTGGATACACACAGGCCGACAGTTGTGGTGAAGATCGGGTTGATGGAAGAGGAGCGCACCATGTCAGCATTACTGCCGGTCGCACGAATGGATAATCCCAGACGTGTGCGCAGGAACAGGCTCAGGAACACGATGATCAGCACAACGACAATCAGCAGCACGATCAGTTTATACTGGTCACCTAGTACGGTGCCTTTGAAACCTTCCTTGGCAATAGTGAAGACAGTTGTTGTCTTGTTGAGCGAGAGCTGTGCCTTATTGCCGGTCAGCAGCAGATTGACAGAATACAGGGCTGTGTTGACGACGATACCGGCAAGCAGACTCTGAACGCCCATGCGTGTCTGCAGTACAGCAGTCACACCACCGCTGATCACGCCTGCCAACATTGCTGCAGGGAGTGACAGCCAGGGATGACCGGAAAGAGCAACAAGCGTACCGACGGCCGCACCCAATGTGTAACAGCCGTCGGTGGACAGGTCGCATACATTCAACATGGAATAACTGAGAAACAAGGCCAGTACCGTCAGTGAACTGATCAGGCCCAGTTCCAGTGATGTCTGCATGAGGGATAGGATTTTGTCAAGACTCATAAAGCGCTCCGAAAAGTTTTATTAAGGGAACTTCGGCAGGAGGACAGCCTCCTGCCGCAAGGTGTGTCAGTTGGCAAAGCTGTCACCGGTCTCGATGGATTCTACTTTTGTGCAGAAGGGCCCGAACGCTGCAGCGATGTTTTCATAGGTGATTCCCAGTGCTTCGCAGACGTCGGTGTTGACGGTTGCTTTGCCGTTATCAAACGTGCGGACAGGAAGTTCTGCAGGCGAAACACCCGCAATCAGGATTTCTTCAGCATACAGAGCAGTGGCACGGCCGAGCTCGGCGTAATCCACGCCGTAACCGACGAAGGCGCCAACAAGAGCGAAGGAATCAGCTCCGGCAAAGTGTGCGATGCCTGCTTCAGCCAGCGCTTCAGAAATCGCGGGCTCAGCAACCTGGATCGTATTGTCGGTGGGGGTGAATACGGCATCCACACCATCCTGAATCAGCGCGTCAACAGCCAGCTGAACTTCCGGAGTATTGGTGCCGGGATACTCGAAGTAGCTGACGCCCTTGCTGTCCAGCAGTGCTTTTGCATCTGCAATAGGCAGCGTGGAAGCATCCTCGGAAGGATTGTACAGCAGTGCGATCTTCTGGGCTTCAGGCTTATAGGTGAAAATCAGGTCAAAGATAGCATTGGTGTTCAGAGCATCGGAAGAACCTGTTACGTTTCCGCCAGGTACTTCCATGCTTTCCACCAGCTGAGATCCAACAGGATCGGAAACAGCTGCAAAGACCACGGGAATACCATTGTCTTCGGTAGCGGTCAACATAGCCTTGGCAACCGGTGTAGCGATACCGAACATCAGATCAACTTCATCAGTGATGAAATCGGCAATAATCTGGTCGAGTACGGTGAAATCGAGGTTGCAGTTTTCGTAACGGATATCAAAAGAGACCTGGTATTTATCCTCGAGTTCATGCAGACCGGCAACAATGTTTTCATAGATCTGGATCAGAGAAGGATCATCCACCAGATTGGCGATGCCGATCTTGTAAGAGGTCTTGCCTTCAGCGCAAGCGAAGGAAACAGCGGATACCATAAGGATCAGAGAAAGAACGATTGCAAACAGCTTTTTCATGGGGATACCTTCCTTTCATTTTTTCGATTGTTGATTTTTGAAATTAAAAACGCCTCGGTGTACGGATTACGTACACTGAGGCGGGATTTCCGCGGTGCCACTCAGTTTCGCCTATAAAAGGCGCGCTCTGTTTCGCATACACATGATATGCGCCGCGCTGATAACGGGTACGGTCCCCGTCGGCTGCTACTTACGCTTCCGCGCTTTCGGCCGCCCTCGGAAGTCCATTCGTTCGTTCCGCATGCCTGCCGCATTCCCACCATCAGCGGCTCTCTGTGAGGGTCGAGAACGAATTACTCGTCTTCGTCAAAGGTTTATGAATGTGCTTTTAAATTATCATGCCGTCCTGATGCTGTCAATAGAGGGAGAATGAAAAACATTCAAAAAACATTTTACTGTGAAGGTTGACCGCCCAGTCGTGTCTTGACCCGATCAAGCAGATCTATGAACCGGCAGTCCAGCTGCGACAGTGTATAGGCAGTCGAATAGATGAGGACATCATGAAAGTGCAGGCCGCTTTCGGGACATGAACGCTGGACGAGATCATAGCGCTGCAGGATAGATTCCGCCTCAGGAGAGGCCCAAGTATATGCATCTTGGACATGGCTGAGAAGTTCTAACTGCGTCAGACGATCAAAGACTACGAGGTGCGTCGTATCCGTTTCTTCGCGCCGCGGCGGCTGATACGGGAGAGATGTATCGCCGTAAACTATTTCCGAATAGGATGCAAGCTCTTCAGGGGCGATGGTTTCATGAGCTGCAAGCGGATGATTGCATGAGGTCAGCAGCAAAGCATCATATTCCCGGACAGGCTGCCACATGAGCCCTTTCTCGCGCAGATAATCGACGAAGATTTCCTCCTGGGAAGCCGCCCAGCTGATCACCGCCAGCTGGAACTGACCGTCCTCTACCTCATTGATAGCCTGAAGAGGTCCGGCTTCCTTGATACGAATATCCATAGCTCTGTCTTTGTCGAGGGAATCAATCAGAAGCGAGAAGCACGCAGAAACATATCCGCTGTGCGGCATGATAAGACTGAAACGCTGGACGGTATCGTCATGATTCTCTTTGAGTGCTTCCATTTTGCGTACTTGGGCAAGTACGGCACGGGCATAGACAAGGAACTCGCGTCCGCGGGGGGTAGGGAAGACTCCTCTTGAGGTGCGTGAAAAAATGGCAAACCCCAAGGTATCCTCGAGCTCTTTGATGGCTTTGCTCAGATTGGGCTGTGCCATGTACAGGTTTTCAGCTGCCTGTGTAATGGAACCGCAGCGTTCGACTTCGACGGCATAAGCAAAATGCAGAGTGTTCATAGGCAAATTCTCTCTTTCCGTATTTGCATATTCGACGGCAAGACTTGGATTCCTTTTTCTTAAGAATCCTTTGCCATATCTTGTCATTCTGCGTGACCCGTGATATTATCGCAACGAAGTGTTTTTTGGAGGAAGCTATGGGCGCATTCGTTTTTGTTCTGGAGATGATTGGTACGGTGGCTTTTGCCGCCAGCGGTGCTCTGCTTGCTATCCGGAAAAAGATGGATATCTTCGGCGTGTGTATGCTGGCGTTGATCACTTCTGTAGGTGGCGGTATTATTCGCGACCTGCTGCTTGGCGCCACACCACCCTCAACATTTCGAAATCCGATTTATGCAATTACAGCTGCGGTCGTTTCAGTCATTATCTTTATTCGGCCTGTACGTTACTATTTGACAGGCAATCATATGGCATATCAGACGGGCATGCTGGTGATGGATTCACTTGGACTGGCTGTATTCAGCGTGGTTGGCGTCAGCATTGCCTATACAGCCCGACCCGAAGCAGGAACTTTCCTGATTGTGTTTGTTGGTGTGCTCAGCGGTGTCGGCGGCGGCGTACTCCGTGATGTGCTTGCAGGGGAAACACCTTATATCTTTGTTAAGGATATCTATGCCTGCGCATCGTTGGCAGGCACATTGCTTTGCGCGGTATTGTGGAAACCGCTTGGCCAGGTCTACGCCATGCTGATCGGTGCGATTACTATTACTGCGATTCGTCTTCTATCTGCCACATTTAAATGGAATTTGCCGCGTGCAGACTGATGATAACCACATTATGACATTTTTTGAATAATTTTTGATTCATAATATCCACATTGGAGAAAACATGGAAAAGGAATGGGAAAAACGATTCGCAGAGCTTTTTGCCCGCTATGATGCGCGTCAGATCTGGATGTTCACGAGCTTTCTGGATCTCGCTGCGCAGGATGCGCTAATGCGGTCACTGCCGTCTCTGCCACGTGTTCCGTACACATTGTATGGTGGAGCAGATGGATGCGAACGGGTAATGTTGCGGCTGGGAAGTGCAGAAGAATGCGGATACGAGCAACCTTTTCCCATTGCGTGTATCCAGATAAGGCCGGCGAGTCTTCGCTTTGCTGAGCATCTTACGCACCGTGATGTGCTTGGTGCACTGATGAGCCTGGGATTCGAAAGAGAATTATTGGGCGATATTATAGTGCGGGAAGAGAGCTCTTATCTGTTTTGCATAGAGCGCATTGCTCAATTTGTTACGGACAGTCTTACACAGATCCGCCATACCGATGTGCGGTGCTCTGTGCTTGAACAGCTGCCTCAGGGGGAACTGTTTCACCTCCAACGGATGGTTGTGCAGCTTGCTTCAGTGCGTATTGACGCGTTGATCGCGCATGTTTTCAAACTGTCCCGCACACAGGCCCAAACGCTGATCACCGCAGGCCGTGTGTTTGTAAATGGGAGAGTATGTCTGGATCATGGATACACGCCGAAAGCAGATGAAGTGTTATCAGTGCGCGGACATGGCCGGATGAGGTATATTGGTGTGGAAAGTATGAGCAAAAAAGGGAAATCAAACACAGCGGTTGCGTTATACATATGACGAGAAACGCCAATAATGAAAAAGCTCTCAGCGCGCGCTGAGAGCTTTTTGTGCAAACTGGATCTTACTTGGCGTATTCTTCAAGCTTGGTGAAGAGATCGCCGAACAAAGCTTCGGCCTGTTTGAGAACAGGTGCAGCAAGAGGATTCTCGCGGGCTTCCTTGATCTTGCCGGCAATACCGGACAGAAGATCGGCAGCCTCACCGGCTTCAGCCTGGAGAGCTTCAAGAGCAGTGGCGGCTTCGGCTTTGGCAGTTTCTACAGCAGCAGCGGCTTCGGCTTTGGCAGCTTCCACAGCAGTAGCAGCTTCGGCCTTGGCAGCTTCCACAGCAGTAGCGGCTTCAGCTTTAACGGCTTCAAGGGCAGCGGCAGCCTGATCAGCAGCTTCTTTACCGGCAGCCTCGAGCTCGCCGACTTTGGCGGTCAGGGCATCCTTGTCAGCAACAGCGGCAGCCAGTTCATCGGCCTTGGCGGCAGCTTCAGCTTTCAGACCTTCGATTTCAGCAGCAGCCTTATCGGCAGCTTCCTTGGCAGCGGCTTCGATCTCGCCGATCTTCGCAGTCAGGGCATCCTTATCAGCGGCAGCGGCAGCCAGTTCATCGACCTTAGTAGCAGCTTCAGCCTTCAGGTTTTCAATTTCAGCAGCGGCACTTTCAGCAGCTTCCTTGGCGGCAGCTTCGAGTTCGCTGACCTTTGCGGTCAGAGCGTCTTTGTCAGCAACGGCAACGGTCAGTTCATCGGCCTTGGCGGCAGCATCGGCAGTCAGGGCTTCAATCTGAGCGGCGGCATCGGCAGCGGCAGCTTCGAGTTCGCCGACCTTCGCAGTCAGAGCGTCTTTGTCAGCAACGGCAGCAGCCAGTTCATCAGCCTTGGCGGCAGCATCGGCAGTCAGGGTCTCAATCTGAGTAGCAGCATCGGCAGCAGCGGCTTCGAGTTCGCCGACTTTCGCGGTCAGGGCATCCTTGTCAGCAACGGCAGCAGCCAGTTCATCAGCCAAAGCGGCGGCATCGGCAGTCAGAGTATCGATCTGGGCTGCGGCGGTAGCGGCCGCGGTTTCAGCAGCGGCCTGCAGATCGGCTACCTGTGCGGACAGTGCTTCATTGCCTGCAAGTGCAGCGGTCAGCTCATCTGCTTTGGCAGTGACATCGGCGGTCAGGCTTTCAATCTGGCCTGCCCTGGTCTGGCTCTCAGACTGGCTGTCGGCCAGCGTCTTTTCAGTGATGCCGAGCTTGTCGGTGATCGACTTCAGGTCAGCATTCAGGTTGCTGTTTTTGCTGGCCAGAACACCACAAACGACAGCCAGTGCCACTACGACGGCGCAAAGGGCGATTAGTGCTTTCTTCATTTTGTTTTCTCTCCTTTATAATATTTTAAGCTTAGTGAGAACGTATCATGGCTTCTGCGCGTCAGCCAGACGCTGCCAGCCGGCAGCATCTTCACCAATAACGACTTTCTGGCCATCACGGACTACCGGGGTGCGCAGAAATTCAGGCTTTTCCATCAAATACTCAAGAATAACAGTTTCATCTGTTGTGTGTGCTACTGGATGGGAGAGCGCGTTGATATTATCCCTGTCTACCAATTGCGCAGCGCCGCCCGCTGCGCGGGCAAAAAGCTGGAGCTCACGGAGACCGGGACGATGCTTTTTCATATCGACCCACTGCAGAGGAAGCCGGCGCTCTTTAAAGAAGCGTTCTGCCTTCTGAACAGCAAAGTTCTTTTTTAAAGCATAGATCTGCAGACTCATGGAAGAAAAGGTTTCTCCTCGTCATCATGGATAAAGGGTAACTCCAGACGGTTGGTGCCTTCATCCCAAAGTCGCTCCAGACGGTAGTATTGTCGCTCCTCCGGATGGAAGACATGGACCAGAAGCTGGCCGTAATCAAGAATCGCCCAGCGGCCTTCATTTTGCCCTTCCTTCTTTTTCATGGGAATACCAGCTTCCGCAAAAGCATCTTCCACATCATCACACAGAGAGTGCACCTGCTGGGCGTTTCGGCCATTGCAGATGACCATATATTCGGTGATGGTTGTCATGTGGCTTACGTCCAGGGCAATAATGTTCACTGCCTTTTTGTCATACAGAATTTCCGCTGCACGCAGTGCAAGCCCGCGTCCATCGATCATGCATTCTCCTCCTTCTGCGCAGCCAGTTCCTGCATGGCTGCCTCAGTAATTGTACAAAAGCGTCCGCCTTTGGATAAAACATATTCACGCGTACGGCGCATACTGGCGAGGACTGCAGCGTCCAGATCAGTCTGCACCAGCTGCCTCAGTTCTTCAAGACCGGGATAAGGTCTCCTGTTCGGTTCAATAGCGTCAGCGATGAACAAGATTTTTTCCAGCTTGCTCATTCCCGGTTTACCGACTGTATGGCAAGCGATTGCAGAGAGAATCTCAGGATCCAGGATTCCTAACTCATGCTCAGCGATAGCGGCTCCTGCAGGACCGTGCAGCAGATTGCCGCTTTCCAGAATCTCATCAGGCAGAGCAAGATCCCAGCGTCTTGCGACATTCTGCATTTCAATGAGAGGCATTGCCTTGGCAATATCGTGCAGCATGGCTGCAACAGCTGCTGCCTGCATTCTTGCTCCGAAACGGTCGGCAAGGTCTACTGCAGTCTCACGCACACCGAGCGTATGCTGAATACGGGATTCAGACAGCCCGAACCTGGAAAGAGCAGACATGAAGCCTGGCTGATACAGACCATGCAGGGCGATATAGCGTGACACATCATGCGGGAGCAGATCAGCTGCATCATGATACGTATGCAGTGCGGCAACAACTTGCCCGCTTGAGGCGGTTATGGCTTCCGCATCCAGTATCCGAATCCGGGCATCGGGGACCTGAATGGACACATCACTGAATGTTCTTGGGCAGACAAGAAACCCGCAATGTGTGAATAGGTATTCTTTATCCCGCCAGCGCGGCAGTGTGGGCAGTTTATCTGCCCCGATGATCCACCACAACTCTGCACCTGGATACTGCTCTTGCAGGATTCGGATGGTATCTGCTGTATAGCACGGACCCTCACGCAGGTCGACGGTGCTGACTTTGATTTTGTTTTCTTTTGCGGCGGCGAGACGGCACATATCAACGCGCGTTTCAGCCGGGGCGACAGGTGCGGCACGATGAGCCGGTGCCTGACAAGGAGCGATGAGCACGGTATCCATCCCTGCACGCAGTGCAGCACGGGCGGCATTCATATGACCAATATGGATAGGATCCATCATTCCGCCAAGGATACCGATATGCACAGGCAGACCTCCCTTCGCCTATTTAAAGCAAGTATAGCGCATTTTGGGGAAAAATTCAACGAAATTGCCTTCGCTTGACGGAAAAAATGGGCAGGGATATAATAAGTACCGCCGAAATACAAAAATTTTTCGGAATGATGCATGAAAACGGAGGCCTGCCTCGTTTTATGGTTGAGGGCAGCAGAAGACCTGTATGATGAGTGATGAGGAATTCTCTCAGTGGTTTGATGCGTTGTATACTCGTTATGCAACAGATGTCATCCGCGTGAGTTATTTTTACCTGGGTGATCGCGGCAAGGCTGAAGATGTCTGCCATGACGCGTTTGTCAGCCTGTTCGTGAACCGGCCTGAGCTGGAAGAAGGCGGAGAAAAGGCGTGGCTGCTGAAAGTAGCCTTGAACCGGTGCCGCGATATATGGCGTTCAGCCTGGATGCGGCGCGTGATATCGGGCAGCCCGGCATTTGAAATGATTCCGGGACCGGATACCGTCGGGCAGCATATGGAAAAAGTTGAGATCATGGAAGCTGTCAATAGCCTGGCGCCGGATTTCCGTGAGGTCATGATCCTGTACTACTATCAGGGTTACGGAATCAGTGAGATTGCCCAGATTACCGGAATGCCTGAAGGAACAGTATCCAGCAGGTTATCAAGGGGAAGAAAACGTTTGGAGGCTATTTTGGGAGACAAGGGAGGCGAGAAAGCGTGAAGCGACTGGAAAAACTACCTGAAATCACAGAAGAGATGCTGGGCGGGATTCACGCTTCTCAGGAACTGAAAAACGACATCCTGCGGGATGCCGAAAAGATCCGCAACGGTGAAAGAGTACAGCGCAATACACCATGGGAGAACAAGGCACCAAAACGCGGATGGGCAGTACAGACACTACGCACCGCCGGCGCTTTGGCCTGTATCGCGATCTTCCTGGTTGGCATACTGGTCGGTATGCCGCAGCTGTTGCAGAAGCGGCTGAATGAAAATGAGCAGCTGATCACCGTGTATACCGGCGGTGGGAACGACGGAGGGCGGACACAGGCATTGGATATGCCTAAAGGCAGCATCACAATCTCGAATCGTGATAAGCCTGACTACCGCGGAGTCTGGGCTCCGGCGACTGGCGCCAACTTTCCGCTGATTTGTGCGGACGGACGCTATTATCGTCTGATGAGTAATCCGACATCCATTGGCAGTGAATTGCTGGGCAATGTGCTGGGCACAGTGGATACTTTCTCAAGTGAGCCTGCACTGGCTTCCGGCGTTATCATCAGCAATATTGTTCCGGCCGGTGAAACCGTATACTCGGTATTTGGCATGGACGGCGCGCTTGCGGCTGCACGTGTGGATGGCAGCCTTCGCGTATTCCAGCGCGTGTCCTTTGGCAACACGGCGCTCAAGAGCGGTGAGAAGCTTGCGGATACGTTGTGTGCTTCTTCGGTTACTGCCATGGAACTGACCGGAGTAGGAACTGTGACGAACGCCGCCGAGGCGCAGCGCCTGTATTCGATCCTGCAGCAGAACGCACAGCTGACGCGTGCCGGTTCCAGTGAAACAGCCCAGTCGCTGCTGATCCAGCTGCAGAATGGAATCGTATTGCAGATGAGCGTGCGCGACGAAAGCCTTATGGCCTGCGGTACATGGCTGTGCCCGGAATTCTTCGATGCCTTTGCTGCGGCTGTGAAATAAATGCATTTGTGCCTGTAACGGGCAATAGACAAGGGAGCCGGTAAAAAACGAATGGATTCGTTTTCTGCCGACTCCCTTTTTCTGCGCTTGGATGCAAGTGGGTACGCTTACGCCTCAGGTGCTTTATAGCCCTCTTTTTTGCTCAGGCCAAGCTGACGGTTGAAGTTTTCCTTATTCTTTTCCATATAGATATCGTACATTTCCTGCGGGGTCATTCCGGCCCTCAGACACATACTTACAAAGAAATGCAGGATATCCACGAGCTCTTCTTTCACGGCGTGATCATCCACGGGCTTTGGGTTTTTCCACCATTTGAAATTGACCTCGTCCAGCAGCTCAGCCATTTCTGAAAGCATGGCCAATGTCTGCTTCTGGATCCATTCAGTGTTGCTGATGCCCTCCAGATGACGCTTTGTGATAATATCATCGTTAAGGGCCTGCTGCATGCGGAAAATTTCGTCGAGCCGATCCATGGGAGTTCCTCCTTACTTAATAAGTTTCTCTATTTTTTTACCGACAAATGCCTGGGAACGCTCAGCACTCAGGATCCGCTTCGCTACATGCATTACGTCTTCATATGTGACAGCTTCGATGCTGCGGATGGTTTCCTCCGCGGGAATAAAACGGTCCAGCAGGGCAAGGTTGCTTCCAAGACCGTTCATGCGATGGTAAGCGCTTTCCTGTCCGAGGATAAAACCACCCTTGAGTTGAGCCTTTGTCATGCGGTACTCCTCTTCGCTGATCCCGTCATGCAGCAGCCGGCCGATTTCGTCATCGATCTGTTCCAGCACCGTTTTGACGTTCTTGGGGGATACGGCCGCATACACGGTCAGGTCTCCGCAATGCGGATAGAACGCGGGCGCAGAATAGACAGTATATGCCATGCCGCTTTCTTCACGGATACGCTGGAACAAACGGGAAGAAGAACTGCCGCCCAGGATACTGTTAAAGGTTGCTACGGCATAAACATCGTTATCACCCAGAGAACAACTGCTCCATCCAAGGCAGAGGTGCACCTGTTCGACATCCTTGTCCTTGGTCAGCGTCGCGGGGCTTGCGTTCGTTTTTTCAACGGGGTATTCTGCACAACTGCCGCCTTCCCAGCTTCCGAAATGCTGGAGAAGAAGCTCGTGCAGATGCTTGCTGTCATAATTGCCGGCAACCGCGACACAGGCGTTCTGCGGCGTATAATAGCGGCTGCGGAATGCGGACAGGTCAGCCCGGGTACAGCGTTCGATATTCTCACGCGGTCCCAGAATGGTCTGCCCTAGGGGTTGGGTGCCAAATAGCGCAGAAGATATCAGGTCATAGGCTACATCCTCAGGAGAATCATCTGTCATGCCGATTTCTTCAAGTACGACAGAACGTTCCTTATCCAGCTCCTTTTCCGCCAGTACGGGATGTATGACGATATCCGCCAGCATATCGACTGCCAGAGGCAGGTCTTCATCAATAACCTTGGCATAGTAGGTCGTACAGAGCTTGCTTGTTGCGGCATTGAGATAACCGCCAACTGCATCGATTTCCTGTGAGATCTGCTTTGCAGTACGGCGCTCAGTACCCTTGAAGGCCATGTGTTCAATAAAGTGCGACCATCCATTTTGATCAGGACTTTCCAGAATAGAGCCTGCACGCACCCACACACCTATGGAAACGGAGCGCAGATGCGGCAAAGGTTCGGCTATAACACGCAGGCCGTTGGGCAGTGTAAAACGTTCGATCATAGATAAATCCTTTATATGCACAAGCAGGAGCCGCGTTTGCGGCTCCTGTCGGCATTTCCTGTTAATCAGCCACGGTCGCTGCTCTCGCGGCGCGGGGGACGCTTGCGGTCACCATTGGCGCGGGGGGCAGAAGAACGGGTATACACCATGTCATTGCGGATCAGGTTGATGCGGCCCTGAGAATCAATCTCGCTGACCTTGACCTCGACTTCGTCGCCGATGTTAAGGACATCTTCGACCTTTTCAACACGCTCGTTGGCCAGCTTGGAGATATGCAGCAGGCCATCCTTGCCGGGCAGCAGTTCGACAAACGCACCCATAGTGGACAGGATACGGACGACTTTGCCCTGATACACTTCGCCGACTTCGATTTCTTTGACAATACCTTCAATGATGCGGCGTGCCTTGATGGCAGCAGCCTCATCGGGAGTCGCGATGGATACGCGGCCATCATCCTCGATGTCGATCTTGACGCCAGTCTCGGCGATGATCTTGTTGATCATCTTGCCGCCGGAACCAATGACCTCACGGATCTTGTCAGGATTGATGTTGAAGGTGATGATCTTAGGCGCATAGGGACTGAGATGCTCGCGAGGAGCGGGCAGGCACTCCAGCATGATCTTGAGGATGTGCATGCGGCCTTCTTCGGCCTGGGACAGAGCCTGCTTGAGGATATCACGGCTGATGCCCTTGATCTTAATGTCCATCTGAATCGCGGTGATACCATTCTGGGTACCGGCGACCTTGAAGTCCATATCGCCCAGGAAGTCTTCCAGACCCTGGATGTCGCTCAGCACGACGACCTTGTCGCTCTGATCATCCTTGATCAGACCCATGGCCACGCCGGCGACCGGCGC
>JAEEGI010017356.1_pt1 | contig 14773 bp, 16 predicted proteins | sample 8958751 | NCBI WGS metagenome assembly JAEEGI01 (sample SAMN16246545, study PRJNA631951) | gut metagenome | biome: gut microbiome; feature: rumen; material: KS-attached | host: Bos | place: Iran: Karaj | collected 2018-10
TGTGGAAACTGGCGACAAAGAGGCAGCGGAGAATCTTATTGGAGAAATTGTCAGGGTTACAAATCTTTTTAGGCAATATTATCCTGCTGGTTATAGGCACGAGAAAACATTCTGCATATAATTTCCCATTAGATAATACTCATCAGCAATAATAACAGAAATTATGGAACAAGAACATGTTTTAAACGCTCATAATAAAGAGGAATACCCGCCGATGCATACGGGAAGAATGGACACATCCTTAAAGAAACCATCTGTTCTTAAAAAGACAATTGATTGGCTTGTTAAATATTGGTGGAGAATCCATTGTTTTTTGGTCTTGCAAACGTTTATCATCGTTTTTGCAATGTTTGTGTCTCCTGGTGGATGGTTTGAAGGTGTGACATTCATTTTGTTTGGCGTTCTCATTCTCTTGGAGATTGTGTTGCTTGTGATGCTCTTAGTTCGAAAGAGATGGCTCCATTTTTTTATCTCGCTAATCTTAATGATAGGATTTGTTGTTGTGGTGATGCCCATACTCTCATTTATTGCAATGAGTGCACCTGATGGTTTTGCCAAAAGGCATCCTATTCCAAATGGATTGAAATATGAAAAGCCCCTCGGCTATATCTGTACAGAAGATGGCTCGGTTGAGAATTGGGAAGCATCTTGGAATACGCCTGTTGAACCAACAATAGACAGCACAGATAATTATTCATATCTACAAATATGGTGTGGATTTCAGGGCGGAATATATAAATACGACTTCTATTATCCTTCATTGCCAGCAGGCACAATCTTTCTCAGATGTTTTGAGGCAGGCAAAAATGAGCCGTTGTCGGTGGACAGAATAAAGGAATCCTCAAGTGTCAACATCCCTGCCATTAATAGTTTTTCAAAAATAGTTGATAAGCGAGAATTTACTATATACGAAGGAGATTGGGAGGAATACTATGCCGTACGAGTAGAGGTGTGGCATAGAGACCGTGCCACCCACAACGAACAAAAACTAATAGAAAAAAACTATCTAATGGATGGTTGGATGAGATAAATACATTAAATTATGGAACAAGAACCTATTTTAAACGCTCATAATAAAGAAGAGTACCCGCCGATGCACACGGCGGAGCATATCCTTAACCAGACCATGGTGCGTATGTTCGGCTGCCAGCGGTCGCGCAACGCACATATCGAACGCAAGAAAAGCAAATGCGACTACCGTCTGCCACAACAGCCCACCCCCGAGCAGGTGGCGGAGCTGGAAAGACGTGTCAACGAAGTAATAGCACAGAATCTGCCCGTGACATACGAGTTCGTGCCACGCGACGAAGTGCCGCCCGAGGTGGACCTCGGCAAGCTGCCCGACGACGCAAGCTCCACCCTGCGTCTCGTACGCATCGGCGACTACGACCTCTGCGCCTGCGTCGGCACCCATGTGGCCAACACCTCCGAGATAGGCACGTTCCGCATCATCAGCCACGACTTCACCCCCTCCCCCGACGGCGACACCCTCGGCACCTGGCGACTGAGATTTAAACTGGAATTAGTGGTCAGTGGTCAGTAATCAGTATTCAGTAATCAGTTGGCAATTTTGAGTTTTGAGTTTGCAGTTAATCAAATAAACAACTAAACAATTCAACGATTAAACAACTTAACGTCTTCACATCACCAATCACTCATCACTATTCACTATTCACAATGAAACACACGCTAATCATCATCCTCACCCTTGTTGTTACCTTAGGCGCCTCGGCACAACGCAAATGGAACTACCACCTCGGTTTCGGCGGCGAGCTGAAGGACGGCAACGTAAATACCATTACCATCCGCAACGACGGCTCCGTAGAGCGCAACGACAGCATCCTTGCCTTCGACGCTGGCTATGGTATTGTGTACGGCGAAAAAGACCACGAGGTTTACGACAAAAGCCTTGCCGCACACGTCAAATTCGACCTTTGGCAGTACGACCGCTGGTCGCCGTTTGTCTCGGCAAGCTACCTCAACAACAAATTCAAGGGCTTCGAATATCGGTATAGCGCGCTGTTCGGAGTGAAATACCGCATTTACACCACCAACCGATGCGACTACTCCATAAGCGCGGCCTACGTGCAGGATTACACCGACTACGGCGACTACAGCACCTCGCTGGAGCAGATGGTGAGCCGTCTGTCGCTGCGGTTCAAAATGCGGCACAAAATTGCCGACAACCTGATGATAAAGCACACCACCTTCTGGCAACCTTCGCTGATGCGGCCGATGAAAAGCCTTGCCGACGACTACGTTATTTCGAGCGTCACCACGCTGAGCACCAAAATAGCCAAGCATCTCTCGCTCGATTTCATTTTCGACTACGAATACCATTCCCTCGTCCCCGACGGCGTGAAAAAACAGGACATCATCTCCTCCCTATCGCTCCGTGCCGATTTTTAATAAATTAAATCGTTTCATGAAAGTCTTTAGAATTTGTGACTTTGGTTATTGAATAAAATACTGGACGTTCCCAACCCCGAAGGGGTGGAATATCTTAGGCAGGGGCGTAAGCCCCTGTAAAACAGCCGTCAACATCCACCGGAACCCCGAAGGGGTGGCACAGAAGACCACAACAATATATTTCCGACAAATACGTTGTATAAATATGGCAAGCACATTAGTAAAATTAAACATTCACCTCATTTTTCACGTCAAAATAACAGGTGTAACACTTAAAAAAGAAATGTTACCGGAACTTTTCCAGTACATTGCAGGCATTATCAAAAACAATGGCGGAATACCAATAGAAATCGGAGGAATGCCCGACCACCTGCACGTATTATCGACTTTGCCAAAAACAATGGCTTTGTCCGATTTTGCAAGGGCAATAAAAGCCAACAGCAGCCGGTGGATTAATGACCAACCGTACTATCAAAAACGGTTTTCGTGGCAAGAAGGGTATGGCGCTTTCTCCGTCAGTCCGACATTAATTGAAAAAACTGTTAATTACATACGTACACAAGAAGAACATCACAAAAAGCGGACCTTTCGAGACGAATACATCTCTTTTTTAAAACATTACGACATTGAATTCAATAAAAATTATATTTTAGACGATTGATTTGTGCCAGTCCTTCGGACTTCTTTATTGGTGTGGCACGCCTTTGCAGGGATTTACATCCCTGCCTAAAGTATTTCAGTCCTTCGGACTTTATTTAACTGATACAACCATCAACCGACGGTGTGAAAAAACAGGACATCATCTCCTCCCTATCCCTGCGTGTTGATTTTTAAATATTTGCAAATTATTTGTTATCAACATATTACCACCGTCGCAAAAATAATATTTTTTAAATCCGTAAAATAATCGTATTTTTGCATTTCGTATTGTTGGGTGAATTTCAGGGATTTCGGCATCCGGCAACGTGGCAACTAACTGAAATCCTGTACAAAATAAATAATTAAATAGACAATGAAAAAAATTATCGCAACACTGGCTTTGTGCCTTATGGCCGCAACAGCCTTCTCGCAGTCGTCGGAAAGCATGACACTCGAATCCGGTCCCAAGCAATTCTTCTCGTTTGAAGCTTTCTTTGCACCTTCGCAATACATCTTAACCGAAAGCGACACCACTTTCATCCCGAAAGATGACGATGGCAACAAGTTCAAACAAATCGGTCTGGGTATTACAAACTTCACACCTCTGGCAAAGAAAGCCCACATCTACCTCAACTGGGGCGTGGGATTCGTCTTCTCCGACTATGAATGGGAGTCGGAACCCTACAATTTTATGGGATACGAAAAGACCACCGAAGTATCGTATCTTTACATTTCGGGCTTGTACAAAGCCAATCTGGGCTACCTTATTAGAATACCCAACACAACAATTGCCTTTTTCCCCTTCGGCGGTTTGTACGGACGTGCTCACATCTGGGGCAAATGCTACACCAAATATCCCGACATCGATGTGGAGAAACACGAGATTTACACAGCCAAATCGGAAATCGGTCTTTTCACAAAATCGGATGAGAACCCCGATCCGTGGAACCGTTTCGAGTTAGGTTGGGACATCGGCGTAAAAGCCTTCTTCGGCTCGTTTATGGTCGGCTTAACATACGGCAAGACCTTCTTCGACCTCACAAAAGATGTCCGCGTGGCGGAATTCCGTCTGTCGGCAGGCCTGAGATTCTGAGTTGAACCGTTGAACTGTTTATTTGTTTAATTGAATTCTGTTCAAGGAGTTAGACAATAGAATACCTATTATATAAAACGTATTGACAACAAAAAAGGGCTGGACGCATTGTCCGGCCCTTTTTGTTGTGCTTTGAACAATCGTTATTTATTGAAATAGCGGTTGAGCAGACCTTCCAGAGCTTTGCCGTGGCGGGCTTCGTCGCGGGCCATCTCATGCACGGTGTCGTGAATGGCATCGAGGTTGAGGGCTTTGGCGCGTTTGGCGAGGTCGGTCTTGCCGGCGGTGGCACCGTATTCGGCGTCAACACGCATTTTCAGGTTCTGGGCGGTGCTGTCGGTGAGCACTTCGCCGAGCAGTTCGGCAAATTTGGCTGCATGTTCGGCTTCTTCGAAAGCGGCTTTCTCCCAGTAGAGACCTATCTCGGGATAGCCTTCGCGGTGAGCCACACGTGCCATGGCCAGGTACATACCAACTTCCTTGCATTCGCCTTCGAAGTTCATACGCAGGTCGGCCTTGATGTCCTCGGGAGCGTCTTTGGCCACGCCTACTATGTGTTCGGCGGCCCAAGTCTTGATGTCTTCTTTCACTTCCTGCATCTGTTTTCCGCAGATGGGGCATTTTTCGGGCATTTCGTCGCCTTCATATACGTAACCGCACACGGGGCAGATAAATTTTTTACTCATAATGTTGTTTCTCCTTTTTTATTAAATGTATTCGATATTACTTTTTGGGTTCCCATTTGCATCGCACGGGCGACACAATGGCACCTTCGTCTTTCAGCTGTTTGAAAGCCTTGTCGATTTCCTTGCGGTCGGCGCCGAGGGCTTTCTCCACCTCGCCGGCGCTCATCGGACGGCCTGTCTCGGCCATCAGTTTCAGGATTTTGTCTTTCATGGCAGTATTATTTTTCTTCGAAACTGTCTTTACCGACGCCGCAGAGGGGGCATTCGAAATCTTCGGGCAGGTCTTCCCATTTGGTTCCGGGGGCTATGCCGTGGTCGGGATCGCCAGCGGCTTCGTCGTAAACATAGCCGCACACAGTGCAAACATATTTTTTCATAAGTGCGTGTGTTTTAATCGTTAATAATTAGTCCAAAACCAAGCTGGGAGCGCTGTAGGTACGTCCGGCCAGCTCCTGGTTGAGCATATACAGTCCTTTGGGGTCGCTGCCGAAGAGTTCCATCTTGGTAATCATGTCGTTGGCGTTGGTCTCTTCTTCGCCCTGTTCTTTGATAAACCAGTCGAGGAACTGCATGGTGCGGAAGTCTTTTACTTTGTAGGCTGCATCGTAGATGTTGTTAATCAGCGATGTAACATATTCCTCGTGTTCGAGGCCGGCTTTCAGCACGTCCATGTCTTTTTTGAATTTTTTGTCGGGTTTGCCGATGGCTTCAAGGGTTACTTTCTCGCCGTTGTTGTGCAGATACTGGTAGAAAAGCATGGCATGGTCGCGCTCTTCCTGCGCCTGAATCATATACCAGTTGGCGAAACCGTTGAGGCCGCGTGCTTCAAAATAACTCGACATATCAAGATAGAGATAAGCCGAAAATAATTCTTTGTTGATTTGCTCGTTGAGCAGTTTGGATACTTTTTTGTCTAACATAATTATATGTGTTTTTAAGTTATACGTCGAAACTGCAAAGTTACACTTTTATTTTCATAATAACAAACTTTTGAGGCAGAAAAAATTTTTTTCTTTTCCTCGATGGCCAAAAACACCTATATCCAAACCTATGTCAGAAATTATTCGTATCTTTGCATTTTAAAACACACTTATGACGGATTATGCAACAATCATAGCCTCACGGCTTAGCCTCGGCTCGCGGCAGGTGGAAAAGACCATCGAACTGCTGCAAAACGGCGCCACGGTGCCTTTCATAGCCCGTTACCGCAAGGAGGCCACCGGAAACCTCAACGAGGTGCAGATAGCCGCCATCCGCGACCTTCTGGCTCGTCTGGTGGAACTCGACAAACGTCGCGAAGCCATCCTCGCCTCCATACGCGAGCAGGACAAACTCACACCCGAACTGGAGAAACAGATTGTCGAAGCCGACAACCTAACACAACTCGAAGACCTATACCTGCCCTACAAACCCAAACGCAAAACCCGTGCCACCGTGGCCATCGAAAAAGGCCTCGAACCCCTGGCGGACAAGATACAGCTTCAGCAAAACATCGACATTGAGGCATTTGCTGCGACTTTCGTCAACGCCGAAAAAGGCGTGGAAAGCACCGACGACGCCATTGCGGGTGCCAGCGACATCATCGCCGAACGCATAAGCGAGGACGCCACCGCACGCAACACCATACGCAAACTCTTTGCCACACAGGGAATTCTCTCATCCAAAGTGGTGAAAAACAAAGCCGACGAAGGCGCCAAATTCAAGTCGTGGTTCGACTGGAGCGAGCCGGTGGCCAAAGTGCCGTCGCACCGCATACTGGCCATGTTCCGTGGCGAGAACGAGGGCGTGCTGCGGGTAAAGATTGCCCCGAAAAACGAGGACTGGGCGGGCGAACGTCTCGACCGCTTGTTTATCAAAAATCGCAACGCCAGCTCGAAAATCGTTTACAACGCCGTGAGGGACAGCTACAAACGTCTGCTCGCCCCGTCGATAGAGACCGAGTTCTACAACCAGCTGAAAGCCCGCGCCGACGAGGAGGCTATCAAAGTGTTTGCCGAAAACCTGCGTCAGCTGCTGCTGGCCTCGCCGCTGGGACAGAAACGTGTGATGGCCATCGACCCGGGCTTCCGCACAGGATGTAAGGTGGTGTGCCTCAGCGAACAAGGCGACCTCGAACACAACGAGACCATCTACCCCTTCGGCTCGGTGCGCGACGAACGCGACTCCATAAAACGTATCGAAGACCTCGCCGAGGCTTTCGACATCGAGGCCATAGCCATAGGCAACGGCACGGCAGGACGCGAGACGGAAGAGATAGTGCGACATGCCGACTTCAAAAACAACATCATCATTGTGATGGTGAGCGAGAGCGGAGCCTCCGTATATTCCGCCTCCGAGGTGGCTCGCGAGGAATTCCCCGAATACGACGTAACGGTGCGCGGAGCAGTCTCCATAGGCCGCCGCCTGATGGACCCGCTGTCGGAGCTGGTGAAGATAGACCCCAAGTCGATAGGCGTGGGACAATACCAGCACGACGTGGACCAGACCATGCTGCAGAACAGCCTCAACGACGTGGTGGAGAGTTGCGTAAACAGAGTGGGCGTGGAGCTCAACACCGCAAGCAAGGAGCTGCTGTCGTACGTGTCGGGCATTGGGCCGGCATTGGCAAAAAATATAGTGCAATACCGCAACCGCAACGGGGCCTTCTCGTCACGTAAAGAGCTGCTCAAGGTGGAACGTCTGGGCGACAAGGCTTTCGAGCAGTGCGCAGGATTTCTGCGTATCCGCGAATCGGAGAATCCCCTCGACCGCAGCGCCGTACATCCCGAACGCTACGCCCTTGTGGAACGTATGGCGAAAAAAGTGGGTGCCTCGGTGGAGCAACTGATGGCCGACAAAAGCCTCAGGGCAAAGATAAACATCAACGAATTTGTCGACCAGGACTGCGGTCTGCCAACACTGCAGGACATCATGAAAGAGCTCGACAAGCCGGGACTCGACCCCCGCACCAAGTTCGAGGTGTTCGAATTCGACAACACTATAAACACTATCGACGACCTGCGTCCCGGCATGGTGCTGCCCGGCATCGTTACCAATATCACCGCCTTCGGCGCCTTTGTAGATGTGGGCATCCACAACGACGGACTGCTGCACGTGAGCCAGATGGGCGACAAATATGTGAAAGACCCCAACCAAGTAGTAAAAATACATCAGCATCTGAAAGTGAAAGTCTTGGATGTTGACACTCATAGAAAACGTATATCATTCACACTAAAAGGTTTATAAAAATGAAGAAAGCCTATTTATTCCCCGGACAGGGAGCCCAGTTTGTTGGAATGGGCAAAGAACTCTACGAGAAATCCTCCGAACTGAAAGACATGTTCGAACAAGCCAACGAAATCATCGGTTTCCGCATTTCCGACCTTATGTTTGCCGGTACCGACGACGACCTTAAACAGACCAAAGTTACGCAGCCTGCCATATTCCTGCACTCCACCATTTTGGCCAAGAGCCTCGCCGATTTCGCGCCCGAGGCAGTGGCAGGACACTCGTTGGGCGAATTTTCGGCCCTTGTGGCCGCAGGTGCCATGAATTTCGAAGACGGCCTGCGTCTTGTCATAGCACGTGCCAACGCCATGCAGAAAGCCTGCGAGCTGAAACCTTCCACCATGGCCGCCATCATCGGCCTCGACGACAAAACCGTGGAAGACGTGTGCACCTCCATCGACGAGGTGGTGGTGCCCGCCAACTACAACTGTCCCGGACAGCTGGTAATCTCCGGCAGTATGGAAGGCATCGAAAAAGCCTGCGAGCTGCTGAAAGAGGCCGGCGCCCGTCGCGCCCTGCCGCTGAAAGTGGGCGGAGCTTTCCACTCACCACTGATGGAACCCGCACGTGTGGAACTGGCCGAAGCTATCGAAAAGACAGCCTTCAAGACTCCCGTGTGCCCCATCTACCAGAACGTAAACGCCAAACCCACCAGCGACCCCGACACCATCAAGAAAAACCTCATAGCACAGCTCACCTCGCCCGTGCGCTGGACAGCCACAGTGCAGAATATGATGGCCGACGGTTTCGACACCTATATCGAAGTGGGACCCGGCACCGTTTTGCAAGGACTTGTAAAGAAAATCCAGCCCGAAGCCTCGCTGGCAAGTGCTTGATTTGACTTAAAAATGAAACACCTCAATCAGCGACGGAGTACGGCTATTCCGCCGCTGATTTTTAGATAAACGACAACCCCGATGACAGAAACACGCACCGACAAAATCTGTTTTGTTCTGCTCCAAATCATAGCTTTGGTGCAGATTGTCTCTGGCGTGGCGTTTATCTTATTTTCGTACGGGGCCGTGGCCACCACAGTGCTTTGCACTGTAACGTTTTTCGGACTTTTTGCCACCACCTTCCGCAAGGACGTAGCCGCGTGGGTTCTGTTCATAGCATCGCTGGTGTGGCTGATGCAGATGAACGACGCATTTGCCTATTTCCTCTTTTATAGCACATTTGATACGAAAGTCTTTTTCTACGCCATAGCGATGTCCCTGCTTGCGTTGTTGAACATATTCCTTTCCAATTATTTTTGGACCAAATCCGACAGCAAACCGCAGAAAATAAAAACTTTGTGCATCGCACTGATTGTCGTGGCCTTTGTGTTGCCCACCCTGTCGTATGCTTACCGCACTCACGATATCGACAAAGTTTCGTACCGTATGTACGCACCCAAAACCATCGACTCCGATGCCCATATTGTGATTTCAATAGGCGAAGAAAGTACCGGCACTATTGTCGTTCCCGACCGTTTAACATTCAAAGCCATAGCAATAAATTCCGATATCGACAGCAACATTGCGTTTTGCGACAATTGCCAAATCAGGGTGAACTCTTTCTTTTCGAAAACCACAAAGATGTCGTTTATAAAAAACAACACTTCCGGGGAGTTCTACGACGATTACGCGACCTTGCGCCTTAACGGAGATAACAGCTGCAAGCCTTTGGAAATGCGTCTCTCCGACCTTCGGTGGTAACAAAAAAGGCTGCAACCCTGTGGATTACAGCCTTATGTCCAATCAAATTTTTTTGCTTAGTTGTTCTTGCGCTGGCACTTTTTAGGGGTAACGCAGGTGCCGTGAGCGCGGCATACCAGCACTTTTTCGGGAAGCACGTCGGCTGCCGAGTCGCTGATGTCGGGACGCGGGGCTATAACCTTGTACGCCTCGAACGACATTTCACGCGAAGTGTTGCCCACGCGGGTTATCTCGCCGTAAGCCTCGATATAGTCGCCGGCATACACTGGCGCCTTGAACTCCACCATGTCGTAGGCGCAGAAAAGTCCTTCGTCGCCGTCCTGAATGATAAGAAGCTCCGTGGCCACGTCGCCAAAGAGATGGAGCATGTGCGCTCCGTCAACCAAATTTCCTCCGTAATGAGCGTCCTTGGCACTCATACGTACTCTTAACATCGATTTTGCTGCCATATAATAATGTGTTTTTACGTTTTTAAATGTGTTATTTGTCGGATAACGGCAACCGGCCGTTTTTATTGTGCAACGGATGTGATTTTTGGGGTTAAGGATTTGCGCGGGGGATATGTAGAGACGATGTGCACATCGTCTCTACATCAAAATTCGGACGCACTCAGTGCGTCCCTACTGAATGCTGAATACTGACAACCGAATACTAATTACCACTTCAGTGGCGAACAAATCCGTGTGTTTACCCATAATATCAAACCATTGAATACCAATTATTTACCTCGTATCAATTCACTAATCACCAATCACTCATCACTATTAAGAAAAAAAATCGTATCTTTGCAAAACAATTCCGCTGCGTATTTTTATGCGGAAACACAATAAAAACCAACGCCCAATGAGAAAAAAAATACTATTTCTGGCAGCTTTGTTCGCCATTGCGACAAGCCAGCTCTATTCACAGGAGAACAACGGACTGCTGTACCGCTCCGATTTTCGCATCGGTCTCACAGCAGGAACAAATTTCAACCTTGCAAAAAGCATTTTTATGTGGCCCGACAGCAACTGTAAACTTACGCAGGTGCCTGGGTCGTTTAAGGACCGTCCCGCATTTGTGTACGGAATATATCTCGGCCACGAGCACGACATTGCCGATGGTAGGCTTCGACTCGGCATCGACGGTAGCATAGGCAATGCAATGGAATCGTGGACAGTGCAATTCAAAAACGATACCAATGCCAGCATCACCACCATAAAAAACAGTTTTACGTCCATATATATAAACGAGGGCGTGTATCTCTCCTACCTGCTTACCGACAGAATAGAGCTTATCGGTGGCCTCGATTTTTACGAAGCATTGTTATTTCCCCAATTTATGGAAATTAGCACTGTAGATAAAAATGGTGCCACTGTGGAGAGCCCTCTATATACCGAAATAATACCCGAAGACCCAAAAGATTTAATTAAAGACAATTTCGAATTCAACATCAAGGTAAGTGCGCGCCTCAGGGCGGGTGCCATATACAACATAAACAGCCTGCTTTTTGTTTCGGCAAACCTGTACTATGCGGTACCTGTATATCTCACCCTCACCAAAAAGAATTTCACCATCGAGGGCGACCAATGGGGCATAGGCCATTTGGGTGTGGTGGGAAAATACCGCAACTACATCCAAAATTTGGGCATTATGTTCACTTTCGGTTTCAAACTGTAAAACACCGTTAAGACATAAAAAAAGGCTGCCTCTCAGGGCAGCCTTTTTTTTGCAATTGGGTATTCTTATTTTTTAACGATATAGTCAACCAAAATAGCCTGTGTGCGTATGGCTTCGTGTGCCAGCGTGCCGGTTTTTACCACTTCCTGCGGCTCCACAATAACCAAGTCGGCGGCGGTGGCCATCAGCGGACAGAAATTCTGCGATGTGCCTTTGTAGATAAGGTTGCCGTCCTCGTCGGAGATATTGGCTCCAATCAGTGCCACGTCGGCGTGGAGGGGTTTCTCGAGCAGGTATTCCTTACCGTCGACGGTAACTTTCTCCTTGCCTTTCTCCACCACGGTGCCAAGGCCCGTCTGTGTGAGAACGCCGCCCAGTCCGGCTCCGCCGCTGCGGATACGTTCGGCCAGTGTGCCCTGCGGGCTGAATTCCACCTCCAGCTCGCCGCTGTTCATCTGGTTTATTGTCTCCTCGTTGGTGCCTATGTGCGACACAATGAGTTTCTTAATCTGGTGGTTAACAATCATTTTGCCGACACCTTTGTTCACGTATGCGGTGTCGTTGCTGATGAGGGTGAGGTTTTTCACACCTTTGGCCACAAGGCCGTCGATGATGGATTCGGGAGTGCCTACGCCCAGAAATCCGCCCACCATAATGGTCATACCGTCGTGGATTTTGTCAACGGCTTCCTGTACTGTTATAAATTTGTTCATATTATCTGTGTATTTAGTTCTGTTGTGTTTTTTCTATTCTTTTTGTACGCACGTGGCGTCGGATGTGAAAGTGATGCCCGACCTGTCGGTGGTGCCGTAGGTGGTGATGTCCTCGCAGTTGCCTTTGTCTATCTTCACCTCGAGCAGGAACGAGTAGGTGTTTTCGTCGTCGGCGTAGGTGCGTGTGTATTTGCACTCGCAAACTTTCTCTTTTTTGCAGGATGTAGCCATCAATCCCACAACCATCATAAATCCGATAATAAATAAAGCTCTTTTCATAACGTTATAGAATTGATTTTCAATTAAATGGTGTCCTCCATACATAAAACGCGCACTTCTTCCACTCCGTTGGCGTCGTTGATATATCTGATGTCGATACACTGGCCGTCGTTGATGTGCATCCTTACAACATCGCCTTTGCCCTCTACCGAGCAAATGCAGTCTTTTTCTTTGTTGCACGAATAAATCACCGCTACAACAAGCGTTACCAACATCGTAAGTATCAGTTTTTTCATAATTATGTTTTTCGTTTGTGATGTTTAAAAACTCTACTTTTGAAACTGCAAAGTTACATTTTTTTTCTTGCATTTCAAAATATTGAAGGCTGTTTTTATCGTTTTTACTCGAAAATTTTAGACAAGCCACATATTATCAGCGCTTTACAATTTCACACACATCATCAGTCCGTCGCGTACAGTAAGCAGTATGTTTTCCACTCGCGGGTCGGTTTGCACACGGTCGTTGAGTTGTTTCAGCACTTCGGTCTCCTTGTCGCCTGCCGACTGCGGATATAGCACTTTTCCGCTCCAAAGCACGTTGTCTATCAGCAACAGCCCTTCGCTGTCGAGCATAGGCACAATGGTTTCGTAGTAGTTGAGGTAGTTCTTTTTGTCGGCGTCGATGAAAACGAGGTCGAATGTTATGCCTTCGATCGTCGGCAATATGCTGGTGGCGTCGCCTATATGCAGGGTGGTTCTGTCGGCTATCCCCGCCTTTTGCAGTGTCTCTTTAATGATGTCCTCGTACTCCTCGTTGGCCTCGATGCAGTGTATTGTGCCTTTCGGGTCGAGACCTTTGCTCAGGCACACGGTGGAATAGCCCACGTAGCTGCCTATTTCGAGTATGTGGTGCGGTTTTTTCAGTCGGCTGACGAACTCCAGCAGCTTGCCCTGATAATGTCCGCTGAGCATCTGCGGATAGGGCATTTTGAGGTGTGTCCAGCGGTCGAGGCGGTGAAGGGTGTCGCTTTCGGGCGAGGTGTGCTCCTCGGCGTACTGCTGGGCGTCGGGGTGCGTTATGTGGTCGAGGAAGTTGTTTTCTGCCATAGCACGTGGCTATATGATGTTTTTCAGTATCTCTTCGAGTTCGGCTTCGGACCGCACAAGCACTTCGCGGGCTTTGCTGCCTTCGGAGGGACCCACGATGCCTGCGGCCTCGAGCTGGTCCATAATCTTGCCGGCACGGTTGTAGCCCAGCTCCAGCTTGCGTTGCAGCAATGACGTGGAACCGTGTTGCGAAAGCACCACCAGACGGGCGGCCTGTTCGAAGAGGGCGTCTTTCTTGCCCGGCTCGAAATCTTTGTTCGGAGCGTCGCTCTCGTCGAGGTATTCTGGCAACTCGAAACATTCGGGATAACCGTTCTGCTGGCTGATGAATTTCACTATCTCCTGAATCTCAGGCGTGTCGATAAGTGCACATTGCAGACGCAGCACGTCGTTGCCGGTGGAGAGTAGCATATCGCCACGACCAATGAGGTGTTCGGCACCGCCGCTGTCGAGAATTGTGCGGGAGTCCACCTGCGACGTCACTCTGAAAGCAATACGGGCGGGGAAGTTGGCCTTGATGGTGCCGGTGATAATCTTCACCGAAGGACGTTGGGTGGCTATTATCAGATGTATGCCTACGGCACGTGCCAGCTGGGCTATACGTGCTATGGGCTGCTCCACCTCGCGTCCGGCCGTCATTATAAGGTCGGCAAACTCATCCACCACCACTACGATGTATGGCAGGAAACGGTGGAAGTTGTTGGGACTCACCTCTTTTTGGGGATTAAGTCGGCGGGCGATAAATTTGGGATTGTATTCCTTAATGTTACGCACCTGCGCGTCCTTGAGCAGGTCGTAGCGGTTGTCCATCTCGATACACAGCGAGTTGAGGGTACGAACCACCTTGCGCACGTCGGTGATGATGGCCTCCTCGCTGTCGGGCAGCTTGGCAAGATAGTGTTTCTCGATGGGGTTGTAGAGCGACAGCTCCACCTTTTTGGGGTCCACCATAATGAATTTCAGCTCGGCGGGGTGTTTCTTGTAAAGCAAGGAGGCTATGATTGCGTTCAAGCCTACCGACTTACCCTGTCCCGTGGCACCGGCCATAAGCAGGTGCGGCATCTTGGCAAGGTCGGTGACGTAGGTCTCGTTGCTAACAGTCTTGCCTATGGCAATGGGCAGCTCGAAGTTGTTGTTCTGGAACTTGTCGGAGTTTATCATGGTAAGCATCGAAACCACCTGCGGCTTGGCGTTCGGCACCTCTATGCCTATGGTACCCTTGCCGGGGATGGGCGCGATGATACGTATGCCGAGGGCGGAGAGGCTCAGCGCTATGTCGTCCTCC
>JAEEGI010017361.1_pt1 | contig 14771 bp, 10 predicted proteins | sample 8958751 | NCBI WGS metagenome assembly JAEEGI01 (sample SAMN16246545, study PRJNA631951) | gut metagenome | biome: gut microbiome; feature: rumen; material: KS-attached | host: Bos | place: Iran: Karaj | collected 2018-10
AGGTCATGGCGCAGTACGAGCGGGAATCGAAACGGCCGCTGCGCATCATCCTGGGCAGCGGCGGCCCGATCCTGGTCTTCGAAGGCGTCGAATCGATTATGCCGTTAATATTTAACGATTTATAGAGAATGAGAAAGCTCCCCGAACGGGCACGAAAAAAGGGTAAGCTGATTATATCGCACCGCTACAACCACCTACCCTTGCTGCGGTCAAGCCCTGGGGGAGTTCAGTGGGAGCTGGTCGTATAAGACTTACCCCGGCACAAAGGTAGGAATTTTTTTGAATAAATGAACAACAAACCCAAGATCTGCATCGGACTCTCCGGCGGCGTCGATTCAAGCGTGGCCGCCCTGCTGCTCAAACGCCAGGGCTGCGACGTGTTCGCCCTGTTCATGCAGAACTGGCACGACACCACCGGCACCCTGCACGGAGAATGCGAGTGGGAGGAAGACCGCGCCGTCGCCGAAATGGTGGCGCGCAAGATCGGCATCCCCTTCCATTTCGTGGACCTGAGCGACGTGTACCGGCAGCGGGTCGTGGATTATATGTTCAGCGAATACGAGAAGGGGCGCACCCCCAATCCCGACGTGCTGTGCAACCGCGAGATCAAGTTCGACGCCTTCTGGCAGGCCGCGCAGGCCCTGGGCGCCGACTATGTGGCCACGGGGCACTACTGCCGGAAAGACAGCTTCACCGACGCGGACGGAAAGACCGTGTACCGCATCCTCGCGGGCAGCGATCCCAACAAGGACCAGAGTTACTTCCTGTGCCAGCTCTCGCAGGCGCAGCTCGCCACGGCCCTCTTCCCCATCGGAGACCTGACCAAGCCCGAAGTGCGCCGCATCGCCCGGGAAGCGGAGCTGCCCAGCGCCGAGAAAAAGGACAGCCAGGGCATCTGCTTCGTGGGAAAGGTCGACCTGCCCGTATTCCTGCAGCAGAAACTCAAGTCGCAGGAAGGTGACATCGTGGAAATTCCCCGGAGCTTCTACGAAGGGCGCCCGGAACCGCAGACCCTCGAAGAGATGGCCACGCCCATCCGGTACCGCCGGGAAGACGGCAAGGTCATCGGACGCCACATCGGCGCCCAATACTATACGATCGGGCAGCGCAAGGGTCTGGGCATCGGCGGTCACGCCGAATCCTGCTTCCTGATTGCCAACGACATCGAAAAGAACCTGATCTTCGTCGGCGAAGGCGACAGCCACCCGGGCCTCTGGCGCCGGGCGCTCCGCATCCGCCCCGAAGAAATCCACTGGATCCGACCCGACCTGGCCCTGCCTGCCGGCAGGGAGCGTCGGTATCAGGTCCGCATCCGCTATCGGCAGCCGCTGCAGGCGGCCACCCTCCACGCCCGGGAAGACGGGCTCTTCATCACCTTCGACGCGCCGCAGCGCGGCATTACCCCGGGCCAGTTCGCCGTCTGGTACGCCGACGACGGGGAAATGGTCGGAAGCGGCGTCATCGACCAATAAGCCAATACTTGATTTTACGGATATGAACAAAGTACTTCGTTATTTCTTCGTCCTGGGGCTCGCCCTCTTCACGCTGGCGGCCTGCGGAACGACCGTTCCGGAGAAAGACACTCCCGCCGAACTGAGCGATAAGGCCTCCCTGCTCAAAATCACTTTTGCCGCCGACAAGAATCCCGGCATGCAGGGTTCCTCCACCGGTATCACCGCCAACGGGTATTACTGCATTTCCGTGACGGAAGGCGTCGACCGCGCCCGCCTCGTCCCCGACATCCAGGCCTCCGAAAAGGCCCAGGTCTTCATCGACGACAAGCCCTACACGCCGGGCACGGCCTATGACTTTTCGGGCAACATCCAGACCATCAAGATCGTGTCGGAATCGGGCAAGTTTACCAACAAGTATTCCGTCCTGGTCAAACACGGCATCCCCTACATCGACAACAAGGTCTACCAGTTTATGGAGGACTTCAGCATTCCGGGCGTTTCCATCTCCATTATGAAAGGGACGGAAATCAAGTACTCCAGCGGCTTCGGTTTCGCCAACGCCGTGGCCGAGACCCGCGTCACCCCGGACCACCTGTTCCGGATGGCCAGTATCTCCAAGCAGTTCTGCACAATGTGCATCATGACGCTCAAGGAGCAGGGGAAACTGACGCTCGATGACCAGGTTTTCGGCGACAAGGGCATCCTGAAGGGCATCTACCACAACATCAACTCCTTCCACGAAGCCATGACGGTCCGGCACCTGCTGAGCCACAGCAGCGGTATCTGCAACGGCCTGGGCGACCCCGCCTTCACCAATTCCTACCGTTTCTTCAGCAATGGAACGCCGGTTCCCACCGACACGCTCATCCAGCGCACGATCGACAACCGCCAGAGTCCCTACACCTCGGGCAGCACCACCTACTACCCCGGCGCGGATTATAGCTACAGCAACGTAGGCTTCTGCGTGCTCCACCGCATCGTCGAAGTGCTCAGCGGCAAAGATTACGAGAAGTTCCTCAAGGAAGACGTGCTGGCCAAGATGGGCATTACCGACACCCACATCGGCGGTTATCTGGAAGAGCGCCGGCCCAATGAATGCGTGTTCTACTCGCAGGGCGGCGGCGACGGCTACCGGAATCCGCTCCGCGAACTGGCTGGCGCGGCCGGCATCATCACCTCCACCAACCAGATGATGCGCATCCTGACTTATATGGATGGCGATGACACCGTTCCCGACATCTTCACGCCGGAGACGCTGGCTGATATGTACACGCCCCATAAATATACGGCGTCAAGCTACAACCGCTATGGTCAGGGCTGGCGCATGAACCACAGCCGTCTTTTCCCGGGCGCCCACTACCACGGCGGCAACATCGCCGGAACGGCCACGATCTGGGCCGGGAACACCAACCAGCACATGAGCGGGGCTTTCGTCTGCAACTCGCGGGCTTACAACAGCAACGCCACGGGCGATATCGACGACAACATGTACGTGCTGCTCGACGAGTTCATGAACTATTTCAACAATTGATGAATCCGCGGCTGGCGATCGTGGGAGGCGGCCCCGCCGGCATGATGGCGGCCATCCGGGCCGCCGAAGCGCTGGGCGGGCAGGCGGTCGTGCTTTTCGACAAGAACGACCGGCTTGGCCGGAAGATCTATCTGACCGGCAAAGGCCGCTGCAACCTCACCAACCGCCGGACCTGGGAAGAATTCGCACCCCACATCCACCCCAACCAGGGTTTTCTGAAGAACGCTTTCCGGGCCTTCTCCAATGAAGATCTGATCCGCTTTTTCGAAACGGAGCTAAGCGTTTCCACGGTCACGCTCCAGGGGCAGCGCGTCTATCCCGCCTCGCTGGTGGCGGGCGACGTGGCCCGCGCCCTTGAGCGGCGGGTCCGCGAATCGGGGGTGGACATCCGCTACCGCAGCAGCGTCGGCAGTCTGGCCGACCTGCGCGATTTCGACGCCGTGATCATCGCCACGGGCGGCAAGTCCTATCCCGTCACCGGTTCGACCGGCGACGGCTACCGGCTGGCCGAAGAAGCGGGTCACACGATCACGGCGACCTTCCCGAGCGAAACGGCCCTGCTGCCCAAAGACTATGATCCCGGCCTGCCCGGTCTGGAGATGAAGAACGTCGGGCTGACGCTCTGCATCGACCGTCAGGAAGTGATGCACGAGCAAGGCGATTTCAATTTCACCGACGACGGGCTGGAGAGCGGCATCGCCTATCACCTGAGCCGCCGCGCCGTCTGGGCCCTCTGCAACGGCCAGCGCGTCGACATCCTCCTCGACCTCAAACCCGCCCTCACGGAAGAACAGTTACGGAACCGCTTACAGCGGAATTCCCTGCAAACTGACGTGCGCAGGCCTGGTGGAGCGGAGGGTTCTTCAAACCTGAGCCTGAGCGAGGGTTTGAAAGGTTCTGACGCGCGTTGGAAACGTCAGTTTGCAGGGAATTCTGCAGAAAAGTATCTAGAACGACAGTCCTTGCTCCCGAAAGCTTTGATTGGACCTTTCCTGCGTGCGAATCCGGACTTGACGATCGACAACCTGCCGGAGCGGCTCAAACGCTGGCCGCTGCGCATCGGCGGCTATAAGGGATATGAACGGGCCGTCGTGACGGCCGGCGGCGTCAGCCTCAAGGAAATCGTCCCCAAAACCATGGCCTCGCGCCTCCGGCCCGGCCTCTACTTCTGCGGCGAAGTCCTCGACCTCGACGGCGACACCGGCGGCTACAACCTCCAGATCGCCTTCTCCACCGGCTCCCTCGCCGGCGTCAACGCTGCAAACTTTCTATTGCGGTCCGTGTGATGGCCTGGTGGAGCGACAGGTTCTTCAAACCTGAGCCAAAGCGAGGGTTTGAAAGGTTCTGTCGCGCTGAGGAAGGACCGCAAAGACAAAGATGATGAAACAATTGTTATCTTTGTAAAGATGAAACGATTGATTTTACTGTTGACATTATTGCTCTCCGGCGTCTGGACGATGTCGGGACAGAAGTTGACACGACAGCAATACATCGAACAATATGCCGATATCGCCGTTCGGGAAATGAAGGCGACCGGTATCCCGGCGAGCATTACGCTGGCGCAGGCCTGCCTCGAATCGGGCGACGGGAACAGCACCCTGGCGCGGATGGCCAATAACCACTTCGGCATCAAATGCCACGGATGGAAAGGCAAAAGCGTCAAACATACCGATGACCTGCCCGACGAATGCTTCCGCAGCTACGACTCGGCCGATGAATCGTTCCGCGACCACAGCGACTTCCTGCGCTACCGCGACCGCTACGCCAGCCTCTTCAGCCTGGAACCCACCGACTATAAGGGATGGGCCCTCGGCCTGCAGAAAGCGGGCTACGCCACGGCCCAGACCTACGCTTCCAGCCTGATCCGCATCATCGAAGAAAACGACCTTACCCGCTTCGACCGGCTCGACGAAGCCGCACGACAGGCACTGCCACCCACCCCGCTGGAAGCCGAAACCAGCGTAGCCTTCAAACCGCTGCCCGGCCATAAACTCTACACCGCTTCCCTCAGCCGCGAGATCCGCACCACCAACGGCGTGGCCTGGATCCAGGCCCGCGATGGCGACACCTTCGCCCAGCTGGCCCGCGAATACAATCTCTTCAAGCGGGAACTCCGGCGCTTCAATGACGTGGACCGCGACCGCCCGCTCCAGCCCGGGGAAACGGTCTACCTCGAAGCCAAGAAAAACCAAAGTGCGCCCCACCTCGACAAACACGTGGTCGAAGAGGGCGAGACCATGCGCGGCCTGGCCCAGCGCTACGCCGTGAAAATGAAGAAACTCTACGAATACAACGACCTGACGCCCGGCTCCGAACCCGAGCCCGGCACGATCCTCAAGCTCCGAAAACCCTGATGAAGAAAACCACCAAATTCCTGGTCCTGGCCCTGCTGATCCTGGCGCTCATCGGCGCGGGGGCCGCCGCCGTCTTCTACCAAACGTTTTACGCCAACAATGTGAAGGAGACTGAAAAGCCGGCCGATATCCGCATCTACCGCGATTTCTCCTACGACCAGATGATCGACGCCGTCCTGCAGAGCGGATCCATCGACAATGAAGCCCGCTTCCTCCGGGCGGCCGGGCTGATGAAACTCAAGGATTCCTTCCGCCCGGGTCTGTACCGCTTCAAGAAAGGCATGGGCAACAAGAGCCTCGTCCGCAGCCTGCAGAAAGGCTGGCAGCAGCCGGTCCGACTGGTCATCCCGGGGTATTACCGCAGTCTCGACCGCTTTGCCGATTTTCTGGGCGAACAGTTGGAAGCCGCGCCCGAGGCCTTCCTGGCCACACTGAGCGATCCCGCCACGGCCGACCGCTACGGCTTCACGCCGGAGACCTTCATCGGCATGTTCATCCCCAATACCTACGAAGTCTGGTGGACCGTCACGCCCGACGAATTCGTGGAGCGGATGCACCGGGAATACGAGTCTTTCTGGAACGGCGACCGCGACGCCAAGGCCCAGGCCATCGGCCTGACCCGCCAGGAGGTCAGCACCCTCGCCGCCATCGTCATCGAAGAGAGCAAATACGAACCGGAGTTGCCCCGCATCGCCGGCGTCTATATGAACCGCCTCCAGCTGGGCATGCCGCTCCAGGCCGACCCGACCGTCCTTTACGCCGTCGGTGATCCTACCCTGAAGCGGGTCCTCAACCGACATCTGGAAATCGATTCCCCCTATAATACCTATAAGTATGCCGGCCTGCCACCGGGCCCCATCACCATGCCGCCCGTGGCCGCGCTCGACGCCGTGCTGAACTACGAAAGGCACGACTATCTCTATTTCTGCGCCCGCGACAATTTCGACGGCACCCACGTCTTCGCCAAGACCCTGACGGGGCACAACGAAAATGCCCGCCGTTACCAGCGGGCACTTTCAGCGCAGATGCGGGCCACTACAACCCGTTAAAGGCCTTGGGCCAGGTCCGCACGACCTCCAGGGCTTTCTGGAAATCCGGATCCTCTTCGGCATTGATTACCTGCCAGTAGCCGGTAGTTCCCAAGACACTGCGAGCCAGCAGGGCTTTGAGGCGCGTAGCCAGGATCGCCCGGCAGGCGGCGAGTTCTTCGTCGGATTCCGGGACGAGTTCCTTCTTCGCCGCAAAGGCGAGCAGCCCGTCTAAAGCCGCAGCGGACAGCGGCGCATACTTTTCTTCGAATTGTTTGAATGAATCCGCGGCCAGCGCGTCACGGTGCTTGTCGATATAGTCGTTGGCATAGTCGGTCAGCACGCCGGTCCCGATGACACGGACCAGGAACGGCCGGTGGCCGGTCGTATCATAAGGTACGAACACGTCGGGCACGATACCGCCACCGCCATAGACCGTCCGACCCAGCCTGAGCGTCTTGAACTGCAGGGAATCCGGCATAACGATACTGTCGCGACTGAACGATTCGCCACGGGCATAGCGCTCGCCCGCCGTCCGGAAATACTGTTCTTTTTTGCCCATTTCGTAGGGCGTCTGGACGACACGGCCGCTGGGTGTATGGTAGCGTGCGACGGTCATCCGTATCTGGCCGCCATCAGGAAGGCTGTATTCCGACTGCACGAGTCCCTTTCCGAAGGTCCGCCGGCCCACGATGATGCCGCGGTCCCAGTCCTGCATGGCACCGGCGAAAATCTCGCTGGCACTGGCGCTGTTTTCGTCGACCATCACGACTACCGGTCCGGTCTGGTAGATGCCCTTGCCGGTAGCGACTTCCTGTTCGTTGATCCGCCGGCCTTCCATACTGACGATCACCTGGTCCTTCTCCAGGAACTGGTCGGACAAGGCGAGCGCCACGTGCATATAGCCGCCGCCATTGCCGCGCAAGTCGATGATGATACCTTTGGGGCGATGCTCCGCCAGATCGTATAGCGCCCGGCCGATCTCTCGCATGGAATTCTGGGCGAAACGGCCCAATTTGATATAGATCACGCCGGGCTCCGCCTCATAGGCCGCATCGATACTTTCAAGGGGAATCTTATCGCGGCGGATATTGAAATCCTGCACGAAATCCCCGCGTTGCACCGTCACGACCACCTGGCTCCCCTTCGGCCCGCGCAGGCGGGCACGGACATCGTCGTTGGTCAGGCCGATGCCGGCCACCGATTCCCCGTCAATGGCCACGATCTTGTCGCCCGGGCGAAGACCCGAGGCCTCGGCCGGTCCGCCACTGATGACGGACTGCACGGTCAGCGTGTCCGACAAGATCGCGAATTCGATTCCGACACCCTCGAACTCGCCGTCGAGCGGTTCGCGGGTCTCCTGCACTTTCTCCTTAGGAATGAAGACCGAATGCGGATCGAGCTGTTTCACGAGTTGGAACAGCAGGGAATCGGAAATCGCGTTCATATCGAGTGAATCGACATACCGCGTTTTCAGATAATACAGCGCAATGGCTACCTTGTCATCGTCATCGTTTCGGGTGAAGAAACCCTGTCCCCAAAGCTGCGGACAGACGACGGACAGCAGAACGAGCAGCGGAACGATTTTTTTCATACTTCAAACACTTTGCCTTCTTCGGCTAGATAACTTTCCGGGAATACCTCCCGCGCCTGCGCGAGCAGTACGCCGAGGTCGCGGTAACGCGACGAGAAGTGGCCGAGCACCAGGCGCTTCGCGCCCGCCTGCGCCGCCACGGTCGCCGCTTCCCGCGCCGTGGAATGATACATTTTATGTGCCAGTTCCACGTGTTCGTCGGCAAACGTGGCCTCGTGGTAGATCAGATCGGTCCCCTGCAGCCACTCCGCCTCTTCGGGGAAGACCATCGTGTCGGAGCAGTAGGCGGCCGACTGGCCGGTCTTCAGCCAGACGATGCGGTAGCCGAAGCAGTCGATGCGGTGCTGCAGCGGGAAAGCCCACACTTCGCAGTTCCGCAATTCGATGATCTTCTCCGGCTCTTTCATGGTAAGGGGGATATGCTGGATCTCATATTTGATCCCTTCCCCGAAATGGGCCATGAAGAATCGGAGCACGGAGCCGAAATCGCGGGGCGCGTAGATGTAGAGCGGCGCCGTGCGGCCGTCGAGCGCCATGGTCGAAAGCATCCCGAAGATCCCGAAGATGTGGTCACCGTGGAGGTGGGAGATCAGGATGTTGTCGAGCCGCGCCTTGGAGATTCCGTAGCGCTTGAGCTGCACCTGTGCACCTTCACCGCAGTCGACCAAAAACAAGCGCCCATGCATGTTGAAGACATGGGCGCTTTGATGGCAGTCAACCATCGGTCGGGCAGATGCCGTCCCAAGGGTTGTCAGGGTAAAATTCACTCCTGGTTCGCTTTTTCCTCGGCTTCGAGGCGGCTCTTGAGGTCGGCCAGGTCGGAGATGTCACCGAGGGTGGTCCGCTCGAGGTTGTCCTTCAGCTTACGGACGGCCTTCTGGGTCGTGTTGGCTTCGGATTCTTTCTCGCGGGCTTCCTTGCGGGCTTCTTCGCGACGGACTTCCTCATACGTACGGGTGTGCGAGAGGGTGATCTTCTTGCTGCCCTTGTTGAACTCGGTCACCTTGAACGGGAGCTTCTCGCCTTCCTTGGCGGTGGTGCCGTCTTCCTTGACCAGGTTGCGGTTCGAGCAGAAGCCGGTGATGCCGTCGGCGAGGGTGATGGTAGCGCCCTTGTCGACGATGGCGGTCACGGTACCTTCGTGGACGGAGCCCACGGTGTAGGTATTCTCGTACTCGTTCCAGGGGTTCTCTTCAAGCTGCTTGTGGCCGAGGCTCAGGCGGCGGTTCTCCTGGTCGACTTCGAGGACCACGACTTCGATCGGCTCACCGATGGAGGTGAACTCGGACGGGTGCTTGATCTTCTTGGTCCAGCTCAGGTCGCTGATGTGGACGAGGCCGTCGACACCTTCTTCCAGTTCCACGAACACACCGAAGTTGGTGAAGTTGCGGACGGTAGCGGTATGCTTGGAGTTGATGGGGTATTTTTCGGTGATGGTTGCCCACGGATCGGGTTTGAGCTGCTTGATACCCAGGCTCATCTTGCGCTCCTCGCGGTCGAGGGTGAGGATCACGGCCTCAACTTCCTGTCCCACCTTGAGGAAATCCTGTGCGCTGCGCAGATGCAGGCTCCAGCTCATTTCGGAAACGTGGATCAGACCTTCGACGCCCGGCTGCACTTCCACGAAGGCACCGTAGTCGGCGATGACCACGACCTTGCCCTTCACGGTGTCGCCCACCTTGAGGTTCGGGTCGAGCGCATCCCACGGGTGCGGGGTAAGCTGCTTCAGACCGAGGGCGATACGCTTCTTGGTATCGTCGAAGTCGAGAATCACCACATTGATCTTCTGGTCGAGCGAGACCACTTCTTCGGGATGGCTGATGCGGCCCCAGCTCAGGTCGGTGATGTGGATCAGACCGTCCACACCGCCCAGGTCGACGAACACGCCATAGGAGGTGATGTTCTTGACCGTTCCTTCCAGCACCTGGCCCTTCTCCAGCTTGGCGATGATGTCGGCCTTCTGGGCTTCGATCTCGGCCTCGATGAGGGCCTTGTGGGAAACGACCACGTTGCGGAATTCCTGGTTGATCTTGACGATCTTGAATTCCATGGTCTTGTTGACAAATACGTCATAGTCGCGGATGGGTTTGACATCGATCTGGCTGCCCGGGAGGAAGGCCTCGATACCGAACACGTCGACGATCATACCGCCCTTCGTGCGGCACTTGATGTAACCCTTCACGATTTCGTCTTTGGCGAAGGCTTCGTTCACGCGATCCCACGACTTGACGGCGCGGGCGCGCTTGTGCGAGAGGATGAGCTGGCCTTTCTTGTCTTCGGCGTTCTCCACGTAGACTTCCACGGTGTCGCCGACGGCCAGGTCGGGATTGTAACGGAATTCGTTGATGCTGATCACGCCCTCGCTCTTGTAGCCGATGTTGACGATGACTTCGCGCTTGTTGATGGCGGTGACGGTGCCTTCTACGACCTCATTCTCGTTGATGCGGCTGAGGCTCTTGCTGTAGCTTTCTTCGTTCGCGGCTTTCTCGCCGGCGTCGAAGCCGTCATTTTCAAAGGCGTCCCAATCGAACTTGTCGTTGTCGACGGAAGCGTTGCTTTGTTTTTTGGCAGGTTTTACGATCACCTGCTCCTCGATTTCCTCTGCAGATTCGACTGCGGGATTCTCGATGATCTCTTCAGACATGGTTAATGGTTAGTAATTTGTTAAACAATAAGTAGTTAGACTTTATTTATAATCCCGCCGTCCTTGCGGGACCGCAAAGATATGAAAAAAGCGGCTTTCGGCCGCCTTTTTCTTTGAAAAATTTTGCAAATAAGCTAGTTGGCCGGTTCTTCCGGCTTCGCGGGCTTCTCCGCCTTCTCCGGTTTCTTGCGCGGTTTGGCGTTTTTCACGTAGGTATCGAGCCAGTAGCCGGTCTCGTAGAGCATGTCGAGCGTGGTTTCGATGCCGGAGTAGCTGTGGCTTTCATACGGGAGCTGCACATAGCGGGCGGTGGCGCCAAAATACACGAGGGCCTGGTAGAGCCGCTCCGACTGCACCGGGAAGGTACCCATATTGTTGTCCATCTGTCCGTGGATGAGCATCAGGGCGTCCTTGATCTTGTCGGCATAGTTGAAGGGCGACATTTCGTCGTACACTTCCTTGGCCTTCCAGTACGTACGGCGCTCGCTCTGGAAGCCGAACGGGGTGAGGCTGCGGTTGTAGGCGCCGCTGCGGGCCACGCCGGCCCGGAAGAGACGGGTGTGGGCCAGCAGGTTGGCGGTCATGAAGCCGCCGTAGGAGTGGCCGCCCACGCCGATCCGGTCGCGGTCGCCCACGCCGATGCTGTCGCACACGAAGTCGACGGCGGCTTCGGCGCTCATCACCAACTGCTCCAGGAAATAGTTGTTGGGCAGGGAATCCTTGTCGGGCGAGACGATCGCCATCGTGAATTCATCGAGCACGGCATAGCCCTGGGTGGCCCAGATCATCGCGGAGCCGTAGGTCGGCTTGGTATACTTGTGTTTCTCGGGTTTGCGCTTGTAGCATTCGGCCGGGCAACGGTACTCGTAGGGATAGGTCCACATAAACACGGGCAGTTTCCCGTCGCGCTCCGGATTATAGTCGGCAGGCAGGTAGAGGTGGGCATAGCACTTGAGGCCGTCCTTGCGGGTATAGGTCACATACTGGTCGGTGACCTTCGAAGAGAACACGTCCGCCACCGGATCCACGAAGTGCGTGATCTGGCGACTCGAGCGCTTGCGCACGTCGAACTCGTAGTAGTCGGGAACCACGCCGAACGCATCGCGCCGGCCGATGAAGCGGAGCCTTGCGGGCGTGAAATTCGTGATGCCGGTCACGGTCTCGCGGCAGTCGCCCGAAGAGGTCCAGAGGTTGTCCATCTTGCCGGTCTTGAGCGACAGCAGATCGATGTAGGAATGGTTGAAACCTTCCGCATCGGGGCGGTCGTTGCCGGTCAGGAAGATCTGGGAATGGGCGTTGTCGGTCCAAAGGACGCTGCGGCCAAAGGCGTTGCGCGTCATATACGGACGGCCGTAGACCGGGAAGTTGCCCAGCGTGTCGACCTCGGTGCTCTGGGTGAAGAGCACGCGGCGCGGAGCCAGCGTATCGCCGGGGACGAAGGTCATCGTGCGGCGGAATTTCTGCTTGGACGAGCTCTCCTCGAACAGGGCGAGCTTCGCATCGCCCCAGGTGATGCGGCCCAGGCGATATTCGGGAGCCAGCACCAGTTCCTTGACATTTTCAAAATCGAACGGGGCGCCGCACTGGTACACCCGGTCGGTAAAGGTCTTCTCCGGTTTTTCCTCCTTGTTCGCGGAATCCTTCGCGGCCGGTTCGGCATCCGGGCGCGGGCCCATGAAGCCCATCATCCCGCCAAAACCACCTTCAGACTCCGTCCAGTAGAGCGTTGCGGGCAGGTCCGGACGCCAGGCGAAACCGGCCGGCTTCGGCTTGGGCGGCTCCGGTTTGTCCTTCTTGTCCTTGTCGGCTTTGTCCCGGTCGGGCTTTTCCTCCTTGATCGTACCGTCGCGCAGCATACGGACCATCGATCCGTCGGTCAGGGACATGATGAACTGCTTGCTCGGGAACGAGCGGTGGCTCTCCACATAGGAATACGGATGATGTTCGGTCACCACGATGGCGTGGCTGCCGTCGGGCGACGGTTCGATGGAACGATACACGGCCGGAGCGCCGATACGCTGGGTGCCGGTGGGCGTCCAGACCATCAGCTGGCTGGTGCAGCAATAGTCGAAGAGCGCTTCGTCGGCCGGGCCGCCGAGCAGGTCCTGATAGGTGCGGATCGATTTCTTCTCGCCCAGGACTTCCTGGACGATGTTCGACTGGGCGATTTCCTGGTGCGGCGCCACGGTGTGATTGTCGGGGACGGCCTTGAACAGGATGCGCTCATCGTCGAGGAAGAAGAACGGAGTGCCGAAGATCGTATTGACCCGCGTGGAAATCACGCGCTGGGCCACAGGCGATTCCTGCGAGACATCCATCCGCCAGAGTTCGACCCGGAAAGGGAATGAGAGGGTAAACGCCACATAGCGGCGGCTGGGCGACCAGGTGATGAACTTGACACGGGCATTGGCCGGGAGGCCGCGTACCGGTTTCACTTGGCCGGTCTTGACGTCGAGCAGCTCGAGTTTGTCGAAATAATTCTCGCGCGTCTCGCTGAAGTTGCGGGGATCCACCCGGACGCCGCCGATGCGGGCCTCGCTCTCGGCAAGTTCGGCGATGGGTACGCTGCGGCATTTGCGGTAGGCCAATACCGCCATCGCATCATCACTGGAGAAATAGGCGGTCGGAAGCGGACTGGCCATCGTAATCTTTTCGATTTCCGGTGCAGGGTGCCGGAAGTTGTCGGCCAGCGCGGCGGACGTGCCCATCAGGAGCAGGACGGCCGCCAAAGCGAAGAGTTTTTTCATATGCTATTCTTGTACTTGATTATCATCATATTGCTGCAGGCAGAAATCCCGTTCCGCAGCGAGATCCGGAATCTTGATTGCATAGGTTTTTCCGCGGGCGGTGACCAGCCGGGAGTCGCGCAGCCAGGGATTGGCGCGGCGCAGCTCGGCGTACGAAAGACCGTGCTGGCCCGCGAATTCAGCCAGGTCGTCGATGCTGTTCGATACGGAGACCGTACGCTTCGGCGGGATATACGGATAGTAGTCGGACGGTTCCAGCTGAAAGCCGAACGAGGCCGGGTCTTCGAAGAAGAGCTTGGCCACCAGGATGCGGAACATATAGCGGGACGTTTCCTCCACCATATGCAGGTCGAGGGCGTTCTTCTGGTGCTGCGTCGAAAGGCGGCGGGTCACGCCGTTCATGCCGCCGTTGTAGCTGGCGGCCACGGTCATCCAGTCGCCGAATTTGGCGTAGGATTTCTTGAGATAGGAACAGGCCGCTTCCGTTTCTTTCTTGAGGTCGAAGCGCTCGTCGACCGTCAGGGCGACTTCCAGGCCGTACTCCCGCCCCACTTCGCGCATAAACTGCCACAGACCGGCGGCGCCGGCCGTCGAGACGGCCGTCTCGCTGAGGTTGCTCTCGATGGCCATCAGGTATTTGAGGTCATCGGGAACGCCCTTGGCGGCCAGGATCGGCTCCACCTGCGGGAAGATGCGCGTCGAGCGCTTGAGCATCAGCAAGGAATTGGAATGGCTGTAGGTGAAGGCGATCAGCTCGCGGTCCATGCGCTCGCGCAGGTCCACACGGTCGAAACGGATGGTGTCGCCGGCGAAGACCACGAACGGCGGCACGGCCGGCGGCCGGACGGGATCCCGGACGATCGTCCGCTCGATGACCACCAGCGAGTCGCCCGCGACCTCGCCCGATGCCCCGGACAAGCGGGCCAGCTGCACGGCGGGACGCGTAATCCACCAGAGCCCGGCCACGGCGCACAAGAGCAGTGCGAAAAGAAACAGAACCCAGCCTTTCTTCATAAACATTCCTTCTGACAAAGCATATCTTCGCAAATTTAATGATTTTTATATAAATAAAAAACTCGTACCTTTGCGGTTCAAAAACACAGGAAATGGCAGAAAACAGCTTGCTCGAGAAACTCGGCGCACTCCAGGCGAAATACGATGAGATCGGTACCCAACTCGGTGATCCCGAGGTAATTGCCGATATGAAAAAATACGTCCAGCTCAACAAGGACTACAAAGAACTCGAGCCCGTCGTCGCGGCAGGACGCCGTTATCGCAAGCTGGTGAACGATCTGGCCGACGCAAAAAACATCCTTTTGAACGAAAAAGACGAAGATCTGCGTGAAATGGCCAAGGAAGAAGCGGCCGCCCTCGAAGAGGAACTTCCGAAAATGGAAGAAGAAATCCGCATCCTCCTGA
>JAEEGI010017365.1_pt1 | contig 14770 bp, 11 predicted proteins | sample 8958751 | NCBI WGS metagenome assembly JAEEGI01 (sample SAMN16246545, study PRJNA631951) | gut metagenome | biome: gut microbiome; feature: rumen; material: KS-attached | host: Bos | place: Iran: Karaj | collected 2018-10
CTTCGTCATCAGCGGTAACAATGAATGGAGAAATCATTCCCATCATAAAGATTGTGCTTAAGAGCACGAGTGTTTTGGTAATTCTTATCACAGCTGTGTTATCTTGACTTTACAAAGTTAGGGCGCAAGCCCGTCACTTCTTGAAAAACCGTATTACAGCCACTTTTGCAATAATCGGCCATACAGCGAGCCTGGTGAGGGATTTTGAGACCTTCACCAAAACTGTTTTATTACAGCAAATCCTATCGACCTAGAAATTCATTACAAGGCTAGATGACGTTTAATTTGACGATTTTTTGAATACTACCCGTAAAAAGTTGTATTTTTGCGGAAATAAACTAATGCCCGTCGGCGGAAATAAACTAACAATCGCAGGGAGAAATAAACTAATTATGGCTACTTTGCAAGAAAAATTAGTTGAGTCACTAGCTGTGCTGAAAGCCTGGCAGGATGAACACAAAGACAATTTGGTCATCCAAGGATCGTCAACACTTGGTGAGACACACACCAAACGACTGGTGGATAATGGCTATCTACAGATGGTCATCAAGGGCTGGTATGTCCCTTCTTCTCCGGGCAGTGAAGGCGATTCTACTGTCTGGTATGTATCCTACTGGTCGTTTGTCACGGCCTATCTTGAAAATAAACTGGGTGAAGATTGGAGCTTGTCACCCGAATTATCGCTGTACTTCTACAGTGGCAAGAGCGTAATTCCCAAACAATTGATTGTGCGCAGCCCCAAGGCGTCGAACAATATTCTTTCCCTCCCGTTTGGAACATCTATTCTGGATATCAAGGCACGCGTCCCGGAATCGGTGGTGAAAGAACCGCGATATGGCGTTCGCTTGTATCCTTTAGCGCTATCTCTTTTGATGGCATCTCCGGATTACTATCGGCGACAGTCTCTGGAGGCCAGAACCTGCCTGTCCATGGTTCGGGATGTGTCGACCATATCCGCCGTTGCCATTGAGGGCGGGCATTCCACCCGGGCCGGTAGAGTGGCAGGGGCGCTTCGCTCCATTGGTCGAGAAGAAATGGCTGATTCGCTGCTTGCCACAATGCGTCAGATTGGCTACGAAGTCACCGAGGAAAATCCATTCGGAGAAAACATCAAGATTCCCACCTCCATCGTCTCACCTTATGCCTCCCGCATACGCCTGATGTGGCGGAAAATGCGTCAGATAGTTGTTTCGTTGAAGGAAACGGCCCGCATAGCTCCACTTAAGGTGGACTTGTCGGAGGTCTTGTCCAATATGGATGCTACTTACATCAAGGACAGTTACAACTCCTTGTCAATCGAAGGATATAAGGTGACGGAAGAGTTGCTGGAGAGAGTCCGCAGCGGTGAGTGGAACCCCAAGAAGGATGCTCGTGACAAAGAGCAGAAAGACGCCTTGGCCGCCAGGGGATACTATCAAGCATATCAAACACTCCGGAGTGCCATTGCTGATACGCTTACCGCGGGAACAGATGCGGCCCAGATGTATATCAAGGGGCACCAGAGCTGGCACTTTCAGCTGTTTGAGCCTTGTATTCGTGCCGGTATCATCAAAGCATCCGATCTTATAGGTTATCGTACCCATCAGGTCTATATCCGGAATTCCATGTATGTGCCTCTTAATCCGGATGCCGTCCTGGATGCCATGGACGCTTTGTCAGAAATGATGAGAGAAGAGCCCGATGCTCTTGTCCGCGCTATCCTTGGGCACTTCTTCTTCGTGTATATTCATCCGTATATGGACGGCAATGGCCGTACGGCCCGTTTCACCATGAACAGCCAATTGGTCACCGGCGGTTATCATTGGGTGGTTGTACCTCTGGAGCGCAGGGAACAGTATATGAGAGCTCTTGAGAAAGCAAGTGTAGAGGAAGAGATTGGAGATTTTGTGAACTTTGTCCTTTCTCTAATCCAGGCACATCGTGAATTCTAATTAGAAGCGCAATGACTTCTAAAGTCAACGTTAAACAATAGCTTACAATAATCCAAACTAGCATCAGAATAGTCACCGGCGGTGAGACCATCTTCACCAACATCTTCAAACTGCTGGTGGACGCCGCAGCGAAATAGCCTTGGCGGTTAAACCGCTGACACTCAGCGTAAAACGCAAAGCACTGGTATCCATTTGAGGTACCAGTGCTTTGTATTATTAGTTGGCAATCAGTGATTTAGCCACCAAGGCTCCCTATTGGAACAGGCTGCGGCAGAGGGCGGGGATGTCCGGGATGGGGATGATGCGGACGGAGAAGCGCTACAGATTCAGATCGATCTCGAGGGAGGAGTAGGCACAGAAACAGCCTAGTCCTCCCTTGACGTTTGAATAGAGGACAGGAGTTTCCGTCAGTTGGGACAGCATCGTAGCGTTGCGAACGGCAGCGTAAGAAGTCATATATCGGTACAGGTCCCTCGAAATCGTTGTAAAAATCAGATAATACCGGGATGACCCTCCCCTCTCCTGTACATACTCCGGAGGTGTCGTACCATAGCTGCATTGGAAGGAATAGGGTGAGTATGGGATACTGGAGTCGGCAAAAACCTGATCCTGCTTCAGTTGGGACTTATCAGACAACACGAGGTCCATTACATCTTCGAAGGAATAGGAGGTCGACATAAAGAGAATGTCGTTTGAAAAGATTTTTTCCTCCACACGAAGGTTCACCGTCTTTCCGTCTGTTTCCGTATACTGTCCGCTCACCTTGGGCCGGATCCTGTAATAATACTCCGGGTCCGCACCTTTCGTCAAAGAAAGATTCAGGACAAAATCCGAATGAGAGTATTCGGGATGCTTGACTTCCACCCGATCCACGGTCAACTGCGGACAAACCGGCACATCAATCTCGGCCTCAGCTTCGGCGAAATCCAGGAACGAAGCAACCAGCCGCAGGTGATCACCGGGCTGAACGACATAATCGCTCAAGTAATGGATTGGGGCGACAGGCAGGGTCTCATAAACGGGATTTCCATTGTCATCGACTCCTGTCTGGGCAGGTTCGCGAGGTGTCAGGATGTAGGGTTCTTCTGCGTAATTCACATACAGTTCCACTTTTCCTCTGTTAGGATATATCCGATAGAAATTGCGCGTGTTTCCTTCGAGAAAAAATGCTGAATGTGAGAGCTGGACGACGAGCGGGCTGCCTGAGCGGGCCAGAGAATAGATCACCAACCGGGGCGTAGTTTCCTTCCCGGAGAAAGTGATATCTTTCGTACACGAGAGCAGGGTGACCACCACGGTCATCATCAGCAAAAGCATCTTAGTCATTATTCTCATAGCGACTCCTTCTAAAACTTGTAACTCCACGAAACGGAAGGCATGATTGGAAAGATTGAGACAATCTTAACGGCTTTATCCGTCTTGTAATAGGTGCCGTCCGATGTATAAACATACCCTTTGTTGTTTTCGCCGATATAGGCCATCATGGGATTCACGTGGTTGTACACATTGTAAATACAGAGCGAGATGATGCGCTCACCGCCATTGCGAATGGTTTTATGGAAATTCAGGGCCAAATCCAACCGGTGTGAAGGCGGAAGCCGGTAATTGTTCCGCTGCTCAAGCGCGGGGAGGACCGATACACCCGGCTCACCGGTGGCGGTTTCGTTGTAACCCGGCGACATTACCTTCTGCAGCGGCAATGAGCCGCAGATGCCGCTACCGAAGACAAAGGTGCCGACCATGTCCACTTGAGGATTGAATTGATGGTTGACAACCAGATTGATGTCATGCCGCCGGTCGTATTTGGCAGGGAACGGGTCCCCGAAATTGATCATGTTTCCCTCGCGGTCAAACTTCCGCATGGTTTTGGACCAGGTGTAGCCCAGCCAACCGGTCGTCTTACCGATATTCTTTCGGATGAGGAACTCCACACCATAAGCCCATCCGTCACCGACAGCCACTTTCTCTTCCCAGCCGCTGGCCGCGCTGAGGAACGACGCACCTTCCTTGTACTCCACGACATTGTGCATCGATTTGTAATAGCCCTCAACGGAAAAATCATAGGATTCCCGGGAATAGAACACGCCGGAGGCAACCTGCCGGGAACGCATTGGCGCAATGCGGTCTGTCACGGGCACCCAGAGATCGGTCGGGAGTGACAAGGCGGCATTGGAGAGCAGGTGTAAATACTGGCTCATTTCCACATACGACGCTTTGACGGATAGTTGATCGTTCAACAGGAAACGGGCGGAAAGCCTGGGCTCCAGGGAGCCGTAGGTCTTCTGCCGTGTACGATACAGCGACCCGCGGAATCCCGCGTTCAACTGCAGCCACTCCGTGACTTTCCAGTCGTCTTCCGCATACAATGAGGTTTCCAACGTCGAAACGCGGGGATCGCCCACCGTAGTATCCCGGCTGATTTCAGAAGAGGTGTCGAGCGACCGGCGTTCCGTTACGGAAGGCTTAAATATATGGAAGGTAGTATTGACGCCGAATTTGGCTTCGTGGTCCGGGGTCGGCTTATATTCGTAATCCACACCCAGCGAGATGTCGTTGATCAACGACTTAAAGACGGTCGAAACACTGGTAGTATCGCCGAACTGTGACGTTTCGAACACTCCGGTATCACTTTCATAGCGGGACAAATCCAGATCGTAGCGATAACGCGAATAGTCCAGCGTCGCATTCATAAGAAGGTCAGAAGAAAAGATATGGTTCCAGCGCGCGGCCGCCACTCTGTTTCCCCAATCCCAATCGACTCCCATATTCCACCGGTGCTTCAGTTTGTATGGGGTGGTTGTCCCATCGGTGTGATGCTGCTGGCGGTTCTGATTATAATTATTTGACAAGCTCGTAAACATCGAGTCATCCCCCGTGTACAGGCTGAAGAACAGTTTGTCCCGACTCGAAACTTTGTGCGTGATCTTTCCGTTCAGATCATAAAAATAGTAGCCGGCCAGAGGCTTAATCTCGCTTCCTGCGATTGCGGCCATCAGATAAAAAGCCGGTGTCGCAAACAGGTCGAAGTAGGTGCGGCGCAGCGAGAGGTTAAAGCTTGTCTTTCCTTTGACGATAGGCCCGTCGAAATTGAATTTGGAGGCCAACAGCCCGACCGTGAACCCCCAGTGAAACTCCTGGTCGTTGCCGTCCTTCATACGCACATCCACGACGCCGGAGAGGCGGCTGCCGAATCGCGCCGGAAAACTGCCCTTATAAAGCGTTACGCTCTGGACGGCATCAGCGTCAAACACCGAGAAAATGCCCATCGCATGGTTCACGTTATAGAGGGGGACGCCGTCAAGCAACAACAGATTCTCATCCGGCCCTCCACCGCGAATATAAAGGCCGGCAGACCCTTCGCTGCCGGACTGGACGCCAGGCAGCAACTGCAAGGCTTTGATCACATCCACTTCTCCCCCAAAGGCAGGCAGGCTCCGAATCTGCGTAACCGGCATCTCAAATGCGCTCATTTGAGAACTACGAACGCTGTAGACAGTTCTACCAGAGGTGATTAAGGAGCCTTTGATTCGTTGCGTGTCCGGCTTCAGCCTGATATCGAACACCATATTGCGGACCAGACTGACCGGCTTCTCAACCGTCTCATATCCCATCAAAGAATAGGTCAGGACCGCATCGCCCGTCATCAAAGGAAGCGCGTAATGGCCATTGTTATCCGTAACGACACCTTTGTGCGAAACCGTATCGATGACCCCTACGCCAATCAGGGGATCGCCCGTTCCGGCATCAAATACATAACCGCTGACAATCGCCCGCCGCTGGGCATCAGCCGGGTAGGCTGCCCCCAAAAAGAGCAGCCACCCGGCCAAAAGCCACAGTGCTCTATATCTCACACTCATAAATCCCGCCAAAAGCGTCCTTAATGCATATCTTTACATGCTTTATCGATTCGGGCAGGAACAGGCCATTTTCTCCTTTGGGGAATGTACTACTGAAATCGCCTTCAAAGAATAAGACAGGGGACCAGTTATAAAAAAGTGGAGAACCGGGATAAATGTCGCTTCGATCGGGATCATCGCTTGGCGTATCGGATAACATGAAACCGCCAAAAGTCAATTCGTTAAGCGGAACTGTTATCACAGAATCATTGTATAAATATCTAAGTGAAAACAATTCCTTCAAGGAGGACCCTTCGGGATGTGTGCTGTCCCAATCGTTCAGAGCGATCAAATCAATCTCCGTTATCCGCCAATCTATCGCATTCATCGAAGGAATTGGAGCATAATCAGGGCCGGTCTTTGGTATCTTGTAGTAATACTGCCGTCCGCGATAAACAGCCTTATTTCCATAGAATGACACTATTCCCATTTTCTCTGCACTGGCCTCCGCCAGTGTGGGGTGCAATAGAACAAAATATGCATCATCCCCTCGCTGGTAACTACATCGTAATTCTGTCACCCTATAAAATATACCATATTCATGCTCGACATAAGTCTCCTTCGGCGGCCGGCGAATCTTGAAACAGGAGGTCAACGAAAGCACTGCCAGAATCGCGAAACAAAAAAAGCGGAAATAACGTTTACTCATAATAGTTTCGTTGTTAGTACAAATTTAAGAATATTTAATTAAATTAGTTTATCGTCCATTCTCCAATGTATTCTGTTCCATCGGAGAGCGTGAATGTAATCGTCCAAAGGCCGGTAGCACCCGATATGACAAAGGAGTGATAACCGATTGCGCTATTCACCTGATAAGAGGAACTGACTCCGGCATCTTCGTTTTCGATGTCAACGTCAACGATGCCGAGATTTGACAGGAACAACACTGATACGAGATGAGTCGTTCCGTTATACGCCGAGACAATAGGCACATCAAGGCCGCGAGGACCTTCACCGTTTTCATTGCCGTTAGACTTGGTGATTTCGATTTCTTCTTCATCTTCGTCATCAGCGGTAACAATGAATGGAGAAATCATTCCCATCATAAAGATTGTGCTTAAGAGCACGAGTATTTTGGTAATTCTTTTCACAGCCGTGTTTTTTTGACTTTACAAAGTTAGGGCGCAAGCCCGCCACTTCTTGAAAAACCGTATTACAGCCACTTATGCAATAATCGGCCATACAGCGAGCCTGGTAAAGGTTTTTGAGAACTTCACCAAAACTGTTTTATTACAGCAAATCCTATCGACCTAGAAAAACGGCAGGTATCGACTGCTGATTTCCGGAGAGGCTTCCTGAATCTTTGTCTTTAATCGATGCTTCCTTGTATAAGGAACAGAACTGGATTTTTGATTGAAAAAGATGGACAATGTCGGCATATCAAAGCCGGCAATGATGAATGACATCAACTTGTAGTCCGGCTCTCGTAAGTTTGGATAATCCTGGCGAAACTGACGCATCAAACCATCCATAGCACCATCTATCATCTGCTCAAGTCGGGAACCGCTCTTATCGTTATTCTCGATGTCCGAAGTAATCCGTTTCACCTGGCGCATTACATAAGGCTGAGGATTGTCCCGTCTCCCTGCTATAACCAGAGATTCGTATATTTCTCCAATCTCCTTGAAACTCGACTGATACATACGAATGTACCGTTGACGGATATCTGCCAATTGTCTTTCCCGCTCAGATTCTGTTGTTTGCAACTGCTTGGAGAGAGCGCTGGCGACCTCCAGCAGCCGGGCATTCTCTTCCCGGTTCTTTTCCAACCGATGGCGTATTACGAGATAAGCTACCAAACCTATCAGTAATGCAAAGACCAAACCGGCTACGATAAATACACGCTGCCGGAAGACTTTGTGTTCGGCATCCCGACGCAACGCTTCCGAATAGTCCCGCTGTGCCTTATGGGCGGCTTGCGTGAGGGCGACATTCAGCATTTCTTTCTGGCTAGCTATAGAGAGTTCCAGATGGTCGAAAGCATTTTGGTATTCCCTGCGAGCATACAACGAACGTGAATACCAAACAAATGTCTCCTTGTCGGTCGTATCCAACTGAGCATAAATCCGATCAGCGCGTTTTCGATTGCCCACCAACTCACTCGCTAACGCGTAGGCGCCCCAATTGTTTCTATAGGGTAGTTTCCCTGTCTCGTTTAATACTATCGTGAACAAGGAATCCGCCTCGACAGGATTTATGTACTGCCGATACATTTGTGTATGGGCAAGATGGACCATTGCGGAGTACTTCGTGCTGGAATCCAAATCTTCTATCTTAAGAATATCCCGATAGATATCTACCGCCTTCTGGCATTTTCCCAAATTACTAAGCGCTATGGCGTGCTTGATGCGGGCGTCGTAGTAGTAAACCGGCTTATCGACCTTCTCGAAGTGCCCTTCCGCCTTTATCGCATAGGACAGTTCCTCATTGGTGTCGTGTAACTTGTTATATAGCTTGCACAACGAAATACAAATCAGTCCACCGTTGAACCAGTCTTCCGTCTGATCAATATACTTCTCCGCCTCTGACAACGAAATGACGGCATCCTGATAGTTGCTCCCGTTCATCTGGATGATGCCTTTTTGGTGAAGGGTTTTCATCTTCTCCAAGGCCGAGCCGTGGCGGGAATAATAACGGTCAGCCGGTTCGATAACCGAGAGGTCGGCAGTATCTATATAACTCTTGTGCAGGGCTGTCGCATTCAGCAGGGAATACCTGGCCCGCAGGCGGCTCGAGGAAAGGGGTTCCTGCGAAATGGCCTGCAAGGCCGCCAGGGCGCTGTCCGGCCTGTCCTGGAGGTAAGACTGTATGTCATCCAACAACGCCGCAGTCCGGCGGCTTTCACACCCTGAAAAGAATGCAACTGATAAAAACAGAACGAAGAATAACCCTCTCGAGCGCATTATAAGTAACATTAAGGATTTCGAGCAATAAAGATACAAAAAAAGCGACGGAACCGCAAGTTTTCGGTTGTAACCGTAAATATTTTAAAATCCTTATGGTTTGAAATATAAAATCACTATCTTTGCTCAGTGAATAAAACGGTTATTGTTATGGAACAAGCAGAGCTTCAGCCGCTATACGACAGCTATCACCGCAAAATCGCGAAGATTGACCTGCGCTTCAAACGTTACCTCTACAGCCAGATCAACTGGAAAGCGCGTATCATCAGCATCAAGGGAGCCAGGGGAGTCGGAAAGACCACCATGCTCCTTCAGCATATCCTGGAGAACTACGAAGACATTGACCAGACGCTCTATGCCTCGCTGGACAATCTGTGGTTTGCCACCCATAGCCTGATGGATCTCGTTGATTGGGCGGACCGGCACGGCATTACTCGGCTCTATCTGGACGAAGTGCACCGTTACGAAGGATGGTCCCAGGCACTGAAAAACATCTACGACGACTATCCCGACATGAGCATCGTCTACACCAGCAGTTCCCTGCTGGTCCTCGACAATGCAACCGTGGATATGTCCCGCCGTCAGACGCCATACACCCTGTACGGCCTTTCCTTCCGCGAATACCTTGAACTGGAAGGAATCTTCAAGACCGATGCAATTCCGCTGGATGAAGTCCTGACGCACCACGTAAAGAAAGCGATGGACATCGTCGGAAGCATAAAAGTAGCGCCTCTTTTCGAAGCATACCTTTCCCATGGCTACTACCCCTTCTACCGTGAATCCCTGGAGGATTTTCCGTCCAGATTGCGTGAGACCGTCACCGTGGTCATTGATTCCGACCTTCCCGCCGTCGAGAATGTAACCTACGAGACGCTGCAGAAGGTGAAGAAACTTCTGATGATCATCAGCGAACACGTTCCCTTCGAGCCCAAGATGTCGGAACTCTGGCGGCAGCTCTCCACGGACAACGAATCCGGGCTCAAGATGCTCTACGCTCTCGAGAAGGCCCAGGTCCTCGCTCTGCTCACGGCCAAGACCAGGAATTACAAGTCCCTCACCAAGCCGGACAAGATTTTTCTCGGAAACCCAAACCTGATGCACGTCCTATGTCCGAAAGTGGACAAGGGAAACGAGCGGGAGACATTCTTCATCAGCCAGCTGCGCGTCCTGCACGACGTCCGGTACCCCAAGCAGGGAGATTTCCTTATCGACGGCAAGCATCTGTTTGAAGTCGGCGGCAAGGGTAAGACCTTCGAACAGATTGCCGATGTCCCGGACAGTTACCTCGCAGTCGATGACACCGAGGTCGGCTCCGGCAGCCGCATTCCGCTCTGGCTCTTCGGATTACTCTATTAGAATTAGGGTCGGGAACCGGCAATAAAAAAGCGACGGAACCGCAAGATTCCGTCGCTTTCAGTTGAGTTGAACCAGTGACCTCTACATTATCAGTGTAGCGCTCTAACCAACTGAGCTAATACAAATTTGCAAAACAGGTGGAGGGGAACAGGCGGGTTCGCAAGGTCCAGGTCTATCCACTTGCTCATGCTTACAGTAAAGGTTTAATGATGGATTTCATCCAGAATCCCGTCGACGGACAAAGGCCGCCAAGCTAAAAGCGGAGACCGAGCGTAAGGGCGAGTCCGGAAAAACCTGTCTTCAAGGTTGAGAGGAAAGAGACGCCTACCGTTACACCCAGGCGGTCGCTGACGGCGATATCAACGCCTGTCTTTGCGGCTGCCAGATAGTACTTCTTTTGAGCGTACTGCTGGCTCAGCGCGTACATACCGCCGGCATCCACGCCCAGATAGAGAGCGGTCGATTTGTTCGGGAATGGAAGATATCCGACTACATCCAGATAGAGCGGAATGGCCGGAGACCAGCCGTTGTCCACGATATTGCCGCTACCGTCCCGGTAAGAATCGCGAAGATAATGACAGCCCGTGCCAACTCCGGCATAAAACCACTCATTCAGTCGCAGCCGAAAGAAGCATCGGCTGCAAGATGTGTCTTCCAGAAAACACCTACCGGAGAAATGCTGACATTCCCCTGAAAATGACCGGTATTCTCCGCGGTGGCAGTTCCTGCAAACAACAATGCTGCAACCATCAAGAATAGCAATTTGTTAGTTTTCATATGCAAATGACATTAATACACGCTATTTTGTTACTGCAGAATACTCGTTTCCAAAGTCGTCCTTGATGCGGACTTCGATCGTGGATTTATCAAGTTTGGCCATATCTTGCTTATCTCGCAAAAACAACTGCGGGAAGATACTCAATTCGTCACCGTAGAACCAAAAACTATCGGCATCTATACCATAATCAGACAGCATCATAGAACCATACGAAAAGTTGGTAAGAGGTACAACCGTCAAATTGTCATTGAAGCGGAACTGAATATTGAACAATTCTTTGATGGATGAACCAGAGAGTATGTGATCATCCCAATCATTAATCGTAATAATGTCAATATCACTTATACGCCAATCAATGGCCCTCATGTGGACTGTATTATATACCGATCCGGTCATCTGTAAACGAGCATAAGGCTGTCTCCCCTGATAAATCGCTTTGTCGCCATAAAAAGAGCGTATAGCCGTATCTTCTTCTTTAGAGGTTATAACCTTGGGGCAAGGCTGCATATAAGGATTACGGCCCTTGGAATCCGGAGTAATCATAACATAGCAATCACCCGCACGCCACCCTTTCTTGACAGAAATTGAATCTACGCGAAGAAAGCGTTCGTATGGCTCTTCAATATACGAAACATCCGGCGGATTGTCCCTGAAGCATCCGGTAAAAGAAACAATTAAAAAGGATATACAACAACCGATTAAAAGTTTATTGTTCATAGTAGTGCGTTTTATAACTCAACGTTGGAGATAAGAATACGGTCGGGGTTACCGATGGTAAATCGTACCGAAAAACGACTAAGTGATTCCAGGAGGTACAGGTGCTATCCGGATTAGCGGTAAAAGATGAAGAGTCATATGAGTATGCGTGTCTACTATTAATACAAGACCTTGTAAACCAGCCATTCCAGCGTCCGCCCCATCCCCAGTTTATATGGAATCGAATAATGCTATTGGTATTAATACCATCAACAATCCAATAATGACTATGATTCATATCATCCAAAGACCAGCCAGCCATTGGAACGGGCTTTCCAGTTGAAAGCATACTATATATGGTATCTAATTGAGCGGTCGTAATGTAGCTCTCGGTCCAATAATCAGTATTCGCATATCCCAGATTACTCAAAGATGACCTCACGTGCGTTGGTAAGGCACCTGTTCCTGACCAAGAATTGACAACACAGTATGTATTATTATACATTGCTGCACAAAGCTTATATTGAGTACGGGGGAAAGAGGATACGTAAATATCAGGTTCTCCGTGATTCTCATAGATATCATTATCTATGCGTTCCAATAGACTCCTTTTTGTTGCCCATGACATCGTATCAATAAGCATCTCAGAGTAATCATAAAAGTAATCATTTAATTGTAAATTAATGCTCCTACCATCAATAAAGTATTCTATTCCATATCCATCCAAAGCGTTACACGAACTGTAGTCCACGGCTAAACTATCCACATAAAGAAGAGGCGTTTGATTATGAGCGGCGACTATGGCCAATGCAACTGCAGCACAGCCGCTAATTGCATATTCTCCATCGCCTTTATGACAGTAAGTAACGGTTTGGTCAAAGAGAAGTGTATCGGTCAACGGATTAATAAGTACACCATCACCGCCGCCAGTACCTCCGCCACCCGGTTCAGGAATCCGGGGAAGTGTAATATTCGGATCCCCACCATCTCCGGGTTCTCTTGTCCCTCCGCCTTCACTTGAAAATAACCCGTTCTTTATCAAGCGGGCTACAAGCTTGCGTCCATAATCAGATGTTCCATCGTTAATGGGTAATTCTGAACTACTTAGGATATCATCCCAGGTAATATTGCCGGAATCAACAACTGCTACTATCGTATCAATCCTGTTGTCGGCCGCCAGCACCGCAAATCCTTTCCCATCTGAATAATTAACCAGATAAGCGAGCGGCGTATGATCTTCAGTATAAGTCACATCCACCGAACTGATCTGTCTTGATTGCGTTCGGGTTTCAGCCCCCGTCTGCTGATTGAAACTAGAAAGTGTTTGAAGTGCTTTTTCTACAGGAATCGTAGTATCGGAAGAAACGGGGTTAACTGCATCATAGCCTTGCCCACAAGAAACCATTATTGCGCACAACAAGAGCGCAATAAGCACCGATGTTAAAGTATAAACGGCTCTATTCATCGTTAGTACAAATTTAAGAATATTTAGCAATTAAATCAGTTTATCGTCCATTCTCCGATGTATTGTGTTTCATCGAAGAGCGTGAATGTAATCGTCCAAAGGCCGGTAGCACCCGATATGACAAAGGAGTGATAACCGATTGCGCTATTCACCTGATAAGAGGAACTGACTCCGGCATCTTCGTTTTCGATGTCTACGTCAACGATGCCGAGATTTGACAGGAACGAAACCGATACGAGATGAGCGGATTCGTTATACGCCGCGACAATAGGCACATCAAGACCGCGAGGACCGCCATCTCCTCCATCGCCTTTTCCCTCCTTCGTTTTGACAATGATTTCTTCATCATCGCCATCTGCAACAGCAGAAAATGGAATAAAACTTATTGTCGCGATTATCGCGCACAAAACAGAAAAGGACATGATTAGTTTTTTCATAATAAAACGTATTTAGTCGATACAAAATTACGGAGTCCCTTATCTTAAGCCAAAGAATTGGCCCATTTCAGCATAACGCAGACAATAGCAATAATCGCGGATACAGGCACCTGTATCCGCGATTATTGTCAAAATCAATTATTAAATCGTAACGCGGCTAAAAAAACACTGTGTACTGCCGGGCAATTTGAGGCTGTGCTTTTAGAATAGTCCGTTTTAAACGCATCTTTTTCATCCGGACAGAATCAACCGAAGTTGCATCAAAAACAACCGAGATTGTCGTTGCGTCAAATCCGGCAACGATAAAACTCATTAAAAGATAATCTCTCCGAGTTAGATTCGGATAATCCTTTCGGAAACGACTCATTACCCCGTCTAGGGCAGCGTCAAGCACCTCTTCCAGCGAGTAATCCTCTTCCACTTCCCGCCTGAGATCTGAGAGAAATGTTTTAATATCCTTTTGGTCTTGTTTCCTCTCAACCGATACGAGCGTCTCGTACAACTGACCGATTCTCTGAAAACCAGACTGGTACTTTTTAATATAAGACTGACGTATCAAAACCAACTTATCGTCGCCCGCTGACTGCATCTCTGCAATTCTGTGCGATAGGATATCAGCAGCCTGCGCTAGTCGAATATTATCCTGACGGGCTCTTTCGTAGCGCCGGAGCACTAGAAGATAGGCCACTAGTGATACTAGTATTACTAACGCCAGTCCCATTATGAATAAGATACGCTGCAAGTTTACTCTCCGTTCGGATTCTTGTCGCAATTTCTCGGCATAATCACGCTGTGCCTTGTGGGCGGCCTGCGTCAAGGCCACATCCAGCATCTCCGTTTGTCCCGCGATAGTCCGAATCAGATGATCATATGCATTTTGATACTCTCCTCTGGCATACAAGGAATGAGAATACCATTCGGATACCTTTTTATCGTTCGTATCCAACTGAGCATAGATCCGATCGGCACGTTTTCTATTGCCGGCCAACTCGCTCGCCAATGCATAGGCGCCCCAATTGTTCCAGTATGGCAAACTCCCCGTCTCTTTGATGACACACGTAAACAAGGAGTCGGCCTCTTGGGGGTTCATATTCTGACGAGCTACTTGTGTGTGTGCAAGATGGGCCATGGCCGAATACTTGTTAAGGCTGTCGATGTCATCAGATTTCAGGACATCCCGATAGATATCTACCGCTTCCTGAAATTTTCCCAAATTATTGAGTGCTATAGCATGTTTGATCCGGGCGTCGTAGTAGTAAACCGGCTTATCGACCTTCTCGAAGTGCCCTTCCGCCTTTATCGCATAGG
>JAEEGI010017368.1_pt1 | contig 14769 bp, 18 predicted proteins | sample 8958751 | NCBI WGS metagenome assembly JAEEGI01 (sample SAMN16246545, study PRJNA631951) | gut metagenome | biome: gut microbiome; feature: rumen; material: KS-attached | host: Bos | place: Iran: Karaj | collected 2018-10
GCAGGAGCCGCCTTGACGGGCTCTTCGGCCGGCGCGGCCTTCGGCGCTTCCGCCTTCAGCGGGCCGATCTCGAGCGCCTTCTTCGGGCAGCCCTTGACGCAGAGTCCGCAGACGGTGCAGCTGTCGCGGTCGATCGTCCACGTCTTCGACGCGCGGTCTACGGTGATCGCGCCGTTCGGGCACTTCTTCGCGCAGAGCGTGCAGTAGACGCACGCGTCGGCGTTGAAGTTGACGCCTTCCGGAGCCGGCTCCGCGAACGACAGCACCTTCTTCGGGCACTTCGCGATGCACTTGCCGCACTTGACGCACTTGGAGTTGTCGCAGGACCACGTCTTCGTCGCGCGGTCGACCGTGATCGCGCCTTCCGGGCACGTCTTCGCGCAGAGTCCGCAGTACACGCATCCGTCGGCGCAGACGAGATCGCCTTTCGGGATCTGCTTGACGCGGGAGCCGATGACGACGAGGTCCTTCGGATCGGTCGCGGTGAGGTGGTAGTCGCCGGTCAGCGTGATCGCCTTCTCTTCGCAGAAGTCCTGGCACGTTCCGCAGAACGTGCAGGAGCACATGTCGAACGCGTAGGTGATCTTCGTGCCTTCGGGCGTATCCTCAAACGTCCGCGTGATCGCTTCGGGCGCGCAGACTTTGATGCACATGCCGCAGTTCACGCACTTCTCGGGATCGTAGGCGATGCGGCCCTTGTAGTTGGGCTTCGCGTCGTGGTTCTCCGCCGGGAAGTTGACGGTCGACGGCTTCGAGAAGAAGTTCTTCAGAGCAACGGGCAGGAACGGTAGCTTCATTTCTTTTCCGCCTCCTTTTCCTTCTTGTACAGCGCGGCGCGCTTTTCTTCGAGGAGCGTCGCGGCCTTGTAGAGGCCTTCGATGACGGTCTCGGGCTTGCAGGCGCAGCCCGCGATCGCCACGTCGACGTCGCAGAAGTTCTCGACCGGCGCTTCAACGGAGTAGCTTCCCTTGAAGACGTTGCCGCTCTGGGGGCAGGAGCCGAGCGTGACGATGCAGCGCGGTTCCGGGACCTGTTCGAGCGTGCGGATCAGACGGTCGCGGGACTGGAGCGTGACGGGGCCGGAGATGACGACGATGTCGGCGTGCCGGGGCGTGCCGGCAAGCTTGAAGCCGAACCGCTCCGCGTCGTACCGCGGCGTCAGGACCGCGACGAGTTCGATGTCGCAGCCGTTGCAGGAGCCCGTGTTGATGTGGTAGATCCAGGGGGATTTCGCCGAGGATTTCGCAATCGCTTTCTTGAACATGGTTTCCTCCTCCCTTCCTTACAGACCGAACCAGACGAGGATCAGGCTCAGGAGAGCAAGACCCGCGACGATGGTCCAGTAGAACTTGAACAGCTTCTCGATCTTGAGACGCGCGCAGATCGCGTGGGGGATCGTCATCGTGAGGACGGTCAGAACGATCGAGATCGCGACGTAGATGATCGCGTTGAGCCAGACCATGCCGGTGTCGATCCCGCCGAGGAACAGCGTCGTGAACAGGCCGGTCATGATGAACATCTTGATCGCGGTGTTGAGCTTGAACACGCCGAGCGGGGCGCCCGAGTACTCAACGAGCGGACCTTCGCAGATCTCCGTCTCCGCCTCCGCGACGTCGAAGGGCTGGGTGCCGACTTCGGCGGGGATGATGAGCAGGAACGCGAGCGCGGCGGGGATCAGCGCCCAGTGGGCGATCAGGCATCCGTTCGAGAGCTGCCAGTTGGCGATCGAGCGCATCGAGAACACGAGCGTTTCGCCGCCGACGACCTTCGCGACGGACAGCAGCGCGATGATCAGCGGGAACTCGTACGCCATCATCGTGACCATCTCACGGGAGATGCCGATGCCCGCGTAGGGCGAGCCGGACGACGAGCCGCCGACGATCAGGCAGACGGCCGGGATCGTCAGGAGATAGAGGATGACGATGAGGTCCGCCGAGCCGCTGAAGGCGCTGTAGCCGAAGATCGGGATGAAGAGCATCATCACGATGAGGCTCGAGAGGCCGACGACCGGCGCTCCGAGAAAGACGGCGCGGTTCGCGTTCGACGGAACGATCGTTTCCTTGCCCATGAGCTTCAGGAAGTCATACCACGGCTGGACGATCGGCGGACCGACGCGCTTCTGCATCCGGGCGAGGACCTTGCGGTCGATGCCCGCGAGCAGGAGGCCGATCACGCAGACGAACAGGAGGCCCGGGAAGACGAGTACGTGGAACAGAATCATCAGGATATCGTACATTTCCGTTCACCTCCTATTTCACGAAGATCACCATGAAGATGGCGATCACAGCCGTCGCGATGACGACCCAGGAGGCATACGTGTTCACGTTGCCGTCGTGGGCGCCCTGGACGACGTTGAAGTAACCCTTGAAGTCCTTCTTGAATCCCCAGAAGAGGTCGGAGCCTCCGACGTGGGAATGAAGGGCATGCTCGCCGCCGAAGAACGTGGCGTATTTGCCGTCCTGCGGTTCGCCTTCGGCATCGCTGAGGCGTCCGCGCGTCTTGTCGCCGAGAACGACGACGAGGCAGATCGCGACGAGGCAGATGACGAAGAGCAGCAGCCAGGAGATCGGATCCCAGACGCTGAGGCGCGGCGCGTCGACGAGGTGGTTCTGGACACCCGCGGCGGCGGAGTAGCCGGCGCCCATCATCGAATCGATGTACTTGACCGTGTTCAGGGTCGCGACCATCGCCGGATAGAGCACCTTCTCATACACGAAGTTGTAGAAGACGCCCGAGGCGAGGCAGGCGACCGACAGGATCCACATCGGCAGGCGCATCGAGAACGGCACTTCCTTCGTGTCCTTCAGGCTGTCCGGGCACTGTCCGAAGAAGCAGGCCTGGGTGACCTTGATGAAGGAGGCGAGCGTCATCACGGAGACGACGACCGCGACGATCGTGACGACCGCGTAGAAGAAGTTGCCGGTCGTGACGGCCTTGGCGTAGGCGGCCTGGTAGACCATCCACTTCGAGGCGAAGCCGTTGAACGGCGGGAGGCCCGAGATCGAGAACGCGCCGACGAGGAAGCAGATCGTCGTCAGCGGCATCTTCTTCGAGAGGCCGCCGAGCTTGTCGAGGTTCGTCGTGCCGGTGGCCTTGAGGACTGCGCCGGCGGTGAGGAACAGAAGGCCCTTGAACAGCGTGTGGTTCATCGCGTGGAACAGGCCCGCGGAGAGGCCGACCGCCGTCGAGAGGCCGATCGCCGTGATCACGTAGCCGATCTGGGAGATCGAGTGGAACGCGAGCAGACGCTTGAAGTCATGCTGCGCGAGCGCCATCGTGACGCCGACGAACATCGTCACGCAGCCGAACGCCACGAGAAGGATCTGGAGGCTCGACTGGTCCATCGCGTGGAAGATCGTGTAGCACAGCCGGATCATGCCGTACACGCCCGCCTTGTTGACCATGCCGGAGAACATCATCGATACGGAGGTGGGAGCGACCATATACGCGTCGGCGGCAGGGGTGTGGAACGGGACGATGAACGCTTTGACGGCGAGGCCCGCGAACATCAGCGCGAAGGCGAAGACGGTCGTCGGGTTCAGCGGCTGGGAGCCGAGGATCGACGAGAGCTGCGCCATGTTCAGGGTGTGGCAGCTCATGTAGAGGACCGCGATCCCCGCGAGGGTCATCGAGGAGCCGATCGAACCGAGCGCCAGGTACTTGAACGCGCCTTCGAGCGCTCCGAACGAACGGTTGCGGAACGCGGTCAGCGCGACGGCGGCGAAGGTCATGATCTCGATCATGACGAACATATTGAAGACGTCGCCCGTGAGAACGAGACCGAGGACGCCGCCCGAGAGCATCAGGAACAGCGTGTAGTAGTGGCCGAGATGTTCGTCCTTCTCCATGTAGCGGATCGAGTAGATGCCGCTCAGGAAGAACGTCGTCACGGTCAGGAGCGCGAAGAACAGGTTCAGCGCATCGACTTCGTAGCCGATACCGATGGCGTACCCGCTCACAGGCGCCCAGTTGCCCATCCAGTAGCTGATGACTTCGCCGTCGAAGAAGACGGGCTTGATCAGCGCGTAGATGCAGACTGTGGAAATACCCGCAACAACGATCGCGATCGTGTTCCGGACGGCCTTGTTCTTCGCGCCGAAGATTTCGACGAGGAACGCGCCGAGGAACAGGATCATGACGGCGATGACGGGAAAGTGATGATAGTCAAACATTATCCTCTGATCCTCCTTACATCGTCCGCATTGATCGAGTGGTACTTCCGGTAGATCATGACCACGAGAGCCAGCGCCATCGCGTCAACGCACGCGCCGATGACGATGGAGGTGAGCGTCAGGGCCTGGGGGACCGGGTCGACGAAATACGTCGACGCGGCGCCGTTCAGAAGCTCGGCGATCGTGTAGATCGGAGCCGTTCCGCCGTCGTTGAAGCCGACGGAGACGATGAACAGGTTGACGCCGTAGTCGATGATGCCAAGGCCGATGACGACCTTGATGAGATCCTTCTTCATCGTGACGGCATAGAGGCCGAGGCAGATGAGCATGATCGAAACGCAGTAGTTCACGATGATCATTCGACAGCCACCTCCTCTTCTTCGTCCTCATCATCGTCCGGCGCGAGAAGGCCGAGCATGAGGAGGAGCAGGAAACCGACACCGGTCAGGACCTTGTAGCCGACGGAATAGCCCATGAACGTGATCGTACCGGCGGAGATCAGGTCGCCGACCTGTCCGTCGTTGAAGAACACGTTGCGGCAGAAGTTCGCGCCGAGGAAGATGCCGAGCATGCCGAGGATGACGTACAGCGTCGCGCCGCACGCCTCGTTCACGCGCAGGACCTCGGGATTGAGCGCCTTCGTGGCATTCTTGAATCCGTAGGCGAGATAGAGCAGAAGCGCCGCGGAGGCGACCATCACGCCGCCCTGGAAGCCGCCGCCGGGGGAGACGGTTCCGAAGAGGATGATGTAGACGCCGAACGTGACGGCGAAGGGCAGGAACGAGTCGGCGCCGCATTTCACGACGATCGAGCGCTCCTGAATTCCGGATTTGAATCTCATTGTTTCTCCTCCTCCTTCTTCGCCTTTTTGTGGCCGCGGCTGACGATAACGAATGCGCCCGCGATGGCGGTCAGCAGGATGAACGATTCACCCAGCGTGTCGTAACCGCGGAAGTCGAAGACGACGGCGGCGACGTTGTTCGCGGCCATGGTCTTCGAGAGGTTCTCCTTCACGATGATGTCGGCGACCCCGTCCGGGTTCGAGACGTCGTAGGATTCGGGATCGTTGTAGAGGTCAACGACGTTGACGTCCGAACCGTCATAGGCGATCGGGATGTTCAGGTACGCGTTGACGACGGCGGCGAGTCCGAACGCCAGGATCACGACGAGGGAGATGATCGTAATTGCTTTTCTTGCTTTCATTACTTTTCTTCATCCTCCTTCTTCGTAGTCTTCTTCACGGCGATGACGAAGATCGCGGTGGAGAGCACGGCGCCGACCGCGGCTTCCGCGATCGCGACGTCGGGCGCGTGGAGCAGGATGAATTCGAGCGCCATGAACGCGCCGGTCACGCCGAGGGAGATGACGGCCGTCAGGTTTTTCTTCGCGGTGACGGCGAAGATCGCGGTGGCGAGCACGCCGCAGAGAACAAGCGTGTTCAGGATCGTAACAGCGTTAATCATTTTGTTCCAGATCCTCCCCATACTTGTCGATCGTCATGTCCTTCTCGGGCCGGACGCCGTGGCGGTAGGCCGCCTTGGCGATCGCGTGGCCCGCGATCGGGTTCGTGACGATGTAGAATACACCGAGGACGGCGATCTTGACCGCCATCGAGGTGTCATGAAGAACGGTTAATGCATACAGGAAGCCGCCGATGATGACGCCGAGTACGCCGAAGGTGGCAATGTTCGTGGAGGACTGCATCCGGCAGAACGAGTCCGGCATACGAAGCATTCCCACAACGCCTGCGAAAGCGAAGAATACGCTGCAAGCGATCAGAATGTCGATTGCAATTCTCATAGTCTTCCCTCCAGGTAACGGGCGACGAGGACCGAGCCGATGAAGCCCAGAACCGCCGTCACAAGCGCGATGTCAAGGTAGATCCCGCGGCCCGAGAAGAGCGCGAACAGGATCAGAGCCATGTCGGCGAGGATGTCGATGGAATCCGCCGCGACTGCGCGGTCGGCGACGCTCGGGCCCTTGATCAGGCGGTAGAGGAGCGTCAGCGCGAGGACCACGAAGCAGATGGCAAAGAAAATCAGTTCATTCATTTCAGTCCCAAATCCTCCTGATCCATTTTTCCATCGTTCCCTTGATGGCATCGCCCGCTTTCGCGGGATCCGTCTCCTTGACGTTGATCCAGTGAATGTAGTAGTTCGTTTTCCCGTTTTCGTCCGCGATGTCCATCGTGATCGTGCCGGGCGTCAGGGTGATGGAATTGGCGAGCATGGAGAGACCGTATTCGGCCTTCACGTCCGCCGGCACCTTGACGATGCCCGGGTTCACCGGAAGCTTCGGATTCAGCGCCCGGAACGCTACGTCGACGTTCGCTTTGGTCAGTTCCCAAAGGAAGACGAAGACGTAGGCCAGGAGACTGAAGAAGCGCTTCGGGGCGAGCAGGTAAAACGCGTTCCTGTGAATGAAGAAGCGGGCCGTGAACAGCGAGACGAAGCCGCTCACGAGCGCGCCTGCCACAAGCACCTCCCAGGAGGCCCTGCCCTGAAAGATCGCCACGATCTGGCCTGTGATCAGAAGCCAGAAGCAGTAGATCAGAAGGGCTGTCGACAGGAACGCGGGAAAGGTTGTCTTTTTCAAGAGAATACCTCCTCAAGTTCCGTTGTGATAACGATATGTGAAATAAGTTGTACCGTTTGTTATTCGCACGCGATCTCCTCGACGGAGAATTCGCGTCCCGTCAGCAGTTCGAAGTCGGTCGAGCCGCAGTCGGGGCATTTCGCGAGGCGGTGGTCGATGTGGCCGAGGAAGCCGCACGACCGGCAGCGGGCCGTCGAGGGGACGGTCTCCGCGACGATCTTCGCGCCTTCCGCGATCGTTCCTTCCGCGATGACGTCGAGGTAGGACTGGATGCATTCCGGGATCACGTCCGCGAATTCCCCGATCCGGAGCCGGATCTCGAGGATCCGCTTCGCGCCGCCCTGTTCCGCAGCGGGAAGGACGGTCTTCAGGATCCCTTCGGTGATCGACAGTTCGTGCATGTTACCGGTCCATGCAGGAGAAGCACGGGTCGATCGAAGCGATGATCAGGCCCGCGTCCGCGACGGAGTTGTTGCGGAGCATGACCGGAACGGTCGGTGCGTTCTTGAACGTCGGAACGTGGATCGAAACGCGCTTGTTCGTCTCTCCGCCGTCGGTGACGACCTTGTAGCAGAGCTGGCCGCGCGGGGCTTCGTGACGGAACATCGTCTCGCCCGCGGGGATCTTCGGAATGCGCGTTCCGAGGTTGATCGGGCCCTTCGGAAGGTTCTCGAGCGCCTGACGGATGATCTTGATCGACTCGACGTTCTCGAGGACGCGGACGACGACGCGCGCGAACACGTCGCAGGACGGCCAGACGGCGATGTCGAAATCGAAATCGTCGTAGCTCGAGTACGGAGCGTCCTTGCGGACGTCGACGGGGACGTTCGACGCTCTCGCCTGGGGGCCGACCGCGCCGATGCGGTACGCGTCCTCGGTCGTGAGGATGCCGACGCCCTGGGTGCGGAGCGCGACGGTCTTGTCGGCGAGCAGGATATCGCGGAGGGCGATGTTGCTCTTTTCGATCTTGTCGAGCATCTCGAGGATGTCCTTCCGCTGGTCGTCGGTGATGTCTCTCCGCGCGCCGCCGACCGTCACGGCGCCGTAGTTGACGCGGTTTCCGGTCAGTTCCTCGAGGATGTCCATGATCGCCTCACGGTCGTCCCAGGAGTGCATGAAGAGGCTGTCGTGGCCGATCAGGTGAAGGGCGATGCCGAGCCAGAGGTAGTGAGAATGAAGACGTTCCAGCTCCGCGATGATGACGCGGATGTACTCGCCGCGCTTCGGCACTTTCATGCCGGCGATCTGTTCGAGCGCGAGGGCATAGCAGAGCGCATGGGAATGCGAGCAGATGCCGCAGACGCGTTCGACGAGAACGAGTGTCTGGATGAAGTTCTTCTGGGTGGCGAGTTTTTCGATGCCGCGATGGTTGTAGCCGATGAAGACCTTCGCATCGGTGATCGATTCGCCGTCCGTGTAGAGGCGCGCGTGAACGGGCTCCTCCAGAGCGGGATGATAAGGGCCGATCGGTACGATGTAGCTCATTCCGTGCCCTCCTTTCTGTTGTGGACCTTGTCGATCAGTTCCTTCATCGGGGTGACCATGATGTGGCCCTGACCTTCGAACATGGTGTCGGGCATGAAGAGGCGTTCGTCGTTGTCGAGCCCCTCGAACCGGATCTCCATGAGCTCCTGGAGTTCGCGCTCCGGCCATTCCGCACCGAGATCGTAGATGTCGGAAATGGTCGGGAGAACGCTCTCCCCGTCCACGGTGTAGGATTCGATCGTCGGTCCGACTTCGTACTCGTAGGATACGTTCGGCTTCCCGTCATCGTTGATGAATCCGTGGATCATCGCGAGATGGACGTTCGCGTCGCGCATCCGCTGCGCAGTCGGACGGATCTCCTCCTTCGTGATAAATATTTTTTTGTATTCCTGCATTGTTTCACCTCCCACCAGTTATGCCGGAATAGCAGTGGTAACGGATCATGGGTCCTCAGCAGATCCGCGGGAGCTGGGCCCCCGCGAGCTTGACGAGGATGCGGCTCCCGCCGTACGGGGTGCGGACGAGGACCTTCCCGGGATGGGACGCGGTCACGCGTCCGATCGCGCAGGCGTCCCGTCCTTCGGGTACGGAACGGAGGAGCCGGAGGGCTTCTTCCGCCTGTCCGGGCGCGACGACGGCGAGGATCTTGCCTTCGTTGGCCGAATAGAGCGGGTCAAGGCCCAGGATATCGGAGGCGCTTCGCACCTCCTTCTTCACGGGGATCGCGCTTTCGTCGAGTTCGATCGAAAGAGCGGTGCCCTCGGTGAATTCGTTGAGCGTCGTCGCCACGCCGCCGCGGGTCGGGTCGCGCATCACGCGCAGGCCGGTTCCGAGCGGGCGGAGGGCTTTCGTAAGGTCGTACAGCGGCGCGCAGTCCGAAAGGATCCCGCCGCGGACGAGGTTGGGGTTGCGGGCGAGCATCACGCACGTCCCGTGGTCGCCGACGGTACCGGAGACGAGGACGACGTCCCCCTCGCGGATCGCCTTCGGCGAGAGGCCCGGGTGGCGCAAAACGCCGATCCCGGTCGTGTTGATGAAGAGGCCGTCCGCCTTGCCGTGCTCGACGACCTTCGTATCGCCGGTGACGATGCGGACGTTCGCCCGCTTCGCGGTCTCGGCGATCGAGCAGACGATCCGCGCGACGTCGGCCGTCGGGATCCCCTCCTCGAGGATCACCGCGAGGGACAGGTACTTCGGTTCTCCGCCCGAGACGGCGATGTCGTTGACGGTCCCGCAGACGGCGAGCTTGCCGATGTCGCCGCCGGGAAAGACGTACGGCGTGACGACGAAGCTGTCCGTCGACATCACGAGCCGTTCGCCCGGCTCGTTCGGCAGGATCGCGCCGTCGCCGAGTTCGCCGAGGATGTCGTTCCCGAACGCGGGAAGGAGCATCTCCTCGATCAGCTCGGACGTCTTCTTTCCGCCGCTTCCGTATGCAAGTGTGATGATGTCGTCCATAGGTCTCATTCCGCGGGGCGGTATTTGTACGCGGCCGCGCAGGCGCCTTCGGAGGACACCATGCACGGGCCGACGGGGTCTTCGGGGAAACAGACGCGCCCGAACAGCGGGCAGTCTTCGGGGCGGACCGCGCCCCGGATCACGTCGCCGCACCGGCATCCGGCCGGCTCGGGCGTCTCGCGGATCACGAGGCCGAACCGCTTCGCCGCGTCGACGGAGGCGTATTCCTCACGGATCGCGAGGCCGCTCTCCGGGATCATTCCGATCCCGCGCCAGAGGCTGTCCGCCGGCTCGAAGACCTCTGCGATCATCCGCCGGGCGATCGGGTTGCCCTCGGGGCGGACGGCGCGGCGGTACGCGTTCTCGATCCGCGCTTCGCCGTTCCGGATCTGGCGGATCAGGCGGGACAGCGCGAGGATCACGTCCTCCGGCTCAAAGCCGCCGATCACGCCGGGGATCCCGAATTCATCGGCGAGAAAGCGGAAGCCCTCTTCGCCGAGGATCGTCGAGACGTGGCCGGGAAGCAGGAAGCCGTCGACGTTGAAGTCCGGGTCGGCGATCAGCGCGCGCAGGACCGGTTCGCACGTCTTCAGAAGCGGGAGGCAGGACACGTTTCCGAGGCCGCTCTCCTTCGCCGCCCTGACGAACGCCGCCGTTCCGGGCGCCGTCGTCTCGAATCCGACGCCGAGAAAGACGACTTCGCATCCGGGGTTCTCCCGCGCGACCGTCAGGCTGTCCATCGGCGAGTAGACGACTTCGACGCGCGCTCCCTTCGCGGAGCGGCGCGCGAGCGAATCGCCGCGGACGCTCCCCGGGACGCGGACCATATCGCCGTACGTCGCGAGGATGACGTTCTTCTCGTCCGACAGCGCGAGGACCGCGTCGATCGCGGACTGGTCCGTCACGCAGACCGGGCAGCCGGGACCGGAGACGAGCTCGACGTCGGGCGGCAGCAGGGAGCGGATCCCCGCCTTCGCGATCGCCATCGTATGGGTCCCGCAGACCTCCATCAGGCGGATCGTTTTTTCGCGCGGTTCAGAGGGTCGCAAGGGCTTCCTCCAGTTCGTTCCACGCTTCGAGGTCGGCCTTCGCCTGGTCCTCGTCGAGGCGCTCGATCGCGAAGCCCGCGTGGCAGACGACGTAGTCGCCGACCTTCGGGTCCTTAAGGAAGTCGACGCGGATGTCGCGCGAGACGCCGTCCTTTTCGCCGACGGCGTTCACGCCGTCAACCTTTGTCAGTCTGAAAGGCACTGCAAGGCACATGCGCTTCTCCTCCCTCCCTTGCGACGGCCGCCTGGCCGAACGCGATGCCTTCGTCGTTCGTCGCGACCTGCCGGTGTATGTACACGCGGAAGCTTCTCCGTTCGAGCTCTTCCGTGACGTGTGCGAGCAAATATTGATTCTGGAACGTTCCGCCGGAGAGGCAGACGGCGCTGAGGCCCGTCTCTTCGCGGATGCGCTCCGCCGTTCCGGCCGCCCAGAGGACGAGCCGGTCGTGGAACCGCTTCGCGGCTTCGGCCGTTTCCGCGGTGTTCCGCCGCGCGGCGCTTCCGCCCGCGTTTCCGCCGATCGCGGCTTCGAGCAGGACGGCGCCGCGTCCTTCGTACGAGGCGAAGGAGCAGAGGCCGAGCATCGCCGAGACCGCGTCGAACAGGCGCCCCATCCCCGTCGAGACGGGGCAGTTCACGCCGGCTTCGAGCTGGCGCTTCACCGCGAGGACGTCGTCCTCCGCAACGCCGAGCATCGCCGCGATCCCCTTCGTGTCGTCCGCCGCGGGGAGGCCGTCCGGCAGAAGGCTTTCGCCGGTTCCGGCAAGTCCCTCGAACCGTTCGCGCCCCTCGAGCAGGATCGCGCAGGCGGTCCGCCACGGCTCCGCCACGGCCTTGTCGCCGCCGGGGAGCTTCATCTCCGGCAGGTGGTCGAAGCGGGCGAATTCGCGGCGGTTTCCGACGAGGAATTCGCTTCCCCAGACCGTGCCGTCCGTCCCGAGACCCGTGCCGTCCCATACGATCCCGATGACGTTCTCACGGAGGCCGTTGTCCTCCATACAGGACGCTAAGTGGGCGTGGTGGTGCTGGACGCGGATCAGCGGGAGGCCGTCCCTCCGGGCGCGCTCCTCGGCGTACGCCGTCGAGAGGTAGTCCGGGTGGAGGTCGCATACGACCGCCGCGGGACGGATCCCGAAGAGCCGCTCGAAATGGGCGATCCGGGATTCGTAGTGGGCGAGCGTCTCGGCGTTCTTGAGGTCGCCGATGTGCTGGCTCGGGAAGGCGTGGGCCTTCTTCGTCAGGCAGAAGCTCGCCTTCTGTTCCGCGCCGCAGGCGAGGATCGGGGGCGCCGGTCTTCCATCCTTCGTAAGGAACCGGACCGGGTACGGCACATATCCGCGCGACCGCCGTGCGAAGTATTCGCGGCCGTTCACGACCCACAGGAGCGAGTCGTCGCAGCGCGTTTCGATCGCGCGGTCGTTGAGCAGGAAGCCGTCCGCGACGCCTCTGAGCTCGCGGAGCGCCTCGCCGTTGTCCTTCGTAATGGGGATCTCCGACAGGTTCGCGCTCGTCATCACGAGGACGTCGAGTTCCTCAAAGAGCAGGAACTGGACGGGCGTGTACGGGAGCATCACGCCGACGAAGCCGTTTTCGGAGACCGCCGCGAGGCTCTCCTCGAGCGCGGGGTCGAGGCTTCCCTTCGGCTTTTTGCGCAGGAGCACGATCGGCCGCTGGTATCCTTCGAGGATCCGCGCCTCGTCCTCCGTCACGTCCGCGATCGTCCGCGCCGTTTCGACGTCGCGCACCATCAGCGCGAACGGCCTTTCGTCGCGGCGCTTCCGGCGGCGGAGTTCGGCGACCGTCGCGGGGTCCGCGATCCGGCAGGCTAAATGCATGCCGCCGAGGCCCTTCACGCAGACGATGCCGCCGTTCTTCAGCGTTTCGATCGCGCGCCGGAGCGGGATCTCGTTCACGTCCTTCTTCGGAAGTCCCTCAAGCAGCGTTCCGTCCGCCCCGTACCAGAGCAGCTTCGGCCCGCAGTCGGGGCAGCAAGTCGGCTGGGCGTGGTAGCGGCGGTCCGCGATGTCGCGGTACTCCGCCTCGCACGGCCCGCACATCGGGAACGGCGCCATCGACGTGAACTTCCGGTCGTAGGGGATGTCCCGGATGATCGTCAGCCGCGGCCCGCAGTTCGTGCAGTTCAGGAACGGGTAGCGGTACCGGCGGTCGCGCGGGTCGCGCATCTCGCGGAGGCAGTCGGCGCAGGTGCAGACGTCGGGCGAGATCAGCGTGTCGGGCTCGTCCTCCTTCCGGCTTTCGACGATGCGGAAGTCGGTGTAGGGAACGAGCGTGTCAAGGTACTCGTATTCGACTTCTTCGATCCGCGCGAGCTTCGGGCTCTTCGTCCGGAGCTCCGCGAGGAACCGTTCGATCCGCTCCGCGCTTCCCTCGAGTTCGAGTTCGGCGCCTTCGCTCGTGTTTCGGATCCAGCCGAGCAGGCTGTGGTCGGTGATCTGTTTGTGGATGAACGGCCGGAATCCGACGCCCTGGACGATGCCTGTGACCGCGATATGGACCCGCCGTTTTTCCATCGAATCATCCTCACCAAAAGTTCTGCGCACTTATATGCACAGTCGTAGTTATTTTACACGATATGGCCGGCGCTTTCAAACGATTTTGTTAAATTCGTCACAAAAAGACGCACAATTCTTTTTTCGCCCCGCGAAAGCCGGCCGTTCCGGTCAGACGGCGCAACAAAAAACCCGCCGGGGCGGGATCATCCGCCGTTCGCGGGCATGAAACCGGACGGTCTTCCGTCCGGTCAGATCTGTGCGATCAGGAGTTCGAGCGCGACCGGACCTTCGAGCGCGCCGGTCTTGATGCTGCGGTCGATCTCAAGCGCGAAGCGGAACACCTCCTCGAGGTGTTCGGCGGAATGGGAGCGGATCAGCGGGAGCGATTTTTTGACGCGGTATTCGTGGACGCCGAGCGTCTCGACCATCTCCGGGAGGCTTCTGCGGTCCTCCTGCATCTCCTTCGCGACGGTCATGATCTCGAGCTGGGAGACGAGAAGCGCGAGGATGCTGAAGACCGAGCCGCCGCGGAGGAGGTTCCTGAGCTGGGAGAGCGATTCGCCGGTCTTGCCCTCGAACGCCGCGTCGAGGATGCGGAACACGTCCGTTTCGAGGTTTCCGCCGATCAGATCGTCGACGTCCTCTTCGGTGATCGCGGTCCCGGGCGCGCCGCCGGCCAGTTTCAGGAGGTCGTTCTCGAGGTGGTCGAGCGTGTACTCGTACTCGCGCTGGGCCGTTTTCCGGGTCGCGTCGGGGTAGTAGCCGGTCCGCTCGATGAGCAGACGGAACGCCGCCGGTTCGATCGTCTTCCCGTAGGGCCTGAGCGTCCGCGCGGCGAATTTGTCGAGCACGTTCCGCTCGACCGGGCCGAATTCGTACGCCTTCGCGATCGCCTTGAAGAGCTTCGAGCGGCGGTCAACGGAGCGGTTGATGAAGACGAGGACGGTCGTCTCGGGGACGCTCTTCACGTACTCGAGCAGTTCCTTCTCCTCCGCCTCGCCGTATCCCTTCGCCTGTTTTCCCTCGAGCGCGGGAAGGTCTGAGACGATCACGACGCGCTTCTCCGAGAAGACCGGAAGCGTCTCGCACTGTTCGATCAGAGACCGGACGGAGAACGCGTTCGGCTCGATCTTCGTCAGGTCGAGCTCGCGGACGGCCGGATTGACGAACCGCTCCTCGATCGCGTTCCGGGCGCTGCGGATCAGGTATTGTTCGCGACCGAACAGAAGCACCGCGCCGGAGAGCGCGCCGCTTTCGATGTCGTTCTTGCATTGTCTCAGCACCGCTGCGCCGCCGGGCACTTCGTTCGGTTTTCCAGCCATCTCGTTCGGTTCGGATCACGCTCCGTCCCGGATCATCGTCCGGACGCGGAAGCCCTCGCGGGCAGGGCGCACGATGACGGCGCCGTGCCGGTCGTTTCTAAAGACCAGTATACCGAAGCGGTCGAGTTTTTCAAGCGTCGAAGGGGACGGATGGCCGTAGGCGTTGTTCCGGCCG